>Ga0068856_100003726_pt1 | contig 15287 bp, 18 predicted proteins | sample KBSCornC62_FD_66595 | JGI IMG/M metagenome (GOLD analysis project Ga0068856, IMG submission 66595) | Corn rhizosphere microbial communities from Kellogg Biological Station, Michigan, USA - KBS Corn C6-2 | ecosystem: Host-associated > Plants > Roots > Rhizosphere > Soil ...
CCATCCACGCCATGGCCATCTCCTCGATGGCCATATTGCCGGACCGTCACCCAGGTGACCGGTCCGATGTGTAACCGATCTGATCGGTCCAATCCGTCACCAAGGTAGCCGGATTGGACCAACCACACGGCCCCCGGACGCGGGGGTGGGCGGCAGCAGCGACCAGGGAGGACCGGCAAGGCGCCCGGCGGCACCGTCAGGGCGCAATGGAATGGAGCACCCCGAGCGCAGCGCAGGGGTTGCCGGCGGGCGGGGCGGGCCAAACAGGGAGCGGCGCCCACCCCCGTGCACCGGAGGGTCCGCCATTGACGCCGCCGCGCCGGGAAGGCGCGGCGTCCGACAGGCCACAGCACGTTCGAAGAAGGCGTATAACGCCGCTTGCGCCATCAGCGGATCGGCTGCTCTCGTGAACGGCCTACATGGCGATACCGTTCACACATTAGCTCTATTGTATCAGTCACGCGGGGTTTTGGGGGCTGCGAGCAGACGCGCACACCGAATGGCTTGCCGGCGCGGAGCGCCTATTGATCAACCGGCGGCGGATCTCGGTAACTCATAGTGCAGCAGTACGCGGCCGCTCTTGAAGCCGAGGGATTTCTTGAGATCCAGCTTCAGCAGGCCGTCAAGCTCGCTGAAAACCGATTTTCCCCTTCCCAGCGCCATGGGGTTCACGAACAGATGGAACTCGTCGATGAGATTTAAGCGGACGAGAGATTGGACGAACGATACGCCACCGTAGACGATGATATCCTTCTCATTCTCTCGTTTGAGCCGGTTGATCACCTCCGCGAGGTCGCCGGTTTCTATCACGCTGTTATTCCAGCCGGGATGATCCGTTGAACTGGAAAACACGATCTTCCGCGCCTGGGAAATGTGCCTGGCGACGTCCTGCCATGAATTGTCGGCATCCTCTGCCGCCTTGTCCCAGTAAGGAATGAACTCGGCCGCCGTCTTGCTGCCGAGCGCGATGACATCCGCGCCGCTCAACAAATCGAGCGAATAGACCCGCTCCTCGTCCCAAGAGGTGTTTTCATCGCCTCCTTCCGGATTGACGCCATCGACCGTTATCTGCATCTGAAGCTTTAATCTTGCCATCCTTGTCCTCCGGGGGGGTGGAGATTTCGCTGCTGGCAGATCCCCCTAACTTGGATTTGCCGGCGTTTCCTCACAGATGTGAACGCGGACTTCGACAAGCTTCCGGCCCACAAAACGGCACTGTTCCGCGATGTAGATCGGCGCCCCGGACCCCGATAGACGAGTCCTCACCGTGGCAAAGACCATGTCCCGGTCACCGTAAACGTCCAGCAGTTCGAACTGATCGAAGTCGTAGAAGTCCCGCACGGCGGGGTAGAAACGCTGGAACTCGGCAAGGCCCTGGTAGGTGCCGCCGAACGGCAGCGACGCGGGTTCATGCATGATGAGATCGGGGTCGTACCGGCCGGGGAAATCCTCCAACCGCTTCTTCTGTCCGATCATCTCACGGATGAACGCCTTGTTCGCATCGGTGTCGTTCACGCGGCCTCTCCTGGTCGAGCCCCGTCGCGGAGGTATGCCTTTGCCTGCGAACCAACAAGTACGTACAATTTTGTGCAATAGTGCCTTAAATGTAAGTATCGCATGCGACGAAAACGTTATCAGTCGAAAACCAATTGCCCGATTGAGGCCGCGCTCACGGTCATCGGAGGTTTGTGGAAACCTCTCATTCTATTCGCCCTGCTCGACGAAAAGAGACGCTTCGGAGAGCTCAGCAGAATGGTGCCTGGCGCCACCCAGCGCATGCTGACCCTCCAGCTTCGCGAGCTTGAGGCGGACGGCATCATCACGCGCACCGTCTACGCGGAAGTCCCGCCGCGCGTAGACTATCAACTGACGGATGCCGGCCGGACTCTTGAGCCGCTGCTCAGGTCTCTTCACGAATGGGGCTTCGAGCATCTGAAGCGACGGACGAACCAGGACGAAACGTAATCACGCAACTGCTGCTCCGCCCTAGCCGGTCACGTTGCTGCGCGCAGAAGCGACCGGTAGCCGCCGCTCAGCATCTGGCGCGCTTCGGCGGCGCGGCGCCGAACGCGCGAGAGGAGATAATCCGAGCGCCTGCGCCAGTCCATGCGGACGTGCGCCTCGCCGAATAAGGCGACCGCGATTTCGCGATAGGATCCGCCAGCGCGCAATCCGTCGGCCACCTGGAGCGCTTCCAAACGCCGTGGCAGCCCGGACGCCGCGGGATGGAGCTTCGGCTCGAAGGTCCCGGTGCGCCGTAATGCGGCCAGTCTGTGAAGCGTGCGCAGCCGCGGCTCGAGGTCCTGGAACCCGGACAGGCGATAGTGCAATCGCACACACGGACACTCGCACAGGCTGCCTTCGACCACGTCGAGCCGCAGACGCCGCCAGCCGTCTGACAGGACAAGATATTCCTGACCGCATTCGGCACGTGCAAGGGTTGCAAGCGCGCGGAGCCGTTCGAGATCGAGACCATCCGGATCGCCACGCTGTGCTGGAATTGCGCGGACGGCAACCACGGTCGGGTCAAGCTCGGCTCGCCACAGCAAGCGCGCCTCCAGTGCCGAACGGTGCGGCTCCTCGAAGAAAGTGGAGGCCCCAGGGCAGGGCGGCCGGATCCTCTCTGATCAAATCGCGATCGCCGGCAGCAGCCCGATGACGCGCCGCGCTGACGGCGTAAGCGGGATTGCGGCGGAGCCATTCCCAGGCAAGGCCGGCTGAATCGATGCCGAGCAGCGCGCGGTATTGCGCGCTGTCGCGCCAGTCGACCCGCGGCTCAACCGCGCGCACCATCACCACGCACCGATAGAGCCACGATGTCTCGAAAATGGCAGCAATTTCCGGAGCGGGAACCGGACACCGGTGGTATGCAAGCTTCGTGGCTGCAGCGCCGGCTGGGAACCGGTGTCGTCAGACGCGCACTGTTGGTGGCGTGACTCCGGCAGTCTGGGGCCGGGCGCGCGGACAGGTGTCGCGTCCCATGAGTTTTGCCAAGCTCGCTGAAGAATTCGCAGACGCCATTGCCAGCGCGACAAGCCTCGACGAGCTGGCGACGGTGCTGGCCGCGATCGCGCTCGAACTCGGGTTCCGCTATTTCGCGCTGACCCATCACCTCGACATTCCGCGTGCACCGGTGCCAGCGATCAGGCTCCACAATTATCCCGCCGCGTGGGCGGACTATTTCGACGCGGAGCGGCTCGGGCCATCCGACCCGGTCCATCGCGCGAGCCACATGACCGGCTTCGGCTTCCCTTGGTCGCGGCTCCACCGCCTGATCCAGCTGACGGCACGCGACCGCGAGATCCTCGATCAGGCCAGGAAAAACGGCATCGGTGACGGCTACACCATCCCGTCGCATATACCGGGCGAGTCCGCAGGCTCCTGCTCGTTCGCGACCTCGGCCGGGCAGGAAGCGCGAGAGGACCGCCTCTATATTGCGCAGCTGGTCGGAGGCCTCGCCTTCGAAGCCGCACGACGGCTGGTCGCGATCCGCAGTCCCCTCCCCGATCGGCCGCAGCTCACCGACAGGCAGCGCGAGTGCGTCTATTGGGCGGCGCGGGGCAAGACCGACCCGGAAATTGCGAGCATACTCGGCATCAGTCATGAGACCGTGATCCTGCACCTGAAGCAGGCACGGGCTCGCTACGGCGTCTACAAACGGACGCAACTCGCGGTCCATGCGCTGTTCGACGGAACCCTGAGCTTCGTCGATCTGCTGGGTCGCTGAACATACCCATTTCTGGGAATAGCGGAGCCGAGCGACCGCGGCGGATGATCAGGCCTCCACAAGGAAGGCCTGACCATGTTGCACGATGTCCAGTTCAAGACGCAGGCCGCGGATGCGGCGATGCGGGCCATGTTCGAAGCCCGCAAGAAGGTGTTCGTCGACCTGCTGCAATGGGACCTGCCGGTCCTCGCCGGCCGCTATGAGCTCGACCAGTTCGACAATCCGGACGCACATTATCTGATGCTGTCTGAGACGGACGGGACGCATCTCGCCTCGGCGCGGCTGCTGCCTACCACCGGACCGCATCTGCTCGATAGCCAATTCGCGGAACTGACGGACGAGCCGATTCCGCACGGTCCGACCGTCTATGAGATCACGCGCTTCTGCCTCGACCGCGCCCTCACCGCCATCCAGCGACGAGAAGCCCGCGACCGCCTGGTGCGCGGCCTGGTCGACTTCGCGATCGCGAACCGGATCACGACCTACACCGGCGTGGCGGAGCACGCCTGGCTGCGCCAGATCCTCACCTTCGGCTGGACCGCCCGCGCGCTCGGCGCGATCAAGTCGATCAACGGCATGCTGCTCGCGGCCCTCAAAATCGAGATCGCCGCCGACACCCACGCCCGGCTCGACCGGGCCGGCATCATCGGCCGGCACGCCTGCCTGCACGCGGAGGCGGCGTGATGGACCTCGCAACGATCCCAACCGACACCCAAATCGACGGAGCAGACTATTGGAGCACCAAGCTGCTTCAGCGGGGCTATTGCGTTATCCCCAACCTGATCGACCCCGACCAGGTCGCGGCGGTCGATCGCGAACTCGCACCCGACTTCGCCAATACGCCCTTTTGCCAGGGCGGCTTCTATGGCGAACGGACCAAAAGGTTCGGCCGGCTCCTGAACCGCTCGACGCGCGCGCAGCACCACGTCATGCACCCGCTGGTCCTTCAGATCGTCGAGACGATCCTCTCCCCCTGGTGCGACCAGATCCAGCTCAACCTGACCCAGGCGATCGCGCTCCATCCCGGCGCGCTGCCGCAGCTGCCGCATCGCGATCAGGATATGTGGCGGGGCGCGATCGGCGAGACGGAATATCTGGTCAACGTGATGTGGCCGTTCACGCCGTACACCGAGGCCAACGGGGCAACCCTGGTCTGGCCCAACAGCCAGGGAGAACAAGCGCTGGAGCCGGAGCCGCAAACCGATCCGATCGCGATTGAGCTCAACCCTGGCGAAGCACTCCTGTTCCTCGGCTCCACCCTTCACGGCGCCGGCGGCAACACCACCGACGAGGTCCGCCGCGGCATGATCGTCAGCTACTGCCTCGGTTGGCTCAAGCCCTACGAAAACCAATGGCTGGCCTACCCGCCCGACATTGCGAGGCACTTTCCACCCGAGCTCGCCGCGCTAGCCGGTTATCAGCAGCACCGCCCCAACCTTGGCAATTTCGAGGGCCAATGCCCCTCGATCCTGCTCGACGGCAAAATGCCAGCTGGCGCGATCGACGCGCTCCGTCCCGACCAGCAGATCCTGGTCGCGGATTATGTCGCGCGCCAGAAGGTCGGGATATGAGTAATGAGCCCCGGGCCGACCTTCGAGCGCGTCTATAGGGAATTGCGGCGGCAACTCCGTGAGGGCACGCGCGCGCCCGGCGCGCCACTCGAGCCCGCGGTTATCGGTGACGCGCTGGGCTCAAGCTTTACGCCGGTCCGCGACGCGCTCCACCGTTTGGTCGGGGAAGGCTTGGTCGAAAATCCGCAGCATAATGGCTTCTCGGTGCCGCGCCCGACCGAACAGGCACTGCGCGAACTTTACGGCTGGGCGGGTGAGGTGGTGGGTCTGGCGGCGGCGCGGATGCGAGCGCCGCTCGCGTCAGACCCCGCTGAACACGGGGACAGTGAGGATGCCACGGAAGCCCTGTTCCTGAGCATTGCGGACGCGACCGGCAACCGCGAGCATGCGCGCACGATGCGGCGCCTCTCTGCGCGGCTGGCGCCCTATCGCCGGGTCGAGGCCGAACATTTTGCAGACATCGCCTCCGAGCATGACGCATTGGCTGCGCTCGCGCGCGCCAACGCCCGCGCGCCGCTCGGGCGCGCACTGGCGCGCTACCATCGACGGCGGATCGCCGCGGCGCCGAAGATCCTGGCGCTACGACTGGGAAATGGCTGATCACGCTTCGTCCGGAGGCGCGTCACAGCTTGGGCCTGGGCATTGGATGTCGTCCCGTCGAACCTAATCGCCTGTCCTCCTCACCCTGATCTTGCTCTCGGCCTGCGCCAGCGTCCCCCTCAAATTTTGTTAGAAATTTGGTGCCTTTTTTCTAACAGTTGCCTACGCCGCCCGAAAGGCAGTCGCCTTGGCTTCCGCCTTGGAAAAACACTCCGTGACTTGTTAGAAAAAAGCGTGCTATTATCTAACAGGAGGAACCCATGTCCGTGATGACAGATCAGATCATGAAACGCGTGCGCGGAAAGGGACGCGGCTGGGTGTTCACGCCCAGGCATCTGATCGACCTCGGCACGCGCGGCTCGGTCGACATGGCGCTCTCGCGGCTCGTTCAGGCAGGCTCAATCCGCCGGATCGGACGCGGCCTGTACGATTATCCCCGCCTCCATCCCAAGCTGGGCGCGCTCAGCCCCGACCCCGCCAACGTCGCCGCCGCGCTCGCGCAGCAGAGCGGCGACAAACTTGCGCCATCCGGCGCGACAGCCGCCAACGGCCTCGGCATTTCCACCCAGGTGCCGGCCAGAACGAGTTATGCCACGACCGGGCGCACCCGGACGAGCCAGGCCGCCGGCCGAAAGGTCGTGCTGCGCCACAGCCGTGCGCCCGTGCTCGACACCGCCTCCGACACAGGCAATGCCGTGCTCCAGGCGCTCACGCACCTCGGCCGGGACAATGTCGACGACGACATCATCCGCAGCTTCGCACGACGGCTCGACGACCGCGACATGAAGGCGCTCGTCCAGGCGCGCCCACGCATGACGGGATGGATGGGCGACCTGATCCTCAAGATCGACGATGCGCGCCATGGATGATTTCGCGCGGCGCTCGGCGGAAGACCGGCGCCCATTCATCGAAGAGGCAGCCGCGCGACGCGACCTCACGTCCACGATCATCGAAAAGGATTTCTGGGTCTGCTGGACCTTACGCCGGCTGATGCGCTTTCCCGGCCTCGCGGGCCATGTCACCTTCAAGGGCGGCACCTCGCTCTCGAAAGCGCACGGACTCATCCAGCGCTTTTCCGAAGACATCGACCTGACAATCCGTCGCACCGCGCCGCTGATCGAAGACGTCGCCCCGCCCATGGAACAGGGCATCTCCGGGAAAGAGCGCGAGCGCCGCATCAAGGCACTGGTAAAGGCGGCCGCTAACTACGTCGCCGACATCGCCAAACCCAGGCTAGAAGCCGCGATCGAGGAAGCGCTCGGCACCAGGGAGGGCTGGAGCGTCGAGCTTGATGACGAGGACAAGGCAGCGCAGACCCTGCTGTTCCACTACCCGCGCACCACAGGCTACGGCACCAACTATGGGACCGGCTACGGCGGCGATGTCGACGATGGGTATGTCAAGCCGAGGATCAAGCTCGAATATGGCGCGCGAGGAGATCCCGAGCCCTATGAGCACCGCCAGATCTCACCCTATCTGGCCGACGAATTCCCAGAAGAAGCCCCCGACGCGCAGACGGCCGTCGAAACGCTCAACGTCGAACGCACCTTTTGGGAAAAAGCGACGATCCTACATGCGCTTCACCACAGCAGAAAGTTCAGGCCGGGCCTCTCCCGGCATTATTACGACCTGCTCATGCTCGCGAACGCCGGAATCGACAACCGCGCCATCGAGACCTCCGACCTCCTAACCCAGGTGATCGAGAACAAGCGCCTCATGTTCCCGGAAGCCGCCGCCTCCTATCACACGGCCCAAATCGGCACGCTCCGCCTGCTCCCGGCGGACAAGGATCAAGAAGCCCTCGCAGCCGACTATGCTGCGATGGGCGAGATGTTCATGGCCCCGCCGCCGTCGTTCAAAGAGCTGATGGCCGGTCTTGCAGCTCTGGAAACAAAGCTGAATAGCACCGGCTGAACATGACGATCAGGTTTTAAATCGCTCTGCGACGGCTTAGCGCCGTAATTTCGGTCGTCAAGCCACGCCGCAAGTGGGCCTAAAACTTTCCGTTTGCACAGGCGACGCAACAACTTCTCTTGGCAAGTGGTCCGCGTAATCCGAGCATGCCTGCGGGACTTACGGCCGCGTCACCGGAGTGGCTATGACAACCAGCACAACGGCAATCAACACTACGCCTGCCAACGCTGCACCGATACCTGCGGCCACTTTGAAGGCTCCCTCGGCACGTGCTATGGGTTGGGTGACCATTGTGTCGTATTCGTCCTTGGTCAGGAAGCGATACAGCCTATCCCGCCAATCTCGTCGCAGGTCGCGCTGGATGCTCAGGAACTGCGCGCCGCCGACGATCACCGAACCAACATAGCTCGCGAGAACGAGGGCCAGCAGAAGCGCAGCCGGCTTGATGAAGGTGGCATCTTTTGGAAGGGAGAGCCGCAGGATGATTATCCCGATGTTGCCGAACAGCGCACCTGCTACCGCGGCAGCCAGCCCACGCACAGTTTCGGCGAGCTTTGCCGTCTCGTCACCGACAGCCTTGCGGAGTTCGGCAAGCGCCTTGAGGCTGTCGCGGCTCTGCTGGCTGACGCCGAAGCCGTAGGCGATCCGCGCGCCTTCGAGAGCGGGTCGCATAGTGCCAGCCAAATCGTTGAGATCCCCGTCGCGAACGACCGTGCGCGCGACCTCGGCTGCGAGCAGCCCGTGGCGGTTCTCGGCCTCGGGCGCGTTCTCGAACACCCAGGCGGCTGCTTTCTGAAGCGCCGCGAGGTTGGAGAGCTCGACGTTGTCAGCGCCGACAGGTCGGAACCTGGCGGGAGGCGGACCGCGGAACAAAACCGTCCCGTCGGCTTCGATCTCCTGGCCGATCGCGCGTGCCAGAACCTGGACCGCGCGGGTCCGCCACGGCGCGAGCGCGGCGCCGCTGAGATCCGTGTCGGCGTCGCGGAGGAGCCAGCGCCCGGTCAGCTCGACGGGCGTGAACGACCGGACAAACCGGTCCGGGGATGCGGGCTCCGCGACCGGGTGGAAACTATCGATGTATCCCCAGCCCGCGTAGCGTACCGTGAGCGTGTCGACGGCGTGGTCGAGGCCATTTATCCAGACCACCGCCTCGTCCGGAGCACGGTCGAAGATGGCTTCCAGCCCGCGTCTGGTTAGAACGGGATAGACGGCGTCGGGGACTGTGGGCTTGTCAACCAGCATCTCTATGCCGGAGGCATCCGGCGCTAGGGCAGAGAGGTCGGCCCTCCCTCCTTCGTCCGATATTTCGGGTTCACCGAAGCCAGCCTTCACGAACAGATCTGCGAGCTCCACGGCTTCCCTGCCGACGAGCTGATACACGGCCACGCGCGTGCGGGTCTCCGTGATGGAGACGCGTCTACCGGCGACGAGGCGGTCAAGCGCGTGGGCGAGGGCGGTCCGGGAGAGTTCCATCTTCAACCAACCGATTCGTCGTGACGGTGAACACGATCCGGCCATCCTTTTCGGACCGTATCACCGATTGACCGAGTTGCTCTGCGGGAAATTCCAGCCGGACCTCCTCTGCCGTCTTCACGTATTGCCGCGGCCTGACCTGCAGCGTGGTGGCATCAGGCTTGAAGGTCACGTCCTGCAGGCGCTTGCGCCGCAAGTTGCGCCGCGTCCTGTCTTCGATCTGTGTGCGGATCTTCTCGTCGGCCGGGAAGCCCGCAGCATGCATGATCGCATCGACTACGTCCTCGTTGCTCACCTTCTCCTTGCTCTGGAGCGCCAACTTCGCCTTGGCGAGTGCTGGTCCCGTCTGCCGGTTCGGCATGAACTCCCGCAGATCCTCCACCGACTGCCGTATAGCCTCCGCAAGGCGGAGGCTGAGCTCGTCGTTGGACCGGTCCCTCTCGACGCCGAGATATTTGGCGAAGTAATCGGTGAGGTCGGGAGCTTCGTGCATGCGGTCCGACGCCGAGATCAGCTCGTCCGCTTTCCCTCCGACCACCCTGATGACGCAGAACTTCTGCACCGCCCGGCGTTCCTTCACGAACGCCTGAACGATCGCGCGCAGCACGCTCTTCCCGTCGGCATGCGACAGTTCGACCGCTTCGCGATAATCGTATTTGATCAGAGCATAGAGCTTTCGATCCGGTAGCCCGGCTTCGAGCTCGCAGACGAAGAAAGCGCCGCTGGTACTTTGCTTGACGTGGTCGCGCCAGAAGTTCTCGGCCAGCAGCTGGCCGCCCTTTTCGAACGTTATCGTGCCCGCGCCCATCTCCTCCGCGATCGGCCGAACGCGCGAGTGGACGCTGAACTTGTGAATCGCGTCACCAGCTTCCGAGATGATCCGCAGGCGGAAGAATTCCTCCTGCTGGACCTCGATCTCCGGCTGGGGGACGAAGGGCTCGCCTGGCTTGCCGACGACGTGAATGACCATGCGGGTCAGCTTGAGCCCCGCTTCTTCCTGCTCCGTGAAAAACCCCAACATGCCCTCCCCTGTTTAGCGCGGTGATAAAGGGACTGGGACTAATGGGGCAATTCCCGGCCCGGCGGGAATTCCCTCCGAATCGGCAGTAACGTGCTCGTAGGAGTGCGAGCTCTGCCCGCTCTAGATGCCAAGCAGATTTTTGAGCCAGTTCCAGAATCGTCCGATCATGCCGGTCTGCGTCGCCTTGTAGTAGGCCTCGGTTCGGCGCCGCTCCGCTGCGCGACCTGCCAGCACCTCCTCCTCGGTCCACTGGGTGGACCAGTGCACCTCGCCGTCGGCGATCCAATAGTGGGATCGGCACGGCTGCTGCCAGTTGCCGATCGAGGGCTTCATGCTGGGGCCGGACCGTTCCTCCCACAGCTGCCAGAACGTAGGCTTGATCGGCGTGCGCACCTTCATGCCGCAGCCGCATGCGCACAGGTGTGCTGCGGTCCGGTAGCGTTCGGAATAGTAGAGGATGCCAGGTTCGAGCCGAGCGGGCATGCCCTCGACGCGTTCGAGGCGAAGGCGCTCAAGCCGCATCCATAAGCTCCTCCTCGACGCCCGAGTCCCCGATCAGCTTGAGCGTGGCGAGGTTCAGGACGAGGTGGTCGAGGTCGGCGTCCTGGGCGTAGAAGCCGCGCAGCTGCTTGTAGCGCACGACGGCGATGCAGGCGTTCAGCGCGTTGAGCTCGCCGATTTGGATGTTGGCGGCATAGATGTTCTCGTCGTCCTGGCCGGTCTCGGCAAGGTTTCGCTCGCGCATCTCGTCGCCGCGGTCGACCGAATAGTGGGTGGTGCGCAGCGAGCCGCGCAGCTTCCCGTTCTTCTTCTTCAGACCCATGCCGACGTCGATGTACGGGATCTTGAGCTTGGCGAGGAGCGCGAAGATGCTCTTGCGCGAGGCGCCCTTGTCGACGGCCACAAAGGCGAACGTCACGCCCTTCAGCTCCTCTTCGCTGCTCTCGTCGATGAACTTGGCCTGCACTTTGAGGCCGTGGCGGAAGTTCTCGTAGCGGTCCTGGTAGACCTCGGCCTTGGGCTTTCCGAACTCGTCCTTGATGACTCGGCCCGGCGAGCGGAAGGCGTTGTGGACGCGCATGTGGTCCATGTCGAAGCCGCGCACTTCCGGCACGCGCGTCTTGACCATGAAGTCGAGTATGTAGGCGCCGGTGCCGCCCAGCCCGATGACGGCGACGACCTCGTTGGCGAATACTTGCGCCAGCTCGCTTATCTCGGCGCGGGTGGTGAGCGTGTCGCCGAACTTGAAGATCGGATCCTCCTCCACCTCGTCCACGATTCGGAAGGTGTAGGGATTGGCCTCGTCCCCAAACTTGGCCATCGCCGGGCCTGACACTGAGGAAAGATAGCGCTCGATCTTCTCGAAATGGTCGACATAGTCGCGCCAGGCGCCGTTCTCGAACGGCTTGTGCGAGAAGATGCGCTCGACGTTCACGTCGGCGTGCGGCCCGCCGAGCGGCACGCAGTGGGGCGTCGAGCCCATGTTCGCGACCGGGGTGCCGTCGATCTGGTGCGGCATGCCGCCCGCGAAAGACATCTGGTGGTTTTGCGGTCGGATGCGCTCGCCGTCGATCGTCTCATACTGGGAGGCGAACGCCCCCCAGCAGAGGTTACCGCCGGCATCCAGGTAGGGGATGTCGCGCACGATGACGTGGTTGCCGCCGAACCCGATCGCGAAGCCCTTGTCGATCAGCCGGCGGATGTCGTCGTTACGACTGACCAGTAGGCGAAACATGGAACACCATTCCTTCCTTGACCTTCACGCCGGTGACGCCGGGAGCGATGGTGCCCTCGCGCTTGGGGCCGGGGCCGTTCTCATATGTCACCGAGTAGGTGATCTGCGGATTCTGAGCGTAGTTCGGCACTTCGAGCGTCACGACTTCGACGTAGGAGATCGTGTTCTGGTGCCAGGGGTGCTCCGTCCCTTCGACGACGATGGTGATGCTCATCACGGCTTCCTTTCAGGCGGCCTTAGGGTTGCGGGTGCGGCGGCCGCGCATCGCGACGCCGGTTGCGAGGAAGCCGAGCGAGAGCCCGGTCCATGTGGTGGGCTCGGGCACGCCGCCGAGCTCAGTGACCTTGAGTCTGTAGGTGCCGGGCCCGTCATAGTCGGTCAGCGCGAACGTGCCCGGGGACATGACGGGGTGGTCGAGCGTGCCTTCGAACAGGGTGGCCCCCTGCGTCTCAAGGTAGGACGGTCCGTCCGGGTCGAACGTCAGCGTGAACCCGCCGGATGACGCCTGGGTGTAGAAGTAGAGATGGGCGAACCCGCTGCCGTCCTCGGTGAACGCATTCACGCCGTCGACGCGGAAGTAGGCGACGCCGCTCTCCACGACCGTCGGCTCGGCGTCCAGCGTGAAGCTCGCCGTCCTGTTTCCGGTCAGCTGGTAGAGGAACCTCGCGGCGGCGGCCGGCGAGGCGGCCGTCAGCACGGCGGCTGCGGCGAGCGCCCCGGCAAGGCGGCGCACATGGGTGTTCGGCAGAGGCCTCACGTCGTTCTCCCGGGCGCGCATCGGCCTCCGCGCGAAAACCGCTTCGCGCTCATTGACCCCGATTCGCGGGTGATGTAGTGGACATACCGTAAAGTTTCTTTACGGGTCAAGTTTCTATACGGGTAGTGGCGCATGGCGGAATTGCGGGAGAGATCCTGGGGCATCGATCGCCGGCTGGAGTTCCTGGAGTATCGGGTGTTCTGGGAGGGGCGGGTGAACCGGTCCGATCTTCAGCACTTCTTCCGGATAAGTACGCCGCAGGCGTCGACGGACTTCGCCCGCTATCGGGACGTCGCGCCCAACAATCTCGTATACGACAGCACGGAACGCGCATTTGTCGCCGGCGAGCGGTTCGATCCGGTATTCTACCGTCCTTCGGCCGACCGCTATCTGGCGCAGCTCCGGGCGCTCGCTGAGCATGTGGTCGATCGCAGCGAGGTGCCGGTCGGCGAGCCGCCATGCTTCGACGTCGTGCCGACCGTTCACCGGCGGCTGGACAGCGAGATCGTGCGGGGCATCGTGGCGGCTGCGCGGGAGCGGGTCGCGATATGCGCGGTCTACCAGTCCTTCTCCTCGCCGGAGCCCCGTGCACGCTGGCTCTCGCCGCATGCCTTCGCGTCGGACGGACATCGCTGGCATTTCCGCGCCTGGTGTCACACGCGCCAGGACTTCCGCGACTTCGCGCTTGGACGCGTGCTGGAGATAGTGGAGCTCAGGCCGTCCGAGATCGATCCGGCGGAGGATCTTGCCTGGTCGCGGACGGTCGAGTTCGTGCTGGCGCCGCATCCGGGGCTATCGCCCGGCATGCGCCGTGCGATCGAGCACGATTACGCGATGACGGAGGGCCGAGTGGCCGTGACCGTGCGCGAGGCCTTGGCCTATTACATGTGGAAGCAGCTCGGATTGGACCGGATTCCCGAAGACACGCCCGCGCATCAGTATCATGTGATCCTGGTCAACCGCTCCGAGGTGGAGGCGGTGGTGAACGGCGCAGGGGGCGCACCGGCGTGAGAGAAGGTCAGGGTGCCGTGGTGCTGCGCAGCGCCCCGGCGGATCTGCCGAACGAATTGCGGCAGGTCGTGGAATATCGGAAGTCCGGCCTGAGCCTGAACCATGTGGTCGGCTGCCCGCTGGACTGCGGCTACTGCGTGCGTCATCTGTTCGGCAACTTCGGCATGAAGCGGCCGCATCTGGTCTGCGATGACGAGGCTGCCGTCGAGCAGTTGGTTACGCATTGGGCGTTCCAGCGCGACGTCACGCCGCTGCAGATATTCAACCGCGCGACCGATCCCATGCTGCCGGGCGTGAAGGAGCATCTGCACCGGACGCTTGAGCTTCTGGACGGGCTCGGCCTGCGCAATCACGTGCTGATGATAACGCGCTGGAAGGTCGAGCCGACGGATGTGGAGCGGCTGGAGGCGCTGCGAAACCTGAAGGCGACGGTGCTCGTGACATGGTCCGGCATCGAGGACGACAGGATCGAGCCTATAGACGGCGGGATCGCGGAGGCATCGCTTGCGGTGCTTTCCGAGCGCGCCAGACGGACGCGGCGCATTCTCTATTGGCGACCAATCGTCGCGGGGCTCAACGACGGAGAGGACAGGATTGCGCGGGCCGCCGATCTGGCGCGGCTCGCCGACGCGACGGTGTTCACCGGACTGTTCCACCGCCGCGAGATCCGCGACTATCTGCGCTCGGTTGGGGTGGAGGATCTCTATGACGGCGTTCCTAGGCGCAAGGTGATGCCCAGAGTGGTCGAGGCGCGCATTCTCGCCCGCTTCGGCGACGCGCCGCTATTCCGGAAGACGTCCTGCGCGGTCGCATACGCGCACGGCGAGGCCGACTGGAACGGCCACTTCGGGATCGAGCACATCTGCGAGATCTGCCCCAGCGCGCAGGTCGAGCGGTGCGCGACGACGCACCGGCGGCCCGACTTTTCCGAGGTGGCCGGCCTGGCGAGGGTGGCGGGACTGTCGCTGGACGGGATCGAGATTGGGCCCGGGCACGTCACCGTTGCGGACAGCACGGAGCAGCAGCGCTACTATGTCCAGCATTCGCTCGGGTTCCAGGTGCACGACCGCGCGATGCCGCATTTGCCGGGCAGGCACGGGCGGGCCGAGGAGGGTTGGGAATGAGCGAGCGCATGTGGGCGATCGACGTCGAGGGCAACGGCGCCTCGCCGCCCGAGATCGTCGAGATCGCGATCGTGGAGCTGCGCGGCCTGGGCCTCACCGGCTTGTCGCGGGCGTGGCGGCTGCGTCCGCCCGGCGGAATCTCGCCGATCGCCTCGCGCATACACGGGATCTGGGATCGCGACGTGGCGGATGCGCCCGAACTCGAGGACGTCGCTGACGACATATTGGAATGGATCGAGGACGCCCCGATTGTGGGCCACAACGTGCGGGTCGAGCTCGACGTCCTGACGCGCTCGCTTGAGGGATGGGCTCCCCCTGCGGCATACGACACCCTCAAGCTCGCGCGCCTGCTGC
>Ga0068856_100003727_pt1 | contig 15284 bp, 13 predicted proteins | sample KBSCornC62_FD_66595 | JGI IMG/M metagenome (GOLD analysis project Ga0068856, IMG submission 66595) | Corn rhizosphere microbial communities from Kellogg Biological Station, Michigan, USA - KBS Corn C6-2 | ecosystem: Host-associated > Plants > Roots > Rhizosphere > Soil ...
TACAACTTCTTCTTCTCGCTCTTCCCGCTCCTGCTCTTCCTCGCCCCGCTCCTCAGTCTGATCGGCGACAAGCAGCAGTTGGTGGGCTGGCTCATGTCGCAGCTCACGTCCACACTGCCGCCGCAGGACGTGCCCGCCGTGCGCGAGATCCTGGCGAAAGTGGTGTTCGCGAGCAATGCGCCGGGCCTCGTCTCAATCGGCATCGTGCTCGCCGCGTGGTCGGCATCGAACATCTTCGGCACCCTCATGGGCGCGCTCAACACCGCCTACGACGTCACCGAAACGCGCCCGTGGATCAAGCAGCAGATCATCCGACTGGTCGCGTTCGTGATTGGCGGAATCATCATGGTTGTCTCGACCGTGGTGTTTCTGAATGGCGAAGGCGTGGCGAACTTGATCGGCAACGCGCTGCACTTGGGACCCGCGTTCGTGCTCGTGTGGAAGATCGTCCAATTTCCGGTCGCGATCAGCGGACTCGTCGCGCTCGCGTTCCTCGCGTTCTACGCCCTGCCCAACGTTAAGCAGCACAAGGGGCAGGTGCTCATCGCGGCCGTTCTCACCGCGGTCCTGTGGATTGTCGCGACGCTGCTCTTTCGCCTCTACGTCTCTCACTTCCCGCCCAACCCGGCCTACGGCCTCATCGGGGCGATCATCATTCTGCTGACGTGGATGTACTACACGATGTACGTCATCCTCATCGGCGGCGAGCTCGCCTCGGAGATGCACCACGGGACCGGAGCGGTAGCGCCGGACAAGGGAGCGGTGTACGTGGGGCGGTTGGTGACCGGAAGCGGGCCGGGGAGCGAGTCGATCGAGCGGAGAGCGTAAAGGCGCGAACGGCCTCGCGCGGCGGTCGCTGTCGTTGTCCGTCATCAGTTCTGTGTTGTCCGTTATTCCGCTTGCCTCGGCGCGCTTGGCTCACGGGCAAACGGGAAACGGAAGACGCACCACGCAACACGACAGCGACCGCCTCGACTTCGCGCCGTTCGCCGTTGTCGATTCTCGCCCTCCTCGTTCGACGTCACTGTGAGCCTACCTTGCTCCGGACACCTCCGTCCGGCTACTCGGCTCGAACTCAACTGGAGAGACGACAATGCGATTCATCGTGATGGTCAAAGCGACGAAGGAATCCGAAGCGGGCGCGCTGCCGAGCACGGAGATGTTCGCCGCCATGGGCAAGTACAACGAAGAGCTCGTGAAAGCGGGTATCATGCTCGCCGGCGAGGGGCTGCACCCGAGCTCCAAGGGCGCGCGCATCAAGTTCAAAGGGGACAAGCGCACCGTGATCGATGGCCCGTTCGCCGAGACCAAGGAGCTCGTCGCGGGCTTCTGGATCTGGCAGTGCAAGTCGCTCGATGAAGCGATCGAGTGGGCGAAGCGCTGCCCCAACCCGATGCCCGATTCGCCCGAAGGCGAGCTCGAGATCCGCCAGGTGTTCGACGTCGCGGACCTGGGGGAGAACTTCACGGCCGAGCTCCGCGAGCAGGAGCGCCGCCTGGCCGATGGGATCGCCAAGAACGCAAAGGCCTGACGAGCCTGCAACAAATTCTCAGCGCCGTGTCGATTTCGTCGGAGCTGATTCGACGTGTTGGTCGAGAGCCGGAATGTCGGCCCGGTCCAATCGGACCGGGCTCCGGCTCGAGACCCGAGCCAACGGAGACACGACGATGCACACCACCAACACGACGCGCGGCAATCGCGCCCTCTGGACGATCCAGTCGCTTCTCGCCGCCCTGTTCGCTTTCGCTGGCGTGATGAAGCTCATCCTGCCGCCCGCCATGCTGAAGGGCCCCGTCGCCCTTCCAATCGACTTCCTGCGCTTCATCGGCGTGTGTGAGCTGCTCGGCGCGTTCGGCTTGATTCTGCCGGTGCTGCTGCGCGTCCTTCCGATCCTCACCCCGATCGCCGCGTCCGGCCTCACAGTCATCATGATCGGCGCGGTCATCGTGACGATCCTCGGCGGCAGCGTCGCGGGGGCGACGGTTCCGCTCGTCGTCGGACTGCTCGCGTGCACGGTGGCGTACCGCCGCTTCGCCCTTGCCTGAGTCCCCGCGCGGGGTGTGATTGGATGCCGTGACGGCATCCGACACACACCGCGCAATCGACGCCATCTGGCGCATCGAATCGGCGAAGCTCATCGCCGGGCTCACACGCATCGTCCGCGATGTGGGCATCGCCGAAGATCTGGCGCAGGACGCGCTGCTGGCCGCGCTCGAGAAATGGCCCGAGTCGGGCGTGCCGGACAATCCGGGCGCCTGGCTCATGGGCACGGCCAAGCACCGCGCGATCGACGTGCTGCGAAAGCAATCGCTGCACGAACGCAAGCACGACGCGATCAGCGCCGAGCTCGAGGCGCAGCAAGAGGCGGCCGTGATCGATCTGCACGACTCGCTCGACGACCACGTCGGCGACGATCTGCTGCGGCTCATGTTCATGACCTGTCATCCCGTGCTCTCGCAGGATGCGCGCGTCGCGCTCACGCTGCGTCTCCTTGGCGGCCTCACGACCGATGAGATCGCGCGCGCGTTCCTTGTGCCCGAGTCGACGATCGCGCAGCGGATCGTGCGCGCGAAGAAGACGCTCAACGAGAAGCGCGTCGCGTTCGAGGTGCCGCGCGGCGCGGAGCTCGCCGAGCGCCTGTCCTCCGTGCTCGAGGTGATCTATCTCGTTTTCAACGAGGGCTACGCCGCGACCGCGGGTGAAGACTGGATTCGCGCCGACCTCTGTGAGGAAGCGCTGCGCCTCGGCCGCGTTCTCGCCGAGCTCGCGCCCCAAGAGGCGGAAGTGCACGGCCTCGTCGCGCTGATGGAGATTCACGCGTCGCGATCGCGCGCCCGCGTCGGCCCTCATGGCGAACCGGTGCTCCTCCTCGACCAGGACCGCGGCCGGTGGGATCATCTGCTCGTCGGCCGCGGTCTCGCGGCGCTGGCGCGCGCCGAGGCGCTCGGCGGCGCGCCGGGACCGTACCTGCTCCAGGCGTCGATCGCCGCGTGCCACGCCCGCGCCCGCGAGGCACATGCAACCGATTGGTTGCGTATCGCCGCGCTCTATCAGGCGCTCGGCGATCTGGCGCCCTCGCCGGTCGTCGAGCTCAATCGTGCGGTCGCCGTCGGATTCGCGTTCGGGCCCGCGGCGGGGCTGGCGATCGCCGATGCGATCGCGGCTGACGGCGCATTAGAGAACTATCATTTACTGCCGGCGGTGCGGGCCGACTTTCTCGCGAAGTTGGCGCGCTTCGACGAAGCGCGCGCCGAGCTCCATCGCGCCGCCTCGCTCACGCGCAACGTGCGCGAGCAGCGCCTGATGCTCGACCGCGCGGAACGGTTGTGATCGGATAGCCGGTCATCCCCGAGCGGAGCGATCAAGTTTGCGTTCGCGAGTGTTCGCGTCGTTCGCGTTGTGATCCGACTAGGGAACGCGCGTCGGCGACGCAACGAGCCCAGATCCCTCGACTCCGTCGCTGCGCTCCGTCGCTCGGGATGACAAGAAGGGGTGAGTCGCTGCGCTCCGTCGCTCGGGATGACGAACCGTTGCCCCTCAGTCGGGCCGCACAACGAGCTTCGCGCCGCGCGCCAATCCCAGTAGCCGCGCCGCACTGCCGTTCCGCACCGCCACCTCGATGAACCCCGACGAGCCCACGACGCATACGGGCTCGCCCGGCTGCACCTCCGCGTACGTGTGCCGCAGCGGAAGGCACATCGTTCCGATCTCGATCGTACCGCCGTGCAGTCCCACCACGTTCGTGATCGCGTTGCCAAAGCGGTCGATGATGATGATCTCGCCTTCGATCGAGCCATCCGCGCGGCGCACGGCTTCCGGCGTGCGGCGAATGACCGGCAACGCGCAATCGGTGCCGAGCGCATCGATCGACACGCCGCACGCGAGCGCCGCCGCCGCGGGAGCGAAGATGTCGCGGCCGTGAAAGGTCGCCGAGACGCCACGCGGCGTGGGCAGCGCCACCGCGCGTGCGCCGGGCACGATCAACGCCGGCGACAGCACGCCGTTGTCCGGTCCGACAAGAAATCGCCCTTCGCTCGCCACCGCGAGCGCGACGCGCGCCGACCCTACACCGGGATCGATGACGACCAGGTGCACCGTGCCGCTCGGAAATCGGCGCCAGACGCGCGCGATCGTGAGGCGCGCGCGCTCCACGTCCTGCGGCGGAATCTCGTGCGTGATGTCGACGAGCTGCGCGTCCGGCGCGCGCGCGAGCAGCACCCCCTTCATCTCGCCGACGTAGCCGTCGGCGGTCCCGAAGTCGGTGGTCAGCGTGACGAGCGGTCGCATGCTCACACTGATCTGCGCTTCCAGCCACCGGCGCGCCAGAGGGCGCACATCGCGATGCCGCGCCCCATCGCCGTGAGCGAGATGACCCACCAGATCCCGATGCTGCCCCACCGCGATGCCGCCCACGCCGCGAGCGGAATGCGCGATGCCGTGAGCGCGGTCGACGACAGCATGGGCGGCACCGTGTGCCCCGCTCCGCCCAACGCGCCCTCGAGCACGATCTCGGCGCACACCGCGAGCTGCGAGAACGAGGCGACGCGCAGATACTTGACCGCTTCGGCGATCACCGCCGCGTCGTTGGTGAAGAACGACGCGAACTGCCGCGGGATCGTCAGCTCGAGCACGAACGCGCCGACGCCGAGCAGTGTGCAGAAACCGGTGGCCATCCAACCGGCGCGCGCCGCGCGATCGGGGCGTCCGGCGCCAAGGTTCTGTCCGACGATCGCCGCCGTCGCCGCGCCGAAGCCCACGCCGATCATGAACAGCCAGCTCTCCACGCGATGGCCGATGCCGAGCGCGGCGAGCGCCGGCGTGCCGAAGTGCGTCGTGATCCTCGTGAGAAAAATGTAAATCAGGCTGAACGTGCTTCCGGTGATCGCGGTCGGGAGTCCGACGCGGCAGATCGCCTGGAGCGACGCGAGCTGAATTCGACCCATACGCAGCAGCTTGCGGCGGACGGCGATGCCGACGCCGAGAATGAACGCGGCGCCGCGGGTGCCGATCGTCGCGATCGCCGCGCCGGCGATGCCGAGCCGCGGCAGTCCCGCCCATCCGAGCATCAGCGCCGGATCGAGAAACAGCGTCAGCCCGACCGACGTGAGCAGAAGCACGAAGGGCGTCTTCGTGTCGCCCGACGCGCGGAACGACGCGTCGACCGCGAAGAAGCCGTAGATGAGCGGTGTGCCGAGCAGGTACGTCCGCAGGTACGTGGCGCCGAGCGCGCTCACGTCGGGCGGTGTCTCCATCAGGCGAAAGAGCGCGTCGATGTGCGTCGCGCCGATCGCGCCGACGATGGCGCCGAGCACCACACCGAAGACGAGCGTGTCGCCGGCGATGCGCGCCGCGTCATCCGGCCGGCGCTCGCCGTAGCGTCGCGCCGCGACCGCGGTGAGTCCCACGCCGATCATCTCGGCGAGCGAGACGATCATCCAGATCCAGAACAGCGACGTGGAGACCGCCGCGAGACCCGACGCGCCGATCCGCGTGCCCACCCAGAACGCGTCGACCGATGAGAAAAGTGTCATCAGGAGCGACGACGCGACCGCCGGCAGCGCAATCTTCAGGATCGTGCGTCGCAGCGAGTCGGTGACGAGATGCGCGGCTTCGCGCGCATCGCTGACCGCGACGGGCGCGAGGCCCTCGTGCGGCTCGACCGGAAGCTGCGGTGCCGCAGCCGGAGCGGGATCGAGCACGCGCGCGGTGGACTACCGGGCCGCCGTCGCTCCGGCGCGCTCCGCGATCCGTTCCGCCGTCGCGGCGAGCGCGCGCGCGGCCGACGACTGCGGATCGGTCACGACGATCGGCGCGCCCGTGTCGCCGCCCTGCATGACCGGCGGGTAGAGCGGAATCTGACCGAGCAATGGCAGCTCGAGCTCGCGCGCGAGCCGTTCGCCGCCGCCCGATCCGAAGATCGACGACGGCTTGCCGCAGTGCGGACACTCGAACCAACTCATGTTCTCCACGATGCCGAGCACGCGCACGTCGACGCGCTCGAACATCTTCGCGCCGCGGAGCGCGTCGCCGACGGAGACCTCCTGCGGCGTCGTCACGATCACCGCGCCGGACACCTCGGCCGATTGCACGAGCGTGAGCTGCGCGTCGCCGGTGCCGGGCGGCAGATCGACGATGAAGTAGTCGAGCTGCCCCCACGCCACGTCGCCGAGGAACTGCGTGATGATTTTCATGATGATGGGACCGCGCCAGATCGCCGGCTGATCGCGATCGATCAGCACGCCCAGGCTCATCACCTTCACGCCGTGCGCCTCGAGCGGCACGATCCGCTCGTTGATGACCATCGGCGGCTCGGCGAGGCCCATCATCGTGGGGATATTCGGTCCATAAATATCGGCGTCCATGAGGCCGACGCGCGCGCCGCGCTGCGCGAGCGCGACGGCGAGATTCACCGAGACGGTGGACTTGCCGACGCCGCCCTTGCCGCTCGACACGGCGATGATCTTGCCAAGGTTGGGGTACTGCTTGGGGGTGGGCGCGGGGACGCGCGGTTGCGCCGGCCGGTCGTCCATCACGGGCAGCGCGCGGCCGGCCGGCTTGCGGTTGGCCGCGAAGGCTGCCGCGTCCGCCACGTCGACCGTGACCTCGGTGACGCCTTCAACGTTCTCTAATATCTGGCGCACGGTCCGGGCGAGCGCCGGATCGTCGCCGGCGGCGAGGAGCAGCGTGAGGCGCACCTTGCCGGCGGTCGTCGTCGCGACGTCGCGCACGGCCTGGCTCGCGACGAGGTTGTCGCCGGTGCGCGGGTATGGAATTCGGCTCAGCGCCTGTGCCACGCGAGCCTGCAGTGGATTAGTAGCCATATGACACTAAATCGCTCGCCGGAGCACGCGCTCAGGCCGGGTGAACGTTGGTTGGTGTGAGATACTGCTGCGCCGCGGCGATGACCCGCGCGCGCACGTCGTCGAGCGAGCCGGCGATCAGCGCGCCCGAGGCCTTGGCGTGGCCGCCGCCGCCGAACTGGCGCGCGAACGCGTTCACGTCCACCTCGCCCGTGCTGCGGAACGAGACCTTGACCTTGCCGTAGCCCAGATCCCGGAAGAAGAGCGCCATCCGCGTGCCGGCGATGGACCGCGCATGCTCCACGATGCCATCGAGATCCTCCTGGCGGACGTCAAACTTCTCTAAACCACCTGCCGGCATCGAGAGCCAGGCGAGCCCGTGCTCCGCGTCGACGCCGAGCGTCGACAGCACTTCGGCGAGCAGCCGCACGCGCCCGGCCGGCGCGCTCGCGTAGATCCGCACGTACATCTCCTCGGGATCGACGCCGGCGGCGAGGAGATCGGCCGCCATCGCATGGCAGCGCGGCGACGTATTGCTGAACCGGAAGCTGCCCGTGTCGGTGAGAATCGCCGCGTACAACGCCTGCGCGATCGCCGGCGTGATGTCGAATCCGAGCACGCACGCCAGGTCGTAGACCAGCTCCCCCGTGGCGCACGCGGTCACGTCGGTGAGAATGATGTTCCCCGCCGGATCGTCCGACGCGATGTGGTGATCGATCACGAGCTTCGGCACGCTCAGCCCGCGCACGCGCTCCGTCAGCGCGCCCAGGCGCGTCACGTCGCTGATGTCGAGCACGATCAGGAGATCGATGCCGTCGAGCGCCTTGGCGCCCTTGGGCGTGGCGTTCTTCACCTCGCCGTCCGCGAGCAGAAAGTCGAACAGATCCGGCCATGGCGTGGGATTCACGATCCGCACGTCGAGCCCGCGCTGCATCAGCATGCGCGCGAGCGCCACCTCGGAGCCGCAACCGTCGCCGTCGGCGTTCATGTGCGTCGACAGCGCCACGCGACGCCCCGGCACGAGCTCGCGGTCCAATGCGCGGATCGCGGCCCGACGCGGCTCGGGAATGGCGAGGTAGTCCGGAACGGTGTGCAAAGGGCGAAGAGTGGAGACTCGAGCGTCGAGAGAAAAAAAAACCGGCGTCCGATGCCTCGGACGCCGGTGGAAAGCTAACGACGGCTGTGATCAGTCGCCGGCCGCGGGCGCGACGGCGTTCTCGCCGCCGATGCGCGAATTCCGCTTGCCGTACGTGAAGTAGATGATGAGGCCAATGGCCATCCAAACGACGAGCCGAATCCACGTATCCGACGGCAACCCGACCATCATGTAGCCGCAGATGAGAATGCCGAGGATCGGCACGAGCGGAACGAGCGGCGTCCGGAATGGGCGGGGAATGTTCGGGCGCGTGTAGCGAAGCGCCATCACGCCGGCGCACACGATCACGAACGCCAGCAGCGTGCCGATCGACACGAGTGCACCGAGCAGGTCGATCGGGAAGAAGCCGGCGACGAGCGCGGCAACGACGCCGGTGACGATCGTCGTGACGTACGGCGTCTGGAAGCGCGGGTGCACCTTGCCGAACGACGCCGGAAGCAGACCGTCGCGGCTCATCGAGAAGAAGATGCGGGGCTGCCCCATGAGCATCACGAGCACCACGGACGCGAGACCGAGCATCGCGCCGATGTTGATGAAGAACGACAGCCAGCGAAGCGCGGGACCCGCGGCGTCGATCGCCACGAAGACCGGGTTCGGCACGTTGAGGTTCTTGTAGCTCGTCAGGCCCGTCATCACGAGCGCCATCAAGATGTAGAGCACCGTACAGATGGCGAGCGACGACAGAATGCCGATCGGCATGTCGCGCTGTGGATTCTTGGCTTCCTGCGCGGCCGTGGAGACCGCGTCGAATCCGATGTACGCGAAGAACACCACCCCTGCCCCTCGGACGATGCCGCTCCATCCGTAGTGGCCGAACTCGCCGGTCGTGTTGGGCGGAATGAATGGATGCCAGTTCGCCTGGTTCACGTACATGAACCCGAAGCCGATCACCAGGATGACGATGGCGACCTTGATGAAGACGATGACGTTATTGAAGTTCGCTGATTCGCGAATGCCGATGACGAGGAGCGTCGACATCAAGCCGACGAGGATGATCGCCGGCAGGTTGATGATGCCGGGCGTCGCCGTCATGCCCGCGGCGCAGACGCCGTTGGCGGCCGCGGTGGCCACGCCGTGCGCGTCCACGCACATGATGTTGCGCACCAGCGTGTGCGTGCCGATCACGCCGAGCGGCGCCTGCGTCCACGCGGTCGGCATGTTGACGCCGATCTCCTTCATGAACGCCACGAAGTAGCCCGACCAGCCCACCGCCACCGTCGCGGCGCCGAACAGGTACTCGAGGATCAAGTCCCAGCCGATGATCCAGGCGATGAATTCACCGAGCGTCGCGTACCCGTACGTGTACGCGCTGCCGGCGATCGGAATCATCGACGCCATTTCCGAGTAGCACAGGCCGGCGAACAAGCATCCCAGGCCGGCGAGCACGAACGAGAGCACGATCGCGGGACCAGCGGTCTGCGCGGCGGCGGTGCCAGTGAGCACGAAGATGCCGGCGCCGATGATCGCGCCGATGCCGAGCATCGTGAGGTTCAGCGCGCCGAGGGCACGTCGGAGCGTGACCTCCTGGCCTTCGGCCGCCGCTTCCGCTTGCAGCAGCGTGATGCTCTTCTTGGACCACAAACCCATAGCAGGATTCTCCTGGGGTCGGACGTAAGACGGCGCCGCCAGTGCGCCGGCGAGTGGCGGGATGATCATGCCTCGGCACGCCGACGCCGCCTCGCGACACGCGAGCGGCGGCGTCGGTCCTACTGTATACACTTGGCGGGGGCAAGTTGGACCCCGCCAGGAGCGATGTCAAGGAAGTCGCGTGTCAGAGATCCGTCCGGACAGTGACACGCGTCCCGGTATCAACCGGCATCAGGCCGCATCAGGCGAAGTGCCGGAAGCTCGAGCGAACGGTCGTGATCCAATTCCGTGTGAGATCCACTTCTTTCGCCTCTGGCTCCCATAACCCGAGCGCGGATTCGACCTCCTCCAAAATCGCCGCACCGTCCTTCGCAACGTCGAACGCCCGCCCAACGGCCAGCAGATCGTCTCGCGTGAAATCGTCGTCCTTGCCGCGCGCGGTCATCTGATGCGTTCGCGACCAATTCCCGCCGTACGCCCACGTCACGTCGAACGCCGGTGCGAGCCGCCACGCGCCATCGCGGCCCATGAGGAACGCAAGATTCTTCACGTGATCGTCCTGATTTCTCGCCGCGATGTTGAAGACCATGCGGCGGAACGCCTGATCGACCGCGGGCTGTCCCATGCCGAGCCGGCGAATGGTGCGAAAATAATCTTCGTAGGAGAGCACCTGGCGCACGTTATAGTCGGCGTGCTGCAGTCCGCCAAGACTGTGCATGTGCACGCGCGTGTCCGCCTCGCGGTCGAAACGCTTGGTCATGAAGTGCGCGAAATCGCGTTCGCGCAGCACGTACGTATCCGACACGTCGAGTCCCGCGGCACGCGCCATTTGCGAGTATGCGTACTCGATGCGCCCAAACGGCCCGGGCCGAAAGTCCTTCACCATGACGTGACCGCCTGCTCCGCCGCTCACGCCGTCGAACTTGATCAACCAGTGTTCGTCTCCCGCTCCGCGCGGCGCGAACGCCGAGCGCACGCGGCCGGCGGCCTGGTTCCACAAGATCAGCGCCTTGGCGCGCGCGCCGCCGGCCGAGGCGCCCACCTGCATCATCTCCGGAACGGCGACCGAGGTATCGCCCTCGATCACGCGCCGCGCTTCGCGCACCAACTGCGCGATCTTGAGCGCGTCCTCGGCGGCGCTGTTCGTTCCGTCGATCGGCGGGCTGAATTCCAGCGCTCCCATCGCGCGCCTGCCGATGTAGAGCAGTTTTTGGACGGGGCTCAGCGCCGCGCCGGGCGTTCCGCGCCGTTCGAAGAACCGCGCGATGACCGCATTGCCGAACGCGTCCGGAAGACAATCCGCGAGCGCTCCAGGCAGGCCGGCGAACGAGGCGACGCGCTGCAACTCGGGAAATTCGATCGGTCCCGCACGCGACAGCGGAAGATGGATCGGCGAGATCTCGAGACCGGAGCGCCTGAACGCCTCCGCGTACTCGAAGGTGATCTGTCCTTGGCGATTCTCGACGACCGCACCGACCTCATCGTCCCAGAGCCGCAGGCGAGCGATCGTGTACTCCGATGATCGCGGGCGACGCGGCGCGCGGCGGATCGGATCACTCATCGCTGTCGGCCTTGCGCGAACGCTTGCGACGCGGCGTTCCGGCACGCTGCGGCTCGCGACCGCCGAGCCTCGCCAGCTGTATGGGCGAGACGAGCGGCGGCGGCAGGAACGCATCGAGCGCATCCAATCGCCCGAGTGCGCGCAGGAGGCGCACGATGGTCTCGAGCGTCGGATTGGCGCCGCGCTCGGCCCGTTGCGCGGTACTGAGGTGGACACCCGCTTCAGCGGCAACGTCCTCGAGGGTTCTGTTCTGCTGGAGCCGGTAGCCGCGCAGCCGATCGCCGAGCTCGGCGAGCACTTCGTCGGTCGTGGCCGTGGGTTGAATCCGCATGATCTCTCGGCTTATGCCACGGCGTAAATTGGCATAAATGCAACTTTAAACGCTGTTATTGGCGTGAATATAGCTTTTATGCATCATATTATAAGCCATCCCACGGGACTCTGTCAATCCGTTTAATGATGCATATATGACTCAAGCACCGGCGGAATGTGCTATTACATAGCATATAGGCTTATTGAAAATGGCAAAGCCGAACAACGAGAAGCCGGCGAGACCGCGCTCGGTCCGCCGGCTTCGATCGCCTTCAAGGAACGCGCGAACGCGCGATCACACTGAGTAGTTCGGCGCCTCGCGCGTGATCGTCACGTCGTGCGGGTGCGACTCGCGGAGACCGGCCATCGTGATGCGCACGAATTCCGTCTGCGTGCGCAGCTCGTCGATCGTCGCGCAGCCGACGTAGCCCATGCCGCTCCGCAGCCCGCCGACCATCTGGAAGAGCACGTCGCCCACGGGGCCGCGATACGGCACGCGGCCCTCGATCCCCTCGGGCACGAGCTTCTTGGGCGAGAGCTCGCCCTCCTGGAAGTAGCGATCGGCGCTGCCGTCCTGCATCGCGGAGAGGCTGCCCATGCCGCGCACCATCTTGAAGCGGCGACCCTCGAGCAGGAACGTCTCGCCTGGGCTCTCTTCCGTGCCGGCGAGCATCGATCCCATCATCACGCTCGACGCGCCTGCGGCGAGGGCTTTCACCGCGTCGCCCGAGTACTTGATGCCGCCGTCCGCGATCACGGGAACGTCGCCCGCGCCGTCGACCGCATCGAAGATCGCGGTGAGCTGCGGGACGCCCACGCCCGTGACGACGCGCGTCGTACAGATGGAACCCGGACCGACACCGACTTTCACCGCGTCGACGCCGCGCTCGACGAGCGCGGCCGCGCCCTCGCGGCTCGCGATGTTCCCCGCGATGAGCTGGATCTCGGGAAACATCTCGCGGACCTGAGCGGTGGCGTCCAGCACACCGTCGCTGTGCCCGTGCGCCGTATCGATGATGACCGCGTCCACTCCAGCGTCGATCAGCGCGCGCGCGCGGGCGAGGAAGTCGCCGCCGGCGCCGATCGCCGCCGCCACGCGCAGGCGTCCGAATTTGTCCTTGTTCGCGCTCGGGTACTGCCGCCGCTTGTGAATGTCCTTGATCGTGATCAGGCCGCGAAGCACGCCGTGGTCGTCGACCACCGGCAGCTTTTCAATGCGGTGGCTCGCGAGAATCTGCTCCGCCTCGTCGAGCGTGGTGCCCTCGCGCGCCGTGATGAGCCCTTTGCTCGTCATCGCCTCGCGCAACGGGCGATCGAGGTTCCGCTCGAACTGGAGATCGCGATTCGTGATGATGCCGACGAGCCGCTCGTCCTCGTCGACGATCGGAACGCCCGAGATGTGAAAACGGTGCATGAGCGCCGTGGCTTCACGCACCGTGTCGCTGGGCCGAAGGGTGATCGGCTTGAGGATCATGCCGCTCTCGGACCGCTTCACGCGGTCGACCTCGGCAGCTTGCCGGTCGATCGACATGTTCTTGTGGAGCACGCCGATGCCGCCGGCGCGAGCCATTGCGATCGCCATGTCCGATTCCGTGACGGTGTCCATCGCCGCGGAGACCAGCGGGATGCGGAGCTCGATGCCGCGCGACAGCCGCGACACGACGGAGACGTCCTTGGGATGCGTCAGCGAGTGCCGCGGCGCGAGGAGGACGTCGTCAAAGGTGAGCGCGATATCCTCGCGCACGCGCGCGGCCGGGCCTGCGCTCTGGTCCTGAAAACGCGAAGGCCCGCCCCCCGGAAGTTCCGAGGTCGCGGGCCGCGATTGGGGTCGAGTTCTGGTCGCCATGGCGAAAGGTAAAGCGCCGTTCGCAGGGCCGGAAGTCGGCGCATAGGGACTGGTGCGCCGAATACGGTTGCGCCGAATACGGTTGGATTGGCTTTGGACGCGGACTCTGCGGACTCGAGGGCAGACGAGGCGCGAATCAAGCGCTTTACGCGTGTGCGTTCAGACGCGACAGGCCGAGATTTTCTTGGCCACTGCCGCTCGGGACGCGACCAGAAGCATCCCGAGGTCGTTCCCACAAGAGTCGTCCGGGCTCGTTGCGCGGAGAGACGCGCGTGGATTGAAGCCAGTTCGCGCCTCGTCCGCCGACGAGTCCGCACAGTCCGCGTCCAAAACCAATCCAACCGTATTCGGTGCGCCGAGGCTCAGGCCTTCCCGATCACCCGCAGTCTCCGCCGAATCCGCTTCGGCAGAAAGAACGCCGCCGCCGTCAGCGCGCCGCGCAGGTTGATGTCGGCCAGATCGGCCGGATCTCCCGCCCAGTGATCGAGCAACACCACGCGACCGGCGTTCGAGATGAGCCGTTGCAGTGCGAGCACCAGGATGTACAGGTCGTCGATCTCCCCGAAGAACGGAATGAAATCGGGAATGAGATCGATTGGCGTCACGATGTAGGCGATCGCGCCCGCGACCAGCAGCTTGTCCACGACCGAGACGCGCCGATCGGTGATCAGCCCGCCGAGCAGCCGCAGATGGCTTGGGAGTTGGCGGATGTAGTAGAGCACCGTGCGCCGTGCTCCGGTGCGCGGCTTCCCGCGCGCCGGACTGTCGTCGATCGTTCGCGCGCGGCGGGCGCCGGCGGCGTGCGTACGAGTAGCCATCAGAGCTTTTCTCCCGGACCGCCAGGATCCTGCACCTCGTGCGCCGGTGACGAAGCGGAGTCCTGGCTTGACGTCTTCTGCGGCGGAGCGGGCTGGCTCGTCGCGCCACCCGTCGCGTTGCGCGCGGTGCTCACGATCTCATTCGCCATGCTCTTGCCGCTCTCGAGCGCGCTGTTGAGCACGCCGGCCGCACGATTCATGAATCCAACCGTCTCGGCGATCGCGCTCGCCGAGACCTTGCCGGCGCGCAGCTTGTCCTCGATCGCTTCGGTAAAGCGCGTGAACGCATTGGCGCCGGGCGCCTGCCGTTCGGCGTACCGCGACTCGAGAAACTCCACGAAGTCGAGCACTTGGTACCCACGCTCATCCGGCAATGTCTCCAGTTTTCTGAGAATGCGGTCGCGCAGGTGCTCGTTCATGGTGCTCTCCGTGCGAGGTCAGCCCTTCCAGCGCGAGCGCGTGCCTCGCGTGTCGATGTGTACGTAGGGCGTACGGTAGTGCCTACTCGTGTAGAGCCCAAGACCTCCCACCAGATCCGGGTGCTCGTCCTCGACCTGATCCACCGCGCGCGCTACGAGAATTTCATCATTCAACGTCACGCGGCCGTCGCCATCCGCATCGATCGCCAGATCCGCGGCGTCGCCGTACTGGTGCCGGCTGTCGCGCGCGGCGCGCCACACGCCGCTGTTGTGCGCCGGCGTCCGGAAACCGCTGTGCACGTCAAATGCCACATCCGACGCGCCGTCGTCGCCCGAGGTCGTCGAGAAGCGCGCGCGCGCGCCGATCTTCGCCAGCACGAGCTCGATCTTGTCGAGCAAGCGCGGATTGAGCGCGACGTACTTCGGCCAGACGTCGGCCTGATTGTCGTGGGTGAGGAAGTCGCCGAGCTTGAGATGCGCGCTCACCTTGAGGTTCACGTCGGCGCGTCGCACCTCGAGAAAGCCCACCGGGTGATCGTGGTGGCCGAATCGCTCGGCCAAGTAATGTCCGATGCGATAGCCGTTGAGCACCGCGCCGGTCTTTCGCGCGAACGGCACCATCACCGCGAGCGTCGGCTCGCCAATCACCTGCCGGTCGGCGCCGTGCACGATCGCCAGACGGTAGAAGCCGGCCTTGTCGGGCGCGACGAACGACGATCCATGGACGGCGAGCAACGGCGTGCTCACCGCCGAGTCGCTCGTGGTCACCCACTCGTAGCTGAGCG
>Ga0068856_100003730_pt1 | contig 15271 bp, 16 predicted proteins | sample KBSCornC62_FD_66595 | JGI IMG/M metagenome (GOLD analysis project Ga0068856, IMG submission 66595) | Corn rhizosphere microbial communities from Kellogg Biological Station, Michigan, USA - KBS Corn C6-2 | ecosystem: Host-associated > Plants > Roots > Rhizosphere > Soil ...
CGATAGCAGAAATCACACGAATCGAGTGGCCCCGAGCATGTAGCCCCGGACGCCTCGTCCGGGGGGCGGGAGCATGTCGCCTCTGACACCCTCAATCCGGCGTGCCGGAGGCGGGAACGGAATCGAAATGAGAGTCGTGAGCGCGGTTTCTACACTTCCACAGGCTCAGGACGGCTCGCCAGCAACTGCCTTAACACATACTGCAGTATTCCGCCGTTCGCGTAATACAGCGCCTCCTGCGGAGTATCAATGCGCACCAGCGCATCGAACTCAGCCGGGTTCTTGCCTTTCGAGGTAGCGCGCACTCTCACGACGCGTCCGGCGGCGAAATGGTTCAGCACATTATGAATACCCGCGATCTCGAATACTTCGTCGCCCGTCAGTTTCAGCGACTCCGTATTCTCCGCCGCCGGGAATTGCAGCGGCAGGATGCCCATGCCGACCAGATTTGAGCGGTGAATTCGCTCGTAGCTCTCGGCAATCACGGCGCGCACTCCGAGCAGTGCCGGACCTTTCGCGGCCCAGTCGCGCGAAGAGCCTGAACCGTATTCTTTTCCCGCTAGTATCACCAGCGGCGTGCCTTCGACGCGATATTTTTCTGACGCCTCGAAGATCGACATCTCGGTGTTCGTCGGCAGGTGGCGGGTGAATCCGCCTTCGCTCTGCACCAGTTTGTTGCGCAGACGAACGTTGCCGAACGTGCCCCGCACCATCACTTCATGATTGCCACGCCGCGATCCGTAGGAGTTGAAGTCCACGGGCTTCACCCCGTGTTCCTGCAGATATTTTCCCGCGGGACTGTCTTTTTTGATCGATCCTGCTGGAGAGATGTGGTCAGTAGTCACGCTGTCTCCGAGAAGCGCGAGCACGCGCGCGTTTTTGATCTCCTCGATGGGAGCAGGCTTCACGTCCATGTCATCAAAGTACGGTGCGCGCTGGATGTACGTGGAGTCTCTATCCCAGGCATAGGTCTGGCCCTTGGGCACGGCCAGTCCACGCCAGCGCTCGTCGCCCTGGAAGACTTCGCTGTAGGACTTCTTGAACATCTCGGAAGAAATCGCCTGCTGAAGCGTTTCTTCGACCTCGCGCGAACTCGGCCAGATGTCCGAGAGGTAGACAGGCTGGCCGTCTTTGCCCTTCCCCAGAGCATCTTTGCGCATATCCACGTCGATGCGCCCGGCAAGCGCGAACGCCACCACCAAAGGGGGCGACATCAGATAGTTGGCGCGAACCTCGGAGTTAATGCGGCCCTCGAAATTGCGGTTGCCCGACAGTACCGAGGCGACCACCAATTCTTTCTCCTCGATTGCCTGCGAAACTTCGGTGGGCAGCGGCCCCGAGTTGCCGATGCACGTAGTGCATCCGTAACCCACCACATGGAATTTCAGTTTTTCCAGGTAGGCCATCAATCCGGCCTTCTCGAGATAATCGCGCACCACCTTCGATCCCGGGGCAAGCGAAGTCTTCACCCACAGAGGTACGGTGAGTCCCTTTTCCACTGCCTTCTTGGCGAGCAGGCCGGCGCCAATCAGCACCGAGGGATTGGATGTGTTGGTGCACGAGGTGATCGCCGCGATGACCACGCTGCCGTGTTGCAAAGCATCTTTCACCGACTCGGGCACATGTTCCTTCATACCGTGGTCTTCCACGCCAACCGCACCAGGACTCCCACCCTCCTGCTCCCATCGATCCTTCGTGATCGGAGCGACAGCAGGAATGCTGCCAGTCATGGCCGCAGCCTTGGGCTTGATCAGCGAAGGCAAAGCGCTGCAGAAGGACTCTCCAGCTTCCGACAGCACGACACGATCCTGGGGTCGCCGCGGTCCGGCGAGCGAAGGCTCAACGCTGGCCAGATCAAGGGTGAGCAGTTCCGAATACTCCGCCTCGGGAGTCTTCTCGTCGTGAAACAGGCCTTGCTCTCGCGAGTAAGCCTCGACCAGGGAAATCTGCTCTTCTGTGCGTCCGGTGAGCCGCAGATATTTCAGAGTCTCTTTGTCGATGGGAAAGATTCCACAGGTAGCGCCATACTCCGGAGACATATTCGCAATGGTCGCGCGATCGGCAAGCGGAAGATCCCGCAACCCGGGCCCAAAGTATTCGACAAACTTCCCGACGACACCGTGCTTGCGAAGCATCTCGGTAATGGTCAGCACTAGATCGGTAGCAGTAGCCCCCTCGCGCAACCGTCCCGTAAGCTTCACTCCCACAACACGGGGAATCAGCATGGACACGGGCTGCCCGAGCATGGCAGCTTCCGCTTCAATTCCACCAACCCCCCACCCCAAAACCCCCAACCCATTAATCATGGTGGTGTGGCTGTCGGTGCCTACCAGGGTGTCGGGGTAGGCTACTCGCTTGCCGGGGGTTTCGTGGACGAAGACCACTCTTGCCAGGTATTCGAGATTGACCTGGTGGACGATGCCGGTGTCAGGGGGGACTATGGCCAGATTTCTGAATCCGGTTTGGCCCCAGCGAAGGAATGAGTAACGCTCTTTGTTGCGCTGGAATTCCAGCAGGGCATTCATATCCAGCGCGTTGCTGGTGCCGAATTCATCCACCTGGACCGAGTGATCGATTACCAGTTCCACAGGCTGCAGCGGATTGATCAGCGATGGGTCGCCGCCCAGTTGTTTCATGGCGTCGCGCATGGCGGCGAGATCGACTACGCAGGGGACCCCGGTGAAATCCTGAAGCAGGACTCGGCTAGGGGTAAAGGCGATTTCTTTGTCGGTCTTCGATTTGCTGTTCCAATTGGCGAGCGCGCGCACTTCTTCCTTGGTCACATTGCGGCCGTCTTCGGTGCGCAGCAAGTTCTCCAACAGAATTCGAAGAGAGAAGGGCAGGTGTTTGGTGGAGATGCCGTGCTTGTCGAGCGCGTCGAGGCGATAGATCTCGTATTCCTTCTTACCAACTTTGAGGGAGGAGCGGGAATTGAAGCTATTCACAGACATGGGTGCCTTCCTTCAGGCGTTCGGGGACCAGAAATGGCTGCGTGGAATGCAACTTATTAGTGTAATTAATTTGGAGAAGAATTGCGTAGTGGTCGCGAAGAGGTCTTTTATCAAAGGTGCTTCGTGACAGCGAAGCTTCGATTCGCCCCGACAGACGAGGGCGCCGTCCCTACATGCTTGTGCAGGTGAGTCTCCGAGAATAGAATTCTCGGCGCAGTTCTTATCAGAGGTGCTTCATGGCTATTGCTCCGCTTCCTCCTGTTTCGTCTTCACCCAGTCCAGTGCCGACGGCAATGTCGGAAGGCGCTCGCATTGTCGATACTTTTGTGGCGCCGTCCAAGACCTTTACTGACCTGCGCCGCAACGCGAGTTGGTGGGCGCCTTTCTTACTGATGGTTATCATCTCGTCGGCGATGGTTTACACGGCAGGTCAGAAAATCGGGTTTCGCAAGATTATGGAAAACCAGATGCAGGGGCAGCCCAAGTCACAGGAACGCCTGGACAAGTTGCCAGCAGATCAGCGCGAGGCTCAACTCGAGGCTGGGGCGAAATTTACCGCGGTGATTTCGTACGTCTTTCCCGTCATCACGCTCGTAATCTGGCTGATTATTGCAACTGCTCTTTTCGGAACTTTCAAGTTTGCGGCGGGGGCGGACGTTTCTTTCAAAGTCGCACTGGCGATCGTGATTTATTCTGCGCTGCCGTTGCTGGTCAAGACTCTGCTTGCGCTGTTGTCCGTGCTGGCAGGGATGAGCCCGGATTCATTCACGTTTCAGAATCCGGTCGCCACAAATCCCGGCTATTTTATGAATCCGGCAGACAATGTGTTTCTCTACAGCGTCGCGTCTGGAATTGACATTTTTATGATCTGGACGCTGGTGCTCACAGCAATCGGTTTCACTTGTGTCAGCAAAGTGAAACGCGGCACAGCATACGCAATCGTGTTCGGCTGGTGGGCGGTGTTCACGCTGCTGGGAGCGGGCCTGGCTGCCGCGTTCTCGTAAGGCGTGGTTATCCTGACATCGATTCGATTCCTTGAACTATCTCGAGCGGAAGGTTGATATCAAGGCTCGCGAGATCCTGCTTCAGATGTTCAGGATCGGTACTGCCGGTTAAGGGCAGAATGCCGACCGCACGCGAGAAGCTGAAGATCACCTGAGCGGGGGTGGCGGCAAGGCTTCGCGCGAGGGCGAGGAATGGTGAATGCTGCAGAACTTCCGGATTGGCCGTAAGCAGCGAGAATCCCTGATACGTAATCTTGTGCTCGGAGCAGAAGGAGCGCACTTCGCGATCCCATCCAAGGCGCGCGAAACAACGGTTCTGAACGAACGCCGGCAATTCGGTGCCTGAAGATTTCATCTGCTGTAAATGCACAAGGGCGACGTTACTTACTCCTACAAGGCGAGTACGACCGGCATCGCGTTCTTTCTGCATTGCCTCCCAAACTTCGACATCAGCATCGGTCCATTCGTGATGTGAAGCGGGGCCGTGAAGGATAAAGCTGTCGACGTGGTCGGTTCCGAGGTGCTCGAGAGAACTGGCAAGCGATTGCATTACCTGAGTTGCAAGGGCGGCACAGGGATCGTAGGGCAGGCGATGGTCCTGGCCTCGCTGGTAAGTGAATTTGGTTTGCAGGAAAAGATTGTCGCGGGTGATTATGCCTTTGCGATAGGCAGCGCTCAATGCTTCTCCGACTGCGGCTTCGAAGTAATGTTTGCGTTGATTGGCGGTATCGATGGCGCGGAAGCCGGTGCGCAGGGCGAGTTCGGTGAGCGCGGCCGTGCGATCTTCTTTCCAGGCGGTGCCGTAAAGAAATGTGGGAAGAGCTGGCATCGAATCATTGTGCCACGCGAGGTCTGTTAGACGTCCCTACGCGACACGGTTTCTTCCGCCCCTGCTGGGTTGTACCTGGTTTACGGCACGCGCTCCCACGGCTTGCGCTGTGGACTGTGTTCTTTCGCAGCTTCGCGGCTGTTGGGGAGTCTAAGAGCTGAGTAGAATGGGCTGTACTCATTTCGCTAACGGAGACAACATTATGAAATGGGCTCTGTGTGGTCTTCTTGTTGTGGCTGCGGTATCTGTGTTGGCGCAAGACAAGAATCCGGTTAGTTCGGCCGTGAAAGAGATCCTTCCGCGACAGCAGAAGAATCTTGTGGGAGCGGCCGAAGCGATGCCGGCGGAGAAATATGGTTACAAGCCAACCGAGGGCCAGATGACTTTCGGGCATCTGGTTTTGCACGTGATCCAGTCCAATAATCTGCTGTGCTCGAAAATTGGCGACACGCCTGAGGTGAAAGCCGCGGTGCCGCTGAAAGAAACTGACGGTAAAGACAAGTTGGTTCCAGCGATGAAGGCCAGCTTTGAGTTTTGTGCGACTGCTCTGGCCAAGGTGGACGATTCCAAACTCGGAGACGAAATCGAAGTCTTCGGCGGGCGCAAGGGATCGAAAGCTTTCGGGCTGATTGCATTGAGTAACGGGTGGGCGGACCATTACAGCGCTGCGGCGACATATTTGCGGCTGAACGGGCTATTGCCTCCAACCGCGCAGCCTAAGAAGTAGGCGTGCGGCCGCCTGAAGGATCGGGGACTCCGAGAACGACAAGCTATTTTGAGTTTTTTTCTTTGTCTTCAGGGCGGTCTTTTAGACGATGGTCTTTTTGGCTTAGGAGATCGTTCAGTTCCCTCACCAGTTGGGTGAACACGTCGCGGTCTTGTTCCGTCGCGATGCGCTGGCAGATTGAAGTCATGCGCTCTCGTTCTTCGGGGGTCATCTTTCGCCTCCTACGTTCTGAATAACAGGGAGCGGGGACAATGTAGCGAAGATGACAACGACATGTCTGTTCGGCGCCCTACAAAGCTGGAATCTTTGGAACCTGGTGGGTTACCCGGGAGTTCGCTATCGAGTAGTCAGTTCTGCGCAGTTTCGGGTTTCTCTCTCCCCCTTCGCTGGTCATTCCGATAGCGTTTATTCGATTTGAACCAGAGGATTTTCGGACGGAACCGAGGCCGGGATCGTCGAGGGATGCTGCGGGGCGCGCCATGAGTCGAAGATCGACACCTGATGAACGCAGGAGACGGTGCAGTGCGGGGCGCAGGATTTTTCAGTCAGGTATTCACGGCGGAGATGCTCGAGGGTGTAATTCTCCAGCGGAATCGCGGGATAGCCACGCTGCTGTGAGCAGTAGTGAACCAGTCCGTTTTCGCAGATGTAGAGATAGCGGGATCCGGCGCGGCATCGCCAGTCGTTGGGCTTGCCTTTGGCGATGTTGTCCTGAAAAGAGTTCACCCGAGTGAAGCTGCGTTTTTCGAGGCGCTTCATCTCGTGGTAGATCCGGCGCTCCTCATCGCCGAGAGGCTGCACTTGGCCTCCACCGTCGTGAATGATGCCAATAGTGGAGCTGAACCCGAGTTCTACCGCACGTTTGCCGATCACCAGCGCGTCTTGGGGATGCTTGATGCCCGCGCCTACGACGGAATTAATGTTCACGTGGAAGTCGGCGTGCTCGGCCAGGAGTTGCAGTTTTTTATCGAGAACCTTCAAGCTCTTTTTCGAAACTTCATCCGGATTGACGTTGTCGATGGAAATCTGAAGCCATTCGAGCCCGGCGCGGTTGAGTTGCTGAATGCGTTCGGCAACCAACAGGTAGCCGTTGGTAATTAGACCGGCGACCATGTCGTTAGCGCGGATGCGGCGGATTATGTCATCGAGTTGAGGATGCAGCAGAGGTTCTCCACCCGAGATCGTGACCACCGACGTTCCCAGGGCGCCGAGCTTATCGATGCGACGATACATGTCCTCGATCGGGACCGGTTTCGAGATGTCATCGAACTCGTTGCAGTAGGTGCAGGCCAGGTTGCACCGGCGCATGGGGATGATGTGCGCGAGTAGGGGATGTTCGGCGGAAGCCAGCGCGCGCAGGACCATCTTGGCTCCGCGCAGATTGCGGTTCACTGCTTTTGCATGGCGGCGCAGGGTTGTGACTAACGATGGCATTTCCGGTGGTTAATGTTTATTAGAACACAGGGATTACAACCGATGCACCTCGGTTCCGATGTCTGGGCCGATAAGTAAACCGAACGCCATTACCGAACAGCGTTCAGAACCTAGATGTTGCCCGGCGCTATGAGTTTGCGCGAGGATTCATCCCCGTGCAAAGTTCGTGTCCAACCTGCTGCAAGGCGGTGATTGCCTTGCCCGCGAACTCCTCCTGAATCAGCACGTAGTCGGTATCGTAGGTCGAGATTGCAAAAATCGGAATTCCATTCTCCGACAGCGGCTGGATAAAGGACAGCAGCACTCCGGTAAGCGAGAAGGGGAAAGGGCCTTCGAGTTTCAGGCAGGTCCAGCGGTGCGGCGAGTGCAGGTGAGCGGGAAGGGCTTGCGCTGGACAGACGATGGAAAGCTCGTCCTGGCTGCGCGTGATCGAAGTAAACTCGGCCTCGGGCAACCAATCGGGGATGGGGGCATCCGGTTCTAAGCGCAGAATGGCGTAGGCTTCGCGGAGCGAGCAGAACTTAAGGCAGTGACGCTGAGGTCGGGCTTGGCTTGGAGTTGTGGACATTCGGTCAAGCTTACTGCAAGAGCGGCCGAACTTCGCTCGGGGACGGACGAGGCGTCCGTCCCTACACAACCGGACTACAGGAACTCATCCTTCTACGGCTTTGCGAACTGCAGCTTGGGCTAGCAGGCGCGTTGAATCCAACGTCGGTAGCGGCGATGACTCTGGAGGTACCAGCAAGGGAATTTCTGTGCAGCCCAGGACGACGGCGTCGCAGCCCTCGTCTTTCAGAGAGCGGATGACTTCTACGTGGTAGGCGAGCGAACGCGCCGGGAACTGTCCATTCACCAGTTCGTCGAAAATGATTTGATTGATGCGTTCGCGTTGCGCCGTTTTGGGGACACGGTGGTCAATGCCGGCCGCTGTCAGCGCTTCGCGATAGACCGGTCCTTCCATCAGATAACGCGTTCCCAGAACCGCAAGCTGTTTGAAGTTCTTGCGTTTTGCTTCTGCCGCGACTTCGCGTGCTATATGCAGCCAGGGGCGCGGAGAACGGTGTTCTATGAAATCAAAGGCCTCATGAATTGTATTGTCGGGACATATCAGGAAATCGGCTCCAGCTTTGGCCAGTTTGTCGGCCGAGGAAAGCATCAGTTGCGCAACGCCGGCCCAGTCTCGCGCCTCAATGCTCTTCATGTATTGAGCCAGGGAGTGCGAGTGCAGCGACACCTCTGGATGATCGTGGCGGCCCAGCACTCGGGAGCCTTCCAGAGAGATGGTGCGGTAGCAGAGGGCTGCTCCTTCGGTGCTGCAGGCGACTATGCCGATATGAAGCATCAGTTAGTACTCAGCAGTCAGTGCTCGCTACTCATTACCCGAATACTCAGGCTTGTTTCTGTGATACGAGTGCATAGGGACTTAGATCTCTGTAACGCTTCTCGAACTCTTCACGAGTGCAAATTGTTTTTGTGTCCGTCACACGATCGATGGCCAGGATTCCATCCAGGTGGTCGATTTCATGCTGCAATAGTTCGGAGAGACTGCGGTCTTCTCCGGCTTCGACTTGCGATGTATGTCCTTGCAGATCCTGATAGCGGACAGTGATGTCGCGATGGCGCTCGACCTGCATGAAGATGGAGAGGAAACTCAGGCAGGCATCCCAGACGACGATTTTTTCGAGGCTGCGGTGGATGATTTCGGGGTTGATCAGCGGCCAGGGATCTTCCCCCGGGAGCCTGAGAAAAATTACGCGTTGAAGAACACCGATCTGGGGAGCGGCTATGCCGCGTCCGTAGCCGGTTTTGGTGCGCCAATGGGCGAGAGTGTCGGCGAGATTGGTGACCAGGTTTCCGATCTGAGGCGAGGTTGGGTCATCGACGCGAGCGCAGTTCTGCCGCAGGAGCGGGTCGCCGAGTTGCAGGACGGGTAGAACGGGCATGGCGACCTATCTCGCCGCAGCTGCGTCGAAAAGACTTAGTAATTCTAATTTCTTCTCGGCGGCGAGGAATGAGGCCTCGAACGAATTGCGCGCCAGTTCCCGCAAATGCTCGTCGGTGAAGCCATAAGTTTGCTGGGCGAACTGGTATTCGCGGGCCAGCGAGGTGGCGAACAGGGCGGGATCGTCGCTGTTGAGAGTGATCATTAATCCCTGGTCGAAATAACTTTTCACCGGATGCTCGGCGGGCGCTTTACAAACTCCGGTACGAAGATTGCTGGTGACGCAGATCTCGACCGGGATTTGCCGGTAGGCCAATTCCTCGATGAGATCAGGATCCTGGCTGGCGGTAAATCCGTGGCCAATGCGCTCGGCGTGCAGGTTGAGGGCTCCCCAGATCGATTCGGGAGATGCGGTTTCGCCGGCGTGAGCGGTCAGGTGCATGCCGTGATCTTCGGCGTAAGCGTAAGCGCCCCGGAACAGCTCTGGAGGCGCCTTGATCTCGTCTCCGCCGATGCCGATGGCGATCACATGGCGGTCTTTGTAGCGGACCGCGAGTTCGAAAACTTTCTGCGCCTCTTCGACTCCGAAGTGACGGGTGGCGTCGAAAATCCAGAGCAGGGATACGCCGAAATCCCTGGCGCCCCGGGCGCGCCCGCGCTCCAGAGCTTCGAAGATCGCGGGGAAATTCTGCTTACGATAGAGGCAAACTCCGACAGCTACGTACACCTCGGCGTGTAGCACACTTTCTTCCTTCAGCTTCTGCATCAAGCGGTAGGTGACCAGTTCGTAGTCGTCTGGTCCGCGCAGGTGGGCGCTGACTTCCTTGAAAGCCATGAGGAAGCTGGGGAAATCCGTATAGCGATACAGAGCTTCGGTTGCGGCGAGAGTGGCCGAATCGCCATGTCGCTTGCGAAGTTCCAGCAAGGTTGCGGGGTCCACCGCTCCCTCCAGATGCAGATGCAACTCGGCCTTGGGAAGCTGACGAATAAAGGCGTTTGGAGCGGGAGCTCCTGCGACACTCATGAGTGTCGATTGTAGATGGCAGAGGAAAGTTTTGCGAATCTGGGAATACTTACTGGTGATGAGCGATGCGCAATGCGCAATGAGTCGCGAAACTGGGCATTCCCGCTACATATTGGCCATAGATTCAACGATTAGTCTCCAAAACTAAAGGCGGCCATCGCTGGCCGCCTTCATTCGAATTGTCTTGCTGTGAAGGGAGTTAGACGCCCTTGACGTTCTCTGCCTGCCAGCCTTTGGGGCCTTTTACCACGTCAAACTGCACTTGCTGACCTTCCTGGAGGCTGCGGAATCCGCTTGCCTGAATGGCGGAGAAATGTACGAATACATCCTCACCGTTCTGGCGGCTGATAAATCCATAGCCCTTGGCGTCGTTAAACCACTTCACTGTTCCTGTTTCCATGTGATGCTTTGTTCCTTTGTTCTTGATGTAGCGCTGAAGCTTTCAGGATTCTTCTGCAGGCAGGTCACACGCTGGGTTAAGCGGAGATGCATGTACTGCGAGGAACTCTAAAGTCAAACGCAAGATGATTGTACCTCAAAATGCCTCAAAATAGCTACAAAAATCGTGTCGAGGGAGAGCTAACCTGCTGATTGTGCAGCCTGTTATGTGTCAGGCCAGAGAACGTCCGTTGGCGTACATTTGCCACTTTTTCTGAAAACGATCATCATTAGAAAAATGCGTTTGAGAGTTGCTGTACTCGCCTTTTTACTCGCTGCTCCGGCTGTGTGGGCCGGGATCGTGGAGAACGTCCGCATTGCCCTTATGCAAAATAATTATGGGGCAGCCGAGGCTCAACTGAATTCTTATCGCAGCCAACGTGGGGTCGACCCGGAGTATCTGGAAGCGTATTCATGGCTTGGTCGCGCCGCGTTGGACCAGGGTCAGTACGATCAGGCTGCGGCCTATGCAAAAGAGACGAAGATGTTAGCGCTGGAACAATTGAAGCAGCGGCCGGTCGACGCTGAGCCGCATCTGCCCCTGGCATTGGGAGCTGCTCTGGAAGTCCAATCTCAGGTGCTGGCTGCACGCGGGCAGCGGACGCAGGCGATTGTGCTCCTGGAGGGAGCTCTGCGGACGTATGGAACGACTTCCATCCATGACCGCATTCAGAAGAATCTCAACCTGCTTTCGTTTCAGGGAAAGCTTGCACCGACGTTGAAATCCGAGGAGTCGTTGGGAGCGCCACTTCCAGCACAGCTACGAGGTTCTCCGGTGCTGCTGTTTTTCTGGGCGCACTGGTGTGGGGATTGCAAGGCTGAGGCTCCGATCATCACGCAACTGCGGTCGGAGTTCGCCAGCAAGGGGTTGAAGGTGATTGGGCCGACGCGTTATTACGGGTACACCGCGCAAATCGAGCACGCGTCGCGCAGCGATGAAATGGGCTATATCGATGCAGTGCGGCATCGGTTCTATAGCGGGCTGCTGGATATGCCGGTGCCCGTCAGCAAACACAACTTTGACGTCTATGGAGCGTCGACGACGCCAACGCTGGTGCTAGTTGACCGCGACGGCAAGGTCGCCTGGTATCACCCGGGAGCCTTGCCATATGCGGAGCTAAGATCGCAAATCGAAAAGGTCGTGCGATAGGCGTTGGTAGGGACAGCCGCCACCGGCTGTACGGTCGAGCGTAGGTCGACGGGTTTTCTGGTAATTTACATGCAAACCGCCGGGCTTCGCCCGGCTGGACCGCCGAGGCGGCTGTCCCTACATGGTCTATGTAGACACTTCCCGCAGCCTTCCAGTCTTCACGTCATACACAAACCCGCGCACAGGAATACTCTTCGGAATCCAGGGGTGCGATTTCACCCGCTGCACCTGCCTTCGAACGTTTTCTTCCAAATCATCGAAGGCATAAAAGTGGGCGGGTTCGCTGGCAATGGCTCCCATCTTATCGGCTAGACGATGCCGCAACTCGTATTCCTGCACCTTGAGCAAGCCACAGTCGGTGTGGTTGATGATGATGAACTCCTGGGTGTCGAGCAGGTGATGCGAGACGATCAGCGAGCGCAACGCATCGTCGGTGGCGATGCCGCCGGCGTTGCGGATCATGTGGGCATCTCCTGGCTTCAGCCCCAGGCAGTGTTCGAACAGGATGCGTGAGTCCATGCAAGCCAGGACAGCAACGTGACGCTTGGGACGTACGGAGAGTTCTCCCAGCGTGAAATTGCGCGCGAAGTCCTGGTTGGCTTTCAGCAGCTCGTCAGCTACGGACAAGATGAATGCTCCTTGATAGATGATCAGCAAAAGCCCCACTTCCTACGCTCACATCGCGCTAGAAGTGGGGCACCTGGATCTAGTTTACCTTTAAAATCGGGACGTGAATCTGGACGACACAATTGTCGCGCTCGCGACGCCTCCGGGGCGCGGAGGGATTGGCGTGGTGCGCCTGTCGGGACCTCGCGGTCTGGAAATCGCGCGGCTGATGTTGCGGCTGAGGCATGAACTCGAGGCAGGGCGGGCCGTGTTTGGAGAGTTCGTGGAACCATCATGGTCTGTGCTCGGTGCACAGGAAGTCAAAAGCCCCACCCTCCCGCGAAAAACCGGGGCAAGGGTGGGGCACCCTCAGCAGGCGACTACACAGGCTGAACGTATTGACGAGGTTGTGGTTATCTATTTCGCTAAGCCGCACTCTTACACCACCGACGATGTCATCGAGATCTCTGCTCATGGGTCGCCTGTGGTGCTGCGGCATATTGTCGAGCTTTGTATCGGTGCCGGGGCACGGCTGGCGGAGCCCGGCGAGTTCACCATGCGGGCTTTCCTTAATGGCCGCATCGATTTGACGCAGGCCGAGGCGGTCCACGACCTCATTGAATCCCGGACTGTCTATCAGGCCAAAGTTGCGGCGCAGCAGCTGGACGGCTCGCTGTCACGCCGTTTGCAGCCAACCAAGCAGAGTTTGGTGCAGTTCATCGCACAGCTCGAGGCCGGAATCGATTTTGCGGAAGACGACATTTCCGTCTTGCCCGATGCTGTGATTTTGCAACGCATCGCCGAGGTGCAGGTTCCCCTCGAGCAACTTCGGGCCAGCTTTGCTTACGGCAAGATTGTGCATGAGGGATTGACGCTCGCCATTGTGGGCCGGCCCAATGTGGGCAAATCAAGTCTGTTTAATCAACTGGTCGAACGCGAACGGGCGATCGTGACCGCGACTCCGGGCACCACGCGCGACTTGGTCACTGAAACCGTTGCTATCGGGGGCATTCCCGTCAGATTGGTCGACACGGCGGGCATTCGTCAATCACTGGACGAAGCCGAGTCCATCGGCATTCAAAAGTCCAAGGAGGCGCTTGCCGATGCAGACCTGGTGCTGGTGGTGCTGGATGCGTCGCAGCATGAAGCTGCCGAAGACGCTGAGTTAATTGCTCAAGCTTCGATCCGGCCGACAATTGTTATCGAAAACAAAATCGACCTGAAGATCAGGGGAAAGGGGGCAGGGGACAGAGCGCCTGACGTTCGCACCTCTGCGCTGACAGGGGAAGGCGTTGCAGAATTGCGCGCCGAGATCTTACAGCACATTCGGGGAAACGCAGGTGCAGAACTTGAACAAGGTTTTCTCACGAATGTGCGGCACCGGGGGCTAATCGAAGATTCGGTACAGGCGCTCGATGCGGCGACCAAGGCGGTTGCCGAAAGGATTCCCCATGAGATGCTGCTGCTCGATCTTTATAACGCGCTGCGGCCGCTGGACGCGATCACGGGTGCGACGACGACGGACGATATTCTCAATCTCATCTTCAGCACGTTCTGCATCGGGAAATAATTCAGCGCAAAGCTCCGCCCTTAAGCCTCATCACAATTACGCCGGCAACGACGACGGCGAGGAATCCGAGCGAAAAGATGTAATAGAGCACTTTCACTTTGGGCCAAATGAACGCAGGCCATGTGTCAGCCAGTTTGTCAAAGAACGTCTCCGCCAGCCGTGGCGGCAGAACCGCCTCTTCCGAATCGGCCTTCCATCCCCCCGCGATCCAGGTGGCGCGAACGTTCGACAGCAGCAGGGCCATGAGGATTATGCGGACAACGCTAAATCCGGGAGCTGCGAGCCAGTCGAGCCCGTAGTAGGCCAGCATGACCACCGCCGCGAAAGGGTTGTGCTCACGTACTCCCATGCCACCTATGTGGAAGATGACAAAAACCAGAATGCCGATGATGGGATGACCCGCAAAGCATAACGTCGCGAGTGAGATCACGCCCACGATTGTGCACACCCAGAAACCTTGCACGGCCAGATAGTCGACATCAGCTCCGCTTTGGATCGATGGCCAGAAAAGGCTTCAGCCGACTCTCGCTGCGTATCGTGGATTCAGAGAGGCCGAGCGTTTGCATGGCCGGGGATTAAATCCCAAACTGAACGTTGTGTCCAGCGGAAAATGGCTCTATTTCGAAAGCCGCCCTAGAACGCCGCGAAACATCTGATCGAAGGACTTAGCGCTTCCATCCTGGGAAACGGCAGCCAATGCCTTTTCCGCCGCGGGGCGCTGGTAGCCGAGATTCAACAAAGCCGAGAGGACGTCATCTTCAATTGGACTTAGGAGCGACGCCGTCGGGGTCGCCCGGGGTCCAATTTCGGGCAGCTTGTCCCGCAACTCCAGCACCATGCGTTCCGCCGTCTTCTTGCCAATGCCCGGGATGCGCGTGAGGCGCACTATGTCGTTGCTGCGAATGGAGCGGACCATCTCATCGGCCGGCATGCCGCTGAGAATGGTGATAGCCAGTTTGGGCCCGATACCGCTCACGGTGATTAGCTTTTCAAACAGCAGTTTTTCCGAACTGCGCAGGAAACCGTAAAGCGCGAGCGCATCCTCGCGGACATGAGTGTGGATGTGCAGCGCAACCTCGGAGCCCGTCTCGGGAAGATCAGAGAACGTCGGAACGGTGATGGTGACGTCGTAACCCACGCCCGAAGTTTCGACGATGACTTGGTTGGGATGCTTGGCCAGCAGCTTTCCGCGAAGATGGGCGATCATTCTGCGCCATTGTAGCGCGGGCGCGCGGTGGACACCCATGCCAGTGGCTCTTAGAATTGGTGAGTTCGTGGGCGCGGCGTTCTTATGCGGCGGGTCAAATTCTGGATCAAGTTGACGTGGATGGGGATGGTGCTTGGCGTGCTCTGCGGATTGGCCTCGGGGCAGCGGGCGCTAGATCTCGATGGGCATGTGGTTGATCCTTTCGCGGCCGCTTCAGGTAAACCAGTGGTCCTGGTGTTTCTGCGACGCGATTGTCCTGTGTCCGGGCGTTATGCTCCGGTCATCCAGCAAATCAGCCAGCGCTACTCCGAGCGCGCCAGTTTCTGGCTCGTGTATCCGGATAGAAGTGATACAGCGCAGGATATCCGCAAGTCCGTGAATGAATATGG
>Ga0068856_100003745_pt1 | contig 15243 bp, 13 predicted proteins | sample KBSCornC62_FD_66595 | JGI IMG/M metagenome (GOLD analysis project Ga0068856, IMG submission 66595) | Corn rhizosphere microbial communities from Kellogg Biological Station, Michigan, USA - KBS Corn C6-2 | ecosystem: Host-associated > Plants > Roots > Rhizosphere > Soil ...
GCCGAGGTCATCATGACCCAGCTCCATGCGGGCGGTAAGTTCGAAAACACCTCCGACGATAACGCCTACAAGGTGTCGGGCGGATTGCACGGCGTGGGCGTTTCGGTGGTGAACGCGCTCTCCGAATTCCTGGACCTGACGATCTGGCGCGACGGCGAGGAACATTACATGCGCTTCGCCCATGGCGACGCGGTCGCACCGCTCAAGGTCGTCGGTCCCGCACCGGAGGGCAAGAAGGGCACCAAGGTCACCTTCCTGCCAAGCCCCGCCACCTTCAAGATCACCGAATTCGATTTCGAGAAACTGGAGCATCGGTATCGCGAGCTCGCTTTCCTCAATTCGGGCGTGCGCATCTTCCTGGTCGACGGCCGCCATGCGGAGCGGGTCGAGCATGAGCTTTTCTACGAAGGCGGCATTGCGGCGTTCGTCAAATATCTCGACCGCGCCAAGACCCCGCTCTTCCCCGATCCGATCTCGGTCTCGGGCCAGCGCGACGATATCGGCATCGACGTCGCGCTCGAGTGGAATGACAGCTATTACGAGCAGACGCTCTGCTTCACCAACAACATCCCGCAGCGCGACGGCGGCACGCACCTTGCCGCCTTCCGCGCGGCGCTGACGCGCACGCTCAACAATTATGCCGAGAAATCGGGCATGATGAAGCGTGAGAAGGTGTCGCTTACCGGCGACGACATGCGCGAGGGCCTGACCGCGATCGTCTCGGTCAAGCTGCCCGATCCCAAGTTCGGGTCGCAGACCAAGGACAAGCTGGTTTCGTCCGAGGTGCGTCAGCCGCTCGAAAGCCTGATGGCCGACAAACTTGCCGAATGGCTGGAGGAAAATCCCCAGCATGCGCGCTCGATCGTCCAGAAGATCATCGACGCCGCCGCCGCGCGCGAGGCGGCGCGCAAGGCACGCGAAGCCAGCCGCAAGAGCGTGATGGGCATCGCCTCGCTGCCCGGCAAGCTCGCCGATTGCCAGGAGCGCGATCCGGCCAAGTCCGAACTCTATCTGGTCGAGGGTGACTCGGCCGGCGGCTCGGCCAAGCAGGGCCGCGACCGCAACACGCAGGCGATCCTCCCGCTCAAGGGCAAGATCCTCAACGTCGAGCGCGCGCGCTTCGACCGGATGCTTTCGTCCAAGGAAGTCGGCACGCTCATCCAGGCGATGGGCACCGGCATCGGCCGCGACGACTTCAACATCGAGAAATTGCGCTACCACAAGATCGTCATCATGACGGACGCCGACGTGGACGGCGCGCATATCCGCACGCTTTTGCTGACCTTCTTCTACCGGCACATGCCGGAGATCATCGAGCGCGGACATCTCTACATCGCGCAGCCGCCGCTCTTCAAAGTCACCAAGAGCCGGTCGGAAACCTATCTCAAGGACCAGAATGCGCTCGACGCCTATCTGCTCGACAACGGGCTGGCGGCGGTGATGCTCGACGGGCCCGGTGGGGCGCGGTCGGGCAACGATCTGCGCGCGTTGGTCGAACATGCCCAGCGCATGCAGCGGCTGATGGCCTATGTGCCGCGCCGTTATGCGCCCGAGCTGATCGAAGCGCTGGCGCTGGGCGGCGCATTCGACCCCGAGCTTCGGGATCGCAGCAGCGTATCGAGCGCGGTCGCCGGCTGGCTGGGGCGCGCGGACCCCGAAGCCAAATGGGAGGTCGAGGCGACCGACGAGGGCGGCTACCATGCCCGCCGCCTGTGGCGCGGCGTGACCGACCATCACGTCGTCGACAGCGCGTTCGTCCACTCGACCGAGGCGCGCAAGCTTCACGGGCTCGCGACCGAGCAGGCCGAATCCTATGCCTCGGTCGCGCGCGTCGTACCGATCGGCAAAGCGGCCGAAACCGAGGCCGAGGAAACCGCGGATGGCGATGAGGCACCCGTTGCCGATAGCAAGGCGGTCAAGCGCGTATCGCGCCCGTCGGAACTGCTGGAAGCGGTGCTGGCGGCAGGCCGCAAGGGCACCGCGATCGCGCGCTACAAGGGCTTGGGCGAAATGAACGCCGAGCAATTGTGGGAGACCACGCTCGATCCAGCCAACCGCTCGATGCTCAAGGTCGAGGTCGCACAGGCTGACGTGGCCGACGAGATCTTCACCCGGCTGATGGGCGATGTGGTCGAGCCGCGTCGCGAGTTCATTCAGGAAAACGCGCTCAACGTCGCCAATCTGGACGTCTGATCCGGGGCGCTAGCGCGTAGCATAGCTAAGCATCACCCGGCTCTCGTCGATTGCCCTGCTGTCGAGCAAGCGCAACGCTCGGCGCCCGCTTTCGGCAAACAGCCGCCGGCCCTCGCCTGCAATGAGCGGGTGGAGGATCAGCCGTACCTGATCGACCAGACCGGCTTCGATCAGGCCGGCGGTGAGGCGGGCACCCCCGACCAGATAGATGCTCTTGCCCGGCTGCCGCTTGAGCGCCTCGACATCGGCCAGGCTTCGCAGGAAGGCCACGTTGGGCCAGCGGGTCTCGGTCACCCCGTTCGACAGAACATAATGTGGCATGCGCGGGGCGAGGTTGGCCCAGGCCAGCTCCGCCTTGGTCGGCGGCGTCTCCCGAATCCAGTGCGGCGTGGCGGGATCGGCGCGAACCGCGGTCCAATAAGCCTCATATCCAGGGAACATGCCGGCGCCGAGCAGGCAGGCGTCGATTTCCCCGGTCAGGCCATAATCCTCGGACCAGGCATCGACCCAGTCGGCCATATCCTCCGGGCCGGTAGCCATCCCGTCGAGCGACAGCTTCATGCCCGCGATAAGCTTGCGCATCGCGCTTCTCCCGAAAGCGGGGCTCAGGCGGGCAGCCGCTGTTCGTAATCCGCCTTCAGCGCCCGCCAGCCATTCCAGAAAGACGGCGCCTTCCGTCCGGCGACCCGTGCCGCCAGGATGTCGATATGCATGTGCCAGCCCGCGCTTACCCCGAGCAGGAGCGAACGGTCGCCGACGCGCCGGTGCGTGATCGTGAACAGGACCTCATCGCCCTGCGGCTCCAGCGCCCAGGTGACCTCACCCGCACCCGGCCATTCGAAGCTGAGGCTGTGCGGCGGATCGACCGTCAGAAGCTGCATCACGGCCCGGTTCTCCGCGCCGAACCCCGCGGGACGCTCGGCGGCGGATTCGGACAATTCGTCGTTGCGCCAGACCAGCTCGAACGAAGCGCCCGGCGTCAGGTCCATCTCGCCCGCCGCCAGCCAGCGGCGGCGCAGATCGCTGTCGGTCAGCCACTGCCAGGCGCGCTCGATCGACCCCGGCAGCAGCCGCTGGATTCGCAGCGTGGTGGGTTCGACCAGCGCGCCATGCACATCGAGAGCAGCAAGTTGGGTCATTTCCTGTCTCCTTTGGAATCCTTGGGTGAAGGTGCGGGCCTGGCCGCCGCCTCCTCGCGCATCAGCCGGTCCAGCTGATCCAGGCGGCCGGTCCAGAAGCGTTCGTAGAAGCTCAGCCACTGATGTGCGGAGGCGAGCGGGCCGGGATCGATCCGGCAGAAATGGGTACGGCCGCGCACCTCACGCCGGATCAGTCCGGCCTGTTCGAGCGCGCGGATATGCTTGGAGGCTGCCGCGAGCGAGATGGCGAAAGGCTGGGCCAGTTGGCCTACGGTGCGCTCACCATCGGCCAGCTCGCGCAGCATCCGGCGCCGCGTGGCGTCTCCCAAAGCGTGGAAGACCGAATCGAGTTCAGGGGCTAGAAGTTCAACCATGTGGTTAAATATCCCCGCCGCGCGGGAATAGTCAACCACATGGTTGAATTAAATTTGCGTGGGTCGTTTGGGCCTAGGCAGGAAGGCGCGTGTAGCGATTGATCCAGTTCACTTCCCAGCTCTTGCCGCCGTCGATAGAGAAGGCCTGTTCGGATTGGGCATGATCCTGGTCGATCGACCATATCTGGAAGCGCACCCAGATCTGGCGGCCGGCATAATCCTCCTGATCGTAGAAGGTCATGCGGCCATCCCGGACCTCGCCTACTCCGGGCTGCGCGCCGAGCATGCCGACGCCGGGCGTGGCGAAGTTGATCGCCCATTGCTGCGTGTTCGGATTGTACAGCCGGATCGCGATAAGCTCGAGCGGGCCGTTCGGCCCTTGCGCCTTATATTCGGCAAGATTGCCCTTGCCGCCCCAGATCGGTGTGACGTTGGTTTCGCCATCCAGGTCGACCCAGTCGCTGGCATTGGCGAGCGGATGCATCAATCGGCTCGACTGGGTATGCCAGCGGCCAAGATCGAAATCGAAATCATGCGCGCCATCGCGCGCAGCGACCGGTGCCGCGAGCAGCGCCAGCGCGGTCGCAAGAATGGAAGACCGAATCATGATCAAGCCCTCGTCTTTGTGGCGGTGAAGGCGACGCGCCAGCTATGGCCGCCGTCTGCCGAATAGGATTCCTGATAGGTGTGCGTGGTCGGAGCGATGTTCGACCAGACCGCGCGGACCAGGATCGCGCGCCCGTCGATCACGTCCGTCCCGATCAGTTCGCCGCGGCCTTCGGTGAAGCTGCCGATCATCGGGGTGGCGAACTTGCCCCCCGCGCTGTTGGCGAAGTTCATGCTCCATTGGTGCGCGGTCGGGTCGTAGAGGAAGACGGTCATCCCCTCCCAATGGCCTTTGGGTCCATCCGCCTCGATCTCCTCGACCTGCGCACGCCCGTCCCACAATTTGCGTACCGTGACCGTGCCGTTGAGCTCGATCGACGCATCCGATCCGCCGAGCGGATCGAGCCGGCGGACGATATGCGTCTTCCACACGCCCAGATCGAAGTCGAAGTCATGCGCGCCATCGCGCGGGGCCTGCGCGTTCGCCGGAAGGGCCAGCAGCAGCGCGGCGGCAAGGGCAAGACGCCGGATCATGCCTTGATCCTCGTCAGCCGCGCGCTGAACACGGTCAGCCACGTCTTGCCACCGTCCTGCGAATAGGATTCCTCGTAGCGGTGGGCGTCGGGTGTGATGTCCGACCAGGTGCCCCGCACCAGCACCGATCGGCCGCCGATCGTGTCTTGGGAATAAAGGTCGCCGCGCCCTTCATGGAATTCGCCGACCAGGGGCGCGGAGGGGGTGGGATCGGCGCTATTATAATAGCTCTGACTCCATTGGTGCGCCGACGGGTTATAGAGGAAGAGCGTCATCCCTTCCCAATGGCCGTTGGGGCCGTCCGCCTCGATCTCTTCCAGCTCGGCGCGGCCGCCCCAGACCGGGCGGACCTTGACCGTGCCATGCAGCGTGATCGTCTCGTTCGATCCGCTGAAAGGATGCATCAGCCGCGTGACATCGGTGTGCCAGCTGCCCTGGTTGAAATCGAAATCGTGCGCGCCGTCGGTTTGCGCGCTGGCGGGCGCGGCGAGCGCCACCAGCAGGGAAAGGAAACAGGCTTTCATCATCGCATTGCTCGCTTTTAGGGTCGGGCAAGGATGAGCGACGACGGCGGCGCGCTCAAACGACAAGTTTTGGGCGCTTGAGCGAATAAAACTTGCCCAATAGGGTCGGCGTCCGATGGCGAGTTCCAACCGGCCTTTGCCGCTCAATGCGCTGCGCAGCTTCGATGCCGCCGCGCGACACCTGAGCTTTGCCCTCGCCGCCGAGGAACTCTGCGTCACCCCTGCCGCGATCAGCGTGCAGGTGCGCCGGCTGGAGGAATGGGTCGGCGCGCCCCTTTTCCTTCGCGGCCACCGGTCGGTCACGCTGTCGACCACGGGCGAAGCGCTCGCACCGCGCCTCACTGCCTTGTTCGTCGAAATGGAACGGCTGCTCGGCCAGGTCGCCAAGGTCCACGAGGGCTCGCTTCAGGTCAGCGCGATGCCGAGCTTCGCCTCCAAATGGGTTGCGCCGCGCCTGGCCGGCTTTCGCGCGCTCCATCCGCATGTCCAGGTCCGCGTGATGGGTTCGGACCGCCGCGCCGATTTCGAGCGCGACGGAATCGATATCGGGCTGCGTTACGGCGACGGGACTTACCCCGATCTCCATTGCGAGCTGATCGTGCAGGCGGCGGCAACGCCCGTCTGCAGTCCCGAACTGGCGGCACGCATCGCGGGCGACCCCGCGCGGATCGACACCGCGCTCCTGCTCCACGACGAATCCGCTTTGGTCGCACCGGGGCTACCAACCTGGAGCGCCTGGTTCGCGCAGGCCGGCGCGCCGCGCGATATCGGCGGTGAAGGCATGCTCTTCAGCAATAGCCATATGGCCTTGTCGGCCGCGGTCGCGGGGCAGGGCTTCGCGCTCGGCCTTACGCCTTTGATCGATGATGATGTGGCGGCGGGGCGGCTGGTGCGCCCCTTTCCGATCCAGATCGAAAGCAGCTTCGGCTTCTGGTTCGTCTGCGCGCGTGAGCGTGTCACCGAACCCAAGATCGCGGCCTTCCGCAATTGGGTGTTTGCGGAGATCGGCCGGAAATAGGCTGACCACCCGCGCGCCCGGCCACCGAACAGCTCGGCCCTCCTTCCGCCGGACGACCTCACCTATAACGCCCGGCACGCCACCTTGCGGCGATCGCTACAACCGGCCGATGATCGGAAAAGCCTGAGCCGGGGTCCCGTCCTCGCCCAGCTTGACCCAGCAATCGGCCAGCAGCGTCGAGCTCAGCACATGCGAGCGCTGATCGAGCGCGCAATCGACAACGGCGGGATCGGCAGTGTGCCGCCCGCGCAAGATAAGCGTGGCGCCTTCGCGCGGCGCGGCATTGCACGAGACGGGCCTGCCTTGCTCGGAGGCGAGCCCGAGCATCTGCCGCAGCGCCTGCATCACGAAGAAGCGAAAGCCCACCAGCGCCGCCACCGGATTGCCCGGCAAACCGAAATAAGGCCGCCCGTCCGCCATCACGGCGAACAGGATCGGCTTGCCCGGGCGCATCCGCACGCCGTGAAACAGGATATGCGCGCCATGCGCTTCCAGCCGATCGCGCACCAGATCCAGGTCTCCCGCCGAAACCCCGCCGGTCGACAGCACCAGATCGCAACCGACCGAGCCTTCGAGCAGCAGGTCGAGCGCGGCCGCCTGGTCCGTCGCGCGGCCGAGGAATTGCGCCTGCAGGCCGAGCGCCTGCGCGCAGGCCGCAATCATCGGCGCGTTGCTGTCGATCAGCCCGGCCGCGCCGACCGCCTCGCCAATCCCGCTCAATTCCGACCCTGTGGAGATCAGCCCGATCTTTGGCCGGCGCCGGACCTCGAGCCGATCGACTCCGAACGCGGCGAGCGCACCGACCGCTTGCGGGCCGAGGAGCGTGCCCGCTTTCACGATCTCCGCGCCCGCCACGGCGTCCTCGCCGGGCTGGCGGACATTGCGGCGCGGGTCGATCGGACGGCGGATCAGCAAATGGCCGTCCGCATATTCGGCCTGCTCGCGCACCAAAACCGCATCCGCTCCGGCAGGTACGGCGGCACCCGTGGCGATCGGCGCGGCGGTCCCGCGTTCGAGCGGCGCGGGCACGCGGCCGGCATAAACCGGCGCGGCCAGCCGCAACGCCAGCGGCACGGCATCCGACGCCTGCGCCGTATCCGCGCTGTGGAGCGCGAAGCCGTCCATCGCCGACATCGGGAAGGCCGGCACGTCGCGGCGGGCCAGCAACGGCACGGCGGTGACGCGGCCAAAGGCATCCTCCGTGGCGACCGTCTCCGTGCCGAGCGGGGCGATCCGGTCCCGGATCAGGGCAAACGCCTCGTCGACGCTGGGGCGTGGCATCCAGTCAGCCATAAGCCAGCACCGCATCCTTGCGCAGGAGCACGCGCAACGGCAGCCCTGCCTCCGCCGCGCGCTCGGCCGCCAGGCTGGTCGGCGCAGAGATGGTGGCGAGCAGGGGGCAGCCGGACAGCACCGCTTTCTCGACCAGTTCGTAGGAGCAGCGCGAGGAAAGCAAGGCGAACCCGCTCGCCCATTCGAGGCCATCGCGCAGCATTGCGCCGACCAATTTGTCGAAGGCGTTGTGCCGCCCGACATCCTCGCGCGCGATCCGAATCGCACCGTCGGCATCACAGGCGGCGGCGACATGCGCGGCGCCCGTCGCATGGTTAAGCGGCTGATGATCGCAGAGGTCGGCGAGCGCGCGGAACAAGGCGGTATACGAGACGTGCGAGACCTGCGTTACCCTCGGCAGCGGCCGCAGCGCCTGCTCCAGATTCTCGACCCCACACAGGCCGCAGGCGCTGTCGGTGGTGCGATGGCGGACGCGATCGGCGATCCGCGACACGCACGCGTCGCTCAACTGCGCGCGCAGGATCAAGCCTTGGCTCGTCTCGTGCAGGTCCGCATCCACCACGTCCGCCGCGCGATCGATCAGCCGCTCGGCGAGGGCGAAGCCATAAGCGAGGTCGATGAGGTCGGCCGGCGTCGCCATCAGAACGGCATAGCCGATGCCGTTATATTCCACCGCGACCGGCATTTCGCACGCCACCGCGCGCGCGATCGGCTCTGCGGCGCCGTCCGCCGCGATCCGTCGGAAATCGAAAGAGCGGCTGCCGTTCATCCCGGCTGACGTAAAGCCTTTTACTTGAGCTCGCCACATTGTCCCCGTCATTCCGCGAAGGCGGGAATCCATAATGCCTGCCGGCGCGGATCGATCGAACCGCAGGGTATAGGGATTTCCGGCTTCGCGGGGATGACGTCAGCGAGTCGCGATGCGCACCGGAACGCCCTTTGCCGCCGGCGTCTTCGATTGCTGGTCGTGATACCAGAGCGGGATCAGCGGATTCATCTCGGGATAATAGCCGCCAAGGCAGCCGTCGGGCAGGTCGAACGGCGTCACGCGCAGCCCATCCACCTCGCGCTTCTCATTGTCCTCCGCGTCGCCGACCAGTTTGACGATCTGCCCTGGCCTCAGGCCCGCCGCCTCCATTTCCCGGGGATTGATCAGCAATACGTGGCGCGTGCCATGAATGCCGCGGAAACGGTCATTGTAACCATAGATGGTGGTGTTGAACTGATCGTTCGAGCGCATCGTGATCAGGCGATAGCGGCCGCGCGCATCCTTCACCCCCATCGCCGACAGCCGTTCGGGCGTAGTGAATTCGGCCTTGCCGCTCTTGGTCTTCCAGATCCGCTCGCGCGCGCTGTTGCCCTTGTAGAAGCCGCCCGGCTCGAACATCCGCGCCTCGAAATCGTGGAATATCTCGGGATAGGTCTTCTCGATCAGCAGGCGCACCTTGGCATAATCGCCGGTCCATGCGTCCCAATGGACGTTGGGGTTGGGCGGCAGGGTCGCCTTGGCGATGCCGCATATGATCGCCAGTTCCGAACGCAGATGCTCGCTCGCGGGCTTGGCCTGCCCGCGTGACCCATGGATGCAGGACAGCGAATCCTCGACCGTCACCACCTGCTCGCCGCTCGCCTGCAGGTCGAGCTCGGTCCGGCCGAGGCAAGGCAGCAGATAGGCGACCTTGCCGTTGACCAGATGGCTGCGATTGAGCTTGGTCGCGATCTGCACGGTCAGGCGCATGCCCGGCCAAGCGGCCTCGACCCGCTCCTGATCGGGCACCGCGCGCAGGAAATTGCCGCCCAGCCCGATGAAGGCATGGACCGTGCCGTCGATCACGCCCTGGCAGACCTTCACGGTGGTCATGCCTTCTTCCATCGGCGGATCGAAGCCGAACAATTCCTTGATCCGATCGTTCGGCACCAGTTCGGGTTTTTCCGAAATGCCCACGGTGCGCTGGCCCTGCACGTTCGAATGGCCGCGCACGGGCGAGATGCCCGCGCCCAGCCGGCCGATATTGCCGCGCATCAGCATCAGGTTCACGTACATCGCGATATTGTCGAAGCCGTGGACGTGCTGGGTCAGCCCCATGCCGTAGACCGCGATCACGCTTTCGGCCTCGATATAGACCTGCGCCGCCTCGCCCAATGCGTCGCGTGTCAGGCCGGACTCGGCCTCGATCGCCTCCCAGCTGATCGCACGCACCTTGTCGGCAAAGGCATCGAACCCTTCGGTGTGCTGCCTGATGAAATCAACATCGAGCACATGGACCTTTTCCGCCGCCCATTTGGCATCCTCGGCGGCAAGCACATGCTTGGCCAGCCCGATCAAAGCCGCAATGTCCCCGCCCGCCTTGACCTGATGATATTGGGACGAGATCGGCGTCGCCTTCTGCGTCACCATCTGCACCGGGTCCTGCGGATTCACGAACTTGATCAGCCCGGGCTCCTTGACCGGATTGAAGGTGACGATCTTGCAGCCGCGTTTCGCCGCCGCCTGCAGATTGTGGAGGAAACGCGGGCTGTTCGATCCCGTATTCTGCCCGAAGAAGAACATTGCGTCGCAATGGTCGAAATCCTCGAACGTGCAGGTGCCGACCGGCGCCCCGATCAATTTCTTGAGCGCGACCGAGGTCGTCTCGTGACACATGTTCGAGCTGTCGGGCAGGTTGTTGTGGCCATAGAGGCGCGCGAACAACGCATAGAGGTAGCTCGTCTCCAGGCTCGCCCGGCCCGACGCGTAGAAGACCGCGCTCTTGGGCGCGATCGCCTTCAGTTCCGCCCCGATCGCAGCGAACGCCTCGTCCCATCCGCACGGCACATAATGGTCGGTCGCTGGATCGTAGCGCATCGGATGCGTCAGCCGGCCCTGCGCCTCCAGGTCATAGTCCTTCCAGCCGCGCAATTCGGTGACGCTATGCGCGGCGAAGAAATCGGGCGTGCAGCGCTTCGGCGTCAATTCCCACAAGGTCGCCTTGGCGCCGTTCTCGCAAAATTCGAACGGATGGTGCTCGGCAGGCTTGCCCCACGCGCAGGAGACGCAGGCGAAGCCGTCGGGCTTGTTCTGCTTCAGCAGGATCGGGATGATATCCGGCCGGTTCCACTCGGTGCCGTAGACCTTGACGATACCGGACAACGACCCGAAGCCGCCCGCGGGCCCGTCATAATGGGCCGTCTTCACCTCGTCCGCCATCGGTCGTCTCCCTTGGGTCCGAAACCTACGCCCGTGCGCGATGGCTGCGAAGCCCTGACCAACCAATCGATGGGCGTGCATACCGTTCCGCCAGCGCGCGACAACGCATCTCAGCAGACAGCTAATCTGTTGGAAAATCAGGATTTAGATGATTTGTGACTTCTACGGGTATCGAACATATGATCTAGCGCAATTTTCGTGGCTTCGCATGGCCGGCCCTTGGGTCGCGATAAGGACAAATGTGCCGATCCTCGGCAGGGAGCAGATATGGATCGTCCGGTGCCGGACCCACGCGCAAGGATCGCCGGCGAACCGCCGCTTCCACTCAAGCGGGTGCTTGTCCTGTCCTATCTGAACTACAAGAATTTCGGCGACCGGCTGGGCTTTCATGTCCTCAACGCGCTGCTGCCCGCCAACGTCCAGCTCGTGCACGTCCCGCTTGATTATTCCCACATCCCCGACGGCGATTTCGACCTGATGATCCTGGGGCTCGGGCAGAGTCTGAATGCCGGTACGATCCTCCGCCCGGAGCTGGTCGAGCTGATGGGGCGGGCCCCGCACACGATCGGCATCTTCGGGACCCAATATCCCTCGCAATATCGCGTGGCGCTGGAGCCGAGGCAGTTTCGCAATTTCCTCAGCCGGCTCACCACCTGGTGGGCGCGTTACGAAACCGACATCCGCGATTATGGCGCGGCCTGCGCCAACGTCCGTCATCTCGGCGATTGGCTGATCGCGGCCTTCCCGATGACCGAGCCCCGTCTCGACAGATCGCTTACGATCGAGGCCGATAGCCGCACGTTCGAAGCGCCACTCGACCGCATGATCCAGTGGATCCAGTCTTATCCCCAGGTCCATAGCGCGCGCCTCCATCCCTTGCTGTGCGCGTTGACCAGCGCCGAGCGCGTCTCCTATCGCGAACAGCGGGAGACGGCGGATGCCGACGAGGCATCGGGCAAATTCCAATCGATGCTGCTCGACATTTTCGGCCGCACCTGGCCCGAGGATCAATTGTTCGAAGTCGATCGCGCTGCGGTGGTCCGCTACAAGATGAAGGTCGAGGCCAATATGGCGGCCTTGCGCCAGCAAATCGTGGACCTCCTATCCTAGTCCACGCTAGATATTTTGTTCGGCTTGCAAATCAAAGCCAATCATCGCAGCCTCGGCATCGTGCATGAGAGCGGGAAAAAATCCCGCCAATGCCGAGAGGAGATGAAATGGCCGACAAGATTTTCGGGGCCCCGGGCTGCAACAAGTCCGAGCTCAAGCTGGTGAAGCGCAAACCGGCGGCCGCCGGGACGGAGCGTAAACCCGAACCCGTCAAATCCTGACTTTTTGCTTATCGTAGGGCGATCGGCTGCGCGGGATTCCGGCACCGATCGCCTTATTCTTCACGCGATGCGCGATAAGCCCTCCCGCTCTTCGGCCCGAGGAGCTAAGGGCCCCGCATGACCGACACGATCCGCATCGCCACCGACGCACTGAGCGCCGAAATCAGCACTTTGGGCGCGGAACTGCGCGTATTGCGCGACGAAGCCGGGCGCGATCTGTTGTCCGACGGCCCGCCCGAATATTGGACCGGGCGCGCGCCGTTCCTTTTCCCGATCGTCGGCGCGGTGAATCGCGACCGCATCCATCTCGACGGCCGGGCTTACGAGATGGCCAAGCACGGTTTCGCGCGGAAAAGCGAATTCGCGATTGTGGATGCGCAGGCCGACCGCGCAACCTTTCGGCTCGAAGCGAATGACGCGACCCGGGCGTGCTATCCGTTCGATTTCCGGCTCGACATCACGCATCGGATCGCGGGTGCGACACTGCATATGGAGGCGGTGCTGACCAATCCGGGCGACGTGTCGCTGCCCGCCAGCTTCGGCTTCCACCCCGCCTTCCGCTGGCCCTTGCCGTGGGGCGGCGACCGTGCCGACCATCGCCTGATCTTCGCCGAGGCGGAGCCCGCGCCGATCCGTCGGATCGACACCGCCACCGGCCTGGTCCTGCCCGATCCGGTCGCGACCCCAGTCGAGAGCGACACGCTCGCCCCCCGCGACGACCTGTTCATGCCCGACGCCTTGATCTTCGACCGGCTTCGCTCGCGCGGCGTCCGCTTCGGCGTGCCCGGCGGCCGCATGCTGCACGTCGACTTTCCGGAAATGCCTCTGCTTGGCGTCTGGACCAAGCCGGGCGCACCTTTCCTCTGCATCGAACCCTGGCACGGGCTGGCCGATCCGGTCGGCTATGAAAGCGATTTCCGGGAGAAACCCTATGTGATCGAGGTGGCACCCGGCACCGAACGGCACTTCGCCATCGCCATCACGATTGCCTGAAGGCAGGTCTGCGCCGAGGTCCGCCCGCATGCCGATGCGCCGAAACGAAGGCGTCTCTGGGTGTAGTGGGGTTGTAGCACAGCGTGTTAAGCGATAATCCGCCTGCCCTTAGATGGCCGCCTCTCAAAGTCCTTCCGCGCCCGGTGGCGCCCGCCGGATCGGCAAGATGATCTTCCGCATCGGTCTTTTCGGTTTCCTGGGCGCGCTCGTCGCGCTGATCATCGCCGTGCTGGTGACGATGGCGAGCCTGCCCGCCTATGACAGCCTCAAGGTCAAGCCCAACGGCCAGACGATCCGCGTCCACGCCGCCGACGGCGCCCTGCTCGTCTCGCTCGGGCCGAGCTATGGCGACTGGCTGACCTACGACAAGATCCCGCCGGTGATGCGCGACGCGATCGTCGCGGTCGAGGATCGGCGCTTCTACAGCCATTTCGGCGTCGACCCGATCGGCATGGCACGCATGGTCTATGTCGCCAAGCGGCTGCACGATAATGGCCGCCGCCTCCAGGGCGCCTCGACCATCACCCAGCAGCTCGCCCGCAACCTGTTCCTGACGAGCGCCTACAATGTCGGCCGCAAGTTCCGCGAGATCATCCTCGCGCTGGCGATGGAGCGCAAATATTCGAAGCAGCAGATCCTCGAACTCTATCTGAACCGCGTCTATTTCGGCGGCGGTGCCTATGGCGTCGATGCCGCCAGCCGCAAATTCTTCGGCCATCCCGGCACGCAGATGAGCCTGGAGGAGGCCGCGATCGTCGCGGGCCTGGTCAAGGCGCCTTCGCATTACTCGCCCTCGGCCGATCCGCAGGCCGCTCGCGACCGCGCCAATGTCGCGCTGGAGGTGATGGTCGATGCCGGCGCGATCACGCCCGCCCAGGCCGCAAACGCGCATCTCGACCAGGTCCAGTTCGCGCCCGAGCCCAAGCAGAATAGCGTGCGCTATTTCACCGACTGGGCGCTCGCCCAGCTCGACACCCTGGTCGACGAGCAGAATGCGCCGCTCGACGTATGGACCACGCTTGACCTCAGGATGCAGAAGGCGGCGGACGACGCGATCCGCGCCAACACGCCGCCGGGCGCGCAAGGCGCTTTGGTCTCGATGGAGAATGACGGCGCGGTCCGCGCGATGGTCGGCGGCACCGATTATGTCACCTCGATCTACAATCGCGCGACGCAGGCGGTGCGCCAGCCCGGCTCCTCCTTCAAATTGTTCGTCTATCTGACCGCGCTCGAATCGGGCGTGAAGCCCGGCGATCCCGTGGTTGACGAGCCGGTGACGATCGATGGCTGGAGCCCGCGCAACAGCTCGCGCAAGTTCCTTGGGCAGATCGACGTGCGCAACGCCTTCGCTTTCTCGATCAACACCGTCGCGGCGCAATTGGGCCAGAAGGTCGGCTTCGACGCGATCGCGGACATGGCGCACCGCTTCGGCATCACCACGCCGATCAATACCCATCCCTCGATGGTGCTCGGTACCTCCGACGTGCGCCTGATCGAAATGACGCGGGCCTTTGCCGAAATCTCGAATAATGGCGTTGCGGTCACGCCTTACGGCATCACCAAGATCAGCACATCCGATGGTACCGTTCTCTACCAGCATGCGCAGGAGGAGCCGCGCGTGCTGGTGCCCCCGGCGATCGCCGCCGAGATGACCGATCTGCTCCAGACCGCGGTCAATACGGGCACCGCGCGCGCCGCGCAAATCGGCCGCCCGGTCGCGGGCAAGACCGGCACAACCTCGTCGAGCAAGGATGGCTGGTTCCTCGGCTTCTCCTCGGGCCTCACGACCGGCGTGTGGATGGGCCGCGACGATGCCAAGCCGCTTCCCGGCCTTTCCGGCGGCCACGCGCCTGCAAAGGCCTTCTCGATGATGATGCAGGTCGCGCTACGCACCCGACCGGTCCAGAATTTCCAGACCGAGGTGACCTTGCCCGAATGGCAGCTCGAGCCGGACGACGAGACTTATTATGGCGAGCCCGACCAGAGCATGGGCGGCGACAACGAAGCCGCGCCGCAGGACGTGCAGCAGCAGGACGACACCGGCGTGGGGG
>Ga0068856_100003747_pt1 | contig 15243 bp, 13 predicted proteins | sample KBSCornC62_FD_66595 | JGI IMG/M metagenome (GOLD analysis project Ga0068856, IMG submission 66595) | Corn rhizosphere microbial communities from Kellogg Biological Station, Michigan, USA - KBS Corn C6-2 | ecosystem: Host-associated > Plants > Roots > Rhizosphere > Soil ...
TGGATCGCGGGGGGTGGCCCGGGAATGGGAGAGAGCGATGCGGAAGCGTCTCGTACGAGCGGTGATCCTCATAGCGATCGCGACTGGCATAGCGATCGGCGTAGCAGACGCCGCCGGCGCGATCGACTTTGGTCCCCAGGTGGCGGCCACCGACGGCGTGACGTGGGGGTAGTTAATCGCGATCCCGATGAGGCCGAACGGCGAGCCGCTCGGCGCACCGCGGGTGTGATTACGGCCGTTGCGGCCGTGAGCGCCGCGGGTGCGGTCGTTCTCAGCGTCTCAGCGGGCTGGGGCTCACCCCCTTGGTGGGCGTTCCCCGCCATGGTGGTGGCCATCGCGCTTGCGGAGCGCTCATCAGTGCGCCTGGTCGTTGGCCGGCAGGCGTTCGTGTTCGCGTTCCACGAGGCGTTCGTCGCAGTGGGCCTCGTGCTGGCTCCCGGTGCTTGGATCGCGATCGCCTATGTCTTGGCCGTGGGCCTGGTCCAGTTCCGCACCGACTGGCTTAAGCTGCGATTCAACCTTGCGATGATCGCGGTGAGCGCCTCGGCGTGTGTGTTCGTCGCCGGTGCCCTAGGCGGCAGCCTGTCGGCGTGCTGCGCAGGCCTGCTGACGTTCTATCTGCTCAACCACATGTTGGTCTCCGTGCCGGTCGCGCTGACCACCCACCAGCCGTACCGGCGGGTGCTCGGCCTCAGTGCGCTGAGCATCATCCACTTCGCCGGTAGCGCCTCGCTGGGTCTGCTGGGTGCGTGGCTCGCCCTGAATGCGCCCGCTGGCCTGCTCGGTCTGGTCGTGCCGCTCGGCCTGCTGTGGTGGTCGCACCAGCAGCAGACGCAGCGCGCCTCGGAGGCCAAGCTCTACGCGGAGCTGGCGCGAGGGCAGGAGCAGATGGGCGGCTCGGCCGATGCCTCGGCCGAGGTGGTCGTCAAGGCCGCTGCCAAGCTGTTCGGCGCCGCCGAGGTCGAGATGCTGGTCCACCACCCGGATGGCCTGCTCCGCTACGTCGGTGACGACACCGGCGTGATCTCCCGGGTCCGCGTCGACGCCGAGGTGATGGACGCTCCCTGGGTGCTGCGCGCGCTGGCCGCGCGGAGTGTGTTCACCGGCCAGGACGGCGACCGGCCCTACTGCTCCGCGGTGCTGGGTGACCCGGAGCGCCCGCAGGCCGTGCTGGTCGCCTACCGGCCCGCGAAGGCGGCGGTGTTCAGCCGGGCGGACGTGCAGTTGGCCGAGGTGTTGGTGCGGCAGGCGGAGTCGTGGCTGTCGGTGGCCGAGCTGGCCGCCCGCCGGGACGAGGCCCTCGGTCGCGCCGAGGCGTACGGGGCGGCGAACCGGGTGCTGGGCGAGGTGTCCCAGGAGACCGTCCCGGCGCTGGCCGTGCTGCGCGAGTCGGCGCACCGGCTGTCCCGGCTCGCGACCCGCTACGACGGCCCGGACGCGGTGGACGAGATCGTCACCGAGCTCTACTCCGTGGAGCGCGCGGTGGCCTCTCTGCTCGGCGCGATCGCGCTGGCCAGTGATGCGGTCGCCGGTCCTGCGGCCCCGGCTCTCACCGAGGCGGAATGGACCACGACAGGCCGTCTCGAGGACGCCGTCGGTCCGTGATCCGACGCGGCCGTAACCTGCCGCTCGCGGCCTGGGCCGCCCTCGGCGGCACGGCGACGGTCGTCACAATGGTCGTGCTCGTCGGCGCCGTGCTGGCCCGCGGCGGGCTCGACCGGCTGGAGGTCCTCGCGCTCGGCGCCGGGCTGCTGGTCGGACTGGTTCTGGTATCGCTGGCCGTGTTCTGGACCCTCCGGGTCACCGCCGGAATGCGCGAGCTGCACGCCGACGCGGTCCGCCGGCTGCGTGACCCGTCGCTGCGGGTCGCCCTCAGCACGCCGCGGCTGGTCGGCGCGACCACGGAGTTCGCCGAGCTGGCCAGGGTGCTCGACGCGCTGCACCTGCGGGCCCGGGTCGCCGACGAGATGGCCGAGCAGTCCCGGCGTACAGCCGAGCAGACCAGTGCCGGCGTCTTCGAGCTGCTGTCCGGTCTGGTCGCGGCCGAGGAGGCCACCCGCGGCCAGCTGTCCGCCGAGCTGCACGACACCGTCGCCCAGTCGCTGGCCGCGGCCCGGTCGATGCTCGCCGACCCCGATCCGCGGCACCCGGACCCCGAGAAGGAGGAGCAGGTACGCGAGCTGGTCGAGGAGGCCGAGGAGCAGGTGCGCGCGGTGATGGCCCGTACCCGCCCGGCCGAGCTGCGCGACGGCGACCTGGCGTCCGCGGTCGGCGCGCTGCGCCGCGAGTTCGCCGCCCGCTACCTGGTGACCGTCCGGCTGACCTGGCCCGAGCAGGCGTACCCGCTGCCGCTGGTGTCGGCGGTGACGGTCTACCGGTTCTTCCAGGAGGCGCTGCTCAACGTCGTCAAGCACGCCGACGTGGACGAGGCCGAAGCGTCGCTGGCGGTGGAGGGCGATCAGATCGTGGCCAGGGTGAAGGACTCCGGCCCGGGCTTCGTGCCGAGCGAGGTGCAGTCCAGCGGCGGCCGGCACGTCGGGCTCGGCCTGTTGCGCGAGCGGGCCCGGCTCGCCGGTGGCTCGCTCGACGTCGTCACAGCGCCAGGGGACGGCACGGAGCTGACCCTGCGGATGCCGCTGTCGTCGCGGTCGGCCCTGGTTCTCGGCAACGCGGCCACCGGCAACGTCATCACCCCGGGCAGTTCCGGCAACGGTGGCCCCGGCGGCGGTCCCGGCGGTGCCGCCGGCAACGGTGGTCCCGGCGGTGGCGCGGTGTCGCAGACGGACGCGCTGCGGGCCGAGTCGGTCTAGCGATTCGGCAGCGCGGTGACGCCGGCCGGCGGCAGCCCGGCGGCGGTGCACAGCAGGTCGGCGAACGCCAGCAGGTGGGCCGAGACGTCCTGGCCGACCGGGGTCCAGGACGCGCGCAGCTCGAGGTCGCTGGTCCGGCGGGGGCCGGCCAGGTCGCCGAACCGGGTGGACGAGGTCTGGGTGACCGTGCCGCCGGCGGCCAGATGTTCGGCCCCGGCCGTCTCCAGCGCATCCATCAGCCAGCTCCAGCCGACCTCGGGCAGCAGCGGGTCGGCGGCCATCTCCGGGTCGAGCTCGGCCGAGGCGTAGCCGACCAGCCGCATCGTGCCCTCCCAGGCTTCGTACCCGGCGGGGTCGTGCAGCAGCACCAGCCGCCCCGTGGCCAGCTCCTCGTCGTCGACCAGCACGGTCAGCGCGAGCGCGTGCGTCCACGGGGCCAGCTTCTGGGGCGGCCGGACCTCTTCGACCCTCACCTCGTCCCGCACCCGGGTGACCGCCAGGCTGCGCACCGCCGCAGCGAACTCGGCGGGAGCCAGCGTCCGCCCCCGGGGCCGGGGCACGCCACGTTCGGACATGATCGCCGACACCGGACCGCCGGCCGGTCAGGCCGCCGCGCCGAGCGCGGGGCGGTTCGGCCGGGGCGCCGGCAGGGCGCCGGCGACGTACGGGTCGACGAGCAGCGCGGTGCCGCAGTCCCGGCAGGCCAGCTCGGCGCAGTCCGGGCCGTGGCCGTCCGGGCACGGCGGTGTCTCGAAGGCGCGCTCGTCCCCGCAGCACGGGCAGTGCCTCGTCGGCATGAGCCTCGTCGGCGTGGGCATCGGACCTCCTCGGCACGTCGTGGAATCGCGATCGTCGTGTCCCGTACGGCGACGGTGACATGCGCGGACCGCGGCGCGGGGGAGGAGGCCCGGCGTGTCGCGGCGGCTGCCGTACCACCGCCCCATCCGTCCCGGTACGTCCCGGCCGGCTCGGCCGGGCCGGCCCGTGGCAGGATGAGCCGTGATGAGCGCGCCGGCAGCCAGTACGTCGTCAGCGACCACGTCCCTACTGGTCCGGGCGATGCGCCGGGAGCCGGTCGAGCGCACGCCGGTCTGGTTCATGCGTCAGGCCGGCCGGTCGCTGCCGGAATACCGGGCGGTGCGGGCCGGCATCGGCATGCTCGACGCCTGCACCCGCCCGGACCTGATTACCGAGATCACCCTGCAACCGGTACGCCGGCACGGGGTGGACGCGGCGATCCTGTTCTCGGACATCATGGTGCCGCTCAAGGCGGCCGGCGTTGATCTGGACATCACCGCCGGCGTCGGGCCGGTCGTCGCTTCGCCGGTACGGGCGGCAGCCGACGTGGCCGCGCTGCCAGAGCTCGACCCGGCCCAGGTCGGCTACGTCGAGCAAGCCGTACGCATGCTGGTCCGGGAGCTGGCCGGCACGCCGCTGATCGGGTTCGCCGGGGCGCCGTTCACGCTGGCCAGCTACCTGGTGGAGGGCGGCCCGTCCCGGGAGCACGCCCGGACCAAGGCGTTCATGCACGGCGCGCCCGACCTGTGGTCGGCGCTGCTGGCCAAGCTGGCCGCGGTCGCGGCGACGTTCCTGCGGCTGCAAGTCGAGGCCGGCGCGGCTGCGGTCCAGCTGTTCGACTCCTGGGCCGGCGCGCTGTCGGCCCGCGACTACGCCCGGTTCGTGCAGCCGCACAGCGCCGCGGTGTTCGCCGCGCTGACCGACCTGGACGTACCGAAGGTGCACTTCGGGGTCGGCACCGGCGAGCTGCTCGGGCTGATGGGCGAGGCCGGCGCCGACGTGGTCGGGGTGGACTGGCGGGTGCCGCTGGACGAGGCGTCGGCGCGGGTCGGTCCGGGCCGGGCCGTGCAGGGCAACCTGGACCCCGCGCTGCTGCTGGCCGACTGGCCGGTCATCGAGGCCGAGGTACTCCGGGTCGTCGCGGAGGGCCGCGCGGCGCCCGGGTACGTGTTCAACCTCGGCCACGGCGTGCTACCTGAGACCGACCCGACCGTCCTCACTCGGGTCGTGGAGCTGGTGCACTCGGTGCCGCGGTGAGCCGGCGGCGGCGCAGCGCCCAGGCGATCGCGACCGGAGCCGCCAGCAGCAGGAACGGCAGTATCGCGCCGAGCCCGGCGAGCACCCAGCCCAGCGTCGCGGTGAACGCGTGCCAGCCGTTGCGCAGGCCGCCGACGAAGCCGGACCGGTCGGCCGGCGCCGCGGGCGCTGCTGCCCGGGACGCCTTCAGTTGCAGGGTGATCGTCGCGTAGTTCACCTGCCCGGCCAGCGCTCGCTGCCGCGCCTGCAGCGACTCCAGGTCGGTGGTCCGCCGGGACAGCTCGCCCTCGACCGCGACCACGTCGCCGATCCGGTCGGCCCGGGACAGGATCGCCCGCACCCGCGCGATCGAGGCCTGCATGGAGGCGACCCTGGCGTCGACGTCGGCGACGTCCTGGGTGACGTCCTGGGTGCTGCTGGACCGGGATTGCTCGTGGCCGAGCCGGCCGAGCTGGTCCAGCATCGCGTCCATCTTTTCCGGCGGCACCTTGAGCACGAGCGTCGCGTGCGCGTCGGCGCCCGACCCGGACCGGTCGTCGCCGGCCACCGCGCCGCCGGCCGCCCGGGCGGCCGCGCCGGCCGCCGCGGCCTCGGCCGGCACGTCGTCGACGACGACGGTCAGTTCGGCCGTCCGGATCAGGGCCGGGCGCAGCGTGATCGAGGCGGTCGACTCGGCGGTCGAGCCGTTCGCGGCGGCATGCGGAGCGGCGACCGCGCCGGCCCGGTCCTGCGCCGCGGCCGGCCCGGCGTCCTTCGCGGCCGCTCCGCCGCTGCCCGGCGCGCCGGCGCTGCCCGCCGCACCGGAGCCCTGGCTCGACCCGCTGCACGCCGCCAGCACCCCGGCCAGGGCGAGCAGCCCGGCCGCCCCCAGCGCTCTCGCCCGACCGCCCATCGCCGCCTCCCTGTCGGTTGTGTGGGTGCGACCGCGCCCGCCCGGCACCGGTTCCCTGCAGGAGATCGCGATCCGGTCTCGATCCATCTGCGGCGAGCGAGCAAGATGGGCCGGGTGACGCGCGTCGTGGTGATCGGAGCCGGGATCGCCGGGCTGTCCGCGGCACTGGCGGTGTCCCGGGAGGCGCCGCCGGGCACGCAGGTCGTCATCGTCGACGGGGCCTCCAAGGTGGGCGGGAAGCTGCGGGTCTCGCCGGTGGGCGGGCTGCCGGTGGACGAGGGCGCCGAGACGTTTCTGGCCCGGCAGAAGGAGGGCGTCGAGCTCGTCCGCGCCGTCGGTTTCGGTCGGCACCTGGTGCACCCGGTGACCACCGAGGCGGCCGTGGCGATCGACGGCGTGCGGCATCGGCTGCCGGCCCGGACCGTCCTCGGCGTGCCCGGCGACCGCGGGGCACTGCGGCGCAGCGGGCTGCTCACCGAGGAAGGGCTGGCCGCCGTCGGCGCGGACAAGGCCGAGCCGGCCCCGCTCGGCGACCCGGCCGTGGGCCAGTACGTCGGGCGCCGGCTCGGGCGGGAGATCGTCGACCGGCTGGTCGACCCGCTGCTCGGCGGCGTGTACGCCGGCCGCGCCGACGGGCTGTCGCTGCGGGCGACGATGCCCGCCCTGGCGGCCGCGCTGGACCGGGAGGGCGGCAAGCTCGTCACCGCGGCGCGCTCGGTCGTCGACGCGGCCCCGCCCGACGCCGGTCCCGCGTTCGCCGCGCTGGAGGGCGGACTCGGCGTGCTGCCGGAGGCGGTGGCCCGTGCGTCCGGTGCCGAGGTCAAGCTGCGGCTGCCGATCCGCCGGATCGAGCGCACCGAGGGGGGGTTCCGGCTCGTCGGCGGCCCGGTGCCGGACCCGGTGATGATCGCGGCGGACGCGGTCGTGGTGGCCGCGCCGGCCGGCAAGGCGGCCGGCCTGCTCGAGGGCCTGGCGCCGTGGGCGGCGCACGAGTTGGCCGCGATGGAGTACGCGAGTGTGGGCATCGTCACGCTCGCCTTCCCGACCTCGGCGCTGGCGGGCCTGACCGGCTCCGGGCTGCTGGTGCCGACCCTCGAGGGCGGCGGCGCGGTCAAGGCGGTGACGTACTCGTCCCGCAAGTGGCGGCACCTGGCCGGCCACGACGTGGCGATCGTGCGGGCCTCGGTCGGCCGGCACCGCGAGGCGCGGGTGCTGCACCGCGACGACACCGAGCTCGTAAGGCTGGTGCTGGGCCAGCTCACGGCGTTGGCCGGGATCCGGTCCGCGCCGGTGGCGCACCGGGTGACCCGGTGGGGCGGCGCCCTGCCGCAGTACGCGCCGGGTCACCTGGAGCGGGTCCGCCGCATCCGGGCCGACGTGGCCAGGGTGCCTGGCCTGGCGGTCTGCGGGGGCGCCTTCGACGGGGTCGGCGTGCCGGCCTGCATCCGGTCCGGGTACGCCGCCGCGGACAGGATCGTCGGACACCTGAGAGAATCGAAGCGTGGCAGTGAATGGCAAGCGGGCCCGTGAGCTGAACGAGATCATCCGCTACACCGCCTGGTCGGTGTTCCGGTCCGCGACCCCCCTGGCCGCCGACCGGGCCGCGGTGGCCGCCGAGGTGGAGCAGCTGTTCGAGCAGCTGACCGCCAAGGACGTGGTGGTGCGCGGCACCTACGACGTCTCCGCGCTGCGGGCGGACGCCGATCTCATGGTCTGGTGGCACGCGCCGTCCGCCGACGACCTGCAGGAGGCGTACGGGCGGTTCCGGCGTACCGAGCTCGGGCGGTCGCTGACGCCGGTGTGGTCGCAGTTCGCGCTGCACCGGCCGGCCGAGTTCAACAAGAGCCACGTGCCGGCCTTCCTCGCCGAGGAGGAGCCGCGCGGCTACGTGTGCGTCTACCCCTTCGTCCGCTCGTACGAGTGGTACCTGCTGCCGGACGAGGAGCGGCGGGCCATGCTCGCCGAGCACGGGCGGATGGCGCGCGAGTACCCGGACGTCCGCGCGAACACGGTCCCCGCGTTCGCGCTCGGCGACTACGAGTGGATCCTCGCCTTCGAGGCCGACGAGCTGCACCGGATCGTGGACCTGATGCGGCACCTGCGCGGCTCGGTCACCCGCCGGCACGTCCGCACGGAGATCCCCTTCTACACCGGCCGCCGGCGGCCGGTCGCCGACCTCGTCGCCGCCCTGCCCTGAGCCGGTAACCGGTCGCGACCGGGCGGGTGGTCCCGGGCCGGTGCGTGCTAGCTTCCCGCGGTGCGGTTGCGGCGGATAGGTCTGCTGGCGGTCGGCCTGGCCGGCACCGCGGTGCTCGCGGGCTGCGGCTCGCCGGCCGGTCCCGTCGCCGACCGGGCCGCCGCGCCGGTGCTGACCAGCGGCGCACCGACCCGTGCCTCGACCCCCGCGTCGACCCCCGCCTCGACCACGTCCCGCCCGCCGGCCCGCCCGCTGCCGTCGGCCGGCCCGCTCGTGCCGGCGCCGCGCACGACCACCGCCGCGTCCCGGCCCGGCGGCACCGCCGCCCCGGTCGACTCCCGCGGCGTCGACACCTCGCACCCGGACCGGGTCGTCGGCTCGGGCTCCCCGGCCAGCTGCACCTCGGCCGCCGTCGTCGCCGCGGTCGCGGCCGGCGGGGTGATCACGTTCGACTGCGGTCCCGCCCCCGTGACGATCGCGATGAACCAGACCGCGAAGATCGTCAACGCGCACCCGCGCACGGTCCTCGACGGCGGCGGGACGGTGACGCTGTCCGGCGGCGGCCGGCACCGGATCCTCTACCAGAACACCTGCGACCAGAAGCAGGGCTACACGACCTCGCACTGCCAGGACCAGGCGACGCCCGAACTGGTCGTGCAGAACCTGACGTTCGCCGGAGGCAACTCGACCGGCGACCTGACCGAGGGCGGCGGGGGTGGGGCGATCTTCGTCCGCGGCGGCCGGTTCTCGGTGATCGGCTCCCGGTTCGCCGGCAACCGCTGCGACCCGACCGGGCCGGACCTCGGCGGGGCCGCGCTGCGGGTGCTCAGCCAGTCCAACGGACAGCCGGTACGGATCGTCGGCAGCACGTTCACCGGCGGCGTCTGCTCCAACGGCGGCGCGCTGTCCAGCATCGGGGTGTCCTGGGACATCGCCGACAGCACGTTCACCGGCAACAAGGCGGTCGGCAACGGCGCCAACCCGGCCCGGTCCGGCACTCCCGGCGGCGGCAGCGGGGGCGCGATCTACCTCGACGGCAACACGTTCACGCTGCGGATCTCCGGCTCGCGGATCACCGGCAACTCGGCCGCCGAGGGCGGCGGGGCGATCTTCTTCGTCAGCAACGACCGCACCGGTACGGCCACGGTCACCGGGTCGACGATCTCCGGCAACCCGAGCGCCGGGTTCGAGACCGCCGGCCTGCCCGGCTGGTTCTTCCTCGGCGCCCGACCGCCCTCCATCAGCTAGCCGGGCTCAGCCGGCTCAGCTGGCCCAGCCGGCCGGGCTCAGCCAGCCGGGCGGCCGGGCTCAGCCCGCCGGCTCCTCCTCGAACGTCAGCGAGATCGAGTTGATGCAGAAGCGGTCGTCGGTCGGCGTGCCGTAACCCTCGCCGTGGAAGACGTGGCCGAGGTGGGAGTGGCAGTTCGCACAGAGCACCTCGACCCTGGTCGTGCCCATGCTGCGGTCCTCGCGCAGGATCACCCGGTCGCCGGCCAGCGGCGACCAGAAGCTCGGCCACCCGCAGTGCGAGTCGAACTTGGTGTCCGACCGGAACAGCTCGCTGCCGCAGGCCCGGCAGCGGTAGACGCCGGTGCGGTGGTTCTCGACGTATTCGCCGGTCCACGGCCGCTCGGTGCCGGCCCGCCGGAGCACCTGGTACTCGGCCGGGGACAGCTCGGCACGCCACTGCTCGTCGGTCTTCTCCACCGCGGGGGCCGGGATCTGAGGCTTCGTCACGCAGCCACGGTACGCGGCGCGGACCCGGCCGGCACGGTCAGGAACAGGCCGCGGTGAGGTGCCGGTGCACCCAGGCCCGCTGCCGGGGGACGGTCTCGTTGAGGATCGTGGCGTACCGCATCCGCGCGTACGGCGGGATGCCGGCCAGGCCGTTCACCCTGGCGTCGGCCCAGGTCAGCACGTCGCCGTAAGCCATGGTCGTGGCCGCGTCGGAGACCCGTCGCGGGCACGGCAGCGGCACGATCGCCGCCAGTGCCGCGGCTTCGAACGCCAGCCGGCCGCCGGCCGGCGGCGGCGGCACGAACACGCCGAGGCCGTAGTCGGTCCGCCGGTCGATTCCCGGCTCGCTGAACCGGCCCGGCACAGCGACGTACGGGGCCAGCGCGCCGGCGGCCGCGGCCAACGCCATGCTCGAGGCCGGCAGCAGGTCGGCGTTCTCCGGCCGCAGGCAGACCACGACCGGGCCGCCGGCGCAGGCCGGATTCCGCGGAGCACTGCGGATCTCGGTCGGGTCGGGGTCGGTCTTGGTCAGCACGAGCACGGCACCGGTGAGCACGACCACGGCCGAGAAGCCGGTCCACCGCCGGGCCAGCCGGCCGGCCAAGGGCACGCACAGCGCCAGCGCGGCCAGCGCGGCGAGCACCGCGACCTGGGCCGAGACCAGCTGGATGTGCGGCTGCAGGAACGATCGGTAGGCCGTCATCCGGTCGACCGGGACGAGCCGCCCGACCCAGTCCTCGCCGTACGAGCCGGCGTAGACGGCCGCGAGCAGGGCGATTGCGAGCAGCGGCGGGGCCACCCGGAGGGTCACGACCGCGCCGACCGCCCAGCCCAGCGCCATGCTCAGGACCAGGAAGCTCGCCGCCAGCAGCACGAGCAGCAGTGACGGCCAGCCCGGCAGCCCGCGATGGCTGGTACGGACCGCCGCCGTCGCCAACAGCACCAGGTAGCCGAGCACCGTGTAGAGCATCGCCGCGCAAACCCGGGGCAGCGCGCCGCCGGCGGCACCGCGGGGCGAGCTGGCGGCGAGGGCGGCGATCCCGCGCCGGTAGTAGTCCTGTACCAGCCAGGCGACCGCGCCGGCGCACAGCGGGGCCAGGCCGATCAGCCCCGTCAGCGCCTCGTTGAACGTGGCCGACCAGGTCGGTCCGCTCAGCGGCGGCGTCCGCAGCAGCCCAGCGGCGACCGCGACCGCGACCGACAGCAGCCCGACCACCAGCCCGGCGGGCGAGCTCAGCTCCGTGTACAGGGCACGGGCCGCCGGCCTCACCCGGCCACCGTCCCGGCCTCGACGAGCAGCCGGCGGTAGCCGGCGAGCACCGCGCCGGGACCGGGAGGGTCCGCCGGGCCGCCGGGTCCGGCGAGCGCCCTGGTGGTGCCGCTGAACAACGTGCGGCCGGCGGAGAGCACGACCGCCTCGCTGCACACCGCGGCGACGTCCTCGGCCAGCGGGGTGGCCAGCACCACGGTGGTGCCGAGGTCGCGCATGGCCGCCACCCTGGCCAGGAACTGGACCCGCTGGTCGGGCTCCAGCCCGACCAGCGGCTCGTCCAGCACCACCAGCGACGGCCGGCTGACCAGCACCTGGGCCAGCACCAGGCGCTGCCGGGCGCCGGCGGGAAGGCTTCGCACCGGCCGGTCGCGCAGTTCGGTGAGGTCCGTGGCGAGCAGGCTGTCGGCGATCGCCTCGGCCAGCCGGGCGGCGGGCACCCGGCGCAGCCAGCCGACGTACGCCAGGAACTCGCCGACCGTCTGCCGGGGATAGATCGACAACGCCTGCGGGACGAAGCCGAGCCGGGACCGCACCTGCCGGCGCTGCCAGCGGTCGCTCGGGTCGAGGCCGCCGACCAGCAGCGTGCCGCCGGTGGCGAGCCTGGCCGCGGTCAGCAGCGAGAGCAACGTCGACTTGCCTGCACCGGCGGGACCGAGCACGCCGACCACTGGTCCGCTGACCGAGAAGTGACCGTCGAGGAGTCCCCACCGCCTCCGGCCGTACCGGTAGGCGAGGTGCGAGGCAGCGAGCATGGGAGTCCCTTCGCGTCCTTGCGGGCCCCCAATGCAACAACCCTAGGGCAGAAAGACATCCATGCTGAAGGGATCCAACGAACCCCAATGGTCCTAGTACCTGCCGTCCAAAGTGGACTGAACGTGGATGGACCCGACACCACGAGGGTGCCGGGTCCATCCACGTCGGAAGGGTCAGGATTGCACGAGCAGTCGCACCACCTGCGGGTCGTGGTCGCTGACCTGGTCGTTGAACTCGGCGTTGAGGTGCACCGGGTCGTAGTCGAACAGCGGCTTGCAACCGCAGGGCGAGCCCGCGAACGCCAGCGACGGGGACAGCAGGATGTGGTCGAGCACCTCCGAGTTGCCCTCGAACACGTACGTGTAGCGCTCCGCGATCGGCAACGTCCTCGGCAGGTCGACGAGGTGGCCGGTCGAGGTCAGCGCGTCGATCGGCGCGGAGAAGTCGAAGTCGTTGAGGTCACCGAGGACGACGACGTTCGCGTGCCGGTCGGCCGCCACGATCCGGTCGACGAAGTCGCGCACCTCGGTCGCCTGCTGCACCCGCTGGACCTGCGAGGGCTGCTGGATCGGCTGGAACCGCCCATAGAGCGGGTCGTCGCCGCCCTTGGAGACGAAGTGGTTCGCGACGACGAAGATCGTCTGGCCGCGCCAGCGGAACTCGCCCGCCAGCGGCTTGCGGCTGTCGGTCCAGGCGGCGCTGGCCGGGTCGACCCGCCCCGGCGAGAACGACAGGTGCGGCCGGCCCGCCTGGTCCCGCACGATCGTGGTCGCGGCGGTCGACGTGCCGCCCGGCCGGTCCACGAACGCCAGCCCGCGGTCGGTACGGAACAGGAACACGACCCGGATGTTGCCGCCCGGCTGGCCGCCGTCGGCGTCGTCGACCGGGTCGATCGACCGCGACTGGTACGCCGGCCCGCCGGCCGCCGTGATCGCCGCCGTCAGCTTGCCGATCGTCTGGTCGGCTGCGACCACGCCGTCGTCGGTGGCGCCGCTGTTGTCCTGGATCTCCTCCAGCGCCAGGATGTCCGGCGCCTTCAGGTTGTTCACCGCGTAGTGGGCGAGGGTGTCGAACTTGGTCTGCGGGTCGCTCGGGGCGAGGTTCTCCACGTTGAACGTGGCCACCGACAGCTGCTTGCCGCTCGGAGTCGCGGTGACCTCGCGCTGCAGGCCGCCGTTAACCAGCGTGGGCGCCACGCTCGGCAGCAGCTCGAAGTTCCCGAAGTTGTAGTCGACGACGCCGACCGTGGCGCCGGCGTACGAGTCGCCCACGTTGGCCCGCGGGACGTCGACGAGCGTCGCGGCTAGCACGATCCGCTCCGGGTTGGGGTCGTTCGCCTGCAGCGCGATGCCGCCGCGCCCGGTCCGGACGGTCGAGCCCGGCGGGACGATCGAGGTCTCGTCGAACCGGTTGGTCGGGCCGACCACCTGCGCGTCGGTGATCGAGACCCGCATTCCTTCGAGCGACTCCCAGAAGTCCAGCCCGTCGTTGGCCGGGTCGAACGCGGTCTCGGTGGTCTCCACGTTGCCGTTCGCGTCGTCCTCGATCACCTGCGCCGGCGGGACGCGGCCGTCCGCGCCGACCACGGTCGGCGCCGGCACCGCCTGCCCGGAGGCCGTCACGGTGACCACCGGGTTGGTCAGCTCGGTCGTGCTGAGGTTGGTCGCCGTGCCACCGGGGCGGAACTCCGAGACCGTGCCGGTCACGGTGACCGCGTCGCCGACCGCGACCGCGGGGGCGGTGCGGGTGAACGCGAACAGGCCCTCGCTGGTCGCCGCGTCGGCGTCCGGCGTCGGGTCCTGGAACCAGAAGCCGTTGGGGGAGACGGTGGTCACCACGCCGGGCACCTCGGCGACCTTGACGCCGGCCTTCGGCGAGACCTGGGCCGCGCCCTGGATGTCGTGGATGCGCAGGCCGGGCTCACCGGGGTCGGGCGGGGTGCCGCCACCGCTGGTGTTGCGCGGGCTCGGGGCGCCTGCGGTGAAATCGGCCGAGTTGTCGTCCGTGTCCGGCCCGTCGCCGCGCAGGTCGGCGATCGTGTTGGACAGGCCGGGTGCGGCGGCGGTCTCGAAGTCGTTGGCGGCGCCGTAGCCGACGAAGTCCCGCACGCCGGCCGCGCTGTCGCAGTCGGCCCCGCAGGTCAGCGGGGTCGTCGCGGTGACCAGCGCTACCTTCCCGCTGGTCGCGGACATCGCGATCGAGCCGGTCGCGTCGGGCGCCGGCAGCGGTGTGGTCCCGCCGGCACCGGCGCCCTCCTGGACCAGGTAGTGCCCGTCGGCCGGGATGCTCCCGGACAGCGCGGTCACCTGGTACGAGGCGCCGGCCGCCGACGTGTACTGCACCGACCAGCCGGCGAGGTCGACCGGCGCCGAGGACGTGTTGCGCAGCTCGACGAAGTCGTTGGTGAACGTGGCGCCGGCGTTGCCGCCGCCCCCGTACACCTGGCTGATCGCGACGTCCGCGGAGGCGGCCGATGCGGCGGGCCCGGCGACGGCGAGGACGCCCATCCCGAGCAGGACTGATGTTGTGAGCGCGACGATGCGCGGCGTGACAGGACGCACCGGGCATTACTAGCAGGGACCGGGCATCGGCGTCACGAACCGGCGGTGAAAAGGAGATGCCGGGCGCCTCCCTGCCGGCCGCCCGGGTAGCGTCAGCGCATGGCCTCGCCGCACGTGGACCTGCACGTGGGGGACCGGGTCGTCCGGGTCACCAACCCCGACCGGGTCTACTTCTCCGCCCTTGGCAAGACCAAGCTCGACGTCGCCAACTACTACATCTCGGTCGGCGAGGGCATCGTCAGGGCCCTCTACGAGCGGCCCTGCATGCTGCACCGCTTCCCCGAGGGCACCGACGGCGACAAGGTCTACCAGAAGCGGCTGCCCAAGGGCGCGCCGGACTGGGTGCAGACCGTGCAGGTCGCGTTCCCGTCCGGGCGGACCGCCGACGAGCTGTGCGTGACGGAGCTCGCCAGCGTGGTCTGGGCCGTGCAGATGTCCACTGTGGAGTTTCACCCGTGGCACTCCCGGCGGGCGGACACCGAGCGCCCGGACGAGCTGCGCATCGACCTCGACCCGCAGCCCGGCACCGGCTACGCGGAGGCCAAGGTCGTGGCGGCCACGGTCAGGGAGGTGCTCGACGACCTCGGCGCGGTCGGCTGGCCGAAGACCTCCGGCAACCGCGGCATGCACGTGTACGTGCGGATTCGGCCGGAGCACGGGTTCACCGTGGTCCGCCGGGCGGCGCTCGCCTTCGCCCGGGAGGTCGAGCGGCGGATCCCGAAGCTGGTCACCACCGCCTGGTGGAAGGAGGAGCGCGGCCAGCAGGTCTTCGTGGACTACAACCAGAACGCCCGCGACCGCACGATCCGCTCCGCGTACTCGCTGCGCGGCGAGCCTGGCGCGCACGTCTCGACTCCGCTGACCTGGGACGAGGTGCCGTACGCCGACCCGCGCGAGTTCACCATCGACACGGTGCCGGAGCGGTTCGCCGAGCTCGGCGACGTGCACGCGGGCATCGACGACCA
>Ga0068856_100003751_pt1 | contig 15232 bp, 11 predicted proteins | sample KBSCornC62_FD_66595 | JGI IMG/M metagenome (GOLD analysis project Ga0068856, IMG submission 66595) | Corn rhizosphere microbial communities from Kellogg Biological Station, Michigan, USA - KBS Corn C6-2 | ecosystem: Host-associated > Plants > Roots > Rhizosphere > Soil ...
TGGCCGGAGGTCATGGCCTGATGCTCGGCCTCCCGTTTTTCTGCTTCCAGCCGTTCCAGCAGGGAAGAGAGCTCTTTGATTTCGCGCCCTAGCGTGAGTACTTGCATTTCCTCCGATGTCACCGCTCCTTCCAGCTCTTCGACTTGGCGCATCAGGTCGCGCAGTTCGCGCTTCATCGAAAGCGGCCCTTCAGCGCGCTGTTTGCCGCCGGTCACGGTCACGTTATGGAAGCATTCGCCGCCCTGCGAGAGGAAAAATGCGTTGGGATTCTCCAAGGCAAGACCACGCGCCACGCCCGCCTCAGGAACAATGTAACCGTCGCGCAATTTAGGAAGAATGACTTCCAGAGATTTACCAAATCCGTCCAGCACGCGAATCGTGTTTTTCAGCGGGAGAATCTGCGCGGAAGGAGGCGCTGCGTGGGCCGCCTCGTCCACGAGGAACGAAAACTTGGCTTGCGAATCCTCGGGATGCACCAGGAACGTCGCCCGCCCATCTACGTCACTGCGCAAAAGTCGGAGACCTTCGTCTGCTGCGTCCCACGACTTCACGACGATGTAATTGAGCTCATCCCGCAGGAAATCCTCGACCACTCCTTCGTACCGCGGCTCCACCTCCAGAAAATCCGCGAGCACACCCACCGGGGCCAGCCCGCCCTGCATCACGCCTGACTGGAACAGCCGTCGCACCGACTCTGTCGAATATCCATGCTCGGCAATTACGGCTTCGAGCGAACCTTTCTTGCCCAGTGCAGTCGCATATTCGGCGCGGAGCACATCAAGGTTGATCTTCGCCCGGCTCTCGTCTTCCTTCTTCGATTCGACCAGACGTCGCAGCTGACTTATCTCTTCGCTGATGCCGCTAACCCGCTGTTTAACACTCTCAAACTCAAGCGCGAGTTGTCCCCGCTGCCCCCCGAATGCCTCAACCTGAACATTGGCATTCGTGATCTCGGCATCGAGACGCCGCCCCTCTCGATCGATTCCCGCCAGTCTCTCTTCCGCCTGCGCAAGCTGATTTCGCTGTCGCGATGCTGATGAAACGATATCGAAGATCACAACTCGCGATTCTTCCTGTTGCCGCTCGATTTCCGCGAGACTGGTCGCCGCCGCCGCGGCATCCTGCTGGCACAATGCAAGATCGCTTTGCGCCGCAGCCAGATCGGCAGCCGCGGATTCCAGAAGCTGCCGGTTCGATTCCCGCTCGGTTTCCAGAGCCGTCAGCCGGTGACGAGCCTGGGCCAACTCGGCCTCAGCGGACGCCGACCGGACCACCAACTCGGCGCAGCGTTCCTCATTGTGCTTCTTCCGGGCATGCGCGCGGTCGATCTCCATCGCGATCTGCGCTATACGGTCGCGATTCTCGCGCAATTCCGTTTCGATCGAATATCCACGCTGTGTCCGTTCCCCATGCTCGCCTTCAAACGCCTGCACCTCTTCGGTGCGATGCTGCATTTCCTCTGCCAACGCATTCAGTTGAGCATCGAGTTGTGCGCTCTCCTGTTCAATGGCCGCGAACTTGCTCGCCAGCACCAGGCGCAACTTGCCGCGCATTTCTTCCCGCAGCCTGGCATAGCGTTCCGCTTTCGACGCCTGCCGCTTCAACGAATTCATCTGCCGCGTGACTTCTTCGAAGATGTCATTGACGCGGTTCAGATTGAGCTTGGCGTCTTCCAGCCGTGCTTCGGCCAACCGCTTCTTCGTCTTGAACTTCGTAATTCCTGCCGCTTCCTCGAGAATGGCCCGGCGATCCGTAGGACGGCTGCTAAGAATCTGCCCGATCCTTCCTTGCTCGATGAGGGCATATGACTCAGGCCCCAAGCCCGTACCCATAAACAGTTCCTGAATGTCGCGTAACCGGCAGAGTTTGCCATTCAGCAGATATTCGCTGTCCCCGGACCGAAACAGGCGGCGCGTAACCACAATTTCCCCCGCCCGAAATTGCTGTTGATTGAACTTGCGCCGGCGAATCTTCAGAACTACATGGGCGGAAGGCGTGCCTATCGAGGCCGCGTCGGCAGGTGGAGTCACATTGTGTGCAGGCAATGCAAAGATAGGTTCATCATCCGGAAAGGCGATCGCAATCGTGTTGATCTTCGACCGCGGAACTTCAACTTCTTCGGTCTTGCCGGGCTGAGCGTCCTCTACCGCGCGCTCCGTCGCTTCCGCCGAGCGGGCTCTAATCGCAGCTTCGTCCCAGTCGTCGGCCACAGGTGCAGCGGGCTCGGGCATGTCGTCTTGAATATCAATCTCGGTCGCTGCAGTCGCGTCGGCTCCGCCGTAAACCCCGGGATCGATCAGGGTCAGCGAAACTTCGGCCATGCCGGTCGGCTTGCGGTCGCGAGTTCCGGCGAATATCACATCTTCCATCCGCGCTCCGCGCAAGGTCTTGGCCGACTGCTCGCCCAAAACCCACGAGATCGCATCCGAAATATTTGATTTTCCGCAACCGTTTGGCCCGATAATGGCCGCTACCCCGTCCCCATGGAACTTGAGTTCGGTGCGGTCGCAGAAAGACTTAAACCCCAGGATCTGAAGTCTCTTCAGTTTGAGCAACGTAAACTCCTTAACACCATTGGCCAGATCAGGCTGCGGGTGCCCCGTTTCTCGCGCGCCCTGTGCGCGACAAATGAGGATTTCGTCTGTTTACCGGGAAGGTTCCCCTTCCGCATTGGATGCCTTTTACGGTTCCGATAAGGCCGATTCCGTGCGTTATCACCACCCGGGGCTGGAATGGGTGGGCACAAAGTTAAGCTACTGTAACGGCAAAATTCAGGCTGGGTCAAGCAATATAACACCATATATGGTGTGGGCTTACGAGATAGCGCCTTGTATTGCACAGACATTGCACCTGATGCGCAGTTTTTGAGTGGAGTAGGAAACGAGGTGGGAGAACCGCGAGAGCAGAAACAGGCTAGCTCATCGCAGTGAAGAAGTGCAACGGCGATCTTGTCTCAGCGGCGTTCGCGCCTGATGTGTCTGGGTGAGATATCAAGTGGAGTGTGCGCTTTGCGGGGAGGTGAAAACTGCCATCGATTACGTTGCGCGCAGGGGCCCTACGGTATGTTCCCAATTGACGCATCTCCGGCTCGCCACTACCGTATGGCGCGGAACGCTGTCCTCCGAAGCTCGTTTTTACTACGAGAGAATCTGGGCCCGCATGCGAGGTGAGGTACGACAGCCTCTATCCGGGAGGAAAGATGAATCGACTGAAATCGCGCGCCTGTTCCTTTGGTTGTATTGCTGCAGTCATCCCGATTTTGTCCCTCTTGTTCATACCACAATGGTCTCTGGCGAATGATGAGGATATCGGACACAACGCAGCTCTCTACCGCATGGCTGCGGACACCTGGAAGTTCTATGCCGCCGATATCGATCCGAATACGAACCTGCCTATGGATAACCTTACCTGGGCGGGCGGAGGTCCGCTGAGCGGCAAGGGTCAGTACACATCTGCGTCGAACATTGGCGTATACCTTTGGGCAGTTGTCGCTGCCCACGACCTTAACCTGATCTCTCGTTCGACAGCGGATTCGCTCGTCAGCGCGACGTTGAACGAGGTTGCCACGCTGGATCGCTACCAAGGCATGCTTTATCAGTGGTACGACACAAGCAACGGGCACAGAATCCGCAACCCCGGAGACATCGACTGCGAATTCGACCCGCCGCCGCACACCGACAACTGTGATTTTCTCTCTGCCGTGGACAATGGCTGGTACGCTTCCGGGCTCATCGTGGTTCGGCAGGCCTTACCGGAGTTGCGGCCGCAAGCAGATGCCCTTCTCCAGCCCATGAATTTTGGCCTGTTTTACGACGACGGCTACCAGCATCCCGGGTGCAATGCGAACGCGCCGACTGACCCGAGTCCGAATCAACCAACCGGCCAGATGTATGGTGGCTACTACGCCAACCAGGGTCCGGCTGGTTATCACAATGGTGCTTTGTACAGCGACCCGCGCATCGCCATCTATATCGGGATGGGCCTTCACCAGATGCCTGGCGATGTGTGGTGGCGGTCATGGCGCGTATTACCTCCCAAGCAGTGCGCAACGGATCCTGACTTCTCGTGGATAGGACAGTGGCCTGCGCCAGGCTATTGGCGGACTTACGCGGACCCTCAGTCCCGGAAGAAGTTTAACGTTTGGGAGGGCCACTACGATTACCCAGGCACATCCGTGAGCTTCGTTCCCACCTGGGCTGGCGGCGTGTTCGAAGGTCTGATGGCAAACCTGGTGATGCCTGAAACGACATTTGGTCCCCGGAGTTTCGGTCTCAACGATCTTCGCTGGGCGCAAGTGCAGGTTGAGTATGCGACTCAAGCCCTACATTACCCCGTCTGGGGCATGTCTCCTTCAAGCACGGCAGACGACAGTGGCGGCTATGGTGGGTTCGGTGTCGAAGGTTTGCTCTTCCCCTACTTCGGGGGCGGAGCGGACGCAAGCCACCCGAATCTGGGGCTGTCGCAATGTCACGGCTGCGCGACCGAGGATACGGTATCACCGCATGCGTCGTTCCTTGCGCTCTCTGTTCTGCCGCAGGAGGCCTATGCGAACATCGTCAACTTGCGGAACCTTTATCCCGATGTCTACAGCTCGGACGGAGGCTTTTATGACGCCGTCAATCCCGTGACTGGCTCCGTAGGCCATCGCCGGCTGGTGCTCGATCAGTCCATGATCATGGCCGCGCTTGACAACGCGATCACTCACGGAGCGATGCAGCGCCATTTCGCGATCGACCCCGTCGCTCGGATTGGATTGCTCTATCTTGCCTACGAAAAGATGTCAATTCACTAACAAGATTTCACAAGAAAGAGTTGGGCCGATGCTGCGCATCGGCCCATGTTGTAACTATGCAGCCCGTCGCCGCCCGCGAATCAATCGCCACTGTCGCTGTGATCCCGAGTCGTCATCGTAATCAGACAGGCCCGCAATCACGGTTTCTCCGCTGCCTTGCGCGTAGAAGAAAGCGGCGTCCCTCGCCTTTTTGAGGCGGAGAAGCTTGGGCAAAGCGCCGGAGGCGGCGGCCACGCTGTAATCCAGGATGCCGTGCGTTTTGAAGTTCCAGACGCGGAATACGCCGTATTCGTAATCCGTCATCAAGGCGTTCATCAGCACACTCGCTCCCAGTGCCGTTGCTGCATGTCCGGCGCGACGATTGCCACGCTTATAGAACAATGCCGCCGCGGCGAAGTTCGCTCCTGCGTGGATGTAGTCAATAATCGAGTGAGTCTTCGAAGAGATCACTCGCGGAAAGAAGTTGTCTACTTTCAAGCCTGACATCTCTAAATCTCCTATTCGTTAAGCGGCTCTTGCGCCGTCTGCCCAGGGATCCAGCACCACCTTGGTGCAGTTCTCCTTCTTGTCCCGGAAGATCTTGTACATCTCCGGAGCCCGGTCGATCGGCACCCGATGACTGATCACAAAGCTGGGGTCGAACTCTCCCTTCTCGATCGTTTCCAGCAGTGGCTTCATGTAGCGCATCATGTGCGTTTGCCCGGCCTTCATGGTCAGGCCCTTATTCATGAACGCGCCCATCGGGATGTTGTCGTCAAAGCCCGTATAGACTCCAGGCACTGAGACTGTGCCTCCCTTGCGACACGCCTGAATCGCCTGGCGAAGCGCGATCGGACGATCCATTTCAAGGCGAGCCATCTGCTTGGCTCGATCCATCATGTACATAATCCCGTGGTCATGTGCTTCCATGCCGACGGCATCGATGCAACGGTCCGGCCCGATGTTCCCGGTCATGTCCTTGAGCGTCTGTACGACATCATCCACTTCTTCGTAGTTGATGATTTCAGCGCCACCGGCTTGCGCCATGCGCAGTCGGTAATCGAAGCGGTCGATCGCGATCACCCGTTCGGCTCCCATCGTGAAGCAGGAACGAATCGAGAATTGAGCCACGGGTCCGCATCCCCAGATCGCAACCGTGTCCCCGGGTTCGATATCCGCCATGACTGCACCGAAGTAGCCAGTCGGATAAATATCGGATAGGAATACCGCCTTCTCGTCCGGGATCCCATCCGGCACTTTGATCGGCCCCACATCGGCGAATGGCACGCGAGCGTACTGGGCCTGCCCGCCGGCGTATCCACCCAACATGTGCGTGTACCCGAACAAGCCGGACGGCGAGTACCCCATCAATTCCTCCGCAATCCAATAGTTCGGGTTCGAATTATTGCAGAGCGACCAGAGTTGTTTCTTGCAGAAGAAGCAATTCCCGCAAGCGATGGTGAAGGGAACTACGACCCGGTCACCCACCTTCAACTTGTCAGGCTTGAGTCCGGCGCCGACTTCCACCACCTCACCCATGAACTCGTGGCCCATGATGTCGCCTTGTTCCATGGTGGGGACAAAGCCGTTGTAAAGATGGAGATCCGAACCGCAGATGCAAGTGCTTGAGATTTTTACGATCGCGTCACGCGGGTTCAGAATAGTGGGATCGGGCACCGTCTCCACGCTCATTTTTTCAACACCCATATAACACACTGCTTTCATGCCATCCTCCTTCGCGCTGCGAACGTCTCGGTCATTTTTGAACTCGGTCGAATGGGCTGGGTGGGATCGGCAACTCTCATCACACCGGTCAGGAAGTCTCGCCGCCCGTGGGACTGGCCCTCGATCGTCGGAATTTCTCCGGCTTCCATCATTGCTTCCAGGCGCCGCAGGTCCTGACGAATGATGAAGTTGGCTCCCTTATTCAAGAAATTTGCGAGTTTGCCCGTGCCGAGCGATGGACTGTACTCGATGTGCACTTCGATCAGTGTTCCGCGATCGGCAGGAGCGGAACGAAAATCCACGCTGCCGTCCACCTGGATGTCGGAATCCGGCAGCGAATGCCAGGCAATATGCTCATTTTCACGCTCGTTACTTATTTCGGTGTCCCAGCGGATTGATTTGCCAGCCGGCCCCAGCGCAACCCACCGCCAACGGCGGTCGTCCAGTTTGCTGACACTTTCCAGGCGGTTCATGAAGCGAGGCAAGTTCTCGAAGTCCCGCCAGAACCGGTACACCTCCTGGGGAGTGCAACTGACCAGAATCGCGGCCGAGGCGGCGGACTCAGGCGAGGGTTTGCGGTTGGCGGCGAGCAAAGCCAGGCTCCCGCCGCTTGCTGCCAATGCGATGCCAAGCGGCGACCGCCGCGTGATTCCATAAATAGCCAGTGCGCTGCCGCCGATCAATGCGCCCCAGCGCTGGGGTGACATTGAACGGGACCGGCCACGTCCAGCATCGGTAATGCGTATGCGTGCGTTTTCAGCCATATAGATACGACCTTTTCTTGGGATTGTGCGAATTGAGAATTTTCGATCAGATGCCTGTTAGCAACAGGTCCGTTGCCGTTGTGAGTGCGAAAATCCACTCGCCAAATAGCACAACCGGCAGTGCACCGAGAGAGCCTTGCAAACGCGAAGAGCAATTCTGCAGAGAACCATAGCGTTGACAAAAAAAAAGCGCCACAAAGGGCGCTTTTCAGAGGCTTAGGCTACCGCGCTAGAATCAGTAGCCGAGAGCTAAGAGTTAATGCAAGCCTTAGCTTGCTAGCTTCTCGAAAAACCTGCAGATTGTCTCAATCCCGCGATAGAAGTTAGGAATGTGGAACTTCTCATTGGGAGCATGCAGATTATCGTCCGGCAATCCGAAGCCCATCATCACGCTGGGAATCTTCAACACGTCCTGGAAATCGGTCACAATCGGAATCGAGCCCCCAGACCGGATAAATACCGTGTCTTTCTTGAACGTGTCGTGCAGAGCCTGGGTTGCCGCCTCGATGTACTCGTTGTCGGTGCTAACCACGCATGCCGGACCTTTGCTCCACACTTTCACCTTAGTGTCGATCCCCTTAGGCGTGTTCTTCTTGATGAATGCCAGGTACTTCTTGAGAATGTCATCCGGATCCTGGTTCGGAACAAGGCGCATCGAAACTTTCGCTTTCGCCTTGGCTGGAATGACAGTCTTCGCGCCATCAGCAATAAACCCTCCAGGCATGCCGTGAACTTCCAGCGTAGGCCGCGCCCACGTGCGATAGAGCACTGAGAATCCGGGCTCGCCCGTGAGAACCTTGGATCCGACTTCTTTCTTGCGATATTCCTTTTCGTTGAACGGCAGCCGCTTCCAGGCTTTCAGTTCGGCAGCGGTGGGAGCCTTCACGCCCTTGTAAAAGCCGGGAATCAGGATCTCGCCCTTGGAATTCTTCATCTTGCCGATCATCTCGATTAAAGCGAAGAACGGATTAGGTGCCGCTCCTCCGTACATCCCCGAGTGCAAATCTGTTTTCGATCCGTAAGCTTCAATCTCGGTGTACACCAAACCGCGCAGGCCAACGCACAACGTCGGAAGATCCGGAGCAAAGAGCTCGGTGTCGCACACCAGCGCGAAATCCGCCTTCAGCTTGGCTTTCTGCTTGCGGATGTATTCGGCAATCGACTCGCCGCCCACCTCTTCCTCGCCCTCAAAGAGCACCTTCACATTGATCGGCAGCTTGCCTCCGCCGCTTTGCATGAGCGCCTCAAGAGCCTTGACCTCCATCCAGAGCTGGCCTTTGTCGTCGACCGCTCCCCGCGCATAGATGTTGTTATTGCGCTCAGTCGGCTCAAATGGCGGAGAGTGCCATTCATCCAAAGGTTCGGCGGGCTGCACATCATAATGCGCGTAGCAGAGAACAGTTGGCTTGCCGCTGGCATGCAGCCAATCGGCATAGATCAGCGGATGTCCCTTTGTGGGAATGATCTCGACATTCTCCATTCCGATGCGGCGCAGTTCGCTGGCCACATAATTCGCGGCTTTTTGAATGTCGGGTTTATGTTGATCGAGCGTGCTCACACTGGGAATGCGGAGAAGATCTTTGAGTTCGTTCAGGAATCGCTGCTGGTTACTGCGGGCAAAATCCACTGCGGAAGAAGCCATAGATGAGTCCTTTCTGTGGTCTCGGAAGATACGCAAGGATGCGCATCGAGACTCCGAGGAAACGAATCAGTATAGCGCCACCCGAGACAGTATGCGCTCCAGGTGCTTTGAACATTCAAGCGTTTCTGTACTCAAGAGTGTCGCTTTTCCCGTGACTAGCTCAGAGGAACCGCGAGGGTGAAAAAGCGGCAAGGTCGAGCTCTGGTTGGCTGCCTTCAATCACAGCGCACATGAGCTTCGCAGTGATCGGCGCCAGCAAAATGCCATCCCGAAAGTGACCTGTGGCGGCGTAATAGCCGGGCGTTGCCGTCGCGCCGAGAATAGGAAGCCCGTCAGGAGTTCCGGGCCGCAGCCCAGCCCAGTCTTCCAGGATGCGTGCGTCACGCAGCCTGGGGACAAGCTCCAGGGCCGCCCGGTGCAGGCGCTGAATCGTGTCAAGATCGGTGCGCTTGTCGAATCCGGCTTCTTCCACCGTCGCTCCCACCAGCAAACGGCCATCGCTCCTCGGAATCAGGTAAGCCTTTGGCGAGCGAATCACGTGCCTGAGCAAGGTGCGCGTGGGCATCGCCAGGCAAAGCATCTGACCTTTGACTGGACGAGTTGGAAACGAATGCGGTGGAATCTGTCCCGACCAGGCGCCCGCGCAGTTGACGACTTTGCTTGCAAGGAACGACGTTTTGGCGGTGACCACGCCTGTCACGCGGCCATCGGAAAGGCTTACCGAGTTCACGGGATCGCCGGAGGAAAAATCCACCCCGACGTGCTTCGCCGCTTTGATAGCTGCCGATGAAAGAGACCGCGGATCGACGCTACGCTCCCGCAGATAGAACGCCGGTTGTTCAATCAACTCTGGTTCCAGTTCAGTGAGAGGAGCGGTCAACAGTTCGGACACGGGGAAGCCACGCCGTTCGTGCACGTGCTCCGGCGGTGGAATAACCAGCGTTCCGTCGTCCCGCAAGTCCACTTTTGCGCCGGATTCGACCTCAATTTCATGGGCAAACTGCGGATACATGCGCGCGCTGGCCTCCGCCATCGACTGCAGAGCTGAAGGTGTCTCCAGAGAGCAGTCCACCAGCATGCCGCCGGCGGCATGAGAGGCCTCGCGCCCGGGTTGGCCTCGCTCTACCAGCAGAACTGTCGCGCTTCGCTTGCGCAGCGCTATGGCGAGAGAGAGGCCGATGATGCCTCCGCCGACCACGATTACGTCCCAAGTCTTCACTCCGGCATTGTAAAAGACTGGAGCGCGGGTCGGCCGATCTCGTCCGGAACGGAACGCGTGACAGGCAGCGCCGGGCTGCTTAGAATGGCGACATGAAGAAGATTAGCGTTGGGGCTATTCTGGCACTCTTGCTATTTGGGGCGACTCTGGCCGCGGCTCAAAAGGACAAGGACAACGAGCCCACGACATGGGTTTATTTCACCGTCGTCAAAGAAGATAACGGGAAGCCGGTACGCAATGCCGCAGTCGTCATGCACCCTGTGAATGAGAAGGGAAAACAAGAACGTGGCGGCTTGGAATTGAAAACCGACCCGGAAGGAAAGGCCAATTTTGACGGCGTTCCTTACGGCCCGCTTCGCGTGCAGGTGCTGGCTACGGGATTTCAAACGTTCGGCGAAGACTACACCATCGAGAAAGACAAGACTGAGATCACGATTAAGCTGAAGCGTCCCCAAGGACAATTTTCGATTTACGAAGACCATGCCGGCAGCGCGAAAAAAGAGGACCCCAAACAGGAGAATCCGCCGGCCGACTCGAAGAAACCCAATTAACCAGAGCACTGATCAACAGCCAGGTTGAAACATGGATTATTTGCTGAAGACCGAACCATCCACTTACTCATTCGCCGACTTGCAGCGAGAGAAGACGACGATCTGGGACGGCGTTTCGAATCCCGTGGCGCTGAAGAACATGCGATCAATGAAACCTGGCGAGAGACTGGTGATCTATCACACGGGCGACGAAAAGAGCGCGGTAGGAACCGCATCTGTAGTCTCGGTTGACGTGTCTGACGCGAGCAACCCGCGAGTGACGATCAAAGTGGGCAAGGCGCTGGCCAAGCCAGTGTCTCTTGCGCAAGCGAAAGCGAGCACGGTTTTTTCAGAATCACCGCTGGTGCGCCAAGGGCGATTGAGCGTTGTGCCGCTGAACGCCGCGCAATACAAATTCCTGACTGGGGAATAAAGAATGGGGTTGAAGACGCGTAAGTCAAAGGCCCCACCCGGTCCGCGCAAAGACGGCGCGGACAAGGATGGGGCACCCTCAGGCACCGTCTCGGTTCAAGTTACGAGGCGCGGGCGTCCCGGCGAATCAGGGTGGAATCCAGAAAATATCCTAGCCCCAGGGTAAACGGGATTGCGCCGAAAGCGGCGGCAATGAGCGCATCTGGTTCCACTCGCGCGACGATGCTGAACGCCAGCATGTAGCCAACCGCACCTGCGACCAGCAAAATTCCGGCCCTGCGTGAGCGTGCCGACTCCGAAAGCTCGGCTTCCATGGGAACATTCACTCCCCGCTGCATGGCAGCCAGGCGTTCCTCCGTGCGCAGTTTGCGCACCCGGTAGAAGGTGTACATACCCAGAAGTGCTACGGGCATGCCGAAAAGCATCACAACTGCGGCGAGACCGGTGAGTCCGTCCATCTTGGTTCTCCTTCGTGCTTCTTCGCTTTCTGATCAAAAGTACGCAACAGACGTCAAGAAAGTTCCCCAAAGTGGCCAAATACCTGAATTCCAAGATTCCAAAGGCTGATAGCCTCGGGGGCGCTCAGGAAGCTAAACGCCACACCTGCTGATTCAAATGAAGCGTGTTGCCGGCGGAATTGGTTCTTCGCGGAGGATCGGGAAAGCGATCCTCCGCGGACTTTCTTTAGTAGCACCCGTCTAGAGCGAGCGCAGGAAGTTCAACAAATCCTGCTTTTGCGACGGGCTGAGGCTGTTGAATCTCCTGATCACGAGATTTGCTTCTGACCCGGAGCTGCTGTGCCACTGAATTGCCTGGATCAGGTCGGAAGTTCGGCCATCGTGCAGGAAGAAGAGCCTCTGCCCTAGTCCCCATAAAGGAGCCGTGCGGAACTCGTCCGAGCCGGCAACTCCTTGATGGACGCCGTCCGACAAGGCACCCATGTGATGGAGGGCAAAATCGGAGTACGGATTGTAGGCGACATTCGACATGCCCGTAAACGGAGAGGCTCCGGTGGTGAGCGTTGGCGAGTGGCAGAGCGAGCAGCCAACGGACGGGAACAGGCTGGCTCCATTTAGCGTCGAGGAGGTCGGCGCGGCTGGAACTGGCGGTGCGAGCAAGCGGGAAAATACGGCAAAATTCACCAGGTCGGAGGACATTTCGGATGCTGTGCCGATGGTGCTTCCGAAGTTCTGACTTGTGTCGTTGTCATTGATCATGCGGGTCAAGTCCTCTGGCGAATGGTTGAAAACACATCCGGACACTGCGCTGCGTTCGTTGGGGAACATCTCGTTGGAAACGCCTTGTTCCACGTTGTAGGCCTCTCCCACGAAGAGCATCAGACTTTTGTTCTGCGCCTTCCAGCCGAATCGCGTGATGGTGCCATCGTTGCCACTGCTGTTGAAGGTGCCGCGGATCTGCAGGGCTGCTCGCCGGGAGGCCGTGGCGCGCAGGTTGGCCTGCAGAATCGAATCGGGAGTGGCTTCCACCAGCCCCAGTCCGAACAGAGGCGTAGTAATTCGCAAGATCAGATTGTGATTGGCAAGGGCTGTCGCGAAATCTGGCTGGGCTAGATTGCAACCCGCCGCGTCGGAGCGGCCCCTGATGGTGTATAGCGCGTGGACACCGCCATCCAGCGTGCCGTTCGGATTGCGAATGAATCGAGCTTCGCGAACCGGACCATTCGGGGTTATAAAAGACGGAACCTGGTTCAGGGCGCCATCCAAAGAGGCAAGCGCTACCTGCGGATTGGCAACGGCGTTTTGTGGACTGTTCAAGCCGGGGCTGCTGCCGCCCACGGCCGGTTGCGCATGGCATTGCGCACAACTGTTTCCGTTGAACGTGGGACCCAGACCGACACCGGGTTCGCCTGCAATCTTTCCTGTCACCGAATCGGTTTCCATGAAATCTTCCACGGCCTGGTTGAATAGCGCTTGCTCATTACTGTTCAGGGTCGGATAGTAACCGCCGGCTGCTGCTGAACCGGGGCGCGGCCCCGGATCGTTTTGTGCCAGCAGGTGAAGACTGCTCAGGAGCGCCACAACGAGACAAGCAGAAAGAGCGGAGATTCTTTGAGGCATACTACCTCCAATCAGGGGATGGACACACGTCTACCTTGAGTTGTGTCAATGGTTACGAAGCGCGCACTGGGTCGGTCTGCTGTTCAACCAAGCTGCGAGCCGGAGGGACGAACCGGTCTCGTTGCCCCACTGCGGGCAGAACAGCGCTATGGGAGTAGTGGGAGCCCCAAGGGTGTCTTTATGAGGAAAGAGCGAGACAACGTTGCGGAGCAATCTAGAACCAGAGTTCCTGCGGGTCAAGTGCACAGAAGTGCAGGGTGCATTTCGAAAGTCAGTTCTGGATGACACTTAAGCTGGCAGGGAAGACACGGTACTCTTCGCGGCCGCTCAGCTCATTTGCTTGCGAAGTTCACGGCGGAGAATCTTTCCCGAGGCGGTTTTCGGAACTGCGTCGACAAAATGAACTTCGCGCGGCTGCTTGTAGTGCGTGAGGCGATCTGCGACGAATCCGCAGAGTTCCGCTTCGAGCTTGCGGCTTTCGGCAAATCCATCCCGCAGCGCCACAAAGGCAACAGGAATTTCACCGGCATCTGCGCAGGTTCGTCCAACCACGCCGCATTCCTTCACCGCGGGGTGCTCCAGTAGAACTCCTTCGACTTCCGCAGGTGCGACCGCGAAGCCCTTGTACTTGATCATCTCCTTACGCCGGTCCACAACGCGGTAGAAGCCGTCGCGATCGCGTGTAACGATGTCGCCAGACCAGTACCAGCCGTCACGAAGAGCTGCGGCTGTGGCTTGCGGCTCTTTCCAATATCCCAGCATGAACTGCGGGCCGCGCATGACAAGTTCTCCGGGCTGTCCGGAAGCGACCTCAGTGAGATCTTCCGGGCTCTCGCTAAGGCCTATCTCGGAATTTCCCAGCACGCGGCAGTCGGTCTGCGCCAGAGGATGTCCGATTGTCTCGGGACGATAAAGCGCGGGATCAAGAAATCCTACGTGGGTGACGGGGGACGCTTCCGTCATGCCGTATCCCTGGCATACGAGAATATTCGTGAGTTCCGTAAAGCGGCGAGGAAGTTCAGGGGCGAGGGGCGCGGCTCCTGACTTAATCCAGCGCACGCGGTGGTCGCGCGGGAACTGTCCAGCTTCAGCCGCCTGGCATATCGCCAGCACTGCAGGCGGCACCAGCGGCATCATAGTGACGCCTTCTTCCACCATGAGTGCAGTCATCTGCGGCACGTTGAATCTCGGAGTGACGATAAGCGTCGCGCCGAGTATGAGCGCGGGGCTCAGAATTACATTCAGGCCATAGATGTGATACAGCGGCAGGCAGCAAAGAATCTTGTCGGCGGGGCTGAGTTGCGCTCCATTCGGACCCAGGAGTTGATAGATGTTTGCCACAAGGTTCAGGTGCGAGAGCATGACGCCCTTGGGCAATCCTGTCGTGCCGCTGGAGTAAGGCAGCGCAGCGAGAACTTGATCGGATGGTTGCTCGGGTGGGGGAAAGGGAGCGGATCGCGTCTGCAGAAGGTTGCTGAAGGGATCGGTACCGGCGGTGGGCTGCCGGGTGATATAAACGCGGCGCAGATTTGGAAGGCCAGCAAGATTCATGCCCGCGATGTTGGGGCCGTCTGTGATCAAGGTGGTGGCGCCGGAATTTTCCAACTGATAGCGAACTTCGCGTTCGCGATAGGTGGGATTGAGCAGGGTGGGAATTGCCCCGGTCAATTGCGCGGCATGGAAACAGGTGCAGAATTCCCACGAGTTCGCCAGGAAAATGGCGATCACATCTCCCGGCTTGATTCCCTCGGCAATCAAGCCGCGAGCGATCGCTTCGACGGTATCACCGTATTCGGCATAGGTCATGCGCCGGCCACACGAAGTATCGAGCAGCGCAGTCTTGCTGGGATGGCGCCGGCAGGAATCCAAGACGAGATTGTGAAGAAACAGCCCCCGAGGGTCGGCGTAAAGTTGGCTGCGCAGCATTCCGGAGAATTGTAGCGGGAAAGTTTGCGCCGCAAGCAAGAAAAGGGTTCAACAGTGAGCCGAGCTTGGGTTAGCTGGCCAACTTGCGGAGAAACTCCCGCTCATCCATGTGGTACTTGAAAGCTTTACGCCCGTCAATGAAAAC
>Ga0068856_100003752_pt1 | contig 15229 bp, 4 predicted proteins | sample KBSCornC62_FD_66595 | JGI IMG/M metagenome (GOLD analysis project Ga0068856, IMG submission 66595) | Corn rhizosphere microbial communities from Kellogg Biological Station, Michigan, USA - KBS Corn C6-2 | ecosystem: Host-associated > Plants > Roots > Rhizosphere > Soil ...
AGGTCAGAGTATAGCATCTGGCATACCAAATTAAATTGCGCTATGCTACATGCTGTCTAGAGCGGGAGTAATTCAGCGGTAGAATGCCAGCTTCCCAAGCTGGACGTCGCCGGTTCGATCCCGGTCTCCCGCTCCATATTTTGAATAACTTACTGCCAAAGCGCATTCCGCCCGCCCCGCTAACCGCTTAATGCATTAACGACCGACCACAAACACCTGCTTTGATGGGGTGCGAACAAGGGAATGCCAGCAGCCCGCGCTGGCATTCTTCCTTTTTACATAAGGTAGACCGCGTTTCCCGGCTGACAGCAACGGCGTTGCGACTCGACGGAGAGACAATGGGGGCGTCCTGGCGAATTACTTACGTTGATTATCGGACGGCCGGACTTCTTTCACCGCATTGACCACGATCGCGGTCACGATTGCGATTACGAGCAAAATTACCATCACGGCGGCTATAAGGGACCCGAGAATAACACCAGCAACCAGAATGGACGCGATCACCGCGGCAAGCAGCAGGGCGCCAAAGAACACTTTCACACGGCCAACACGCGCTGGAGTGGATTGTGGTCCGAACACTCCGAGTAACGGTCGGTTAGAGAACGTGAAGTGAATCCGACGGTTCACAACGATTTAATTATAGAGTCTGGCGACATGCCCGTGTAAGTCCCCGCTTGACCGGGCACGGCCTTTAGCAACATCGCGGCATATCATAATATTGAAACCGCAGCCTAGACCTGCCCACGTTGTAGCCTATGGCGATATAGCAGCTCCGGGTGGCACGAACCTACGCGTGGATTTGTCCCCCGATGAACGCGCATGGAACCTAATGGTCCACTTGCATTTGCGCAGGCTCTTTGCCGTTCGTTCATCCGGTGTGAAACGTTGCCCGTGCGAGATAGCGCGAATGGATCGCGCGCGGCGAATGCGGGTGTGCCGTAATAATCCGAAAACGTTCCATGAAACTCGTTCGTCCCGGAACGGCTGATAATCGAAACCTGACCCATGGTTGCGAACTCGGCGCCCGTGTTCGCGATATCAAGCCGCAGTTCCTGAAAGGACTCGGTGCGATCGAGCAGAGGTCCGCTTGCAAACCCGCCACCGGAACGAGCGATGCTGGTTCCATCAATAGTTACTTCGGCCTGATTGTTGCGGCTACCGGCAAACCTCATCTGAAAACCATTGCGTTGAAACGTGACTTGCGGAGAAAGCGTGAAATAGTCCCATGCGCGCCCCAATGTCAACGGCATGTTGCGCAGAACCACGCGATCTTTCGTGTCGGAGATACGCGCCGATTCGGTCTCAATCAGACTCACACCGCCAGCGACTTCTAGCTGAGTGCCGACCTGCCCGACGGACAACGGAATATCGACGCGCCGCAAACCGCGTACCGCGAGTACGATGTTCTCCGCTTTGAAATCCTGAAAACCGGCGGCCCTGGCTTCGAGCGTGTACGTTCCGTCCAGCAGATTGGGAAGCGTGTACTGCCCGGTTTCATTGGATTTTGAAGAATACCGGTAATTAGTCTGGAGCTGAACAGCGTCGACGGCGACGTTCGGTATAGCCCCGCCGGATGCGTCCGTGATGGATCCCATAATTGTGGCGAAGGTGCTTTGCGCGTGCAGCGACGTATGATCACCGAATCACATCAGACGGCAACGGCTGTGTCAAGCCGCGTAGGTGAAACATAAACTCCCCGCGCAACCGCGCCCCCTGATGTTATATACTGCTGGAACCCTGCGGCAAATTGCGGAATTCCGATTGAAACGCTGCGGGTAGTTCGATCACGTAACGTATACCGAACCTCGTTGACGAGCCCATGCCGGTGAATCTGGCTGTTGCGAAAACACGTGAAACGCGGCTGCATAAACCGTTGCCCGTGCCTCCGCTTTTCCTTCTCCTGTTCCTGCTCTTGCTGACCGGTTGCGGAAAGGGATCCCCGCCGCCGGATATCGTCCCCATCGTAAAAGCTCTGATGGCGGCGGCGGCGCTGTCCGCCGCCAGAACCAAAGCTGGCACCGCCGCGAAACATTACATGGAGCGGCGCGTCCTCTACCTCACCGGAAAAAACAGCGGTTGGGCCACGGAATCGGGATTTACGAGCCTCATAGCGCGCATCGGCGCCGAAATGAACCAGGTCGCGGCGTTCGTGGATGAGCGTCTCACGACGCTCGGCGGCGCCGATCCGGTAACTCCGGCGCATCGTGACCTGCAGGATGCGGCGAAACACCTGACCATCGACGGTCCCACCGCCATCGCCACCCAATTTCAGAAGAACAAGAGCGAGCGGGCCGAGCGCATCGCGCAAATTGTGTGGCGAGGCTGCGCGATCCAGGCGGAGTTATGGTCGGGCGGTGATTCCACGCTCTCGCCGTCCCTTCTGAAACCGCCCTTGACCGAGATCCTCGACCGCCGCCTGCATTCGGTCGAAGTGCTGATCCTGCACGATGAAGCGAACCTCGGGAAGTGGAGCATCGCCGGGATCGCCTCCGGGTGGAAGGATCAGCAGCGCACGTCCATGTTTCAGTACCCGTTGATCCGTTTCGCGGACCCGGACGATCACTCGGATTTCGAGCCGGCACTAACGGCTGCGGGTCTCTCGATCGCCGGCCTCGCGCCCGACTGGAACTCCACTGGCTTCCGGATCGAATACCGGCTGCAGACACGGGTGCGGCCAGAGGCTTTCGCCGAGTGGATGTGGGATCAGCCCAACTACGTTCTGACTTTCGCGCCGGGGGCGACGGGTTCGTCAGCCTTAAACGACATGATCCCGATTACGCCCGCAGTGACGGATGTAAAATTCGAGGACTTCCAGGACCGCAACTGGATGTTCTGCGACATCATGCTCGCCGCGCTTCACCTTCAAGGACTGCGTTTCAGCCGCCTTCGCCGGACTGGCACCGATACGGATTTCAACACGGCGACGGCATCAGGCGTGACTCTACGCCCGCTGCTTCCCGTGACGGGGCCTCCGGCGGTAACCGGCTTAATGACCGATGGGGCGAAGTGGTTCGAGGCCGTCGCCATCCCGCACGACGAGCTCCAGGTCGGCGATCACCTGGTTTATTGGAACAACCAGTTCGTGCGCCACATTTTGGGCAGCGAGTTCGGCCTCGAGAACTCCTACGTGACCCGCATCGGCTCCGATGGTTACATGGTCATGCTCTCCGGGCATGGAATGCCGGAGACCATTGAGACGCAGTTCGCCGAAGAGATGGCAAGCGCCATGAAAGGTGCGTACGCGAAGTTGGTGAAGTTCATCAACGACAAGTTTGCCGCCGATCCAGGGCTTCCGCCCGTGCTGGGCGTCAGACAAAATTCGATCCGGTTTCAGTTAGTGCGCTGGGCGCCTTTCAACGAGATTTTCGGCCCCGAAGACGGCTCCGTTTCGCTGAAGGCCGACGGCGCCTGGTGGATCCGGTTGAGGCGGGATGCTCTTCGCGACAAGAAACCGCCCGATCCCCATCCCGATCCCGTTCCTTCCATGACGGACGCCTTGACGATGATCCCCAAGTCCGTGCGCGTGGATACGTCGAGAGGGATGATTCCCCCGACTTTGCCTTCCGGAGATTTCGATACCGACTACCAGGAAGCCATCTATCTTCCGCTGTCGGTGCCTTCCGGCGTAAACAAGGGATGGGCCGGGTATTTTGACAATCACAAAGGGGCGGGCGATTCGGTCTTTCTGGTCGATTTGATTCCGGACGGCGAATTCGTTCCGGGATTCTATTTCAAAGGAAGAGGTCAGCAGTCGACCATTCCCGTTATGCGCCCGAAGGTGCAGATTACGTGAGGCGCCGCCGTGAGTAACCCACTCGGAACGCTCGAGAGCGGCGCACTGGCGCTCGGCCGGTTGCTACAGCGCATGGTGCGGCCGCTCGATTCCGCCGATCCGGCTACCGGATTGAAGGCGATGGTAGCGGACCTGGGCTGGACGCTTCCGGACCCAGTCCCTCCGGCGCTGATCGGTCTGCGGGATTCCATCGCATCGCTGGCCCAGAAGACGGACCACCTCACCACTCTGGTGGCAAGCGGCGCGGGCGATGGGGATTTGCTCGCCGCCGGTGCGGAGGTGGTGGCCGCGCTGGTGAACGCCGTAAACACGATCGGATCGCTGCCAGGTGCGCTCGCGGCGCAACTGCCGCCGGGATTTGTGGCCGCGACCAATTTTCCAAACGTCTTTGCGCAACGACTGTTCGGCACGCTCATTGTCGATGGGCTGCTTGAGATGCTGCCGCTCGAAACGAACATCGTCAGAGTCCTGGGGCTGGTCGAAGTCGTCGATCTGCCGCCGGACCCGGCACACTTTCAGCCCGCCTTCAAATTGCGGGCGCTTCACTGGGAACGGCTCGGGATGCTGTTGTTGGACCCGGTCGCCATCATGCACGACGCGTATGGATGGGGCACTTCGTCCATCAATCTCAAGCCGCTGCACGATGCGCTGTTCTCACTCTCGTTTGCGCTGGGTTTTCCGGGTGTGTACGACTTTCCATCGCCGGGATTGCTGAAGACGATCGCGCCCGGCGTTGTGAATCCCAAGCCAAGCCGCTCGTTTCAGTTGACGCTCTTCGATTTCGGTGTGGTCAAGGCGACAGCGGCCCTCACCGCGGTTCCAAAGGCGAGCCCCGGGGAAACACAGGGCATCGCGATTGCGCTCGTGACCACGGGCAGCCTCGACAAATTTCAGATTCCCTTGAGCGCCGATCTGACGCTGGGGCTGACGGCAACTATCGACGCCTCGGCGGGTGTGGCCTTGATCTTGCGGCCAGGGCAGACGCCGCAACTGGTCGCCAACTATGACGGCCCAGCTTCGCCGGTGACGAGCGGCGAACTCGCTGCGACCATCACATACGAACGCATCGAGGGGCAGGACCCGTTCCGGATTCTATCCCTGCCGGGCGGGTCGCGTATCGAAGGGCGGCAGGCGCATTTCTCGGGCGGCATCACCCGGGCGAAGAACGGAAATCTCGATCCGTCGTTCGAGGGCGGCATCAAGAAGGGCAAGTTCGTCCTCTCGACCGGCAACGCGGACGGCTTCCTCTCGAAGATCCTGCCCGGCGATGGCGTCAACGTCGAATTCGATCTAACCGTCGGCTGGTCGCGCGCCCTCGGCATTTATGTGGAAGGCAATGCCGGCCTCAGCATCGGCATTCCGCTGCACGTAGGGCTTGGACCGTTTTCGCTCGAGTGGCTGTTCCTCGATGCCGGCCTCACGGGCGGCGCTCTCGGGCTTACAGTCGCTATAAGCGCAAAAGGCGCCTTGGGGCCGCTCTCGGCATCGGTGGATCACATCGGCGTGAAGGCCATCACGACTTTCCCGCCCAACGGGGGCAACCTCGGGCCGGCGAATGTCGCATTCGCTTTCAAGCCGCCCAATGGAATCGGGCTGGCCGTGGACGCCGGAATCGTCAAGGGCGGCGGCTTCCTGTATATCGATACCGAGCATGGCGAATATGCGGGCGCACTCGAGCTGGTATTCTCCGGCTTCCTCAGCCTTGCCGCCATCGGCCTGATTACCACGAAAATGCCCGATGGCTCCAGCGGCTTTTCGCTGCTGATCATCATCACCGCCGATTTCGGACCCGGCATTCAGCTTGGATTCGGCTTCACGCTGCTGGCTGTGGGCGGCCTCCTCGGGCTCAACCGCACGATGCTCTTGCAGCCGCTGATGGACGGGATTCGCTCGGACGCCATCGAGAGCATCATGTTCCCGAAGGATGTGGTGGGGAACGCCATGCGGATCATCAGCGATCTGCGCGCCATCTTCCCGCCGCGGGAGGGAACATTCCTCATTGGCCCAATGGCCAAGCTCGGTTGGGGCGAGCCTACGCTCATCAGCCTCGCGCTGGGAGTGATTATCGAAATCCCGGGGAATATCGCGATCCTCGGCGTGCTCAAGCTGGCGCTGCCGGCGGACGATGTCGCGGTGATCAAGATCCAGGTCAACTTCGCGGGGGCGATCGAATTCGATAAGAGCAGGCTGTATTTTTTCGCGGCGCTTTACGATTCGCACGTCCTGTTCATCACCATCGAAGGCGAGATGGGGGTGCTGTTCGCGTTTGGAGATGATGCGAATTTTGTAGTTTCGATCGGCGGCTTCCACCCCCAGTTCAACCCGCCGCCGCTTCCATTCCCCAGTCCCAAGCGGATCGAAGTCGACATCATCAACGAATCTTTCGCGCGCATTCGCTGCGATGGCTATTTCGCCGTGACTTCGAACACGGTGCAGTTCGGGTCGCACTCGGAATTCTTCTTCGGGTTCAGCGCCCTGAGCGTCGAAGGCCATTCCGGATTCGACGCGTTGCTGCAGTTCTCGCCGTTCCATTTCACCGTTTCGATCTCGACCTCGTTCTCTGTCAAGGTGTTCGGCCTCGGCGTTTACGGAGTGGGCATCGATCTTTTGCTGGAAGGGCCCACGCCCTGGCACGCGCACGGCACTGCTTCGTTATCGTTCTTCTTCTTCTCGGTGGACATCGGCATCGACTTCACGTGGGGCGACGACCGGAACACCATGTTGCCGCCCGTTGCGCTGATGCCGATTCTGGCGGGCGAGTTCGGCAAACAGAGCAATTGGCGCGCGATTCTGCCGGTTGGCTCAAACCTGCTGGTTGGGTTGCGGGAACTGGACCCTGAGGAAGCCGCCCTGGTGTTGCATCCCGTGGGTACGCTGCACGTAAGTCAACGGGCCGTCCCGCTCGATCTTACTCTTGACAAGGCGGGCAATCAGGCGCCCAACGATGCGAAGCGTTTCGCCTTAACCGTTTCTTCGCCCGGATTGTCGGCGGTGAAAACGCTCCAGGAACAGTTCGCGCTGGCGCAGTTTAAGAACTTGGGCGATGCGGCAAAGCTTTCGCAGGCAGCCTACTCGCCCATGGATAGCGGTCTCGAGCTTTCGGCGGCGGGCAATGCTTATGCGTCCGGAACGGCGATCACCTGCAACGTGCGTTACGACCTGACGATTATCGACACCAAATTGCGCCGTTTCAAGAAAAGATTCTTCGTTCTTGCGGGCTCGCTATTTAATCATTTCCTCGAAGGCTCCAGCGTCGCGCGCAGCCCGTTTTCGGCTTACCGCAAGAACCAGACGCAGCCCTTTACGGAGAAAGTAACGGTCAATCCGGAATCTTTCGCCGTCGCGGTGGCCGCGAGTAACACTGTGTTCCATCCGGAAGCGGCGGCATTCTCGAGCCACGCCGCTGCATCGGATTATCTCTCGCGCGCGGTGGCCAAAGATCCCTCGCTGGACGGCTCGCTCCATGTGATTCCCCAATTCGAGGTGGCGGCTTGAAAACCATCGCGACCTACTCGTTCCTACCGTGGCTTCGGCAAGGCATTGCAAACACCATCAAGTCGGCCGATGGCGATGCGACGGTGAAAGCGCGCGTCACGATTGACGTCACGTTGACGCTCTCGGGCGATCCCGTGGCCGGCGGAGCCGAGTTGACGCAGTCGATCACGCAAAAGGTCGCTCTTTACGGACCGGGCGATATTTCGCGCGTCGAGGAACGCGCCGTGGTCCGCACCGAACCCCAGCCGTGGACCACCAACTTCGAATCGAATTACCTTCCCGCAATCGATTTCTACGATGAGGATTTTCCCTGGCGCTACACTCCTGCGGCAGCCGATGGTTCGGGATTGCATCTGCGGCCATGGATCGCTCTCATCGTGCTGGCCGAAAACGAGTTCACCGAAGGGAAAAGACTCGAGGACCGTCCGCTGCCCTATATCACGGTGCCTGACTTGAGTGTGTTTCCTCCTGCGAAGGACCTTTGGGCCTGGGCGCACGTTCATTTCAACCAGAGCCTGTCGGGCGATCCGCACGCGCTGGTTTCGCCCGATATGGGCGCAGTGCTGCCGCGAGTGCAATCGATCGTCTCGGCCAATCCCGATCACGCGTATTCGCGGCTGATGTGCCCCCGGCGGCTCGCTGACGCCACCGGGTACCACGCTTTCGTCGTTCCCGTGTTCGAGACCGGGCGCTTGGCGGGGCTCTTCAAGCATCCGCCCGCCGCGCCGCACGCGACGTTCTCGGCTTGGGAGACATACGGCGGCAAACCCGAAGCCACGAGTTTCCCTTACTTCTATCGCTGGTCCTTCCGCACCGCTTCGCATGGGGATTTCGAATACCTGGTCCGATTGCTCAAACCGCAGCCGGTGGATAAGCGCGTTGGCACGCGCGACATGGACGTGCAGGACCCCGGATCGAATATTCCCGGAATTCTCGATCCGCCTCTGGCCGGGGTTCTGAAGCTAGGTGGCGCGCTACGTGTGCCGGATGCCGATCTCAACGAAAAGGATCTCGCCGAACGTCAGAAGTACGAGAACTGGGATCAGCCGTACCCGCACAAGTTCGAGACAGCCCTGGCGAAGTTCGTCAATCTGCCGGACGATTACGCAGCCCTAACGCCGCAGGCCGCGAATGGCGCGACGGGGCTCGGCGCAGGCGTGGACGACGATCCCGATCCGCTCATCACCGCTCCGCTCTACGGCCGTTGGCACTCGCTCACGCAGCGCCTGCTGTTCAATCGCGATGGGACGGCTGCGCCCAATAATACGAACTGGGTTCATAAGCTGAATCTCGATCCGCGCTTCCGTGTAGCGGCGAATTTCGGCACCGACGTGGTCGAGACTAACGCCGAAGAGTACATGAATAACGCGTGGCAGCAGATCGGGGATGTGTTAGCCGCCAATGCGCGCATCCGCCGCCTGCACCTTGCAAGAGAGGTTTCATGGCGCTGGCATGAAGGCGTGATCAAGACGCTGGCTACGACTAACTCTGAACGTGCGTTCACGCTTCTTTCGCCGGTCGCCTCGCGCGTGATGGCAAGCCCCACGACGATCGCCTATCTCCAGAGCCGGAGCATGGTGCCGGCGGTTTACACGTCGGCCGTGATGCGGCGCGCAATCCGTCCGGGCTCGCGCCTCATGCGCACGCTGCCGTTCACGGCGGATATCAGGCCAGGCAATCTGCTGACGCGCGTGAATAGCGGCGCGGTCAGTCCAGCGCCTCCCGTAGTAGTGGCTCCAGGGGTCCCGACGGTAGATCAGGTTTCGGGCGCGGCGTCTCCCCCTGGTGTTCCGCCATGGGCGATTTATTTGCTGCAACATTATCCCTGGCTACCGACCGCCGTCCTGGTGATTGCGATCCTGCTGGCCCTGTTGTTCATCTTGATTCCGATTATCGGAATCGTCATCGCGCTGGCATTGATCGCAGGCGGGATCTATCTTTACCGTCTGTTGACTCGCTGGCGAACTCTTGTCTCGGCTCCGCAAAGCATTGCGCCGCAAAATCAGACACCTGCCGCCGTGGATCAGCTTCCCAAGAGCCCCGATTTCACGATCACGCAGCCGGGCTCGGCCGTGCGGCCGACAATTGGGGCGTCTGACAGTCCAACGGCAGCGCGCTTCAAGACCGCACTGAAGGATTCGTTCTCGCTCCTCGTCGCGACCCGCACGGTTTCCGCCCGCCCGGCGCCCGTGGCACTCGATCTGGTAACGCTCACGACGACGATGGTGGCAGCCGTCGATCCTCAATTTACCATCGCGAAGCGTGGCCTCTCGGTAATCGCGATCCCGCCGTGGATTCGCGCTGTTCTGGCAGATCCGTTCGGCGAGGTGATGGCTTACCCGAAGATTGATCTGCCGATGTACGAGCCGCTGAAAGCCATCTCGGCTGAGCTTTTCCTGCCCAACATCAATCTGATTCCGAAGAACAGCATCACGCTGATCGAGACCAATCAGAAATTTATCGAATCGTATATGGTTGGGCTGAACCACGAATTCTCGCGCAAGCTGCTGTGGCGCGAATTTCCGACAGATCAGCGCGGCAGCTATTTTCGCCAGTTCTGGGATGTGCGCGGCGTGCGCAACACGGACAACCTCCCGCCCGCGCAACTCAAGGAGAAGCTATACGACATTCCGGAACTGCACCGCTGGGCAGTCGATTCGAATCTCGGGGACCACAACCATCGCGCGATCCTCGAGAAAAAGGGCGAAGAGGCGGTGCTGGTGATCCGGGGAGAGCTGCTGAAGCGTTATCCGACCGCCGTGATCTACGCCCATCATGCGCAGTGGACCCTGAATAAGGATGGTTCAATAGATCTCTCACAACCCCGGACGTTGCAGGATATTGACGCGGCGTTCGAGGAGAATCCACCGACGTCGATAGTCAGAACGCCGCTCTACGAGGCGAAAGTGGATCCCGATATTTACTTTTTCGGATTCGACTTGACCATACCGGAGGCGAAAGGCGGCCCGGGGACGAATCCCGCGGACGATCCCGGCTGGTTTTTCGTAATCAAGGAGCGTCCGGGCGAGCCGCGCTTTGGTCTCGAGCTGACGCGCACGGGGCCGCTCGAAGTTTTCGATGAGCTGACGTGGGACGATGCAGTCCCCGGCGCAACGCCCGGTAAATTTCTGCCCGCTGAAAGTCTGGCAGCGGTGAGGCCCGCCGCGCCGCCCGCATCCGATCCCGAGGGAAAGAAGCCGCAACATGAGGACGATGTGCAGGTGGATGGCGCGGCAGTGACGGCGGCTCGCTGGGCGTATCTGCTCTTCCGCGCGCCGGTGATGGTGGCGGTGCACGCGGATGAAATGTTGGGGAGCGGATCGGGATAGTCATGGCGGACTTCACCAAAAGCCGGCAGCAACTCGCGGAAGCCCGTGCGGCTCGCTTGGCGGCCCAGGCGGAAGCGGCGCAGGCCGCCGAACGAAAGAAGCAGCTCCAGGCTGCACTCGATCAGGCTTCCCGGCACGGGGATTCGGACGAAAAGGCGCGGCTCGAAGCCGGCGTCAAACAGGCGACGGAGGAGGCCAACGCCAAAAAAGCCATCGCGGGGCGCGCGAATCTGGCGGTGGAGGGTGCGCTCGAAGGATTCGCCACTTTCTCCGATCCGCGACGGAATGTGAGCAGATTGAGCGACCGCTTCCCCTTCCTGCTGCTTCCGGTCCGCGTAGAAACGCGTTTCGGCATGTCCGGCGACCAGCATCAGCTATGGGTTCGCATCTATCCGGACGACTGCTCCATCGATACGTTCGAAGACACGTTATCCGCGTCCGAGCTCGCCAACGCTAAAGTTTATTGGGAGCGAATCTGGAGCGCGGGAGGCGTGGAAGCGGACGAGCGGGCCGCGTGGCGTGGCTTGGTTGCGGCTCATGGCTCGGGGCGCGCCGAATGGATCGTCGAACATTATTTGCCGGTGAATCCGGCCGAAAAACCGGTGAAGGCCACCGCGAGCGATGAGATCCTTGTCATCGCCACGCAAACCTTGCTGACCGCCGCTGAAGCTGCGGCCATTTCGAAGTACTGGCAGGCGCTGTGGCGGGCGGACGGGGATCGCGTGAAATCGGAGGCCGCACGTGCCGCGCTGGAAGCGGCCGTGGGTGCCGCGCGCGCCAAGGAGCTCGACGCGAACTATCGGCCTTTTAATCTAAACGACAAGGCGCCTGCGGGAAAAAAGAAGAGCGATGTCGCGCTCTCGACGGCGTTCGTCGTGCTCCCGCCCGATCCCGCCATCCAGCAGAGCTCGTGGTCGCAGGCCCCGCGCGTAAATCATCTGGCGGATCGGTTTGTAGTGCGCGGCTACAACGGAACCGTGCAGACGCTCGAAGCGATCGGCGGCGTGGTTTCGCTGCCGCTTTACGTCGGCCCCGACCCATCGGCCGATCCATCGGAAACCATCCATCCCGATGGCGCCGACCTGTTCGTGCCGGACGAACTCCAGTGGCTGGTGGACTTCGACAGGGCCGTCAGCGCGGGCATGGGGCTGCGGATCAATCTGACACCAGAGCAGGCTCGGGCGGGCTTCGACCGGCTCCTGATCCTAGGCCTGCAGCTCAGTGCTAATGAAGGCAACGCCACAAGCGCTGTCGAAGAGCTGCTCACGCATCATCATTACGGTCGCAGCGGTCTTTCGATTGTGCCGCAGGGCACGCCCGCTCACAACAGCGCCGGCGCCGGAACGGGCTACACGCAGCTCGACAATGCCGACCAGAGCTTCGACGATCGCAAACACTTTCCGCTGTTCACGCCGACCGCCGATCCGATGGCGAAGCTCGACGGCGACTGGCTCACTATTTTGATGGGAATCGATCCGGCGACGTTCGCGAAAGTGCACGGCAGCGATGGCAGGGACCAGATGCTGGCACGCGCGATGCAATGCGCCCTCTGGCCCGCGACGCTGGGCTATTGGATGGACAAGATGCTCACGCCGGTGTTCAGCGATGCCGCCGTGGACGATACGCGCTGGTTCTTCAACTCGTATGTGAGCGGGCGCGGAGCGGTGCCGGCGCTACGGATCGGCGGCCAGCCTTATGGACTTTTGCCCACAACGGCATTCTCGCGGATCGGCTGGCTCACACCGAATCGATTGCTGGGGCGCCTCAACCCGCGGGTGGGGTTCCTGGCGAATCTTAACGGCATTCTGATGAAAATCGGCGCCGACTGGAAAGGGCTTACCGGCCAGATTTCGTATGTGGGCAAGGATGGCGACGCGCACCAACTGCTGCTCGATATCCTCGGGCTTCATCCGGCATCGGTGGAGTTTCATTCGCGCTATGCCGAGAGCATCGCGGAGCTGTTCAACATCGTCAATCTGTTTGGGCTTGGGCCCGACTTCTGGCAGGCGATCCTGGCGATGGCTCTGGATGGCCCAGCCTTGGCTTTGCTCGCGAAGTTCGGGTATAGCGGAACGATGCCCGACGTCCTTCAGCACTTCTTCATGAAGGATGCGGCGCAGATGAGCAATATCGTAGACGACCGGCCGCTTGCCGAGGACAAACAGATCCGGGCCTATACCGACGATGGCCGCAACTATATCCAATGGCTGATCGACGCCGCGAAGACTTCTCTCGATGCGGTATATCGGGAGGATGGCTTCACCGGCAACAAGACGCCGGAGACGCTGTTGTACCTGTACTTGCGGCACGCTGTGACACTCGGCTACTACGATTCGAGCTACTACCTGCATCGCACGGCGGGTTTTCTTTCGGCCGTGCAGCTTCAGGCGATGAAGCCCGAGCCGGCATTCGTCCACGTGGCGGACGGCGCGGTGGCTTCCGAAAGCCGGTTCGCGGCCCTGTACAAGACTGAGGCGCGCATCACCGCGAGCCCATCTTTGCTGGTTTCCGACTACATAACGAGTAACATCGCCACACTAGCCGAAACTCGGGCATTCGCCGAGCAGCTTCAGTGCCTGGAGATTTTGAAGGGCGCCTCGACAGCAGCGCTGGAGCGCACCTTCGCCGAGCATATCGATTGCTGCAGTTATCGCCATGATGCCTGGCTGCTGGGCCTAGTGAATTACCAGTTGCAGGGGATGCGCGCCGAGCAGCAGCAGGGCGAGGACGGCAACGCTGGACGCGGAGTGTACCTAGGCGCTTATGCGTGGCTCGAAAATCTCCGGCCGTCCGCGGCTCAGCTCCAACCCGTGCGCCTTCCGCCCGAGATCGCCAAGAATTTCCAGGACACCAGCCCGCTGGTTCAGGACCCCACGAACGGCGGCTACATTCACGCTCCCTCACTGCCCCATGCCAACACCGCGGCGGTGCTGCGCAGCGGATACCTCGCCAACGCCACGCCCGCGAATCCCGACACGATGTCCGTAAATTTATCCTCGGATCGCGTGCGGCTGGCGCTCTCCATGCTCGAAGGAATTCGCAACGGCCAGAGCTTCGGGGCGCTGCTTGGTTACCATTTTGAGCGGGGACTGCACGACGACCACAATCTGGTGGAAGTGGACAAGTTCATCTACCCGATGCGTAAAGCATTCCCGCTTGGTGCGGACGCGATCTCGACGACGAAAACGGATGTCGGCGTGCCGATCGAGGCCATTGAAGCGCGCAACGTGATGGATGGGATGAAGCTGGTGATGCAGATCCGCTCGGGAAGCGTATCCACCTATCCGTTCGGGAACGCGACGCTGCCCGGCGCGAGTGCTACCGAAGCGGCCGCCATCGACGCTGAAGTGAACAAGCTGCTCGACATGTACGATGCCATTGCGGACCTGGCGCTGGCCGAAGGAGTGCATCAGGCCGTGCAGGGGAGCTTCGAGCGCATCGGGGCGACACTCGAGGCCTACACGTCTGGCCATTTTCCTCCGGACCCCGAGGTTGTGCAGACCCCGGCCGCCGGCATCGGACTCACGCAACGCGTGGCGATCCATTTCGAGCCGGGTTTGCCGGCGCCTGCGGCCGCAACGCCTCGCGCCATGGCTGAGCCTGCGCTCGATGCATGGCTCACTGGAACCTTGCCGCCGCTCGGGAACATAGCGTGCCAGGTGACGTGGACCGATCCGGTAACTGCCGCGAACCGGCAGCAGACGGTTACGCTAGCGGACCTCAAGGTGCGCGCCATCGACCTCCTGAGTCTGCTCAAACCGGACGACGTGCAGAGCATGAACGAGCTGGACGACCGGGTGATCGCATTCGTAATCGCGACCCGTTCGCCGCGGCCCGATGCCACGCTCCGAGTCGAGTACATGAACGCCGGCGGCAAGCCGCTCAGCTTCTTCCAGGCGATGCCACTGCTCCGCGCTCTCAAGGCGATGGTGGACCGCGCCCGGCCGCTGCGCGCCACCGATGCGATGCTACATAACGATGCATCGCCCGAAGACGATGCTTCCGTATTCGCCGATCCTGCGCGCATCGGGACGCCGAAGGTGGCGCTCGACACTCTCCAAACCGACATCGGCACGTACCTGGGCACACTCGGCGCTCTCACGGCCGATCCTGTCGCCAATCGCGCGGCACTGGTCGCTGGCATTGACGGGTTCATCGACGGGGCCGTGGCATTGCTCGAGCGCGCTTCCCGCTTTGCCGTTCCTTCATCCGGCTGGGGCTTCGCCTACGACTGGAAACGCACCGCGTTCACGGATCTGATGACGACTATCGGTGGCCTGGTCACGCGCTGGAAGCAGAAGCTGATTACCTACGACGCGAAGATCGCGGCCTACGATGCGCTGCCCGCGGGTACATCCGACGATTTGCGATTTCAGGCGTTGCGCTCGGCCGAGATCGATATTGCGACCAAACTCGATCCGCTGCCCGCCACGCCCGCGCTGATGCGAGGTGCGCTCGATGGAAAACGCGCCGTCTTCGCTGCCCGGCTGGCGCAGTTCGAGGCAATGATGAATACCGCGAGCGTTTCGTTTGCCACGACGCTGGCGGCGGCCGAGGGCATCGCGACAGCCGATCTCGATCCTCAGGTCTTGGATTTCACGACATTCCACGA
>Ga0068856_100003754_pt1 | contig 15227 bp, 12 predicted proteins | sample KBSCornC62_FD_66595 | JGI IMG/M metagenome (GOLD analysis project Ga0068856, IMG submission 66595) | Corn rhizosphere microbial communities from Kellogg Biological Station, Michigan, USA - KBS Corn C6-2 | ecosystem: Host-associated > Plants > Roots > Rhizosphere > Soil ...
ATCACGTGCGGGCACGGCTCCATGCCCGTCGGGGGCAGGCGCTTGACCAGCCGCTCGGAGCTCTGGGCCCCGCGCTCCGGATCGAACAGACCGAGCACGACCGGCGCATACAGCCCGAGGTCGGCCAGGAACTTGAGCTGCTCGACGAGCGAGCCGAGCGCCGAACGGATCACGGTCGCGCCGGGCGCGATGATGCCGAAGCTCTCCTTCGGCAGCTTGAGAAATAGCCGTAAATAGAACTCCGCCTCCGAACGACGGCCCACACTCTCCAAAAAGGTGAGCACTGCTTCGGCGGCGGCCGAGACGGGTGCAGACGCGGACAACTCTTACTTGATCAGGTTCTGTACGTAGGTGACCAGATCCGCACTACCAACGGCAGCCGGCATCGGCAGTTTACGCGCATACCAGCGCACCGTCCAATTCAAGGTCGCCGCCGGCGCGAGCATTTGCACCGCACCCTGCTGCTCGACCTCGACGTACTTGCCGGTCTTGGACGAGTAGATCTCGATCTCGGCTTCGTTAGTGGCGGCGGCACCCGCGGCCACGTCTGGAAAAGACTTGACCAGCAACAAGTCACCGGCCGCGTGCGCGAGCCAGCCGCCCGCGCCGTCCGCGAACAGCTTGTAATCCGTCAGATCGGCCGGGTTATCCTTGTACCAAGTGGCGCCCGCGCCGGTCGTGATGGTCGCCGCGGGAGGCAGCGGAAAATTGCCGGGCCCCGGCGCGCCCGTGCCGGTTCCGTAGAAGGTGATGCCGCCCGCAGCAACGCGCGTGATCTCCCAGGGCGCGACGGTGACGGCCGCGGTGCCACCATTCGTCATCGTGTAGTCGATGACGATCGCCTCTTTGGCTGCATCGCCGGAGATCTTCTTGATCACCGACACGGTTGGCGCAGCGGCGAGACCGCTCGTCAACGTGATCGACGTCGCATCCGACGTGACCGTGTACGGCGACGTGTTGATCGCGCCAATGCTGGCCGCGCTGGTCGGAGGCCAGGGCCAGCTTTGGGGACTCGGCCAGAACGTGGAACCCCAATTGTCGGGATCGCCGGTCACGGCCGAGCTCGCGACGACATCCATCCCCGCTGCGCCGCCCACACGCAGCGCCGTGATGCGCGCGCCGTTGGCCGGGTCGACCTCGAGATAGGTTTGGCCCACCGTGAGCGAGTACTTGCCTGCGTTATTTGCGACCGTGACCGTAGCTGCGCCGCCGGCGCCTGCACTGCTCATACTTCCGCCTTGCGCGGCGCCTGCGCTGCCGCTCGTCCCATTGCCTGTGCCACCGGTTGTGTTGCCGCTGCCGCCGTTGTTGTTCTGCGTCGTGCCGCCTGTGGCAACGGTTCCAGAGCTGCCGCCCGAAGCGGCGCTCGTGCCGCCGTTCGCGGCGGGCGGGTTCGAGCCGTTGCCGGAGGAGCTGCAGCCGAGGAACGCGCACAGCGCCGCGCTCGCATAGGCCGCACGCCGAGCGTTCGAGCCAAGACCGTTACCAAGCGCAAAAGGGGAAGGCATGCTGATTTTCTCGTATCATTCAGGCTCCAAAGCCGCAACGCTCCGCGACTCGAAAAAGCGGCCCGACCACGACACGCGAGCCCGCGTCGCGCGAGCACGCCGGAACACGCCCGAAAATGGAAAGCCTCTTTCCCATTCTCTCGTCAAGAAGCCGAAAAGGGAGGCTAGGATAGCCGAATGCACGTCGGTCTCGTGACGCCTCCCGGGGTGCTAGGTGCCTTCGTGGCGCGCGCGGTCGAGCCGGCTGGGCACGCCTTGAGCATCGCACCGAGCGTCGAAGCGCTTTACGACCAGGCGGAGACCAAGCCGGACGTCGTGCTGTTCGCGCCGATCGTCGAAGATCGTCCGGCTCACGAGGCGCTGTCGCGCGCGCGCGACCAGGGGTTCGGCCTCGAGCGCGCGCTCTATCTCGGCCTTTTACCGCAGGATTGCACGCGCATGCAGCGCGAAGGCTTCGCGCGCTGCCTGGCACTGCCGTTCCAAGCGCGCGACCTGCTCGAGGCGCTGGAGAGCTCGGCGCGCGGCAAACTGCGCGTCTTGCTCGTCGATGACAGTGCGCTGATTCACAAGCACACGGTTCCGCTGTTACTGGCCGCCGGCTACGACGTGAGCGAGGCCTGGGACGGCGCCGAGGCGCTCGAGCGCCTCAAGACCGAACGCGCCGATCTCGTGCTGACCGATGTCGAGATGCCACGTCTGGACGGCTACGCGCTGTGCATGGCGCTGAAAAACGATCCGGTGACCGAGGGCATCCCCGTGATCATTTGTTCTTCGCTGGGCGAGGCGAGTGATCTCGAACGGGGCTTCGACGTCGGCGCGGACGACTACCTCGTCAAACCGGTGGTTCCGGAGGAGCTCGTCAGCCGGCTTCATTCGCTGCTCGCGACGCGCATGCTGAGCGGGCGCGAGCGCGTGCTGGTGGTCGATGACTCGGCCGCCATTCGCCACCTGGTCTCCGATTGCCTCCGCCGGCAGGGCTTCGTCGTGAGCACCGCCGTCGACGGCCAGGATGGGCTCGACAAAGCCAAAGCCGAACGCCCCGAGCTCGTGCTCACCGACTACGACATGCCGCGCATGAACGGCTTCGAGCTCGTGCTCGGCCTGAGACGCGACCCGACCACCCGTGACATTCCGCTCGTCATGCTCACCGCGCGTGAAAGCAAGCGGGACCAGGCGCAAATGCGCGCGGCCGGTCTGACGAGCTATTTGGTGAAGCCGTTCGGGCCCGACAAGTGCGTGGCGATCGTCGAGCGCGTGCTCGCGGAGTCGCGGCTCGCCCGGTACAAAGAGGCGTCGCGGCTTTATATCAGTGAGGGCGCGGTGCAAGCGGCCGAGCAGCTGTCCCGCGGCGATTCACTGGGCGAGATTCGCGCGCGTGAAACCGACGCCACGCTGCTCTTCAGCGACATCTCCGGCTTCACCAACATGAGCTCCAAGATGACGCCGGCCGAGGTGGTGGCGATCTTGAATGAAGCCTTCGATTCCTTGTGCATCGTGATCAAGGATTTCGGCGGGGATATCGACAAATTCATCGGGGACGCGATCATGGCCGTGTTCGAGACTCGAACCGATTTCGACCAGGGCCATGAATTGCGCGCGGCGCGGGCCGCGTGGGGCATGCAGCGCGCGCTCGACGTGTTCAATGCCAAGAAACCGCACGAGGCGCCGCTGGTCATGCGCATCGGGCTAAATTGCGGCCCGGTCGTGCGCGGCGACATTGGCTCGCGCTTCGTACGACGCGACTACACCTGCATCGGGGACGTGGTAAACCGCGCCCAACGCCATGAATCGAAAGCTCCCCTCGGCGGTGTCTTGCTCAGCCGAGACCTGTACCGGCGCATCGCCGATCAGGTCATCGTCGAGGAAATGCCCGGCATCACCCTGAAGGGGATCGACGAGCCGGTGAGCGCCTACATCCTCAAAGGGTTTCGCCAATCGTGATAGCCATGAAATCGACCTTGAAGCGTCCTTTGCTCATGCTCTCCGTCGCAAGCTTGCTGCTCGCGTTCGGCGTGGTGGCCAGCGGAGAATCGGCCGACGCGCTGCTCCGCCGTTATCCGTACGACCCCGCCTGCCCCTGGGGGCGTATCGGTAACGGAAAGGGCATCATCGTGCGCTGCCTGAGCGAGCCGGAAGCGCAGGCGCTGCGCGCGGGAACCGTCCCTGCCGCGCCTGCTGCGAGCGCACCGCCGAATCCGGTCGCGAGCGCAGCGCCGGCCACCTCGAGCACCGCGCCGCTCGCACCGAGCGCGAGCCCCTCCGCCGAAGAGCCCGAAGTCGACGCCGGACCGCCGTCGGCAAGCGATGAAAAATTGGACGTGACCGTCGGCCCCGTCACGGCCGACAGCGGTGAGCTCGGCATCGGCAAGCTGGGCGCTCCGAAGGATCGCTATCAGAAGTGCGTCAACGACAACGGCGGACTGAAAGATGGCTCGGGCGAGGTCCAAGTGCGCTTTTTGGTGCGGCAGCGGGGCCGGGCCGAGGGCGTCTCGGTCGCCAAGCGCACGAACCTGAGCGCCGAGGCCGCGCGGTGCGTGTCAGAGGTCGTCGATCGACGCTACGTGGGGGTTCCGGACGCGCCGATCGTCGGGGCGACGGTCGTGATCAAGTTCGCCAAGGCCGCTAAGTGAGTGACGATGCGCGCGATTCGCAGCGAGGCAAGCGCCTGCGCGTGCTGCTCGTGGACGATTCCGCGTTCATGCGCGGCGCGGTCGCGCGCCTGCTCGGCAGCGACGCGCGCTTCGAGGTCGTGGGTCAGGCGAGCGACGGCGCAGAAGGCGTAAAGCTCGCGCGCGAGCTAAAGCCCGACGTCATCAGCATGGATTTCAACATGCCGGGGATGAACGGCGCGGCCGCGACGCGCACGATCCTCGGCGAGCGCCCGGTGCCGATCGTCATGCTCAGCGCCCACACGCGCGAGGGCGAAGCGGCCACCGTCGAAGCGCTCACGGCCGGCGCCGTCGACTACGTCACGAAGCCCGAGGGCGAGGTCAGCGCGAATCTCGGCTCCGTGCGCGACGAGCTCGTCAGCAAGCTGCTGCTGGCGGCGGGCGTGAACCTGCCCCAGTCGAACTTGGCCCCGCCCTCCGCGCGGGATTCCCGGCCGAGCTCGCGGCGCCGGCCCGCCCCCGCCGGGCTCAAGCTGGTGGTCATCGCGGCTTCGACGGGCGGCCCCGCCGCGCTTTCAGAGCTGCTGCCGAGCGTGACGCTCGGCACGCAAGCGACGCTGGTCATCGTGCAGCACATGGCCGAGGGCTACACGCGCGCGCTCGCGGCACAGCTCGCCGAACGCACCCGCTTTCCGGTGCGCGAAGCCGAAGCGGGCGCCGAGCTGAGCGCGGGCACGGCCTGGATCGCCGCCGGAAATCGTCATCTTCTCGTCGACCAAAAGACGCGCCTCGCGCTCAATGATGGGCCGATGGTGAACGGAGTGCGCCCGGCCGCGGATGTGACCCTCGGCTCCATCGCGCCGTACTTCGGTGCTCGGACGATGGGCGTCATTTTGACCGGCATGGGCAAAGACGGGGCGCGCGGCCTGGCCCAAATCAAGGCCGCCGGCGGAGTGACGGTCGCTCAGGATCGAGCGACCTCGACCGTGTACGGCATGCCGCGCGCGGCGGTCGAGCTCGGAGTCGTCGACACGGTGGCACCGCTATCCCGCATCGCGAGCTTGATCAACCGCTGGATTTCCGAGGGCTAAATACCACGTGACGACCGAAGCAAACCTCGAGGCCGAGTATCAAGCGCGCGAGCGGCGCTTCGTCGCCGAAGCCGAGCGCCACGCCGCACGCTCACGCACGGTCTCGAATCTTCGCGGGCTCGCCTTCGCCGTCTTCATCGTCAGCCTACTGCTCAGCGTATTCGGCAAAGACAGCGTCATTTCCGGGCCGCTGAGCCTCGCAGGGCTGATCGCATTTTTGGCCTTGGTCGTCTGGCACAGCCGCGTCATCACCGAGGAGGATTTGGCGAGGCGCTTTGCGCGAGTGAATCGCGACGCGCTCGCGCGTATCACCGGTCGCTTCGCGGAGCTCGCGGAAAACGGCGCCCGCTTCGCCGATCCCCTGCACCCATACAGCGACGATCTGGACGTCTTCGGCCAGGGTTCGCTCTTTCAGCGGATTTCAGTGGCGCACACGCGCGTGGGACAGGAAAAACTTGCCGGCTTTCTGCGCGAGCCGACCGACGCTGCCGGTATTCGCGAAAGACAAACTGCCGTGCGCGCCCTCGCCCCACTGCTCGACGTGCGCCAGCGCATCGAGGCCTTGTCGCTCGGCGTCGTCGACCCCGGACCCAAGCGCAAGGAGCCACCGAACCCCGAACCGCTCCTGCGCTGGGCCGAGTCGAAGCCGGAGCTCAAACATTGGCTGCACGTGGTTTGGGCCGCCCGCATTTTGCCGTTCTTTACCGTCGGCGGCATGATCCTGTGGTCCACATTCGGGCGCTCGTGGCTATTTTTCACCGTGCCGGCGGTGCTCGCGCTGCTTGCGCTTTCGCTCAGCAGCGCGATTACTTCGCGCGTCTTCTCCGCAGTTTCGGAGACACAAGGTGCCTTCCTGCGCTACGGCACGCTGCTCTCCGAGCTCGAGTCGCTGAACGTCGACGCGCCGCTGATTCGCGCGGCTCAAGCGCGCTTGACCGGGAGCGGCAAAAAGCCGTCCGAGGAAATGCGGCGCTTCGAGCGCGTGGTCGGGTTCTTCGAGCTGAAGCACAACGGCATGATCTATCCGGTCGTGAACCTGTTCTTGCTCTGGGACATCCACTGCGTGCTCGCGCTCGAGGCCTGGCAAGAGTCCGCAGGGCGCCACGTGCGTGAATGGCTCGAGGTAGTCGGCGAAACCGAAGCGCTCTCGTCGCTCGCCGGTCTCACCCATGACGAGCCCGAGTTCTGCTTTCCCGAAATCAGCAGCACCCCCTGCTTCCGCGCGGAAGAGCTCGGCCACGTGCTGCTCGATCGCAAAACCCGCGTCACGAACAGCGTCGAATTGCCCGAGCCCGGCACGGCCCTGCTCGTTACCGGCTCGAACATGTCGGGCAAGAGCACGTTACTTCGCTCGATGGGCCTCGCCAACGTGCTCGCGTTCGCAGGCGGCCCGGTGTGCGCAAAAAAGCTGGTTTTGTCCGAGCTCACGCTGGCAACCAGCATTCGGATGAGTGACTCGCTCGCCAGCGGCGTCAGCCATTTTTATGCCGAGATCAACAAGCTCAAAGCGGTCGTGGACAAGACCGCCGGCAAAAAGCCGGTGTTCTTCCTGCTCGACGAGATCCTTCACGGCACCAATTCGCTCGAGCGCCAAATTGGTGCGCGCTGGGTGATCGGGGAGCTGATCAAACGCGGCGCGCTCGGCGCGGTGTCGACTCACGACATGGGTCTGTGCGAGCTTTCACCCGAGCTCATGAGCCGCGTCACGCTGATCCATTTCCGCGAAAGCGTGCAAGGCAACGAGATGAGCTTCGACTACAAAGCCCACCCTGGGCCGGTCCAAGCTGGCAACGCTCTGCGACTCATGCGCCGCATCGGGCTCGACGTGCCGCTCGCCTGACGCACGCGCTCAGTGGTGCGATAGGATGTTCACTAGCCGGCCGAAGGGATCGCGCACGTAAAAACGGCGGACGCCCCAGGGTTCGCTGACGGGGCCATATTCGATGGGGATGCCGGCGCGCTGCACGCGCTCGAGGATTTGATCCAAGTCGTCGACCTCGATCGAGAGATCGGGGACGGGCGTGCCGGAGCCGCCCTCACAGGCGACGCTGACTTGCACGGTCATGGTTTGGGTCGAGCCGTAGGTGACGATCCATCCGTGATCCATCAACGCCTCGAGACCGAGCAATTTGCCGTAAAAGCCTTGGGCTTCGGCGGGATCGGAGGCAGCGATATTGGCGACGATCCGAAGAACCTTCATCAGCCGGGAGTTTACGCCCACCGCCAGCGGAGTGATTGCTAAACTATTTTCGAGCCGCCATGGAACCACGCAATCAATTCGAACGAGAGATCCTCGAGCAGCCCAGCGTGCTGCAACGACTGCTCGTGGAAGGTCGCAAAGCCGTCGAACGAGCGGCCGCCGCGATCAAGCAATGGGATCCTGAATTCGTGTTGATTGCGGCGCGGGGCAGCTCGGACAACGCGGCGCGCTACGCGCAATATCTACTCGGTGCCCACAATCGTCTGGCGGTCGCGCTCGCGGTGCCCTCGCTGTTCACGCTGTACGACGCGCCGCCGAATTTGAGCCGCGCGCTCACGATCGGCATCAGTCAGTCCGGGCAATCCCCCGATATCGTGAGCGTGCTCGCGGAAGCGCGCAAACAAGGAGGCGTCACCCTGGCCGTGACCAACGAGCCGACATCCCCACTCTCTGGTACGTCGGATCACACGCTACCGCTCTTGGCCGGCGCGGAACAGGCCGTGGCGGCCACGAAAACGTACACGAGCGAGCTGTTCGCGCTGGCGATGCTGAGCGCCGCCCTGGAAGACAATCCCGAGCGTTGGGCCGAGCTCGAACGCGTCCCGACTTGGCTGAGCCAGGTAATCGAGAAGAACGCCGATCTCGCAACCCAAGCCTCGTGCTTCCGTGACGCGCAAAAGTTGGTCGTGCTCGGGCGCGGCTTCAACTATTCCACCGCCTTCGAGATTGCGCTCAAGCTAAAGGAGACGAGCTACTTCATCGCCGAGCCGTACTCGGTCGCGGATCTTCTGCACGGGCCGGTCGCGATGATCGACCGCGGCTTCCCGGTGATCTTGATTGCACCCTCGGGTCAAACCCAAGCCGACGTACCGGCGCTGCTCACGCTGCTCGAAGCGCGCGGCGCCGAGCTGCTCGCGATTTCGGATCTGCCCGATGTGCTCGCGCGGGCCAAATCGCGGATCGAGCTGCCGGCGGGGATGCCGGAATGGCTCTCGCCGATTGTCGCAGTGGTGCCGGGTCAGCTGTTCGCGGGCGCGCTCGCGATTGCCACGGGGCAAAACCCAGATCAGCCGCGTGGCTTGTCCAAAGTCACCAGAACCCGCTGAGGCACAACCCTCAGGAGTGAACCGCGCGCTACGGCGCTGAGAGCGTTCCGAATCAGAGCTCGCCCATTTTTCGGTCCAGCGACGCCCCGAGCGGCTTTGCACCAAAGTGAGACACAATGCGCGCTTTCCCTACGTTGTGCGGGTGTTCGCCTGGGCCCGCACTGCCAGCGCAGGCGTGCGTTGCGGTTGGAATGAACAGAAGCTCACACATCCAGCTGCATTGACAATTGCCGTGCATGCGCGACAGGCGCGCGCAAAACCGCGAATCAGCTAGTGAAAAGAGCTAGCAAACGAAAAGCGCGGATGTAGTATTCGCGCCGGTTCTGGGGAGGGCTGTCCGCGCGTGCGACGGACGCGAGCAGATTTTGCGGGCGGTGTAAGCGGGGACGGCGGTCGGGTTGAAAGGCGAGCGACCGAAAGGTCGTCAAAATGAGCAGGTGAGCGAGCGGTTGAGAGTGAGCGATTGAGCTTTGCGTGGCTTGACGCAAACTTCTGCCCCAAGCTAAGTTGGAGTGTTCGGGAATTACATGGAAATCAGTTCCGATAGCTGCCGTCGTGCAATCCGAAAAAGCACGGCAGAGAGCTTGAGGGCCGCCGGTGGCGGTGCTCGCCAGATAATTTTCCGACTAGGCTGAAGCTCTGCGCGAGAGGCCGCGTTTCGTGAGCGAATACGACGAAAAAACGAGAGTGACCCAGGTCGTGCAGGCTCCGCCCCCGGATGAGGGGCCGAGCAACGACTGCTTGGTGGTGATCTACACCGCCGAGCCTGGCCTGCTCGGAAAGCGCTTCGTCCTCGATCGCAGCCCACTTCGCGTTGGTCGCGGCGCCGACAACCACATCGTGCTCGAGGGCGATTCGGTCTCGCGCCGCCATGCTCACTTCGAACGCCGCACGAGCGCCTGGTACGCAGTCGACGACGGCTCGACCAACGGCACCTATCTCAACGAGGAGCAGATCGCGCGCGAGGCGCTGCTCAACAACGGCGACCGCATCAAGGTCGGGCCATCGATTTTGAAGTTCTTGTCCGGAGCCGACGCCGAAGCAAAGTACCACGAAGAAATCTACCGCATGACGATCGTGGATGGGCTCACCCAAATCCACAACAAGCGGTATCTGTTCGAGGCCTTGGAGAAGGAGCTGATCCGGGCCCGTCGCTACGAGCGCGATCTCAGCGTGCTCATGTTCGATATCGATTTCTTCAAGCGCATCAACGATCAGTACGGCCACCTCGCCGGCGATCACGTGCTCCGCGAGCTCGCGCGCATCGTGCAGGATCGAATTCGCCGCGATGAGGTGTTCGCGCGTTACGGCGGCGAAGAATTCGTGATCGTGCTGCCCGAAACCTCGCTCGCGGGCGCGGTGGCCCTGGCCGAGAACCTGCGCGCGCGCGTGGGCAGCCACGGCTTCACCTTCCAAGGCGAGCAAATCCCGGTGACGATCAGCATCGGCTGCGCGCTCTTGCAGGACGACAAGGCCGCGACCGATCTGATTCAACGCGCCGACGAGAAGCTCTATCAAGCCAAGCGCAGCGGCAGAAATCGCGTTTGCTCTTGACGTAATCCCGCGCTCGCGTGGTTCGAGTCAGACCGCGCGCTGACACGGTCGTTTCTGGTGCGGGCGCGCACGGCGCCGAGCGCAGGCTTTTGCCCACCGGGCCCTGAACTCGCCTCCATTTCGTGGTAGTGCCCGAATTCGCCGCATGAGCTTCAGTGAAATTCCGCCGCCCCTCGAGCTCGATCCCGGTCAGGATGAACCGAAGATCCTGAGCCGTCCGCCGGGGCCGTCATCGCGCAGCTGGCTCGTGCGTCACGCCCACCGCGCGGCACCCATGGGCCCGAAACCGGAGCACGCGCCGGGCGATTTGCGCGCGCGGCCCGCCGGCATCGTGTACGCGAGCGCCAAGGGGTCGAACGTAATCGACGTGGATTCGAACCGCTACGTGGACCTGGCCGCGGGCTTCGGCGCGATGTTGCTCGGTCATGGGCATCCGAGCGTGCTGCGGGTGCTCGAGTTTCAAGCGCAGCGCTTATTGCTGGCGCTCGGCGACGTATTCCCGGCGGACGCCAAGATCGCCCTGGTCGAGCGGCTTGCTCAGCTGCATCCGGATCCCGAGGCGCGGGTGATCATCGGTCAATCCGGGGCCGACGCGGTGACTGCGGCCTTGAAGAGCGCCCTGCTCTTCAACGGCAAGCCGGGCGTGATCGCGTTTCGGGGCGCTTACCACGGCTTGAGCCACGCGCCGCTCGCGGCCTGCGGCTTGCGCGAGAGTTATCGCTCCCCATTTTCGGCCCAGCTCAATCCGCACGTCACGTTCGTGGACTATCCGGCCAGCGCCGCCGATCTGGAACGCGTGCTCGAGCAACTCCGCGAGGCCTTGCGAGATGGCGCCGCGCCGGTCGGCGCGGTCTTGGTGGAGCCCATCCTCGGCCGAGGCGGCGTGCTCGTTCCCCCGCCGGAGTTTCTGCCCGAGCTCGGCAAACTCGCGCGCGAAGCCGGCGCGCTCGTAGTGGCCGACGAAATTTGGACGGGCCTCGGGCGGTCGGGCAAATTGCTCTTTTCTTTGAGCTCGGGCTTCACTCCCGATCTGATCTGTCTGGGAAAGGGCCTCGGTGGCGGCCTGCCGATCAGCGCGGTCGTCGGGCGCGGCAGCCTGCTCCAAGCTTGGCAGCGCGACGAAGAAGTCGTCCACACCTCCACGTTCGCCGGCTCGGCTCTTTCGTGCGCGACGAGTCTTTCGACGCTGGACGTGCTCTCGCGCGAACGTCTGCCCGAGCGCGCGGCCAGCGTCGGAGAGCGCTTTCTCGAGCAACTCCGAAGTCGTCTCGCGCGTTTCACGAATGTCCAGGTGCGTGGCGCGGGGCTCATGCTGGCGATCGATCTCGGGCCGGGCCCAGGTCGCGCGTCACGCCTGGCCGCGCGCTTGCTCGAGCACGGCTACATCACGTCGACCGGCGGAGGGCGTCGCGAGGTGCTCGTGCTCACCCCGCCTTTGAACATCGCCGAATCGCTGCTCGACGGCTTCAGCGACGCGCTGAGCGGCGCGCTCGCGGGGTTCGCGTGAACCGCGTCGCACGCTCCGACGAGCTGCACGCGCGAGTACAACGCTTCGCGACGGGCGGCAGCGCCGACACGTTCAGCGGCTTGGCCCAGGAAATCGCGCAATTTCAGCGGGAATTCTCGGCCGGTTTCGCGCGGCTTTGGGCGCGCTCCGGCGGCGCCGAAGGCGCGGTCGAGCTCATCCCCGGCGTGCCCTGTGACGCATTTCGCATGACGCGGGTCGCGCTCCACCCCGAGTCGGAGGACCAAGCGCGCTTTGCGACCAGCGGCACCACCGGTAGCGCGCGCGGCATTCACGCGCTACGCCGGCTCGACACTTACCGCGCATTGGCGTTGCGTTTCGGTCGCGCCGCGTTGCTCGGCAGCAGTGCGCGCCGCCGGGTCGTCGCACTCGCGCCGCGTCTCGACGAGCCAGCGAGCTCCTCGCTCGGCCACATGATGGCCCTGTTCATGGTGGATTTCGAGCAAGCCGCGACGACCGATGTCCGCGCGCCGGAACGCTGGCTCCTCGACGAACAGGGCGTCAATCTGGCGGGGCTGGAGCGGGCCGCCGCGGGAGCGAGCGAGGCAGGCGAAGCCCTGATCGTACTCGCGACGTCCTTTGCGTTGGTGGGTCTGCTCGACGCATTGGAGGGTCGCCGCATTTTGGCGCCGGCCGAGACCGTCGTCATGCAAACCGGCGGTTTCAAGGGGAAATCGCGGGAGGTCGACGGCGAGGTACTCCGTCGTGACGTCGCGCGTGCGTTCGGTATCTCCGAGCCGCGCGTGGTGAGTGAATACGGAATGACAGAGCTCACGAGTCAGCTATACGAGGCCACTCTGCCGGGCTCGGCACTGAATGCAGAGCGCCCAGCGCCGCCGGGGGTGTACGTCGAGCCGCCCTGGCTGCGAGTCGTGCCCGTGGATCCGATCTCGCTCGAGCCGGTGGCACCGGGTGAGATCGGGATTGCGCGCATCATCGATCTTGGCAATATCGATTCCGCAATCGCCATCCAAACTCAAGATCGCGTGCAGCGAACCGGCGCGGGCATCACCCTTTTGGGCCGCGCTCCCGGCGCGCCGCCACGCGGCTGTTCGTTGGCGGTCGAAGAGTTCTTGCGCGCGCGAGGCTCGTGAGCAAGGCCCGGCCAACGGTGAGGCGCGCGCGGCTCGAACCGCTGCTCGCCGCAGCGGGGAGCCTGCTCGACGCCGAAAGCGAGCGCGGCGCTCGGGCCCGAACTCGGCTCGTCGCGTCGACGGGGCTGTCGCCCGAGGGCGTCGATTTCGCGCTTCGACGCTGTCTGGAGGCCAATCCGAGCGAGGCCGAGCTCCTCGCCCTGCTCGACGCCACGCCCGAAGTGCCGCGTGCAAACGTGCTGCTCTCGGCGAACGTGTTCGTCGCGGCGCACCGAGCGATCGCGATTGCGCTCGCCGCGTCGGAAAGCGTGTTCGTGCGACCTTCGCGCCGCGAGCCCGCGCTCGCCGAGTTGCTTTGGGAAGCCGCGCCAGGTTCGTTCCAATTGCGCGGCGAGCTAGAGCTCGAGCCGGGAGACCATTTGTGGGCGTACGGGAGCGATCAGACCCTCGCCGAGATCGCGCGCTCGACTCCACCAGCGGTCACCTTGCACGCCCACGGCTCCGGCTTCGGAGTGGCTGTGCTGGGCAGCGCGGAGCTCCCGAGTGCCGAGCTCGAACTCAGCTTGCTCGGCCTGGCCGAGGACATCGCGCTCTTCGATCAACGCGGCTGCTTGAGCCCGCGCGTGCTGCTCGTCGCTGGCGATCCGGGCCGCGCGCTCGAACTCGCGCGTGAGCTCGCGGCCGTGCTCGAACAGCTCGAGCTGCGGATCCCGCGCGGACGGCTCAGCCCAGATGAGGCGGCAGAGCTGACCCTCTACCGGGACAGCGCGAACTACGCGGGCGAGCTGCTCAACGCGGGCCTCGGCTTCGTGAGTGTGAGCCCGAGCGAGCAAGTCATGCTGCCGCCGGTGGGACGGAACTTGCACGTTTTAGCGACCGAAAACCCGCTCGCCCTCGTCGAAAGCCTCGCGCCGTTCGTCACGAGCTGCGCGGTGGAGGGCGATCCGGCTCTGCGCGCGGCCATCCAGCACGCCCTGCCGTGCGCGCGCGCGAGTCGATTCGGGGACATGCAACGACCGCCTTTCGACGGCCCCGTGGACCGAAGAAAATGGCGGTCCACGCGTACCCCTTGAACGAACTCGGCGAGTCCTCGCCGTAGTATCCACACGCCGCACGAACTTCGAGCTAACGGCGCGGCGTGAGTGCCTCGAGCGAAGACGGGTTCTTCCCCAGTGGGGTTGGACCTAGCTGGCTGAAGCTTTTTGCGCGCGTTCTTTGGCGTGTTCGATGATCGGGCGCGCTTCGGCCGAGGAAAAGCCGAGGTGGTCGCCCAAATCTTTGAGAATTTTTTCTTCGGCCTTGGTTTGTTTGCCGTCAGCGTGGGTCAAGAGCGCGGCGTGCGCGAGCAGCAGCTCACGATCGGTCGACCCGAGCTCGTCGAGCAGCACATCGTCCTTGATCGTGCGCTTCTTCTTGGCAAATTCTCGAATTTCGGCCTCGTCCTCGTCGCTCGCCCCAAATGACCAGAGCAGACCGTCGATCATGCCCGTCTCGGGCTCTTTGACGGTGCCGTCGGCCCAGGCAACGGCGACCAGCGATTTGACGATGTTCTTTTCAGATGGGGTCATGCATCACCTTTGGGCGTACCTGCCCAAGCAGGCCGAGTGGCGGTATGACCCTGAACGCTACCTGAAAACGGTTTACGACACGAGCCGCAGCCGGCGGCGGCCGTCATTCGCCGGCTCCGGCGCGGCCGTTCCGGGAGCCGAACGACCGAGCAGCGCGCTGCCTTCGAGCGGCCGCAGCACGACGCTGAGCGGGCCGTCCGGCAACGGCAGCTCCTGATTCTTGGCATAAACGGGGTGCCGCCCACGCGTCTTGTACCACTCGGCGACCGTGGCCGTTTTTTTCATCTTCTCGATGATCTGCCGGAAGCCGACCCCCGTATTGTAGGCACAAAACGAGATTTCCCCCATCTGCGTGCCATACGGAATGATGCACATCTCGGTGCGGCGAAAGTCGTAATTGAACAGATCTTGGAACCACATGCCGGCCACGAACAAGAAGCGCCACTCGAACTGGTGTGCGTCCCCTTCACTCTCGCCGACGCGCGATCCGTTGGCGCCGATTTGACTCAAAAATTGGCGCGCGAATTCGGTGAAGCTGTAACCGGGCGGCGCCTTCTCGGGGTCGAAGTTGCGGAGCAGGGAGAGCGCAATACCGGCGATGGTTTGAGTGCGGCTTTGACCGGCATCGGCGATGCCCTGCAAATCGAGCAGCACCTGATCGAGGTTGAGGAACTCGGACACGGGCACCATTTGCTTGGTGCGTTTGTTCACGAGTAACGCGGTGCCAATGCCGCAATTCGGATGGCAGCCGCACTTGAGCGCGCCAAATTCTGCGCTTTGACCGAGCAGCAAGTCGACCACGTCGCTGAACGGGTTCATCGCCGAGAGCGGGAACCAATCACGCATCGGCTCGGTGACGCCGAGTTGGCCGTGCAGGTCGTGAACCAGGTGGCTCAACGTGTAGCGCTCGCGCTGGCGGCGCTGATCGTCGATTTCCTCGTCGCGACCGGTGAAGCTGACGGGCTGGAACGA
>Ga0068856_100003755_pt1 | contig 15226 bp, 14 predicted proteins | sample KBSCornC62_FD_66595 | JGI IMG/M metagenome (GOLD analysis project Ga0068856, IMG submission 66595) | Corn rhizosphere microbial communities from Kellogg Biological Station, Michigan, USA - KBS Corn C6-2 | ecosystem: Host-associated > Plants > Roots > Rhizosphere > Soil ...
CATGACGAGGTCGTGCACGGCAAGGGGTCGCTGCTGAACAAGGTGCCTGGCGACCGCTGGCAGCAGACCGCCACGATCCGGGCTCTGTACGCGTACATGTGGGCGCATCCGGGAAAGCAGCTGCTCTTCATGGGGCAGGAGTTCGCGCAGGGGGCGGAATGGAGCGAGGCCCGCTCCCTGGACTGGTGGCTGCTCGACGGGCCGGAGCACCGCGGCGTCCAGCGGTTGGTCGGCGACCTCAACCGGGTCTACCGCGAGACCGGCGCGCTGTTTCAGCTGGACTCCGACCCCGCCGGTTTCCGGTGGATCGACGCGAATGACGCGAGTGGCAACGTCTACTCCTTCCTCCGCTTCGGGACGGACGGATCGGCCTTGGCGTGCGTCGCCAACTTCTCCCCCGTGCCCCACGATCAGTATCGGCTCGGGCTGCCTCTTCCGGGTCGGTGGGACGAGGTGGTGAACACGGACGCCGAGGTGTACCTGGGCTCAGGCGTCGGCAACTTCGGCTCGGTGACGTCGATTGCCGGTGAGTGCCATGGGCTGCCCGCTTCGACCCAGGTGCGCGTGCCGCCGCTCGGCGCGCTGTGGCTGCGCTACCGCGGCGAAAGCTAGGCGGGAATACTCCCTGCAGATCTGCGTTGCACCTTCTAGTTTGATTGAGTCTGCAACTACTTGGAGGACGTCATGCCAGCCGTCACCGCCGACACCCTGGCCCTGCCGCGCATCTCCGCCGCGACGCTCGGCGACACGGAGCGGCCCGTCCGATCGGTGACCACCGGTCCCAAAGGCGTCGAGGGCGAGGGATTTCCCGTAACCCGGGCGTTCTACGGCCTGTCGACACAGGACCTTGACCCGTTCATCCACATGGACCAGATGGGCGAGGTCGAGTACGCGCCGGGCGAGCCCAAGGGAACGCCGTGGCACCCGCACCGAGGTTTCGAGACCGTCACCTACATGATCGACGGCACCTTCCAGCACCAGGACTCGCACGGCGGCGGCGGCTTGATCGAGAACGGCGCCACCCAGTGGATGACCGCCGGAGCAGGCATCTTGCACATCGAGACACCGCCGGAGGCGCTCGTCGTCTCGGGCGGGCTCTTCCACGGCATCCAGCTGTGGGTGAATCTTCCGGCGAAGGACAAGTTCGCCTCGCCGCGCTACCAGAACCTCGAGGGAGCCCAAGCGACGCTGCTGTCCTCTGCCGACGGCGGGGCGCTGGTGCGCGTCATCGCCGGAGCGATCGACGGGCACACCGGACCTGGTTCGACCCACACGCCGATCACGATGGCCCACGCGACCATCCAACCCGGCGCGCAGCTCTCGCTGCCATGGCAGCCGGAGTACAACGCCCTCGCGTACGTACTGTCCGGTCAGGGAACCGTCGGCGCCACCTATCGGCCGATTCACCAGGGCCAGCTAGCGCTGTTCGGGGCAGGCGACCGCCTCACCATGACCGCCGACGCTGCGCAGGACTCGAATCGGCCAGCGTTGGAGCTGCTGCTGCTCGGTGGCCAACCGATTCGCGAACCCGTCGCGCACTACGGCCCATTCGTGATGAACACCGCTGAGGAACTACAGCAGGCGATGGACGACTACCGGGCCGGGCGCCTGGGCGTCATCCCCGAGAACGCGCTCATGCCGCACACGGTGAACTGACGGATCAGCGACGAGCCCGAAGGTGCTCGATCCAGGTTGGACCGACAGTCAGGTGAACGGTCGGCTCCATCCCCGTCATCGAGTTCGGTGACCGCCGCCCGGAAGCCGTCGGACCTGCTCGCTAGGGTGCCCCCATGAGTATCAGTTCGACGATTCTGAAGTCATCGAGGGCTTCCACGCCGCTGGCGGCACTAATCAACTCTGGCTGTAAGGCAGTCGGTGGCATCTTCCGACTGGACTACGCTCGGGCCGTCGTACTTACCGATGACTGGCGCAAGAGCCAGGCGGGCGGCGTCCCGCAGGGAGCATTTCTACTCGCCGCCGCAGGCGACCAGTCAGCTGAAGGTTTCGTACTAGACGACGAAGAAGTGATCCTGCTGCGAGTCAGCGGGACCGCGTCTCTTCCGAATGAGGCGGACCTTGTTCAGACCCGACTTGCCGTGGTGCGTGACGCGGGCGATTCAGGGAAGGGATTTGACGAGGTCACCGACGAACTCACCCGCAATGAGCTGCAGCAGTCAGCTTTCGACTGCGAGGTCATCGGGACCTTCTACACAGAGCCCAACTCAACGCGTATCGAGTTCGGGTCCGACATAGACAACGTGGTCTCGTCCGCCCGATACCAGGTCTTCCTGCCGTCGCAGGACGTACTTTCGTGGGCTGCGTCGTACCCGGAGCCGTTCGGCAACGATCTCCTCACGATCGGCGCGGTCCGATTCGCCTCGACGCGTCGGCGTTCGCGTGCAGCCGGTGTTGACGCGGCCGACGTGCACGTGCACATCGACGACTTTGTGGCACGCAAGACGGCGGTATTTGGTATGACACGCACCGGGAAGTCGAACACCATCAAGACGCTAGTCACCGCGGTCTACAAGCACAGCGTGGGTGCCGAGGCAAGGATTGGCCAGCTGATCTTCGACCCACAAGGCGAATATGCGAACGTCAACGAGCAGGATCAGACGGGCTTGAGATTGCTTGGCGACACACCGGATCAGGTACGCGTGTATAAGGAGCGACCTGACCCTTCGCAGGCGGTCGAGCGAGCGCTTCGGATCAACTTTCTGGATCCGGCCACCCTGTCGACCGTGTGGGCGATGGTTCAACAGGAGGTGGCGGAATCGTCGTCGTCCGGGGCTCAGTACATGGCGGGCTTTCGAGGCGTATCGATGGAACGGCCAGACCCGAACGACTTTGGCGCCGTGGCCCATTTCGAGCGCAACCGACTCGCCTTCTATGCACTTCTTGAACGAGCCGGCATCTCTGGACCCCTGTCTGGAACAAGAGTCACCCTCGGCACGGCGCTGATCGGCGGCATGCCATCGAATCCGGCGATCGCCAATCTGACCACGAACGGAAAGCACGCGTACCTCAGCCACACGTCCGCGGCAAAGGCACTTCTGGAATGGCTCCAAGAGCAGAGCGCATCGAACAGCGCCCAGCTGTCTCAGTCGTGGAAGGATGACTTCCAAACGGGTGAGTTGGCCGACATCCTCAAAGCGATGGAGGGACGCGCCGGCGACGCTGCGATCAAACGGCTCAAGCCGTTCCATGATCCGTCCGCCATCGGGGACATCGGCGAGCTTGTGTGGGAGGACATGGTCGCAGGTCGCATGGTCATCATTGACCTTTCTCGAGGAAACGGGACGGTCGTGAAAACCCTCTCCGAGCGTGTGGTCACGACACTTCTCAACCACGCGCGAGACGAATTCGCGGAAGGGAAGAGGGCCACACCGTTTCAGATAGTGGTGGAAGAAGCACATAACCTCTTCGAGCGCGGGGCCAAGGAAGTGGCTAGTGACCCATGGGTCCGGCTCTCAAAGGAAGCAGCGAAGTACAGGATCGGCCTTATGTATGCGACGCAGGAAGTGTCAAGCGTTGACCAACGCATCTTGTCGAACACGTCGAACTGGCTCGTGGCACACCTCAACTCAGACAATGAGACCCGCGAACTATCACACTATTACGACTTCAAGACTTGGGCAGAAAGTATTCGCCGCGTCGAAGACCAAGGCTTTGTGCGTATGAAGACCTACTCCGGCAAGTACATCGTTCCAGTGCAGGTCGCAAAATTTGATCACGCCATGATCAACTCCGCCCGCGTTGCCGCGGGCCTTCAGCCGGTCGAGTTCAGCTGACCATGCCGTACTCATCTGAGCGTGCTTCACGTCTCGGTCATGTCCCGGTCGTCAATAGTCAGGCTGTTCATGATGCGTTTTCGCGTTGGGAGGTTGCGCAGGCAACGCCAGCAGATCAGGACCGGGTGAAGTCGCTTTGTCTGCCGATCGAGGAACTCGAGAACGGCGGACTCGCCTCTAGCGTGAGGTTCGCGATCACGGTCGATGGCTCGGATACCGAAGTAGAGGCAACGCGCGAGCATCCCACCATCAAGGTCGGCTATGTACGCGTCGCTGCATCGTTTGTCGACTTCGAGAAGCTGCATGAGGCCGGAGCGGGTGATTTCGTCAATCCATACGTGCTACGCGAGTCTCATCAGCATGCCGCGTTCGACCGAGCGCTTCCGGGATCCGGCCTGGTGATTCCTGGGTCGACAGGCGTCGATACGTGGCGGCAAGAGTTGGACGGGTTCCTGCAGGAAACCAAGTTCGATCAAGCATCAGACCGGACGCTCGCGGATATGCTTCTCGCCCTACACGGAACTCCCGACACACCAGCCACCACAGTGCCACTGAGGAGGTGCCCATCGTGCGGCGCAAAGGGTACGCAGCTCTCGGCAGGTCAAATCGACGTCCCAAAGGGGGGCACTAAATGTCCCGAGTGTGCAACGAAGATTTTCCTTGGCGATGCCCTCCGCACTGAAGAGGAGTACGTGCCGGAGGGGTCCAACCGAAGCTCTCTGACACGCGCAATGCTGGTAGCCGAGCGATTGACCTCACTGGGCTACATGCAGCTGCTATTCGAAGACACGCACCGCTACGAGGTGCTCGAGAAAACTATATTCGTCACCGACGGACCACTCAGCTTGAACGGAACGGTAGCCCCGCTCAAGCGAAGGTTCCAGGACTATCTCGGTGAGTTCGCCGAGCAATGCATCCGGCACGATCGTCCCGCTGCGCCGCTTGTAGTTGGCGTTGAAAAGTCAGGGACGTTTGTCGAACACGCACAACTCATCGAGCACCTGGTCGAGCCCGGGCACGTCATGCGACTGTCGACCGAGTACGTCAACCGCGTTACGGGCAGGCCTCTCAGCAACCCCTACGGCTCTGACGAGTTCTACGGCCGCAGGTTCATCTATCGCACGAGAGCGGGTGGCACGCTCGTGATCACCGTGCCCCCGAAGCCGGGTGTCACTCCATACGGTGATCCGGACGGAGAACATTGGTCGAGCTACCCGACGCTGCGGCCCGTTTGTGAGGTCCTAGACCATGTGCAAACCCGTCTGTACGACAACGCCGTGATACCGGTCGCCCTGGCGCACTCCGCAGCGTCCTTGCCACTCGGCGTGGGACAGTCCGTTCTGCGAGCCCTCGTGCAGCAGTCACTCGGTCTTCCCTCGCGCAGCCAGATTCGCCAAACCGGTCCCTTCATAGGGAATCGCTAGCGACGTTTGTCGAGTGCTGCTGCCACTGGATCGGAAAAGACGATTAGTTCTTTAGCTTCCCGCCGCTTTAGCCCGTCCTTTTCGCCACGCAGATGCGCGGAGTAGAGGAGCCGGAACTCTGACACCTCCCGCGCTCGGTACAGGCGCTTGATTAGCGGTGCGACGTCGTACGTGAGCACCCAATTAGTGTTCCAACGCCCGTTGAGAACGGCGGCGAGCTCGGCGTGATCGCCTTCCTCGAAGGAACTCATGTAGAGGGTGCTGCCTTTCTCGACGTACGGCGGATCAACGTAGGCAAAGACGTTGTCCTTTGGCAGATACTCACGCAGTCGCGCCACGCCGTCTTGTCGCGTGACACGGATCTTTCCGCTGAGTAGCGCGAGTCGCTCGATGCGCGCCCTGAGCACGGCCTTGTCGTAGCGGGCATCGATTTTGTAGGGCCCGCCCTGGGCTATCCCTCCGATCACGCCTGCACCGAGTACGCCGGACCGACTGGTGCGGTTCAGGTAGAAGGTGGCAAATCCCAAAGCAAGCGGGTCAACATCGAACTCGTGGCGACGGCGGTAGACCGCGCGCTGCTTCTTCCACTCCTCGACGGTGAGGGGGGTGCGACTCAATAATCGGAGAAACGCATCCGACTCCTTGAGCATCGCTCTCCAGCAGGCGTGGATTGCCGGGTCAAGATCGTTGATAACGACCGTTCCTACGACGCCTTTGACCAGCAGCTCCAAGCCAGCGCCGGCCCCACCGGCGTACGGCTCGACGTACGTGGGCAAGTTCAAGCCGAGAGCCTGGATGGTGCTCTCGAAGAATCCTGCCAGGGTTGCCTTTCCTCCTGGGTAACGCAAAGGGCTCGCGTGGGAACCGCGCCGCGCAATCACGTCGACCACGGTGGTTCCCTCCTGCGCGTCGAATCGTTTTGACTTTGATCCTAGGGACTCCCTAGGACGGAATCGTCGGAGGTCTCGGACGCGCTCGAGAACCAGATGAAGAGCCTTGAGTCGATCAGAACAGCGCGTTGGTGAGCGCGCGGCGCGCAGGCGGCACCCTCGGGTCGTCGTTGCCGATCAGCTCGAAATACTCGATCAGTCGATCGCGGGCGGCGTCGCGGTCATCACCGCTCACCCGCCGCACCAGCGACAGCAACCGCTCGAACGCCGCGTCCACCTGGTTTTCGCCCAGCTCGTAATCGGCCGCGGCAAGCTGAGCGGCCACGTCGTCCGGCTCGGTGTTGGCCCGTTCGATCAAGGCCGGGTCGACGCCGTCGATCCGCTCGAGGAGGCGGACCTGGCGCAGAGCGAGTGACGCCTCGGAGTTGCCGGGTTCAGCGTCGAGAATCGCCTGGTAACGCTGCGCGGCCGTCGCGTAATCGCCCTCTTCCAAGACGGCTTCGGCGCCGGCGAAGCGCGGATCGGCGAGTTCGGGCTCCGGCTCCGATCCGCCTTCCTCCGGGGCGACTAGTCCGGACAGCCCGGCTTCGCGTCCGGCTTGCAGTACCGCGTCGATGAACTCACGCACCTGCGCCTCGGGCAATGCGCCCTGAAAGCCGGGCACCAGCTGGCCGCCCAGAACGGCGAACACACTGGGGATGCTCTGCACCTGGAGCGCCTGCGATATTCGCGGGTTGGCATCGACGTCGATCTTGGCCAGCACCCACTGACCGCCGGAGTCGTTGGCCAGCCGTTCGAGCACTGGGGAGAGCTGTTTGCAGGGCTGGCACCAGTCGGCCCAAAGATCGATCAGGACCGGCACCTGGAACGAGCGGTCCAAGACCTCAGCCTGAAACGTCTCCTCGGTGACGTCGACGACGAGGCTGCCGGCAACTGGGGGCGGCGCCTCGGCCGCCCGCGCGGCAGCCTCGGATCGCGCCTTGACCGCCGCGAGATCGACGGCGCCAGCCATCGCGGCCGACAGGGCACGGTTCTGGACAGGACGACGAGGAACACCGGGACGCATGGCATCCATTGTTCCAGGATCGTCGAGGACGAGTCGCGGGCGGCGTTCAGCCGTCGGCGAAGTCGCCGGCGCCGACCCGCAGTGAGCGCAGCCGCTCGAAAATCTCCCGCAACTCGGCAAAGGTCATCGCGCTCATACCGAAGCGAGCGGCGTTGAGGTCCGCCGTGGCCGTGGCGGCCACCGCGCGCCCACGCGGCGTGAGCACGGCGAGAATGCCGCGGCCGTCGGCCGGGTTGGGCTCCCGACGGACCAAGCCGGCCGCCTCCAGGCGGTCGATCACATTCGTCACCGATGTCGCGTGCACCTGCAGCCGCTGCCCGATCCTGGACAGCGGCAGCGCTCCCGACCGGCTGTGGCTCAGCAGGACCAGCGCCTCATAGCGGCTGAAGGTGATGCCATGCGGGCGGAGAAGCCCGTCGAGCTCCGCGATCAAGATCTGATGCGCGCGCATGATCGACGTCACCGCTCGCATAGCCGCGTAGACGCTCTCGTCCTCGTCGGGCCAGTGCTCCGCCCACAGGTCCCCGGCCCGGTCGATCGGATCGAAATCGAGCGAGGAGTTCTCGGCGGGCACGGCCTGCAGATTACCCGGGACGCTCCGCGCGCCCGGTAACGTCGCAGCTATGAGCTCGCTGCAAGCCCTGGATTTGCTGGAGCTGGACGCCGACCTCGGTGACGAGGATCGCGCGCTCCGTGACACCGTTCGCGCGTTCGCCAAGGATCGTCTGCGGCCAAACATCCGTGATTGGTTCGAGGCCGGGGAGCTTCCCGCGCGTGAGCTGGCCCAGGAGCTCGGCGCCCTCGGCGTGTTGGGAATGCACCTGTCGGGGTACGGATGCGCCGGCGCGAGCGCCACCCAGTACGGCCTGGTGTGCGCCGAACTCGAGGCGGTGGACTCCGGGCTGCGCTCTCTGGTCAGCGTGCAAGGTTCGCTGGCGATGTTCGCCATCCACGCGTACGGCAGCGAGGAGCAGAAGGTGGCCTGGTTGCCGCGACTGGCCGCGGGAGACGCGGTCGGCTGCTTCGGGCTGACCGAGCCCGACTCGGGATCGGATCCCGGCTCGATGGGCGCCCGGGCTCGCCGTGACGGCGCTGACTGGGTGCTCACCGGCACAAAGATGTGGATCACGAACGGCTCGGTCAGCGATGTCGCTGTGGTGTGGGCGCGCGATGACGACGGCGTTGTCGTCGGCTTTCTCATCGAGCGGGGCACACCCGGTTTCACCGCGAACGACGTCCATCACAAGATCTCATTGCGCGCCTCCGTCACCAGCGAGCTGATCCTGGACGAGGTGCGGCTGCCGGCCGACGCGATCCTGCCCGGAGCGCGCGGCCTGCGGGCGCCACTGAGCTGCCTGAACGAGGCTCGTTACGGGATCGTGTGGGGCGTCACCGGAGCGGCGCGAGACGCCCTGGCCGAGACGATCGACTACGCCGTGGCCCGCACCCAGTTCGGCCGGCCGATCGCCGGCTTTCAGCTCACCCAGCGCAAGCTCGCCGACATGGCGGTCTCGGCGCAGCAGGCAGAGCTCACCGCGCGACGGCTGGGCGTTCTCAAGGACGCCGGCAGTCTGGAGCCGCACCAAGTGAGCTTCGGCAAGTTCGCGAACGTCCGCGCCGCGCTGGGCATCTGCCGAGAGGCGCGCTCGATTCTCGGCGGCTCGGGAATCACGACCGAGTATTCGGTCCTCCGGCACGCCGTCAACCTGGAGACGGTCTACACCTACGAGGGAACCCACGAGGTGCACACCCTTGTGCTCGGGCAACGGCTGACCGGCCTGGACGCGTTCCGATGACCACGCGGCGGAGCTAGTGGACTGGAGCACGCGGACATGTGCCCGCAAGGGCCACGTCACCTACGCCGCCGAAGAGCCCGAGTACCGATGCAAACTCGAAGCGCACACGCCCCTCGGTGAGGCCTGGCGATGCTTGCGTTGCGGCGCGTACGTGCTGGGCGAGCCGGCGGGCGCCGGGCCAGCCTCCCACGCTCCGGTCCTGTTGCGCGGCAAAGCGCTGCGCTCGGCGTTCATCCTTCGCGCGCTCGCGATCGAGCGCTGGGTGCGCGGCGTCGTGATCATCCTGCTCGGGATGGGCGTGCTCCGGCTCAAGAGCACCCAGGTCACCCTCAAGGCGTTGTTCGACAAGGATCTCAACTCGTTACAGCCGTTCTTCAACCAGATCCATTTCGACGTCGGCGATTCGAGCACGATCCACTCGATCCAGAAGGTGCTCGACGCCAAGCCGTCGACGTTGAACCTGATCGCGTTCGGGCTGCTCGGTTACGGGGCGCTGGAAGTTCTCGAAGGGATCGGGTTGTGGTCGCTCAAGCGATGGGGCGAGTACGTCGCCGTCGTCGGGACGACCCTCTTCATCCCGCTCGAGGTCTACGAGCTGACCGAGAAGGTCAGCTGGCTGAAGATCGCCGTCATGATCGTCAACGTCGCGGCCGTCGTCTACCTGTTGCTTGCCAAGCGGCTGTTCGGCATCCGGGGCGGCGGGCGGGCCTACGAGGCCGCCCTACGCGAGGTGTCGATCTTGGAGGTCGAAACGACTAGCGCCGCAGCAGCCGGAACACCCGAGCCAGCAGGTAGCACCCGAAAGCGATGAAGGTGATGAACACGCTCGCCTTCACCGTGTCGAACTGGAAGCTCAGCAACAGGCCGCCGTCGGCCGCGACGAGAGCCATGCCGATTGAGAGCAGACTTACCACCCGGGGACTCGCGCTCAGCTGACGAGCGGTGGCCGCCGGTGTGATGGCGAGGCTGAGCACCAGCAAGGTCCCGACGATCTGGGCGGCAGCAGTGACGGTCAGCGAGAGCAGGTAGCCGAAGACGAGACCGAGCAGCCGCGTCGGAACGCCGCGAGCGGCGGCGACGTCGGGATCGACCGAAGCGAAGAAGAGCGGGCGGTAGATGATCAGCATCGTCACGACCACGACACCGGCCACCACACCGAGCAGGATCAGGTCTCGCGTGGTGACTCCGAGGATCTGACCGAACAGGATGTTCGTCGCCTCGGTGGCGAAACCGTGGTAGTAGGACAGCAACAGCACGCCGACACCGAGGCCGAAAGCCAGCACGACGCCGATCGCCGTGTTCCGCTCGCTCTGACGAGCGCCAAGCAGTCCGATGGCGCTCGCTACGACCAGCGATCCGATCAGCGCTCCCGCCACCGCGTCGCCGGCGATCAACAAGCCCGCGGCCGCGCCGGTGAAGGCGAGTTCGGCCGTCCCGTGCACGGCGAACGCCATATCGCGGGCCGCGACGAACGGTCCGATCAACCCGCTGATCACTGCGATCAATGTCGCCGCGATCAAGGCGTGTTGAGCGAACGGCAGCTGAAGGTAGGTCCCGATCATGATCGTTCGCCGCCATCGTCGTGATGGTGGTGTTCTTCCTCGCTGGCCCCGACCACCACGATCCGGTCGCGAACTCGCAGGACGTCGATATCCGTTCCGTAGAGCTCGCTTAATCGCTCGCTCGTCATCACCTCTTCGGGCGCCCCCGTCGTCCAGCGACCGTTGACGAGATAGAGGACGCGGTCGACGACTGGCAGGATCGGGTTGATCTCATGCGTGACGAACACGATTGCCGATCGCGAATCTCGCCGACGACGATCGATCAGCTCGACGACCGCGCGCTGATGCGCCAAATCCAGCGACAACAGCGGCTCGTCACACAGCACGACGGACGGGTCGCCGAGCAGTGCTTGCGCTATCCGTAACCGCTGCTGTTCACCCCCGGATAGCCGGCCGATGGGGCGAGCGGCGTACTCCGTCGCGCCGACCGATTGGATCGCAGCGTCGACCCGCGCCCGCACCTCCCCGCTGCTGAACGGGAGCCCGAAGCGGTGGCCGAGCAAACCCAACTCGACCAGATCCCGCCCGCGCACGCCAAGATCGGCGTCGAAACCCTTTTGCTGGGGGATGTAGCCAACCGCGCTGCTCCCCTTGTGCGGACGCTGCCCCGCGACCTCCGCCGTCCCCGAGGTCAGCTCGCTCAATCCGAGCAGGACTCGAAGCAGCGACGTCTTGCCGGAGCCGTTCGGACCGAGGACCGCCAGGAACTCGCCTGGTCGCACGTCCAGGTCGAGCCCCTGCCAGAGAACGCGTGGGCCATAGGCGAGCGAAGCCTGGCTCAGCCGGATGGCGAGGTCGTCAGCCACGTCCACACGCGGCACAGATCCCGAACAGCTCGACTGTGTGGTCGATGTCGGTGTAGCCGTGCTCGGCTCCGACCGCAGAGGCCCACTTCTCGACGCCGCGGCCCTCGATCTCCTCGGCGCGCCCGCACTGGCGGCAGACCAGATGGTGGTGGTGCTTGGTCGACGCGCCGCCGCAGAAGCGGTACGTCGTCTCGCCGTCTGGGGTGTGGATCACGTCCACCTCTCCCTCGTCGGCCAAACCCTGCAAGTGCCGGTAGACGGTGGACAAGCCGACGCTGTCACCCTGTTGGCGGAGTGCGGAGTACACGTCCTGGGCACTGCGGAAGCCCTCCCGCTGGGCCAGGGCCTCGCGCACCATGCTGCCCTGACGGGTCTCCCGCCGGCGTCCGCCGCTGGTCATCGTGCCTCCTCGACGATTCGACGACATTATCCTAGATGAAAATCATTACCAGTCTCAGCACACGGCGGCACCAACAGGCGGGACGTGCGGCAGACCTATACGCCGAGGGCGGTCACCAGGTCGTCAGCCGCCGTGAACGGATCGACCGCGCCCTCGGCCATCCGAGCGGCCGACTCGCCGAGGGCCGCCGAACCGCGCACAGCGGCGAACCGCTGGCGAACCGCGCCGAGGGCGATCGCCTCGATCTCGACCGCGGCTCGCGCACGGCGCCCGCCGGCCAGAGCGCCAGTGGTGGAGAGCCATTCATGGTGGTCGGCGATCGCGGCTAAGACCTCGTCGACGCCCTCCCCGCGAGTCGCGACCGTCTTGAGGATCGGCCGACGCCACTGACCCGGAGATTCCGCGACTAGCGTGCGGAGATGGCGAAGATCGCGTGCCGCTTGCTCGGCGCCGTCCCGATCAGCCTTGTTGATCACGAAGACGTCGGCCATCTCGAGAATCCCGGCTTTGGCGGCCTGGATGCCGTCGCCCAGTCCCGGCGCCAGCAAAAGCACGGTCGTGTCCGCTAGCGACGACACCTCGAACTCGGCCTGGCCGACGCCGACCGTCTCCAGCAAGATCACGTCGAACCCGGCTGCGTCGAGCACTCTGAGGGCCTGCGGAACTGCGGCAGCGAGCCCACCGAGATGGCCCCGGGAGGCCATCGAACGGATGAAGACGCCCTCATCGACGCCATGCTCGGTCATCCGCACCCGGTCGCCGAGCAACGCTCCTCCGGACAACGCGGAGGACGGATCCACCGCCAGGACACCGACCCGGCGACCGGCAAGCCGTAAACGGGCCACGAGAGCGCTGGTACTGGTCGACTTGCCGACGCCGGGCGGCCCCGTCAAGCCGATGACCTGGGCGCGGCCGGCGCGCGGGACGAGCGCAGCGGCGATGCGGCGCACGGCCGGCGCGCCGTTCTCGACGAGCGTGATGAGGCGGGCAATCGCGGCCGGCTGTCCGGCCACGGCCTTGTCGATCAACTCATCGACGCCCGCGAGCCGCCTCGGCGCCGTCACCGCGTCAGCTCAGGCGGGAACGCGCAGGATGAGGGCGTCACCCTGCCCGCCGCCGCCACAGAGGGCGGCCGCGCCGACACCGCCGCCACGCCGCTTGAGCTCGTAGGCGAGGGTGAGGACAAGGCGCGCTCCCGACATCCCGATCGGATGTCCCAACGCGATCGCCCCACCGTTCACGTTCACGATCTCGTCGCTGACGCCGAGATCCTTCATCGACTGCAAGGCGACCGAGGCGAATGCCTCGTTGATCTCCACGAGGTCGAGGTCCCCGACGGTCATCCCCTCCTTGCCCAGCGCAGCCTGGATCGCGTTAGCCGGCTGCGAGTGCAGCGAGTTATCCGGACCGGCCACATTGCCGTGGGCGCCGACTTCGGCGATCCAGGAAAGTCCGAGTTCCGTCGCCTTTGCCTTGCTCATGACCACCACGGCCGCGGCGCCATCGCTGATCTGTGACGAGGAGCCAGCCGTGATCGTGCCGTCGGCCGTGAACGACGGGCGAAGCTTGGCCAACGCCTCGACCGTCGTGTCCGGGCGAATACCTTCATCCTCGCGAACCTCGACCGGGTCGCCCTTGCGCTGCGGAATCAGCACCGGGGCGATCTCGGCGTCGAACACGCCGTTCTTCGCGGCGATCGCCGCTCGCTGATGGGATCGGGCCGAGAACTCGTCCTGCTCGGCCCGGCCGAGGCCGAGCTTCGTGTTGAACTTGTCGGTCGACTCGCCCATCGCGATGTGTTCGAACGCGTCGGTCAGACCGTCATAGGCCATCGCGTCAAGCATCTCGATCGAGCCGTACTTGTAGCCCTGCCGCGACTTGGGCAGCAGATGCGGCGCGTTGGTCATCGACTCCATACCGCCGGCCACCACGACGTCGAACTCGCCGGCGCGAATGAGCTGGTCGGCCAGCGCGATGGCGTCGAGGCCCGACAGGCAGACTTTGTTGATCGACACGGCCGGCACGTTCATCGGGATCCCGGCCTTGACAGCAGCCTGCCGAGCCGGAATCTGGCCGGCGCCCGCCAGCAACACCTGGCCCATGATGACGTACTGAACATCCTGTGGCGCCACGTCGGCGCGCTCGAGCGCGGCCTTGATGGCGAACCCGCCCAGGTCAGCGCCGCTGAAGTCCTTCAGCGAACCGAGCAGCCGACCCATCGGCGTGCGAGCGCCGTCCACAATGACTGAAACCGATTCACGAGCCATGAACTGAAGCCTCCTAGGTTGCCTTCGATCCTAGTCGCGTGTCCGATCTGCCCTCACTGTGAACCCGGGCACCTCGACTCACGTGAAAACGCTGTCATGGGCGACGATGGGCGCATGTCGAGCTCCGTTCTCACTTCGCTGTTCACCAAGATCGACCACGTGGGCATCGCTGTTGCGGATCTGGACGCGGCGATCGCCTTCTACCGCGACACCTTCGGCATCGTCAGCGTGCACGAGGAAGTCAACACCGAGCAGGGTGTGCGCGAAGCGATGCTCGCCGTCGGCGACGGGGCGACGCGCATCCAGCTGCTCGCGCCACTCGACGAGACGTCCACGATCGCGAAGTTCCTGGACCGCAACGGCCCGGGCATCCAGCAGCTGGCCTATACCGTCGACGACATCGACGACGTGAGCGAGAAGCTGCGCGCCCAGGGTCTTCGACTGATCTACGAACAGCCGCGGCGCGGCACTTCCGACAGCCGGGTCAACTTCATCCATCCCAAGGACGCCGGCGGTGTGCTGGTCGAACTCGTCGAGCCGGCCCCTGCCCACCACTGAGCTGAGCCGGGTCCATCTCGATCGAGATGCCAACCTTGCGCAGCAATCCATTCGCCCGTAGCGCGAGGCAGGCCGCCGAGTGCGCAAACCACTGAGCTTTGGAGGAATGACATGGACGCGATCCGCGACGCGATCCTAGGCGACGATCTGGCGGCACTCGGGGAGCTGAAGGTTCCCGAGTCCTATCAGGGCATGGTCGTTCGCCAGGAGGACCAGGAGATGTTCGCCGGGAAGGCGAGCAAGGACAAGGACCCGCGACAGAGCCTGCATCTGCAGGAGGTCCCGACCCCTGAGCTGGGCCCGGGCGAGGCGATCGTGGCGGTCATGGCCAGCGCCATCAACTACAACACCGTGTGGACGTCGATCTTCGAGCCGGTGAGCACCTTCTCCTTCCTGCGGCGCTACGGGCGCTCGAGCAGTCTGGCCGCGAAGCACGACCGCCCCTACCACGTCGTGGGTTCGGATCTGGCCGGCGTCGTGCTGCGCGTCGGCCCCGGCGTCACCAAGTGGAACCCGGGCGACGAGGTCGTCGCGCATTGCCTGTCCGTCGAGCTCGAAGATCCGCAGGGCCACGACGACACGATGATGGATCCCCAGCAGCGCATCTGGGGGTTCGAGACGAACTTCGGCGGTCTCGCCGAGCTCGCGCTGGTGAAGTCGAACCAG
>Ga0068856_100003758_pt1 | contig 15222 bp, 7 predicted proteins | sample KBSCornC62_FD_66595 | JGI IMG/M metagenome (GOLD analysis project Ga0068856, IMG submission 66595) | Corn rhizosphere microbial communities from Kellogg Biological Station, Michigan, USA - KBS Corn C6-2 | ecosystem: Host-associated > Plants > Roots > Rhizosphere > Soil ...
CCGGCCGCGGTCTGGGATGCGCTGAACGATCCGGCGGTCCTCCAGGCGTGCATTCCCGGCTGCGAATCGTTCGCGCGCACCGGCGACAACGCGTACGCGCTCGTGATGTCCGCGCGCATCGGCCCGGTCGCCGCGCGCTTCAACGGCAAGATGACGATGAGCGACATCGACGCGCCGAACGGCTACACGCTGAATTTCGAAGGCCAGGGCGGCGCGGCCGGCTTCGCGCGCGGCGAGGCGCGCGTGTCGCTCGCGCGCGAGGGCGAGCAGCACACGGCGCTCACGTACGTCGCGAAGGCGCAGGTCGGCGGCAAGCTGGCGCAAGTCGGCTCGCGACTGATCGACGGCGTCGCAGCGAAAATGAGCGACGATTTTTTCGCGCGCTTCGCCGCGCGCTTCGCGCCGCCGCAACACGGCGTCGCCGGTGGCGCGACGACGGCCGCACCGGCGCCGCCCGCGGACGCGACGGTCAAGACGGAATCGGCGCCGATCGCGCCGCCCGGCGGCGCGCAATGGATCCGTTACGCGGCGATCGTCGCGATCATCATCGTGCTGATCGTCCTCTACGCGCGCGGATATCGTTGAGGCAGGCGAGGTAAGCAAACCGTGGACAGCGTCGATCGGGATGTCTTGCGCAAGAGCGCGCAATGGGTGGAGGAGGGCAGGCGCGTGCTGCTCGTCACGGTCGTCAAGACGTGGGGCAGCTCGCCGCGACCGGAGGGCGCGATGCTCGCCGTGCGCGAGGATGGCCTCGTCGTCGGCTCCGTCTCCGGCGGCTGCATCGAGGACGACATCGTCGACCGCTCGCGGCGCGAAGGCCAGCGCGCGACCCGGTGCGAAGTCGTCACCTACGGCGTCACGGCCGACGAGGCGCGCCGCTTCGGTCTGCCGTGCGGCGGCACGATCGAGCTCGTGCTCGAGCCACTGACGCGCGAATCGGGGATCCGCGCGCTGCTCCGCGAAGTCGAGACCGGTCATCTCGTTGCGCGCAGGCTCGATCTCCGCTCGGGCTTCGCGACGCTGCACCCGGCGCAGGCGAGCGACGGGCTTGCATTCGACGGCAAGGTCCTGCGCACGATTCACGGTCCGCGCTACCGGATGCTCGTGATCGGCGCGTCGCAGCTGTCCAAATATCTCGCGGAGATCGCGGTCGGTCTGGGCTACGACGTCACGATCTGCGACCCGCGCGACGAATATTCGGAGACGTGGGACGTTCCCGGCGTTCGCCTGGTGCGCACGATGCCCGACGACACCGTGCAGGCGATGCGTCTCGACGAGCGCTGCGCGGTGATCGCGCTGACGCACGATCCCAAGCTCGACGATCTCGCGCTGATGGAGGCGCTCAAGTCGCCGGCATTCTATGTCGGCGCGATCGGATCGCGGGCGAACAACGAGAAGCGTCGGGAGCGGCTGCGCGAGTTCGACCTGTCCGCGGCCGAGATCGCGCGGCTGCACGGGCCGGTGGGTCTCTACATCGGCAGCCGCACGCCGCCGGAAATCGCGATATCGATCCTCGCCGAAGTGACGGCGATCAAGAACGGCGTCGATGCGTCGCGGATCGTATCGGTGGCCGCCGGCAAGGCCACGCCCGCGCAGGCGCCGGCGTGCAGTGTGCTCGACGAAGCGCAACGCGCGGACGGATGATCGACGGCTATCAAAGCGGTTTCGGCGGCGAGTTCGCGACGGAAGCGCTCGCAGGCGCATTGCCGATCGGCCGCAATTCGCCCCAGCGGCCCGCGTACGGTCTTTATGCGGAGCAGCTCTCGGGCACCGCGTTCACCGCGCCGCGCCACGCGAACCGGCGCTCGTGGCTGTATCGGATCCGCCCGGCGCTGCTGCACGGAGCGTTCGAGCCGCTGGCGCAGCCGCGGCTCGCCACCGCCCCGTTCGACGGCGCGCACACGTCACCCAATCAATTGCGCTGGGATCCCTTCCCGCTGCCTCACGCGCCGACCGATTTCGTCGACGGCCTTGCGACGATCGCCGGCAACGGCAACGCCGCTGCGCAGATCGGCATCGGCGTTCACGTCTACGCGTGCAACCGGTCGATGCGCGGGCGCTTCTTCTACGATGCCGACGGCGAGCTATTGATCGTCCCGCAGCAGGGCGAGCTGCGCATCGCGACCGAGCTCGGCGTGCTCGACGCGGCGCCGGGCGAGATCGCGCTCGTGCCGCGAGGGGTGCGGTTCGAGACAGCGCTCGCCGACGAGGCGACGCCGGCGCGCGGCTACGTATGCGAGAACTATGGCGCCCAGTTCCGGCTCCCGGAGCTCGGGCCGATCGGGGCGAACGGGCTCGCGAATGCGCGCGACTTTCTCGCGCCGGTCGCCGCCTACCGCGACGAGGACGGCGACTTCGAGCTCGTCGCCAAGTTCGGCGGACGGCTGTGGCGCGCGCCGATCGACCATTCGCCGCTCGACGTCGTCGCGTGGCACGGCAACTACGCGCCGTACAAGTACGATCTCGGTCGCTTCAACGCGATCAACACGGTCAGCTTCGACCACGCCGATCCGTCGATCTTCACCGTGCTGACGTCGCCGTCCGACACGCCGGGGACCGCGAACGTCGACTTCGTGATCTTCCCGCCGCGCTGGCTCGTCGCGGAAGACACGTTCCGGCCGCCGTGGTTTCATCGCAACGCGATGAGCGAGTACATGGGACTGATTCGCGGCGCGTACGATGCGAAGGCCGAAGGCTTCGTGCCGGGCGGCGCGAGCCTGCACAACGCGATGTCGGGACACGGACCGGACGCCGCGACGTTCGAGCGCGCGTCCAGCGCGGCGCTTGCGCCGCAGAAGCTCGTCGACACGCTCGCATTCATGTTCGAAAGCCGCTACGTGATCCATCCGACGCCGTTCGCGCTCGCGGCGAACGAGCTGCAGCGCGACTACGCCGCGTGCTGGCGGGGACTTGCGCGCCGGTTCAATCCGAATCCATGAATCCCGGCGATCCGAAGCTTCGGTCCTTCATCACGGTCGCGAAGGACTCGCACTTCCCGATCCAGAACCTGCCCTACGGCGTCTTCACGACGCCCGCGAACTATTCGCCGCGCGTCGGCGTCGCGATCGGCGACCAGGTGCTCGACCTGTCGGTGCTCGAGCAGGCCGGCTTGCTCGACGTCGCGCCGGGCGAGCGGCTGTTCAACCGGCCGACGCTCAACGCGTTCATCGAGCGCGGCCCGGACGTCTGGCGGCGCGCGCGCGAGACGATCAGCGAGCTGCTGCGCACCGAGAACGCGCGGCTTCGCGACGACGCGCGGCTTCGCGCACGCGCGTTCGCGCCGCAATCGGCCGCGAAGATGCTGCTGCCGTTGACGATTCCCGGCTACACGGATTTCTATTCGTCGAAGGAGCACGCGACGAACGTCGGCTCGATGTTCCGCGACCCCGCCCACGCGCTGCTGCCGAACTGGCTTTACGTTCCGATCGCGTACAACGGACGGGCGAGCTCGATCGTCGTCTCGGGCACGCCGATCCTGCGCCCGAACGGCCAGATCAAGCGGCCGGACGCGGCGCAGCCGTCGTTCGGCCCGTCGCAGCGTCTCGACTTCGAGCTCGAGATGGCGTTCGTCATCGGCGTTCCGAGCACGCTCGGCGAGCCGATACCGGTCGGCTCGGCTTCGGCGCACGTGTTCGGCATGGTGCTGATGAACGACTGGAGCGCGCGCGACATCCAGCAATGGGAATACATCCCGCTCGGGCCTTTCAACAGCAAGTCGTTCGCGACGTCGATCTCGCCCTGGGTCGTCACGATGGACGCGCTCGAGCCGTTTCGCGTCGAGGGACCGGTGCAGAATCCGCCGCCGCTGCCGTATCTCGCTACGCAGGGTCCGCAGGCGTACGACATCGAGCTTTCGGCGTCGCTCGCCCCCGCCGGCCGGCCGCCGCTCGTCGTCTCGCGGACGAATTTCCGCGGAATGTACTGGAGCATCGCGCAGCAGCTCGCGCACCATACGGTCTCCGGCTGCAACACGCGCGTTGGAGACCTGATGGGCTCGGGAACGATCAGCGGCACCACGCCCGACAGTTGCGGCTCGCTTCTCGAGATCACGCGCAACGGCGCGGTGCCGCTCAACCTCGACGCAGGCGAGCGGCGTTTCCTCGAAGACGACGACGAGGTGATCCTGACGGGATGGGCGCAGGCAAAGGATTATCGCGTCGGCTTTGGCGAAGTGCGCGGCCGCGTCGTCGCCGCGCGCTCGCATGCGTAACCTCGATTCGTGAATCGCGGCGGGTCGCGATCCGAACCGTGACGAATCCGCGGTCCCGCCGGTACGCAACCGCGATCGCACGTCTCGTCGCAGCGCTCGTCATGCTTGGCGCAGCGCGCGCGTTCGCCGCCACGTTCCTGCCGATTTCCGATGCGGTGCTTCGCGCGCACGCGGACGCGATCGTGGAGGGGATCGTCGTGTCGACACGCGTCGCGCCCGACGCGCGCGGACGTCCGGAGACGCTTACGGTCGTGCGGCCGCTCGACGTGCTGAAGGGTGACCTCGGCGGGGCGCTCGTGCTGCATCAGCTCGGCGGCGCGCTGCCGGACGGACGCATTACGCTGCTCGCGGGCAGTCCGCGCTACGCGATCGGCGCGCACGTGCTCGTGTTCGCGATCGCGCGGCCGGAAGGCGACTACCAGACCGCGGAGATGCTTTTCGGCAAGTTCGACGTCTCCCGCGACGCATCGGGCCGTCTCTTCGCCGTGCCGGCGCTCGCCGGCAGCGATGCCGCGCGCGTATCCGAGTTCGAGCTGCTGCAGCGCGACGGCAGCACCAAGGCGGCGGTCAAGTCGCAACTGGGCCGGCCGCGCGCGCTCGACGCATTCAAGCGCTTCCTGCGCGATCCTTCCGCGCGGGACTTCATCACCGTCGCGACTCCGCTCGGAGGGCTCGTGCCGCTGCGCGACGACACCGCCGGTGCGGCCGTGATCGAGAAGTGGTTGAGCTTCTCCGGTCTCTGGCGCTGGAACAACGGCGCCACCGCGTCGTGGTACCTCGACGGCACGGTGAACATCACCGGCGGCGGCGCAACGGAAGCCGCGAACGCGCTCGCGACGTGGGACGACGATCCGAATTCGCAGATCGCCTACTCGCTGACGAGCAACACGAACACGAACCCGATCCACATGGCGGCGCCGTCGTCGCCGTGCGGATGGAACTCGTGCCTCGCTGGCGCGGGCGTCGTCGGTTGTGGCGGCCCGGACGGCAGCGGCACCAACGCGTGGCGCGGCGACACTTACCACACGATCACGTCCGGCGAAGTGTGGCTGCGGCCGTATTGCACGATGAACCTGCTGTCGTCGACCGAGACGCAGGCGGTGCTCGAGCACGAGCTCGGGCACACGCTCGGCCTCGACCATTCCGACACCGGCGTCTGGTCGCCGCACGATCAATGCATCGGCGACGAGAACGGCGCGATCATGCGTTCGGTCACGCAGGACCAGACGGCACTCGGAACCGACGATACCGATGCGATCCGCTGGCTGTACGGGGATGGCGGCAACTCGTGCTCGTCGCGGACGCTCACGGTCAGCGTCGGCGCCTCCGCGCGCGGGAGTGTCACGAGCAACCCCGCGGGCATCGCGTGCCCCGGCACGTGCACGGCGAGCTTTCCGATCGGGACCGTCGTCACGCTGACCGAGGCGCCAAACTCGGGACGCGTGTTCTCCGGCTGGTTCGGCGATGCGTCGGGCACCGCCAATCCGGTACAGGTGACGATGAACCTGAATCGCAGTGTCGATGCCGCCTTCGACGATCCGTCGCAGCCGGAGATCTTCCCGCCGGATTGCGCGCTTCCGACCACGGGCTGGACCAATGCGCCGTCGGGGGCGACGACCGGATGGCGGGTGACGAACGAGACGAGCACCGAAGGCGACTGCAGCCTGCAGTCCGGACCGATGACGAGCGGCCCGGGCATCAACAAGGCGCAGATCCGCTTTGCCGGCACGTTCACGAACGGCACCGTGTCGTTCGACCGGCGAGTCTCGAGCGAACCAGACTACGACTGCTTCCGCTTCCTGATCGACGGCGTGCAGCAGAACGTGCAGGGATCGTGCGCCAACAGCGGCGGCCTCGGCGCGTCCGGCAACGTCGCATGGGGAAGCGTCGCCGTGCCGATCACCAGCGGGCCGCATACGCTGACGTGGTCGTACGAAAAGGATTCGTCGGTGTCCGACGGACAGGATGCCGCGTGGATCGACAAGCTCGTCCTGCCGATCGTGGGCCTCGTACTGTCGCCGGACGCGATGCTCGACCTGGGTGACGCACGCGTCGGCACGGTGTCGGCGTCGAAGACGATCACCGTCAACAATCCCGGTGCATCGCCGATCGCGATCGGCAGCATCGCCGCGACGGGCGACTTCACGGTGAGCGACGATTGCGGCAGCAGCATTGCGCCGTCGGGCACCTGTCATGTCCACGTTGCGTTCGCGCCGGCGCAGACCGGTGCGGCGCAGAGCACGTTGACGATCCACACGACGTCTGCAGGCGATTTCCCGGTCGCCCTGGCCGGCTACGGCGAAAAACCCATGCCCGCCGCGGCGAGCGACGTCCTCGTGCCGATCGTCGCGCAGACGGGCTCGTTCGCCGCGGAGATCTACGTGCGAAACGAGAGTGCCGTCGACATCGTGCTCGACGTCGATTTCCACGAAGCCGACAACGCTGCGGTTCCGGGACAGCGTCCGTGCTCCGCGTTTGCCGTGCCGGCAAGCACGACGAGGCTGCTGTCGATCGCGAGCGATTGCACGCTCGGCGCCGGCTCTCACTTCGGCATGCTCTCGCTGCACGAGCAGACGGGAACGCACGCGTTCACCGCGTTTGCGCGCACGCAAACTCCGGCCGGCGTCGGTTTCACCGTCGATGGCCGTCCGTTCGCCGCGTTCGGCGCCGGGGCCGCATTCGTCGACGGTCTCAAGCGCTCGTCAAGCGGACCGCATTACCAGTCCAACTGCTTCGTCGGTGCGCTCGGCGTTCCGCTCAGCTATCGCGTCGACGTGACGACGAGCGACGGCGCCGGGATCGGTGTGCCGATCACAGGCTCGCTCGCGGCGAACCATATGCTGCGCCTGCTCGACGTGCTGGCACTTGCCGGTGCGCCGGCGGGCGACTACAGCGGCGTGCGCGCGAAGTTCTCGCAGACGAGCCCGGGCAACGCGCCGCTCGTCGCGTTCTGCACGATGCAGGAGAGCGTGACGTTCAGCGCGGACTTCAGGATCGCGAAAGCGAACGACGTAGCGGCGCCGAGCCTCGTCGTGCCGGTCGCCGCGCACACGGCGTCGTTCGAGACCGAGGTCTACGTACGCAACGCAAGCGCCGCGGCGATCGGCGTGAACGTCCGCTTCGACGAAGCCGACAACTCCGCGCAGCCGGGCGCGCATGCGTGCAGTCCGCTGGCGATCCCGGCGAACGCGACGCGCCTGCTGACACTCGCCTCGCAATGCGGCCTCGACGCCGCGTCGCATTTCGGGATGCTCGCGCTCGACGACGCGGCGTCGCCGCGCTCGCATCCGTTCACGGTCTTCTCGCGCAGCCAGACGCCGGCGGGCGTGGGCTTCAGCGTCGAGGGATACCCGGCGGCGTGGTTCGGCGCCGCCCCGGGCTTCGTCGGCGGCCTGAAGCGTTCGTCGACGGGTCCGCACTACCAGTCCAACTGCTTCGTTGGCGCGCTCGACGCGGGCGTCGATTACCGGATCGATCTCGCCGACGTGAACGGCGCAGCGCTCGGCTCACCGCTGACCGGCACGCTCGCGCCGCATCACCTGCTGCGCTACCTCGACGTTCTATCGGCGGCCGGCGCGCCGGCGGGCGACTACACCGCAGTGACGGCAACGTTCAGCGAGACGAGCGGCAGCGCGAGCTTCGTCGGCTTCTGCACGATGCAGGAAAGCGTCACGTTTGGCGCCGATTTCCGGATCGCCGACTGACGCAGGAAACGCCGTCCGATCGCCCCGGGCGCTGAAAACCTGTCTCGAAATCAGGCGAGCGGGCCGAGAGCAGACATTTCGAGATAGGTTTCAGGCCGCGCCGAGCCCGAAGATCCGCCTCATCCACAACCGCGACGCCGGCGGCGCGCCATCGCGGCGACGCTCGCCCGCAGCGCGCCACGCGATCTCCGAGCGCGTCGGGTAAGCGTGGATCGCCGCCGAAATGTCGTCGAGCTTCATCCGCTTGCCGAGCGCGAGCACGCACGATGCGATGAGGTCGCCGGCGTCGGCGCCGACGATCGCCGCGCCGAGCAGATGGCCGCGGGCGTCGGTGACGAGCTTCGCGAAGCCCTCGGTCTCGACCTCGGCACGCGCGCGATCGACGTCGGCGAACGGAAAGCGGTACACGCGGTGGTCGATGCCGTGCCGGCGCGCCTCGGTTTCCGACAGCCCGACGCGCGCGAGCTCGGGATCGGTGTACGTGCACCACGGCACCGTCGACGACGGCTTCGCCCAGCTCATCCGCAGAAGCGTCTGCCGCAGCACGATCTCGGCGTGATGTTCGGCGACGTGCGTGTACGGAAACGTCCCCGCGACGTCGCCGACGGCGTGTATGCGCGGGTTCGTCGTCGACAGCATGTCGTCGATGACGAGCCGGCCGTTGTCGACGCGCACGCCGGCGGCGTCGAGCCCGAGGTTCTCGACGTTCGCTACGCGCCCGGCCGCGAGCAGCAGATGCGTCGCCGCGATCTGCTCGACCGCGCCGTTCGCGTTGCGCAGCGTCATCCGCACGCGTCCCGCCTGCGGATCACCGGGCATGACGCCGCCGACGCTGATGCCGAGCCGATAGCGGACGCCCTCGGCCTCGAGCTGTCGCTGCACGACGGCCGCGACGTCGGCGTCCTCGCGCGGCAGGATCTTCTGCGCCATGTCGACGACGGTCACTTCGCTGCCGAGGCGCCGGAACGCCTGCGCCATCTCGCTGCCGACCGGTCCCGCGCCGACGATGACGAGACGCGGCACCGGCTCGCGCAGGTCGAACACGGTCTGGTTCGTGAGGTAGGGCACGTACGCGAGGCCCGCGATCGGCGGGATCGCCGGGCGCGAGCCGGTCGCGAGCACGAAATGCCTGGCGCTGATCGTCCGGCCGTCGACTGCGAACGCGGTGGTCGAAACGAAGCGGCCGCCGCCGTGGATCACGTCGACGCCGAGACTCGCGAAGCGTTCGGGGCTGTCCTCGGCGGCGATGCTCGCGACGACGCCCGCGACGTGCTCCATCACGCGCGCGACACTCGGCTGCGGATCCGCCGGCGCAAGCGCGAAGCGGTCGGCGTGGCGCATCATGTACGCGACGCGCGCGGACTTGCGCAACGTCTTCGACGGAACCGAGCCGCGCCAGAGGTTGTCGCCGCCGAGGCGATCCTTCTCGATCAGCGCCACCTTCGCGCCGAGCTTCGCGCCGCCGGCGGCAACGGCGAGGCCCCCGGCGCCGCCACCGATGACGGCAAGATCGAATTCGGATTTCATGGGCTAAAGCGCGATCGGGCGGAACGTGCAGGCGCCGATGTTACGCCTCGGCGTACCCGCGAATCACCGACCAGGTCGTGCCTGGAGCGGTCGTCCCGGAGTTTCGACCGCATTTGGGCCGCGATGTTGCGAAGGCGTTCAGTGAAAGTCGCGCGAGCGCGTGGGCAGCGCGCCGAGCATCGGCGTCAGGTCGACGAGGCGGCCGGCCAGCACGTGCACGACGTCGCCCTCGCGCTCGATGCGGCCATACACGCCGAGAAGGCGCGCGCCGAGGAGCTCGCGGCGCTGGCGGTCGGAGAGGTCGCGGCGGACGATCACGTTCGACGCGCCCGTTTCGTCCTCGATCGTCACGAAAATCACGCCGCTCGCCGTGTCGGGGCGTTGGCGGCCGATGACGATGCCCGCGGTGCGTACGATGCGGCCGTGCGGTGCGCGACGGACGTCGTCGGCGCTCGCAAGCCGCCGCTCGCGAAGCTGCCGGCGCAACAGCGCAAGCGGATGGCGACGCAGCGTGAGGCCGAGCCGCCGATAGTCGGCGACGATGTCCTGGCCTTCGGACGGCGGCGGCAGCGCGGGTTGCGCTTCATCGAACGCGCTGCCGGCGAGGAGCGCGGGCAACCGCTCGACGCCGACGACGTCCCACACGGCGTCGTGGCGATGCCCCGCGAGCGACGCGAGCGCGTCGCCGTCGGCGAGGGCGGTGAGGTCGCGGCGGTCGAGACGCGCGCGATGTGCGAGATCGGCGACGTTTGTGAACGCTTGCGCGCGCCGCGCAGCGACGATTCGCGCGGCACCGGCCTCGGTTAGGCCGCGAACGAGGCGCAGGCCGAGGCGGAGGGCCGGCCCCTCATCCGTCGCGCTCTCGCTCGGCTCCCTCTCCGCATCGGGGAGAGGGTTGGGGTGAGGGGCGTTTTCCAGCGTGCAATCCCAGTCGCTGATCGTCACGTCGGGCGGCAGCACGACGACGCCGTGCCGGTGCGCGTCGCCGACGAGTTGCGCCGGCGCATAGAAGCCCATCGGCTGCGAATTCAGAAGCGCCGCGCAGAACGCGGCCGGCTCGTAGTGCTTGAGCCACGACGACACGTAGACGAGCAGCGCGAACGACGCCGCGTGCGACTCGGGAAAGCCGTATTCGCCGAAGCCCAATATCTGCTGGTAGATCTGGCGCGCGAACGATTCGTCGTAGCCGCGCGCACCCATGCCGTCGACGAGCCGCTGCTCGAAGACTTGCAGCCCGCCCTTGCGCCGCCACGCGGCCATCGAGCGGCGCAGCCGATCGGCTTCGCCCGGCGTGAAGCCGGCGGCGACGATCGCGAGCTGCATCACCTGCTCCTGGAAGATCGGCACGCCGAGCGTGCGCTCGAGGACGCCCTTCACCGCGTCGCTCGGATACGTGACCGGCTCGAGGCCCTGCCGGCGCTTCAGGTACGGATGCACCATGCCGCCCTGGATCGGTCCGGGCCGCACGATCGCGACTTCGATGACGAGGTCGTAGAACGTCGCGGGTTTCAGGCGCGGCAACATCGATTGCTGCGCGCGCGATTCGATCTGGAACACGCCGATCGTGTCGGCCTTCTGGATCATCGCGTAGACGGCCGGATCCTCGGGCGGAATGTCCTGCATCGCAACGGGTGTGCCGCGCCAGGACGACACCATCTCGAGCGCGCGGCGGATCGCCGACAGCATCCCGAGCGCGAGGCAGTCGACCTTGAGCAGTCCCATCGCGTCGAGATCGTCCTTGTCCCACTGGATCACCGTGCGATCGGGCATCGCCGCGTTCTCGACCGGCACCATCCGTTCGAGGAGGCCCCGTGCGATGACGAAGCCGCCGACATGCTGCGACAGATGCCGCGGGAAACCCAGCAGGTGGCCGGCGAGCGTGACGATGCGCCGCACGATGCGATTGTCGGGATCGAACCCCGCTTCCCGGATGCGATCGCGATGGATCGTGCGGCCGTCCCACCACGCGAACACGCCGGTCAGGCGATCGAGTTGCGCGAGGTCGAGACCGAACGCGCGGCCGACGTCGCGGATCGCGCTCTTCGGCTGGTAGGTGATGAGCGTCGCCGCGAGCGCCGCACGGTCGCGCCCGTATTTCGCATACACGTACTGCATCACCTCCTCGCGCCGCTGGTGCTCGAAATCGACGTCGATGTCGGGCGGCTCGTTGCGCTCGCGGCTGATGAAGCGCTCGAACAGCATCTCGCTTCGCGCCGGGTCGACCTCGGTGATCGAAAGTGCGTAGCAGACGGCCGAGTTCGCCGCCGATCCGCGACCCTGGCACAGGATGCCTCGCGAACGCGCGAACGCGACGATGTCGTGGACGGTGAGAAAGTACGGCTCGTAGCGAAGCTCCGCGATCAGCGCGAGCTCGTAGTCGATCAGCGCGCGCACGCTCGCCGGCGCGCTCGTGCAGCGGAACGCGCTGTCGCCGTGCACGCTGTCCTCGCCATACCGCTCGGCGAGACCTCGCTCGACCAGCTTGCGCAGCCACGACGTCGCCGTCTCGCCCGGCGGCACGATCTCCTCCGGATATTCGTAGCGCAATTCGTCGAGCGAAAAGCGGCAGCGGCGCGCGATCTTCACCGACTCCTCGAGCAGCGCCGGCGGATAGATTCCTGCAAGCCGCGCGCGCGAGCGGAGATGCCGCTCGCCGTTCGGATAAAGCGCGTGGCCGCATTCCGAAAGCGGGAGGCCCAGCCGCACCGCGGTCAGCGTGTCCTGCAGCGCGCGCCGCGCGCGCACGTGCATGTGCGCATCGCCCGCCGCGACGAGCGGCAGGCCCGCCTCGCGACCAAGCGCTGCACACTGCGCAAGCCGTGCCGCGTCGCCGGCCTGCGCGGTGAGCTCGACGCCGATCCACACGCGATCGTCGAACGCCTCGCGCACGAAGCGCGCATCGCGGCGCAGCGTTTCGTCGATGGCGCATGCGCGCAGATCGAGCGCCGGCAACCAGAGTGCGAGGCAACTCCCCGCGATCGCGACGTCCGCGCGCGAAAGCCGGTACGTGCCTTTCGTCGCCTGCCGGCGTCCGCGCGTGATCAGTTGCGACAGGTCACCATAGCTCGCGCGATCGGTCGCGAGCAGCACGAGCTTCAGCCCGTCGTCGAGCACGATCTCGCTGCCGAGCACGAGCGGCAGTCCCGCGTCCTTCGCCGCGAGATGTGCGCGCACCGCGCCGACGAGCGAGCACTCGTCGGTCAGCGCGAGCGCGCTGTAGCCCTCGGTCTTCGCGCGCTCGACCAGCTCCTCCGGATGCGATGCGCCGCGCAGGAACGAGAAATTCGACAGGCAGTGCAGCTCGGCGTACGCCGGCAGCAGGTCGGGTGACGCCATACCGCATGAATATACGGTATCGGCCGGAACTTGGCGAGTTCCGCGACCGACGCTAACGTAAGATGCGAATCCCGCAGGGATTTTCCCGTCCGTTCAATTCGCTTCCCCGAAAGTCGTCCTTCATGCCGCAGATCGCCTTCGATCGCTTCTACCGTCATGCCGAACTGACCGAGCTGCTGTACGCGTTCACGCACGAGCATCCCGAGCTCATCGCGATCGAATCGATCGGCAAGAGCCACGAGGGCCGCGACATCTTCGTGCTCACCGTCACGAACACCGCGACGGGACCCGCCAGCGAGAAGCCGGCGTTCTGGGTCGACGGCAACATCCACTCGACCGAGGTCGCCGCGTCGGCGGCCGCACTCTACTTCCTGAACACGCTCGTCACCCAGTACGGCCGCGACGACGAGATCACGCGCGCGCTCGACACGCGCGCGTTCTACGTCTGCCCGCGGATCAATCCCGACGGCGCGGAATGGGCGCTCGCCGACAAGCCGAAATGGGTGCGCTCGAGCACGCGCCCGTATCCGTTCGACGAGGATGACCTCGAGGGGCTCACCGTCGAGGACGTCGACGGCGACGGACGCATCCTGCAGATGCGCATCGAGGATCCGAATGGATTGTGGAAGGGACACCCCGACGCGCCGGACCTCATGGTGCGCCGCGAGCCGACCGAAGTCGGCGGCACGTACTACCGGATCCTGCCGGAAGGCCGTTACGACGATTACGACGGTTACACGCTCAAGATCAAGCGGCCGCGCCAGCAGCTCGATCTCAATCGCAATTTCCCGGCGAGCTGGCGACAGGAGTTCGAGCAGCACGGCGCGGGACCTTATCCGGCGTCGGAGCCCGAGATTCGCGCGATCGTCGATTTCGTCGTCACGCATCCGAACATCACGGCGGGCACCACGTTCCATACGTGGAGCGGCGTGCTGTTGCGGCCGTTCGAGCACATGTCCGACGACGAGATGGACGCCGAGGACCTGTGGTTCTACCAGCGCGCGGGGCGCAAGGGCACCGAGCTCACCGGCTATCCGGCGATCTCGGTGTTCCACGAATTCCGCTATCACCCCAAGTCGGTGATCGGCGGCACGTTCGACTGGATCTACGAGCACCTCGGTCTCTTTTCGTGGGTCGTCGAGATCTGGTCGCCGATGCGCGAAGCCGGCATTGCGAACTACAAGTTCATCGACTGGTTCCGCGATCATTCGCTCGACGACGATCTCAAGCTCTATCGCTGGAACCAGCAGAAACTCGGAGGCGCCGCGCATCACGGATGGAAGCCGTACGCGCATCCGCAGCTCGGAAAACTCGAGATCGGCGGTTGGGATCGCTTCCACGCGTTCGGCAACCCGCCGCTGCCGCTGCTCGAACGCGAGATCGCGAAGTTTCCGCGGTGGCTCCTGTGGCAGGCGCTTTGCTCGCCGAAGCTCGAGCTCGTCCATGCCGGCGCGGAACGCGTCGGCGACGGCACATGGAAGCTGATGCTGGTCGTGCAGAACGTCGGCTGGCTGCCGACGTACGTGACGAAGCGCGCGCTCGCGCGCAAGACCGTACGCGGCATTCGCACCGAGCTCGAGCTTCCCGCCGGCGTGACGCTCGAGGGCGGCAAGCTTCGCGACGACATCGGCCAGCTCGAAGGCAAGGCGTACAAGCACACGGGCGTCTCGTTCTGGCCCGACTACAACGTCACCGACGATCGCGTCAGGCGCGAATGGATCGTGCGCGGCGACACGGGCGCGACGGTCGGCATCACCGTGCGCCACGAGCGCGCCGGCACGCTGCGCGCATCGATCGCGCTGCGCTGACTGACAGGCGCCGATCAAATTTCGGCCGTCGGGCGAAGACGGCAATGCGGAGGAGGAAGCAATGGTGCTGCGAACCCGGGTGCATCGATACGTTGCGTGGAGCATCCTCGTGGCGCTCGCAGGCTGCGCGACACCGCCGTCGACCGAGCGCGCGGGGATCGAGCGCATCGATCACGTCGTCGTGCTCTATGCGGAGAATCGCAGTTTCGACAATCTCTACGGGCTGTTTCCCGGCGCGAACGGCCTCGCGAACGCGACGCCCTCGCAATCCACGCAGGTCGATCGCGACGGCACGCCGCTGCCGCACCTGCCGCCCGTGTGGAAAGGCAGCACGGCCGAGGCCGACGCCGCATTTCCGAAGGATCTGCCGAACCGTCCGTACCGGATCGACGCAGCGCCGATCAACCTGCCGCTTTCGGTCAAGACGCGGGATCTGATCCACGCGTTCTATCGCAATCAGGAGCAGATCGACGGCGGACGCAACGACCGCTTCGCCGAGGCGAGCGACGCGGGCGGACTCGTGATGGGCCACTACGACGGGTCGAAGCTGCCGATGTGGAAGTGGGCGCAGGATTACACGCTCGCCGACAACTTCTTCATGGGCGCGTTCGGCGGCTCGTACCTCAACCACGTGTGG
>Ga0068856_100003769_pt1 | contig 15194 bp, 25 predicted proteins | sample KBSCornC62_FD_66595 | JGI IMG/M metagenome (GOLD analysis project Ga0068856, IMG submission 66595) | Corn rhizosphere microbial communities from Kellogg Biological Station, Michigan, USA - KBS Corn C6-2 | ecosystem: Host-associated > Plants > Roots > Rhizosphere > Soil ...
GCCCCCACAGGGTCCGTGGCGAAGCTCCCCGGTGTCTCTGAGGGCATCCACCCGGTTTACAGCCGGTGGTTCGAAAGGCGCGTTCGCTTTTCAATGAGGGACGAGGACCAGTTCGACACGGTGATGCAGGCAGCGGCCAAGGGATTCACCGTGGAAGACGACATCTACGACGCCAGCGGCATGACGAAGGTCGTTGTCTACCCGACTGAGGACATCCTGCTGAGCCAGGTACGCTACCTGGGATTCGATGACTCCGTGGTGCAGTCGGCGGACGAGCTGGATATCCGCGAGATGCTTGCGGTGCAGCGCGTCTATCAGAAGTTCTGGGCAGACAACGCCGTGTCGTACACAGTCAACATTCCCGAGGGAAAGGTATCAGAGTCGGACCTGGCCGACATTCTCGCGGAGTACCTGCCGGACCTGAAGGGCACGACGGTCATGGTGGACGCGAGCAGGCCGCAGGCCCCGTACACGAGGATCACCCGCGAGCAGTACGAGGCAGCCGTGGCTACGACGATTGAAGATTCAACGGATGAGTCCTGCGCGAACGGGGCCTGCCCGGTGCGCTAGAGCGCTATCCACTCGAAGTCAGCGCAGCCGCAGTTAGTGCACCGGACCTGGCCGCCGGACTTCAGCCACTCGAAATGACGGCGGCACAGGTGGGCGATGCTGTTGCAGCAGCAGATCTTGATCGTCACCGCTGCCTCTGCGTTGCACTTCCTGTCTATGACCCATGTCTGGCACCTGGGAGGCTCGCTGAATACCGCTTCCAGCTCGGAGATGTCGGTGCCGGGGTCTGCCGTGGCTGTGCTCACTGTTTACGCCTTAGCTCGGGTCGGTGGTAAGGATTGCGTACAGCATCGTAGACGTGTTCTGCCGGTCGCGTTCGGTGACAACCTGCATGAGCCGGTACTCTGGGTACTTCCGGCAGAACTCGTTTACCTGGTCTATGAGGCGGCCCATGCCTGTAAGGCGGGCTACGCCTGTGTCTCCTGGTATGTAAGTATAACGTGCTGACGAGGAGGTCATTATGGTCTGCTCCATCGCTTTCGCTCTGTTTTTGTCATTGCGTCGCCTACGTGCCAGCGGTCGCAGAACGGACAGGGGTAGGGTTCCTGCATGACAGCGCCGGGGACCTGCCTGGACGGATGGCGGTTGCGGCGGAAGGCCGCGATCTGCGCCGCTTTCTCCGTACCGTACTTGTTCTTCGCACCGCATGATTTTCCCTGGCCGGCCGCCGCTGCTGCGCGCAGGTGCATCTGTGCCTCTGCCTTGTTCATCAGTCTTCCCTTCCTCCTATGAGCATGCGCAAGATGCCTGCCCCCGGTGATTCCGGGTCGTCCTCGGGCACGAACGCCTGACGGCATATCCCGCACAGAACCGGCGGGAGCCCGGTGACCTGCTGCTTCTTCTCGAATTTCTTCGTCCAGGTGATCTCGTTGTCGTCGTCCGGGCACTGGCACCGGGCCTTTACCGAGGGTTTGCGGGCTGGCTTTTCCTCCGGCTCGGCCGGGGCGACGAAGCTCTTGCACGCTTCGTCAAGTTCTTTGATCTTCGCGGCGTACAGTTCCGTCGTGGCGCTGGTGATCTGACAGTCGGAGTAGCCCAGGGACTTCCCGGCGCTCATGGGCGGCCCTTCAAGGCCCATTTCTTCCGCGAGCTTCACGAATTCCCTGTTGTGGTACCGGCCCTTGTTGGAGGTGTCCTTGATCCCGCGCGCCTTGGCCAGGGCGTGGGCCGCCTCGTGGATAAGGGTCTGCATGACGGCGGTCCCGCCCTCGGCCAGCCGTTCGCCGGCTACCCATACCTCGGCGTGCCGTCCGTCCCGGCCGTTTACGTGCCAGGTTTCGGCGCAGTGCTGGCCGCGTATCGTGTTTTCCTGCTTGCTGCGGCGTCTCCCGGTCACGATCATGACATCGGGGACTTCAGGGTTGTTCCGCTGGACGGCTGCCCAGGCCCCGTTGAGAACGGTGACGATGTGCGTGGTGGTCATGTGAGGGTAACACCGCAGGTTACCCCGTCATTCCCGGCGGCTCAGGCTTTCTTTGTACACCTGCACGATGTGCTCGGCTGTTACCTTGTTGTGCTTGACGGCCGGGTCGGGATGGTGGTGCCTGCACGTGCTGAACGTGGTCTCCGGCACGGGGAAGCGGCCCAGCCGCCAGCACCATTTGACGTGGCAGTTCTGCTTGCGCAGGAACGAGGAAGTCGCGGCTGACAGCACGACGATGAAGAACCCGGACCAGAACTGGTACCAAGGGCTGGTACCACCCGGCACGGGCCACACGCCGATCACCCACGGCACGAAGTGCGGGTAGAAGACGCTGACTACGGCCAGGGCCGCGACGACCAGAAGTACGTACCAGCGGTTCACGCGATCTTCCTCTTGACCCGTTCGGTGAGGATGTCGATCCAGCCCCGGTTCTTGCGGATCATGTGCGTGCACATCTTGGCGAACTGCTTGTCGTTCTCGTCTTCCAGCTCGTGCTCAAGGTTCAGCAGCCACTCGCCCACGGCGGCCTTTAGCTGGAGGTCGTTGACGAGCAGGCCGTCAGAGACGCGGAGCCACAGTTCCTCGTCGTCCGTAGAACGGTAGCGCGGCACGAAATCCCGTGCCAGGGCGTCCGTCAGCATCGTCACGATGGGCTTGAGCTTGCTCGTAAGGGTTCCGTGGTAGGCTTCCGCGTCCATGAGTCACCTCCGGGGCTTAGTTTACCATTCGCGCCGGGTTTCCCGTTTAACGGCGGCTTCGGCGGCGGCTTTCTTCTTGCACTTAACCGAGCAGAATTCCAGCTCTGCCCCGGCGCTGCGGTACTTGTTCGGCCGGTACCACGTGCCGCAGCGCTTGCACGTCCTGCCCTTAGGCTTACGGGAGCCAGAAGCCGGGGTAGACATGAGAGCAGTCTCTCTGCGGGTTGTGGGCGGCAACGTAGGCTTCGTAGTCAGCGGCCTTCTGCTTAGTCGCAGCCGTGGGATGCGGGCCTTCCAGCAGGGTTACCAGCTCGTCAATTACTGTTACGGTGCCCATCGCGCGGTCGTTGCCGATCCGGCACGAGTTCCGTGCCTGCTGCCGCAGCCCGAAAAAGAACCAGGTGCCCAGGACCGCGACGACAACCGCGAGCGCGAGAGCCCCGACAGTGAGCTTCTTCCAGCGGTTAGCGGAAGTTTCAGCGCGGGCAGCGGAAGTTTCAGCGCGGGCAGCCGAGTCCTGCGCATGGTCAACCTGGTCCTGTAGGTCATGGATGGCCTTTTCCGCAGCCGTTTTCAGGTACTCAGTCATTTTTCTTGTTTTCCTTATCGCGAACCGACCTATGCACAACGTGACCCATCGCTGCCATGCGCCGGGGATCTACAAGGTCCATTGTACTGAGGAGGATGGCGGCAAACGTCTGTTCGCCCGGCTGCACCGGAAAATCAAGGCGGGTAATTCCCTCTTCGTAGTTCCGGATCTGCACGAGGAGTTTCTTCAGCTCGGTTCTTTCCTCGGGCGTAAGCGTACCCTCGATAAAGGCTTCCAGCAGGTGGTCAACACGGGCACGCCGGGGATCAGGCTGGTGGAGTCCCTTGGCCGCGTTCATGGCGAGCTGTTCCAGGGTCGTCCAGTACATGTCTACCTTGACTCCCTGCTGTGTCAGCTTGTCTGACAGGTCGCGGAGGGACCGGGTGTTGTCCTTGACGCTGTCTTCTATCCGTATAACCCTGTCGCTGTGCTGGTTTAGCTGGCCGCCGTGCGCGGTCAACAGGTCTTTAACCGGGACAAGCGCCTCCTGAACCACGGCCAGGATGGTGGCTTTCAGGGAGGCGCTTACACGGTCGGAATGGTTAAGCCGGTACTGGTGCCAGGCAATGTACAAGCTGACGGAGGCGATGACCAGGCTGATGCTCATTACCAGAAGCGTCGGTGTCATGTACGTCCCCGTAGTCAGGCTTTAGTACATTTTACTTTTCCGGCTTCTTCTTCGCCTGCTGTCGTTTACGGGCGGCCTTAATCGACTGTCCTATTTTTGCGCACTGCGGCTTGTCGTACTTCTGCCGGTAGGTTTCCGGGTAGAACCACGTGCCGCAGACAGGGCACATAATGCTTTTACTCATGGGCATGGCTGGTGCCGGTTCCGTGCCATCTTCTCGGTATGGATTTGCGTGCGGAGGCTCTGGCGCACCCACCTGCGCAGTATCTTGTCGGGCCAGCGGCCCGTCCTCTTCCGGACGGTGAAGTACAGGTACCACTTGGCGATGTGATAGCTCATGCCAGGGGATCACGTTCCTTTCCGTCGTAAACAGCGGCGTACATGGCGTGGCGGGCGGCGTCCCTGGCGTCCAGGAATTTGGCCCCGAGCGGGAACCCGGCTTTCTTCAGGCGGTGGTCAGATGCCCACGGCTTGATCATTCCCGCGTTCCGCTTGCGGACATGCGCACGCGGAACCCGTTTGATGGCGAAGGCAAGCTGGTAGGCGTGCTCGGCTATGCGGCGGGTGAGCTGTGCGTCCTTGCCCGTGGTGCCCGCTTTGCTCGTAGGGATGAAGTCTTCGATCGCCACCACGCGCGGGCAGTAGTCCCGGTAGATGCTCTCGATAAGCCAGAACGCTGCCTCGCCGTTGACCTGGAACGCCATCCAGGACCAGGTACCGTCATCACCGATGATAAGGACGACGACTCCGGTACTTGGTCCTGGATCTATGCCGGCGTAAACTCTCACGGAGTGTCGTTTGCGGCTACGTACTGGTCGCGCGTGCGTGCTTTCTCGGCTAGCCTCTCGCGGATGGCGGTGGTCGTGTCGGTGTACTCGCCGTGACGCGACGGCGGCAGGAACGACTCAAGCACCGTGAGGATGTAGTTGTCTACTTCGCTGGCCGGGCTGTACTCACTGGCCTTGGACCTGATCTCGGCGTAGACCGCCTCCATGCCCGCCTGCCTTCCCTGCCTCGCGCCTTCGCGGAACGCCAGGTCGTACAGGCTCTGCGTGATGATCTTCCTCTCCTGGTGCGTGAGCGGTACGCGGCTGTCGAGCATGATGATCGCGTCTTCCACGTTTTTGGCGTGGTGGACATCTGGTGATCCCACGGTTACCCCTTATTAATCGGTCTGGCCTGCCCTGTTCAAACGCTCCTGCTGGCGCTTCCATTCCCTGGGAACTCCGGATATCCCGTATCTCCGGAGTTCGCCGCGTATCTGCATGTCAACGTAGGACGAACCGCCCATGACGCCGCACAGTACGCCCAGCGGGCCGCACTCGTGGTCGTCTTTGATAACAGCAAAGCACCCGGTGCTGTGGCGCACGGTCTGGAAGTTGTTCTGGCTCCAGGTGAGGCCCGCAGGTGACCACAGCCACCTGATCAGCTCAGGGTCAGGCGCAACGGGCCTCAACATAGCTACCCCACTGTTCTGCTGCCGCGCGGGCGAATCCTTCAGGTGTCAGTGACCTGAGTATATGCCTGCGAGCCCGGCCCTGGCTGTCTTCCCAGTTGTTCATGTGCGTCTTGCCGCTGGCCTTGTCCGTGCGCCAGGAGCCGCCGCCGGTTACCGTGCGCATCGTGGCCGCCACCGGCTTGTCGATCATCAGGCGGGGAAGCTTGTCACGCCGGTAGGTGCCGTGGTCTGTCGGACGCCACGATGCCCGGTACCACAGGCATGTTTTCTTCTCGTACGGGTCTCCGAACCACCACGGCTGCACGATCTGGTCCGGCGGCCGGAAGATGTCCTTCGAGCACATGAGTCCGACAGGGTTCTCCACGACTGTGAACGCTTCCCTGCGGGGCATGCGGTACATCTTCATGAAGAAATCCGCAGCGGCGCGCTGCCGTCCGTCTGCCTGCTTCTGCTTCCAGTACCTCGCGCCCGCCTGGGAAAGATCGGTGCACGGCGGGTGGGCGATGACCAGGTCCCAGTCTTCGCGGATGATGTCGAGCACGTCGCCCTGGTAATGGCGTCCGTAGTGCTGGAGGGCCTTTACGTCGTTCCACATGCCGCCTTCGTCAGGCAGCAAGTCAGCGGACCACGCGTCCCATCCCCGCCTCGCGAACGCTGTCCGTACCCGGCCTGACATCTCGCAGGCAACCAGCACCTTCGGCATTACGTGTTCCCCTGCCTTCCGGCCCGCAGCCTCCCTGGCACGGAGAACTCCAAGTCAACCGACTCGTCGTAGTGCCTGCCGTTGTGGCTTTTGTCCTTACTGCACCGCACACGGACGCTACCACCTCCTGGCCTGTTCGCGCGGCAGGTTTCACGACAAGAGACGTTGTCGTCCGGGTAGCGGTAGTCGATGGTGGCCGACTCCCCGCAGTTGCCGCACAGGACGGTAGGGCGCTTTGCCTCGGGAAATGAATTGTACTCCGCGATGCAGCCGCAGCTAAGCCGGAAAGCACACGTTGCATGGTGGGTACGACTCATAGTCCTTTAGTTTACCAGCGCGGTTACTCCCATTCGTAATACACGGGTCCGCCGTCCGGCCATGTCTCGGGAAGCGCGTCGTTACCCCAGTGGAACAAGCGCATGTGGTTCAGCAGGCTTTCTCCGGGAATGTCTTCGTCACCGCACGCCAAGCATTTCCATTTCACGGCGCGACCCTCCCGTTTTCCTTCCACGCTGAGTACGTAAGCGGCATCTTCCGGAAGAAGAAATCCTCCATCTGGAGTGCTACGCTCTCGATTTCGTACTGAGGCTTGGTGACGTACGCGTTGTCCGGGTCATCGATGCGCAGCGACAGGAAGTTCATCAGCGCGCGTGCGTTCATCGTGGCGTAAAACGAGGTGTAAACGCTGACGTTAAGACAGGCCCGCGCTACCTCGCGGCATATCCCGGCATCGAGCAGCCGTTCGTACCTGCGGTATTCAACCGTCGCGGCCTCGCGCAGCTCAGCGCACGCGAGCTTGTACTGCTCCATTGTTCCCGGCTTCATGATGTAATGGCCGGGCTTGCCTTCCTGTTTGAGGCCGCGTGACGGAGCGGGAACCCAGAACACGGCGTCTAGCTGCTTGTACCGCGCGGACTCTTCGTTGAAGCTCGTCATGCGGTGGCGGAAGAACTCGCGGGCGACGAAGATCGGGCACTCCACGCGGAAGGTGAAGGCGTTGTGCTCGAACGGCGTGCCGTGCCTGTTCTTCATCAGGTAGCCGATGAGCCCGGCGTCCTTAGCCGCATCGTGCGGGCCGGTCATTCCGTGCCAGGCAGCGGTGGAGATCCGCGCGGCGTCAGTTACCTGGTAGTCGCTGGCCATCGAGTTAACCAGCTCTACGCTGGAGTCGGAGCGGAAGACGATGTCAGCCGGCACCCTTGAGCCTCTTCTGGATCTTCTTAGCCGCTGCCAGTGCCGTCATCGCCGCTGCTTTCTCAGACTCCGGGCGTTCCGGCCTTTTCTCTTCTGCGGTCTCTTCCACGTCGTCGTCCGCGTGCGCGGCGGCTTCTTCGAGAAGGCGCGCTGCCTCTTCCAGCCGGCCTAGCGTCCTGTTCGCCTTCTTGCGTGCGCGCTTAGCTTTCGTAGTCACTGGCGGCCTGCCAGGATCGCGTCGAATTCCTCCGGCGTAGCGCAGATGAGGATGTCGTTGCCGTGCACGTCCTCCGGCTGGGCCTCTTCGAGGTTCGCGTCGTACAGCTTTCCGTCTTCATCGAAGATATCGCGGTTGCTCTTGTCGGGGTGCACCCTGAAATACGTGGCCATGGCCGTTATTCTACATTGAAGAACCAGCCGGGCATTCCGTTAACGGAATCGTAATCCCAGAACGGCTCGTGGTTCCTTATGCTCTGACGCCACCAGCCGAACGTGCCGCTGTTCACCAGCTCTATGCCTTGCTTCTTGCCCTCTTCGATCACCATCTGCCGTGCTTCTTTTCCGTGGTGCCGGTCGATGCGCAAGACGATGGCCGAGTCCTCGTCGGGCCAGTCCCCCAGGAAGAACTCCACGAAAGGTTCCTTGCGGGCACGGTATATCTTCCCGTTAGGACGGGTTTCTGAGTACGGCATGACGGTAGGCTACCACCATGGCGCTGCTAGACGAACAGAACGGCAAGGACCGGCGTTCCGGCTACCGGGGCAAGGTGCCGGAGTACGCGAAGATGCCCCGCGCCGGACGCGTGATCATCGACCCTGCGCAGCTCCGCTACTACAGGCACGTTCGCTTCATGACGCGGCAGCAGCTAGCAGACCTGGCCCGGATGTCGGTAGACTCCGTGAAGTCCTACGAGCTGGGCCGCATGTTCCCGCGCGAGTCATCTTTCCGCAGGCTGGTGTTCGCCCTGGGAATACAGCCGGAGCAGCTTTTGTTTGACGACTGCAAGTACGTAAGAACCGAGGAGGACGAAGATGGGCGACATCGGCAAGGAAAAGAAGAGGATCGAGCTGGTACCGCTTGAGGAGCCGGCCGAGGCCCCGGTCCAGGAGCCTTCGCCGGACGTGGTGCCGGCCGCAGAACCCGTTCCCGCGTAACCATGGGACCGCACGCCGCCCTCCGGAAGCTGGAGACGCTGCTTCGCAGCAGTGATCTCCCTTCCGGGGCGGCACTCGAAGCAGAGGACTGCATTTCGGTCCTGTGGAAGTACGTCCTTACGGGAGAAAAAGATGATGCAGGGGTTCAGCGACCGCGAACCTGAAGACTGGGACATGGCCGTGGGCACCGTCCGGGGATACCGCTGGTGGAACCTGCTGGTGCCGGTGACAAGCAACGCGGTGCCGTACGTAACCAACGCCCTTGACTCGTGGCACGGCCTTTCATGGACGCCCCTGGCAGGGCGGTGCGCAATCCAGGGGATGCACGGCGGCCAGTGGGCGCGCACCTTCAGCGAGAACGGCAGGTACAGGGCGCGCTGCACGGCCGACAGCTTCCGTTACTTCACTTCTGCGGGCCTGCCCTCCCGTCATGTTTCCGAGACGATAGAAGCCGGGTGCGGCTGCGGTTTCTGGGCGTACTGGAAAGAACTGCCCATGGAATGGGACGCCTGCGTTCCCTACGCCAGGCGCGACAGCGTGGACGGGTACCACCTTACGATCCCGCTCGCCGGCGTTATCGAAGGCAGCGGGAAAACCGTCATCGGGGAACGCGGGTTCAGGTGCGAGTACGCGCGGGTCACCGACCTGACCCTCAGCCTGGACGGCGACTGCGTCTACTACGACAACATCTACGCGAACTACGGCGGGAATTCTTCCGCGTTCGGCACCCCAGACTTCGCGTTCGGTGGCAGCCCCAGGAACTACGGCAGCTTCGCCTCGTTCGCAGAGGGGAAACTGCACACGGACTTCGGCGTGATGCGCGCTGTCCTCAAGGCCGCTGTCCGGAAGATCCTGGGCGAGGACGCGACCTGGCACCAGGACATCCCGGATCTCATGCGGAACTGCCCGCCGGACGAGAACTACGCCAATGGCTAGCGGTCCCATCCCCTGGAACAAGCTGTTGGATTGCCTTACGAAAGGAATGGCTGCCGTACCGCCTTACGCTACGGGCGGCCTCGTCACCCCCTCGAACAGGATTCAAGTGAACAGCGGCATCACATCCACCGGCATGAACGGTTTTTCTGAAAGCGGCTCGCCTGACGAATGGGACATGGCCATCGGGGAAGTCTACGGCTACCGCTGGTGGAAGATGGCCGTTCCCGTTGAACTGGCCGGCTGGATGCGTGCCAGCAGCGTTTACCGCGAGTTCGAAATTCAGGAACATCCGCTCCTGGGCGCGAACAGTTACTACTGGACACCAGGGCGGCAGGAGGCAGTCTGCAAGGTGGAAACCGCCTATCCGTCCTGGCCTAGCCTTATACAGGGCGTGCCGCCCCTGAAGCACGAGCCGCCTGAGGTGCGTGAGGCGTGCGGCTGCGGCTTCTGGGCGTACTTCGACCCCATGCTTGAGGTTGATAACGTGCTGGGCGGATTCAACGGCCAGGTCCCCGCGCGCAGCGGGAACGCTGCCTACCTTCCCGTCTTCGGCGTGGTTAAGGGAACCGGCCGCGTGATCATCGGGGAGAAGGGATTCAGGTCGCAGTTCGCTGAGATCGTCGGCTTGTGCGTAGCTGACTCTACCAAGAACTTCCTGAAGTGGAAGTTTTCCCAGGCTAACCCTGCGTTCAGGGATGATTACGACCAGTCTTACTACCTGCGCGCCGCGCTGAAAGGGTCACTCGGGTACTTCGGCAACAGCTACGCGAGCATGTGGTCCGGCGGCGGCAGCGGACGGCTGTACTCGTACGATTCGCGTCAGCCGGAAGAGTACATAGTCCAGGCCAGCGACTCTGAAAGGCTCAGCAGGTACGCAAGCGTGGAGCACATCCTGTCAGAAGCCTATCCCGGCGCGAGGGTGTTCTGTGACCAGTACGACATGGTCAGGTACTTCCCGCCGGACCCGAACTACGGCAGCAGGTACCGCTAGTCCTGGGGCACTGCCTTGGCGTCTGCCTCGATCTGCTGCATCTCCTGGATCTTCTTAGCCAGCTCCGTGAACCACGCTACGGCGTTCGCACGGTCCAGTCCCACCGTTAGCGTAGCGGACGACGTGCGAATCGTCAGGATGAGCTGAGGGCCGTCGCCTGTCCTCATGATGCCGCAGCTCATAGCAGACGGGCCGAAGGCAAGCAGGTGATTCGACAGGTCGGTGAGCGTGAACTCAAGCTTCTCAGGCTCGGCTGGCTGCTTTGACTTTTCGCGGCAGTCCTTGGAGCAGTATTTGTGCTTCTTGGACTTAGCCGCGAACTTCACTTCGCAGACAGGGCACGAGGTTAGTTCGACTACGGACATGAGCGCAGTCTACTGGCCGTTCCACAGCACGGCGAGCGCGTTGTTGAAGTTAAAGGTAGATGCTCCGGTGCCGCCAGATCCGCCCTGCTGCACGGTGCCGTAGTACACCCCCGCGATCGTGTTGAAATACGCGATGAGCTGGAGTGCGTAAGCAGCGTCGCTCATACTTGCAGGGTTGGACGGGTTGGCAGCCGAGCCGAACCCGATTGCTTCCAGGTACTGAAGCCCCTGGCCGGTGCCGTTAATCTGCGTGGACAAGTCCTGCGCGGCTTCCATAAGATTACGGAGCTGCTGCGAAAGGCTAGTCAGAGAGTTGTTGATAGTCGCGTTAGTCGGCTGAGTGCCTACGCCAGTTGCCATGAGTTAATCCTAAGTGCTTATGCGCCAATGCGCTCGAATGTGGAGAAGTAGCTAGCGAGGTTTCCGCTACCGATCGAACCGCACAACTGCACGGTTATATCGCCGCCGGTTGTAGTATTGATAGACACGGTAGAAGCTGTGCCGTCCGACCAGGCAGCGCTGGATGTGCTGCTACCCCGGCCAACGCATGCGGTGCCGTTATTGTTAACCAGCATTGTGCCGCTGGAGCCGACAGTTACAAACATAATGACTATCTCTGCGCTCCAGTAGTAAGAAGCGCTAGTTGAAGGCCCGGTAAATCCGCCGGATGTCTGCTGTGTGCCGTTAATGAACACGGCTACGTTGTAAGTGGCTCCAGACGTAACGTTGGCGGTGCCGTATACTTTCAGCCGGTAGCAGGTGCCTATATTAGGGTCGCCCTGCTTTATCTTGTACTGCGCCGACAGGTTGGTAAGAGACCCGGTGCTTGACGTGAACGACTGAATGTTCCCCTGGCCGCTGCTAAGCTGCTGGCTAAGTCCCGAGCTAGCTAGCTGCGTAATGCTGCCGTTGCTGTTCGTGTACAGGTACGCAGATCCGGAAGGCGGGGTGCTGGGGGCGGTCGGGGAGCCGAACAGCTCTAGCGTCTGGAAGCTGCCGCCGGCTACGAAGTTGTTGCCGAACACGTCGGTGCTCGCGACAGGGCTGATAGCCGCTACCAGGGTTGAACCACTGGCGTAGGTAATGGATACCTTTCCGTCCGCGCCTGCACCGGAAGTCTGGCTTCCCGAAACGGTCTTGTTGCCGACCAGCACGAGGCGCACCTGCGACGGGTCGAAGTAACCGTACCAGTGCGGGTCCAGCGGGTGGCTGCTGTTAATAGACGGGCCAAGGGCGATCGTGTCGATGGTTCCGGCTACGAATCCGGCAGCTCCGGTAGCGCTCATAGAGAACAGGTGCTCCTCGCCGGGGCCGGTGCTTCCTGTTTCGTCGCCGCCGATACTTGATCCGGTGGGGTAGGTACCGGGCCGGGAGCTGCCGATTACCGAGTTCAGGTAGGCAAGCTCTATGCTCATGCCGGAGGAATAGTACGTGTGCTCGTTCTTGAGCTGGATCTCCATGTACTGCATGGTGTACCCGGCGAAGTCCGTAGCCATCTGCGCCAGTGAGCTGTTGAAGTTGCACAGGGAGCGCTGTGTGCCGTTTGAAGAACCGCCGGACGCGGTCTCGCCACCGTGGTACAGCGTTGAGGTGCTGCGCAGGGTGTTGCTGCTGCCGCCGTGGCTTCCGGCGTCCGGGCCGTAGTACGAGCCCATCCACGTCGGGCTGTACGTAACGGACTTAGTTCCCCCCGTACCGGAGCCCTTGCCCGCGCCGCCGCCGCCGGCACCGGGGCTTCCGCCGTTAGACCCATTGGCCGCGTTGTTACCGCCCGCGCCGCCGGTACCCGATCCGGTCTGCGCGCTCGGAGCTGCCGCGCCGGTAGAAGACGCGGCGTTGATTCCGACGTTGCCGTTGCCCGTGGGGTTACCGGAGTTGCCGCCCGAGCCGCCGCCGCCTGATGCGGAACCTGTTCCTGCCGCACCTCCCGTGTAGGTAACCGTTCCCGCGCCCTGGATGTTGGTGTTCGTAGATCCGTCACCAGGTCCGCCGCCGGCGAATATGCCGTTGGTGCCGTCGAAGAACGAGTCCTCGCCGTCGTCGCCGTTTCCGGTGCCCGTGGTGGAGCTGACGCCCCCCTGGCCCACGTGGTAGCCGATGACACTGCCGGGCGTTACGTTGTAGTTGAGGTTCTGCGAGAAGTTACCGCCCGAGCCGCCGCCCCCGCCCGCGCTCGTAGTACCGCCGTTGCCGCCGCCTCCGGCTCCCCACACCTGCACCTGAAACTGAGTGACGTGTGCGGGAACTGTCAGGGTGTAGTCGCCGTTCGTGGTCTGGGTGACGTTCGTCGTGCCGCTGGTGTAGACCAGCAGGTTCCCGCCGTTGCTGTCGAACTCGATGTTCGTCTCGGAGATGCTGCCGCCGGAGATCTGCGGGCTGGAAATAGTGGACCCGTCAAGGATGTCGCCCTGAAGCGTGGCGTTCGTAATCGTAACCGAGTCGATGTCCAGTCCGGTGATAACGCCCTGCTGCACGCTGAGGCCGGCCGGGTAAACGTTTCCGAGGCTGTCACTTCCGCTTACACCCGACCAGGAGCCGATCAGGTTTCCCGATTCAGGCGTGCCGCTGTAGATGAGGAACTGGCCGGCCGACCCGTCCGCGACGATGTTCGCGCCGGTAATCGTCATGCCGTCGATAGCCCCGGCTGCGATCTTCCCGGCAGTAATGGCCCCGGACTGGATGCTTCCCGCCGCGATCGAGTTCGCGGCCATCAGGCCGGCGGTAATCGTATTTGCCGCGATCTGAGTTGCGGTGACGGTGCCGGCTACGAGGTTCGACCCTGTTACGGTTCCAGACGCGATCTGCGTTCCGGTAATGTTAGCCGAGTTGCTGATCTGCGTAGTGGTAATAGTGCCGTTGCTGATCTGAACGCTCGTGATCGTGGCGTTGGTCAGGTTAGCCCCGGTGATGGTGCCGCTGCCGATGTTGGAGCCGGTAATCGTGCCGGCGGCGATCTGCGTGTTGGTGATGGTCGCGTTCGTTATGTTCGACGCGGTAATCGTTCCGCCGGCGATCTGGCTTCCGGTGATTCCCGCAGTCGAGGAAATCTGCGCGGACGTGATCGTCGCGCTGGCTATCTGGGTTGCGGTGATCGTGCCGTTGACGAGCTTGGCCCCGGTGATTGTCGCGTTGGCGATCTGGGTTGCGGTGATAGTACCCGAGGTTATGTTCGAAGCGGAGATAGTCGCGTTGGCGATCTGCGTTCCGGTAATTCCCGCGCTGCCGGAGATCTGCGTGGTGGTGATCGTCGCGTTGGCGATGTTCGTCGCGGTGATCTGGCCCGAGCCGATGTTAGTCCCGGTGATGGTGCCGGTATCGATATTCGAGCCTTCGATGGTGGCCGAGGCGATATTGGTTCCGAAGATCGTGCCCGTGGCGATAAGGCTGCCGGTGATGGTGGCGCTCGCGATGTTCGTCGCGGTGATCGTACTCGTGGCGATGTTGCCGCCCTGCACGGCCCCGGCCGCGAGGTTCTGCCCGATGATAGCGCCTTCGGCTATCATCGCGGACGTTACGCTCCCGGTGCCGCCTGCGCCTCCCTGCGTAGTCGGGCTGGCCGGGACGGTTCCGCTTACCGATGTTCCGGGGTTGAAGCTGGATTCCCAGGGAGCTTCGGGAATGGTGTTGAAGGCGATCGTCCACGTGTAGTTGTTGATCGTCTCAGTCCAGCCCCACGTGAGCTGCTTGCAGGTGGCCGCCCCGCCGAACGAGGGCATGTTGACGATCTGAAGGTAATCGCCCTGGCGCAGCGTCGGGATGTTGTTGAACAGGCTGGCTACGGTCGTGCGCGCCATGTTGGCGGTAATGGTGGGGTACCTGCTGGCCGAGTACGTTCCGTTGTTTAGAAGCTGAATTCCCAGGTTGTTGACCTGGGTGTGGTTCGTGCTGTTGACGGTAACGCTGCTCTCGTACCCGCTGCCGATCCCGTTAGGGGGATTCTGGAGGGATCGCGCGCCGTTCGCCAGGTAAACGCGCACGCTGTAGCCGTCGTAGTTGCTGGTCAGCGTGATGTCGTTGTGGGTCAGCGCGTCATCGATTACCGGCTGGAGAGTCTGGCCTACCTGCTGCTGGGCGTAGTCCAGGGTGGTGTTCATGCTCTGGTTCTGAAGGCTGGCCATGGAACGGTAGCCGAGCCCGAACTGGTCGCGCGTTTCGAACAGCAGGCCGCCGTCAGTCGTCTCGATTTCCTGAAGGAGATTACAGAACGTGTCGTCTGCCTGCGGTCCCATGGTGGTGGCCGAGGAACCGATGGTTTCCGCAGGAATGCTCTCTTCGCTGCACAGCCGCACGAAGCGGTTCATCGCGAGTTCCCCGGTCCAGCCGTTAAGCGCGTCGGCGGTGGAGAAAATAGGCGGGTTGCCGTAGTAAACGGCTGCCTGGCCTACGCACGCGTTGCCCCAGTTGCTTCCGGGACTGAAGATGACGCTGGTCGCGTCGCTTACCGTGGTGCTGTTCACGGTGCCGACTACGGTGGTGTTCCAGGT
>Ga0068856_100003770_pt1 | contig 15192 bp, 12 predicted proteins | sample KBSCornC62_FD_66595 | JGI IMG/M metagenome (GOLD analysis project Ga0068856, IMG submission 66595) | Corn rhizosphere microbial communities from Kellogg Biological Station, Michigan, USA - KBS Corn C6-2 | ecosystem: Host-associated > Plants > Roots > Rhizosphere > Soil ...
CGCTCGATGAACTCGTGGAGATCGTCGCCGAAAACTACGCGCGACTATTCATCGGCTGATGCGTGGTCGGCCCACTGCGATGGGTTGCATGCGGGATAAAAGTAAAAATCTACGGCGCTTTCCTCGAAAACGCCCTACCCACCAGACGATATTCGCCCCTTGGCGAATGGCTGACACTCTGACCGGTCCCAATCGCCATCCGCGCGTCAGCGCGTCGTCACCTATTCGGTAGGGCGACTCGCGCCGCGAGCGCCGACTATTTCTTTCATCCACGGCTCGGACGAAGCCTCGGCCTCCCACCCAAAGGAATAGCCTCGTACCGTCCAGATCCGGTTCCGTTATTCCGCGGCTTTTACAGGATTTGCGAGCCGTCGCAACACCTCGCCGGCAGCGATGAATCCGAACGTGCCGGTCACGAAACATGCCGCGCCAAATCCTGTCGCGCAGTCCATGCGGAGATTGCCGCCCGGCTCGGGCTCGGCGCAAACGCTCCCGTCGCTCCACGGATAGCGCGGCGCCTCGGTCGAGATCACCACCGGCACATCGTAAAAGTTCCCCACCCCGCGCTCCCAGCCGTAGTCGCGACGCAGCTTGCGCCGAACCTGGCGCAGAAGCTCGTCTCCTCCGGATTCGCCAATATCGATGCAGCGTACCTGCGTAGCGTCCATGCGTCCTCCGGCGCTTCCCACGGTGAGCATGGGGATACCCAGCGAGCGAGCGGTACCGAGAATGGCAGCCTTCACCGACATCCGGTCCGTGGCATCCACGACGAAGTCGAAATTCCCCTCGAGCAGACGCCGCGCGTTGCTCTCGGTGAGAAACTCGCAGACCTCGCGCACGATGCAGGCCGGATGAATCTGCGCAATCCGCTCGGCGAGTACGGTGATTTTCGGTCGGCCGACAGTCGATGTGAGGGCGGGAAGCTGCCGGTTCACGTTCGTCACGCAGACGTCGTCCATGTCGATGAGTGTGAGCGCGCCAATGCCCGAGCGGGCAAGCGCCTCCACGGTCCACGAACCCACGCCGCCCACGCCCACCACTACGACGTGAGCCGCCGCGATTCGTTCGAGAGCCGTTCCGCCGAGCAGTCGGCCGAGGCTTGCAAACCTCGGATCGGAAGAGGATGTCGCCGTCATGATGTCACGCCGCAATTGCTTGCGGGCGGCGGCGCGAGGCGAAATCGATCGCCTCCCATACGCCCAGCTGGCGTCCCGCATTCCATTCCACGATCCGGTCTGCGGCCTCGATGGACGCCTCGAGTTCCGCTTGTGACACATCCCATTCTTCCTGATCGATCGGATCGAGCGTCATGCCGAGGGCCTGGAGCCCCGCCTGCGCCGCGGCAAAGACCCGCACCGCCGTATGGACCTCGCCTTCGAGGCGAAGGACATCCGCATAGAGCTTGAGGACAAATGGCGTGACCCAGCGATTTCCCATCCTGCGGGCGATCGCCGTCCATTCATCCAGCGCGCCGCGCGCGCTCGCCGCATCGGATGAGGCCACGCAGATGCGGGCGATTCCCCACAGAATATAGCCGGCGACCCATTGGTCTCCCGTCGCACGATAGATGGCCAGGCTCTCCTCGCGCAGACGACGCGCCCGGTCGAGCTCTCCTCGTAGACTTGCGAAGGTGCTGAGGCCATTGAGCGCCACGGCCGTGAGCATCACGTCATCGAGATTGCGTCCAGCCTCCAGCGCCCGCAGGAAGCGCTCTTCCACGCCCTCGGTGAGGCCCATGGCCCGCTCGACGAAACCCAGAAATGCTCCTTGCAAGGCAACATTCCGATGGTCGCCGAAGGTCTCGAACAGGGCGATGCTTTCCTTGTAGAACTGGCCTGCATTCTCCAGGTTGTCCCGGCACCATGCGACGCGCCCCGCGCCAGCCAGGGCGCCCGCGCGCGCAAGCGTCGGCGCCTCGGCACCGGGCGCGGACAGGATGTCCGTAAATGTATCGCGGGCCTCCTCGAGATTGCCGCGAATTTCCCAAAACCGCGTGAGCGCTCCGGCGATGGTCAGCCCCCTCTGCACCCGATCCGGCGAGCCCGCCGCCCATTCGAGGGCCAGACGGAAGTTGAAGCGATCGGCTTCCACGCGATCGAGCCATGCGGGGGTCTCGCGCCCACCCATACCGATCTTCGCCCGATTCGCCACCTCGAGATAGTAATCCAGATGCCGGTCGCGCAGTGCGGAAAATTCGTCCGAGGCCTCGAGCCTTTCGCGCACATAGCGCCAGACCGACTCGATCATCGTATAGCGAGTGGAATCGTCCACTCCGGTTTCGACGTTCAGCAGCGATTTGTCCACGAGCAGTTGCAGCAGGTCGAGCGTGTCGTAGGTATCTACGCCATCCCCTGTGCACACTGCCTCGATCGCCTCCAGCGTGCGTCCGCCGCCGAAGACACCGAGCCGCGTGAAAAGGACGCGCTCACTCTCGGAGAGCAGATCGTAGCTCCAGTCGATGAGCGTGCGCAGCGTCTGCTGATGCGGCAGCACGGACCGGCCTCCACCGGTGAGCAGGCGGAAACGGTCATCCAGCCGATCCGCGATCTGCTCGGGAGTGAGCACCCGGGCGCGGGCGGCGGCCAGCTCGATGGCGAGCGGGATGCCATCGAGTCGCCAGCAGATCTGCGCGATCGCCGCGGCGTTTTGCAAAGTCAGGGCGAAGCCGGGCTTCACCGCCGACGCGCGGTCGACGAATAGGCGCACCGCCTCGTATTGCGAGACCGTGGCGGCGACATCGGGCACCTGGAAGAGGTCGCGCGAGGGATTGAGCACGGCCAGCGGCGGCACCTGCCAGGCGCGCTCGCCCGCGATGCCCAGCGAATGCCGGCTCGTGGCCAGTACGCGGATGCCCTGGCAGCCTTGCAGCAGGCTGGACACGAACTCCGCACAGGCGTTGAGCAAGTGCTCGCAGTTATCCAGAATGAGAAGCATGCGCCGGCCGCATAGAAATCGGATGAGCGTAGCGCGTAGCGGCTCGCCCGGCTCCTCGCGCACACCGATCGCGGCGGCGGCGATTTCCACGAGGCGATCCGGCTCGCTCACGGTCGCCAGCTCGACCAGCCAGATCCCGTCACTATATTGGTCCAGGGATTCCTCGGCGATCTGGACTGCTAGGCGCGTCTTGCCAGTGCCTCCGGTGCCGGTGAGCGTGAGCAGTCGCGTCTGCCCGAGTAAGCGCCGAACCTCGTCGCGCTCGCGCTCGCGACCGATGAACGAATTCAGCAGCGTCGGCAGATTGTTGGGCGTCGCCTCCAGCGACCGCAGCGGAGGAAAGTCCGATGGCAGGCCGGTGAGCACGAGCTGGAACAGATGTTCCGGCCGGTTCAGATCGCGAAGCCTCCGCTCGCCGAGGTCGCGCAGCTGAATATCCGCCGCGAGCTGATCCCGCACGAGTTCTTCCACCGGCAGCGAGAGCAGCACCTGGCCGCCATGCGCGGCCGCCAGGATGCGCGCCGTCCGGTTGAGACTGTTGCCAAAATAATCGTTGTCGCGGAAATCCGCCGCGCCCACGTGCACGGCCATACGCACGCGCAGCGGCCCGGTCACCGGCCAATCCTCTTCTGACAGCCCGTGCTGCACCTGCGCCGCCGCCAGTACGGCATCACTCGCCCGATCGAATGCCACGCAGAATGAGTCGCCACCCGTCTTGAAGACATAGCCGCTATTGGATTCCATGGCCTGGCGCAGGATCGCATCGTGCCGGCGCAGGGCCTCGCCCATCGCATCGGGATATTGCTCCCAGAGGCGTGTGCTGCCCTCGATATCGCTAAAGAGGAATGTGATCGTTCCAGCCGGCGGCATCATGAATCGCGGCAGACTATCCCCGCTTTTGATGACAGCCAAATGGAATGCGCGCCAGAATTTGAAATGAGATGGGCGTTCGGCGGCGAATCTTTTCTTGGCTCCCTCCGCGGCATGTCACCCAAAATCCGATCCTCGCGCCCCGGGCACTGCCCCACTTCAGGCTATCAGACCCCGTCACTCATACATCCCAAAAGGCAAAAACTGAGAGCATCTCCATGCCCTAGCCTCTCGCGGCGGGCATTGTTAGCCGGACGATTGTCAATGAATGCGGCAGTAATTCCACCTTGCCGTTGTGAAAAATGACCGTCTTCTTCTCTGGAACAACTCGGTCTGGGTGTTCGATGTCGTTGAAGGCTTCCGGGGAATCGCCTTCTAATACCACGGCGGGATAGCTGCCCTCGAGAGCCGGTCGACCTTTAAACTGGACCGTACATACGAGACGCTTCGTTGGATCGCGATTTACGAGCGCAACCGCCCAGCTCTTTCCGTAATTGTCTGTGGTCGCAATAGCGTCAGCTACGGGCACCGAGTTCTTACCTTGGATCAGCTTGTCCGAAGCGACCTCGGTCTTTCCGACCAGGGGCTCCAAATCATTGGCGTACATGGACATTGCATGGAAATGAGTGCGCCTGATGATTCCCCCGGGGTACACGAAGAGCGGCCCCCGCGTATTGATCAGTGGGGCGATGTTGGCCATTCCGACGTCCTCGGCATGTCGCAGGCAGGCGTTATAGAATGACGCGGTAAACAACGCGTCGGCCATCGTGTATTGGGACGGAATGTCGTTCTTGTCGCGGGCCTTGATCAGCTCGATGACCTTGGGATCGGAATAGTCCTGCACTGTCATGCGCGGGAAACCAGGGTGATGCCAACTCCGCAGGTTCCACTCGTCGTAGGCGATCTTGATTTTGCCGCGGTAGCCGGCTTCCTCAAGAATACCGATGAATTTCGTGATACTCTTCTCTGGCCCCTCCGACTTCATTATGCAGGTCATATAGTCCGGCATTTCGTTCTTTCCATAGAAGGCGAACCAATAGTCGTGGATGGAAATATAATCGAGGTAAGGCCCTGCGGTCTTCAGCAGCGGGAGCGTCCATTCACGCGTTGCCTCGGCAGCTGCGGTGAGCTTGATGTTCGGATCGACGGCCTTCATCGCCTTGGCAGCCTGTTCTACGAAAGGAGCCCATTGCGCGATGGGTTTGTAACCGATTTCCGTGGGATGGTAATTTTCGTTACCGATACTCCAAATCGGCACGTTTCGCGGCGCGGGATAGCCGTTCGCCCTTCGCATTTCGGCATATTTGCCATAGGCCCCGTTGCAATATTCGACCCAGTTGCGCATCTCCTCAATCGTGCCGTTGCCGGCGTTGTTGCAGATGTAGGGTTCCCAGCCGAGCTCATGGCAGAGCTTCACATATTCATCCGTACCGAAAGTGTTCGGTTCCTTCACTCCCCATGCCATATCGTCAGTGGGCTTGCGCTCCCTGCCGACGCCGGACTCCCAATGATAGCCGCTTACGAAACAACCGCCCGGCCAGCGAACAACCGGCGTTCGCAATTCCTTCAACGCCGCGAGTACATCGCGTCGAAAGCCATTTTTGTCTGAAAGCGGTGAATGCGGATCATAAATGCCACCGTATACCTGATGGTCGAAATGCTCGAGAAAGCCCCCAAAAATCATCGGGCTGTATTTTACCGTCGGCGCGCCAGCATCGATGGTAATGGCGGCCTGCGGCAGCACCTCTGGCGCATTCGCTCGAACTTCGGCGGCGAATGTGGCCTGTGCGATAAAGAGTATCGTCCATGCAGAGGACGTCAGAATAGAGAGCAATATTTTCACGAGGTATGACCGGAATGAAATAAGATGGGCATCCCAGTCTGACGCACTCCAGTCACATTTGTCGTCACCATGCAGACGTCTGCATAAGCGCCTTTTTACACACCCCTTTCACGGGCATGGCAGCCAAACCCAAAACAAAATGGGGTCAAGTAGCATCAAAGCAGGAACTCCTGAGACGGGCGAGAGTGGGGGGCAACCATTCAAAGGCGAGTGATCAGACAAGCCCGGAAAAAGGGCAGGCATCAAACCTCGACACCCGACTTTCGCGGCGTTCCTCTAGCTTGAGAACAACGCCTTCGCCGACGGCCTGGTAAGCAGCACCAGCGTGATGAGTCCCAGGATAGCTCCCGTCTTCAGGCTGACGATGAAGCCCAGGATGGCGCCCACCGAATACAGCATGGCCTTCTTGCGGTAGATCCGGAGCCACAGCAGCCAGGAGAGCACTGCGTAGATGGCCATGAAGATCGAGTAATACATGAGCCCGGCGAACAGGATGCCGAATTGCTGCTTCGGCAGGTGGTGAGCCGGCCCGCCCTGAGCGAAAAATCCTGCGATCAAGATCACGCCGGAAGTCGCGGCGAGCACCGCGACGATGGCGAACAATATGGCAAGGATGCGGATGGCGGTCTGCATGAGGGCCGTTGGTTTCGCATGCGGGCGCGCCGGAATCAAGGCTCCGGCTGGAATTACCGAGGCTACCAGAGGCTCTGTGGGCACTTGGCCGAGCGCCAGGTGACCTTGTTCCGCAGTTTGCAGCCGCAGGCAGCGCACCGGTCATCCGAGGGACGGTGTTGGCCGCAGACGTTCGAGCGGCAAGTGGCCAGGCGCAAGGCAGCCTCTTCCATGCCCACCGCATATTCGCCGCGCGCACTGGCTTTCGACTCCTCGACCGCCGCTCGCAGGAAATTCGCAACGCGGCGGAAAAGATGCGGCAGGCGCGGCTCGGTCATGCAGATGGTGGGTGTGCGGCGGCACCCGGATTTCCCGGAGTCGCGATAGCGGATACGATCCTCGTCGGAAGCCCCGGCGTCAAAGAAAAGTCGGCCCGGCGGCGCGGGAAAGGGCTTGTTCCTCAGTGAGAGGCGCCTAAGCTGGGCGCGCCAGCATTTTGCCTTCATGCACAGTTCTCTCCGCACGAAAGTCATCCTCTGGTTCTGTCTGATCGTCATTACTGTCGGTGTCGCGGGTTGGCTCGGCTTCCATCACATCTCCGAGGAGATCGCGAATGAGGCGGATCTCCAGATGCACGACAAGCTCGATCACGTCATTGATCTGCTCAAGATCACGGACAGTACTTACTCGAGCCTCGTGCGCGCTTCCATGCGCGTGCTCAAGCTCGAGGCGCATCGGATCGGCCCGCCCAGCCTGAGGACCGTCACCGGCCCGGATGGCAAGCCTCGGCAGGACTTGTTTTTCGGCGATGAGGCGATGTCAGGCGGATTCGACCTGGTGGATAAGGTGACCTCGATCATGGGAGGGACGGCCACGATCTTCATGAAGGATGGCGACCGCTTCGTACGGATCACCACCAATGTGCTGCGTCCCGATGGCAATCGGGCAGTGGGAACGGAACTCGATCCGCATGGGAAAGCCATCGTGAGAATCCGCGCAGGCCTGCCGTTCTTCGGCGTGGTGAACATCCTGGGGAAGCCCTACATCACGGGCTATGTCCCCATTCGCGATGCAGCGAAGCAGACAATCGGCATCTACTATGTCGGCTATGCGCTGGATACGCTCGTCTCGGTGCAGAATTCCCTGCAGCAGCACCATATCCTCCAAAGCGGCTTTTTCGCCCTGCTCGATGCAACCGACACTGTCATCTTCCCACCGAACGGAAGTCGCCAGGCTCAGATCGCGCAGAGACTGATCTCTGGTTCCGCTATGCCAAACTGGCGTGTCTGGCGCGAGACGTTCGCCCCCTGGAACTACGAAGTGATGGCCGCCATGTACCTCCCGGATATCGCGAACGTCACGTTCCGAATGATCTGGCAGGCCTCCCTCATGATGGGCGGGGTGATCCTCGCCGTGCTCATCGTCTCCTTCTGGATGGCGGGGAAGCTCTCCGTGGCGCTGGAACAGGCCGAGTCTGCGAAGGAGGATGCCGTCCATGCGCGGGATGCTGCCGAGTCCGCGAACCGAACGAAGAGCACGTTCCTCGCGAACATGAGTCACGAGTTGCGCACTCCAATGAATGCAATCATCGGCTACAGCGAAATGCTCATCGAGGAGGCCGAGGACATTGGCGAATCGAGCTTCGTGCCGGATCTCCAGCGCATCCGCGGCGCCGGGAAGCACCTTCTGGCGCTCATCAATGACGTGCTCGATCTCTCGAAAATCGAGGCCGGCAAGATGACGCTATTCCTCGAAGACTTCCGCCTGAGTGAGATGATCAATGAGGTGGTCGGCACCATCCAGCCGCTGCTCGAGAAGAACGCGAACCGCCTGGACGTGCGCATGTCCGACGATCTCGGCGACATGCGCGCGGATCTCACCAAGGTCCGACAGACGCTTTTCAATCTGCTGAGCAACGCCTCGAAATTCACCGAAAAGGGAGTCATCACCCTGGCCGTGGATCGCGTCCCGACGGAGACCAACGGCGATCGGATCCGTTTTCGCGTCTCCGACACAGGCATTGGGATGACACAGGAGCAGCTCGATCGGTTGTTCCAGGCATTCACGCAGGCCGACGCATCGACGACCCGTAAGTATGGCGGCACTGGGCTCGGTCTCGTGATCAGCCGGAAATTCTGCGAAATGATGGGCGGCGACATCGCCGTCGAGAGCCGCCCGAATGTCGGCACCACCTTCACTGTTGATCTTCCTGCGGAGGTGCATGAGTTCTCCGAGCCGGTGGCGGAAGCCCAAGCCGCAATCACCAATAAAACTCCGGCCGGAAAGTCGAAGTCTGTCCTCGTGGTGGATGATGACCCGGATGCGGCGGATCTCATGGCGCGCGCGCTCGAGCGCAGCGGTTTCTCGACCATCCGCGCCTCACGAGGGCCGGAAGCCATCGACCTCGCGCGAGAGAAGAAGCCGGATGCGATCACGCTCGATGTGATGATGCCAGGCATGGATGGCTGGTCCGTGCTGAGCGTGCTGAAGAACGATCCCACCACGGCAAAAATCCCGGTGGTGATGGTGACGATGCTGCAGAATCGCCAGCTCGGCTACGCGCTCGGTGCGGCGGACTTCCTCACCAAGCCCGTCGATGCCGAGAAGCTTCGCACGGTGATCGCCAAGCATGCCGGCAAACCCTCGGCGGAGGTTCTCGTGATCGAGGACGATCCCGCCAATCGCGACATGCTGGTGCGCATGTTGGAAAAGGATGGCCTGACCGTCTCGACGGCCGAAAACGGCAGTGCGGCGCTCGAGGCACTCGCCATCCGCCGGCCCGCTCTCATCCTGCTGGACCTCATGATGCCGGTGATGGATGGCTTCGAATTCCTCTCGGTCGTCAATCGGGAGCCCCGGCTGGCCAGTATCCCGATCGTCGTCGTGACGGCCAAGGATCTCACCTCCATCGATCGCGAGCGTCTCGATGGCAGCGTGCAGGCCATTATTCAGAAAGGCGCCATCGACCGCGAGCGCCTGCTGCGGGAAGTCTGCGCCATGATCGCCAAATCCGAAAAATCGCGCTAATAGAAGGTACCCCATGATCCGAGTGCTCCTCGTCGAAGACAACGAAATGAACCGGGACATGCTCTCGCGTCGGCTGGCGCGCAAGGGCTACGACGTCCTCATCGCCGTGGACGGCCAGGAGGGCCTCGATCTGGCGGCCTCCGGCACACCCGACATCATCCTCATGGATATGAGCCTGCCGGTGATCGACGGTTGGGAGGCCACCCGTCGGCTGAAGGCGGATCCCGTATTGCAGGGGATCCCTGTGATCGCACTCACGGCCCATGCCATGGCGGGCGATCGTGAGCAGGCGCTCGGCGCCGGCTGCGACGACTACGATACGAAGCCGATTGAGCTTCCCCGCCTGCTGGAGAAAATCGCCGCCCAGCTCGCTCGGGTCGGCAAATCCGTGCCTGCCGCGTGAGCGCCGACGTCCAGGCATCGCACAAGGAAAGCGCCCTCGCGCGGTTCCGCCACGACCTGCGCACGCCGATCAATCATATCCTCGGCTATAGCGAACTTGTCTCCGAGGAACTCTCCGACCAGGGCGTGACCTCTGTCGCCCCCGACCTCGACAAGATCCGCACCGCCGCCCAGCGGCTGCTCTCGATGGTCGGCGAGCATCTGTCGGAGGAAGGCTTCGCCCGGCTCGCCGCGGATGACAGCTCGCATCTGGGCCAGGAACACCCTGCCGCCGTATCCGCAGAATCTTCGGCCGAGGAATCGGAGCCGGCCATTACGGGCCGAATCCTCGTGGTCGATGACAATGCGGAGAACCGTGAGACGCTCGCACGGCGCCTGCAGCGCCAGGGACACACGACCACGATGGCGGCCGATGGGGCCGAGGCGATCGAGATCGCCCGGCGTGAACCATTCGATCTCGTCCTCCTGGACGTCATGATGCCCGTCCTGGATGGATACGGAGCACTCGAGGCTCTCAAGGCGGATCCCGACCTCCGGCACATTCCGGTCATCATGATCTCCGCGCTCGACGAGCTGGAGAGCGTCGTCCGCTGTATCGAACACGGCGCGGAGGACTACCTGCCCAAGCCGTTCAACCCCACCCTCCTCCGCGCGCGCATCGGGGCGGGTCTCGAAAAGAAGGCGCTCCGAGACCAGGAGCAGAAATACCTGCACCAGATCGAGGAGACCCAGTCCCGGCTCAAGGCCGAGCTGGACGAGGCGGCGCACTATGTCCGCTCGATTCTGCCTCCGCCGATGGAGGCTCCGTTTCGCATCGACTGGAGCTACGCACCTTCGATGGAGCTGGGCGGAGATGCCTTCGGCTACCACTGGATCGACGACGACCATCTCGCCATCTACCTCCTCGACGTCTGCGGCCATGGCGTGGGCGCGTCGTTGCTATCCGTCACGGCGATCAACGTCTTGCGCAGCGCTTCCCTGCCTGCCACCGATTTCCACGACCCGGCCCAGGTGCTCGCGGCGCTCAATAATGCGTTCCCGATGGAGCGGCAGAATAACATGTACTTCACCATCTGGTATGGCGTGTATCACCGGCCCACGCGCCGGCTGCGCCACTCCAGCGGCGGCCATCCGCCGGCCCTTCTCCTTGCCCCCGAGGGAGAGGCGCCGAGCCTCATCGAGCTGCGCGAGCCCGGCATGCTCATCGGCGCGATGCCCGATATGCGCTACTCGAGCGCAGTCTGCGAGATTCCCCCCGGCAGCCGGCTGCTCGTCCTTTGCGACGGCACGTACGAGATCAAGCGCCCCGATGGATCGATGATCGAGTTCGACGATTTCAAGGACTTCATGCTCGCGCATGGAAGGGACCCGAATGGCCTCGATGAATTGCTAACATGGGTGCGAGACCTGAGGGGCGGAGAGCCGCTGGAAGACGATTTCTCCATAGTAAGAGTGCTTTTTTGAAAAAATGGCCGCCATCGACCTTCAGATCGCCAATAGCATTGGTGCCATAGGCTCCAGCAACGAGCGTGTGCGCGATTTCCTTGGCGAATGTGCCGCGCCGACCGAGGCGATCTTTCTCGCGGAATTGGTCATCGAAGAACTCGTCACGAATACGATCAAGTACGGCTACGACGACGACGGAGAGCACACTATTCGGGTGGGTGTCCGATTCGAAGGCGGTGCTCTGTGCATCGAAGTGCGCGACGATGGACATGCGTTCAACCCCCTGGAGCAGGCCACTCCGGACTTCTCTCTTCCCGCCGAAGAGCGTCCGATCGGGGGACTGGGCCTGCATCTCGTACGCCAGATGACCGACGAGGTGCGCTACGAACGCCAGAATGGTGAGAACGTGGTCATCGCCACCAAGACGTTCGTCGCCGCGTGATTGCGGCCAGGCTTTTCCAAGGCGCGACGCCGGTTCGTTGAAAATCTCGATTTAAGAACTCGCGGCCGGGCCTCCAGGCGTGCTATGCGCTGCACATGAAGATCGAGGACACCCGCTTGGGCCATGCAGTGGTACTCTCCATCGAGGGACGCCTCGATCACGCGGGGGCGGAAATTTTCGACGCCCATGTCTCGCAGCTCATCGCCGCGGGAGAGCGGTCGCTGGTCATCGACTTCCATGGCATCGATTTCGTCGCGAGCACCGGGATTCGCGCCCTCATCAAGCCCTATCAGACTCTGGCGCAGGCCGGTGGAAAGATCGCCGTCGCACATCTTTCCGATACCGTGCGTGAAGTCTTCCGCATTGCCGGAATCGATCAGGCGATCCCTGTCTTCGACTCCATCGAAGCCGCGGCGGCTGCGGTCTGAGGTCAGCCGAGCAGCAGCTCGAGCTGGTCAGTCCCCCCAAGCGTCCACGCCTCGATGCCTCGCGCGCGCAGGTCGCGGGCGAATTCCTTCGCGAATCCATGGTGCGTGAACACTCGGGAGGGCTTTACCATCTCGACGTAGCGCAGCAGATCGGGATAGTCGGCGTGGTCGGATAGTGGGAATGCTGCGTCCACGGACATCCGATAAATGGTGCGCGGATCGATCGCCCATCCGCTCAGCATTGCAACCCGGCGCCGGGAAATGTGGTCGAAGGCTGCTCGCGCGTTGGGCGGGCAGATCAGGACCGCATTCGCGGAGAGAGCCTCTGCGGAATGCTGCGTATAGGGAGGAAACTTCACGCCCAGCTGCTCATATACCCGAGTCATTTTCCACACAGAGGGATGGAGGGCAGCCTCGAGACCGGTACCGGCAAGGGCGGCGAGCGTCTCCTGGGCCTTTCCGAGGGAATAGGCCAGCAGCACCGGCGTAGCCCCGCCCTCGATGGTCGAGAGGCAAAACTGCACGATCGCGGCGATCACCTCATGCTGCGGCGGGAAGACATAGCGCGGGAGACCGAAGGTCGTCTCCATAATGAGAACGTCCGCCTGGACGTGCTCGAGGGTCTCCGCGCAACCTCCGTCTCTCAATCGAAAGTCACCCGTATAGAGCGCGGTGCCGGCATGCGTCCGGATCAGGCATTGCGCGGAGCCCAGCACATGCCCGGCTGGCAGTAGCTCGACCTCGAAGTCCCGGAATCCCACCGGCTGGCGAAAACCAATAATGTGCTCGATTCCCTTTGGCCGCCCGAGCCGCTCTCGCATGAGCAGCGACGTCGCCTCAGTGAGGATGACCTCCCGATGCCGACCGGTGTGATCGCTGTGAGCATGGGAAATGAAGGCGAAATCCCGTGATCCGCTGGGGTCGAGCCAGATGTCCTCCCCGGGCAGGTGGACCCCTCGGTCATGGCGCACTTCGATCATTGATTGAAAATATGCATGGACGCGGTTGCCGCGAGCGCGAGTTTTCTGCGATGGTCCCGGATGCTCTCAGTATCCGGCGTGACCAAATCCTTCGCGGGTCGCGTGCTGTTTGAAAATGCGTCGATCCAGATCAACCGCGGCGACCGTATCGGTCTCGTGGGACCGAATGGCGCAGGGAAGACGACCTTGTTTTCCCTGTTGCTCGGCAATGACGAGCCCGACGAGGGAAATGTCTCCGTCCAGCGCGGCTCAACGCTGGGCTTCCTGCCGCAGGAGAGCGCGCCTGCTGGCAACGAGACGGTGCTGGACCTCGCGACGGGCCGCGTCGGCGTGGCGGGCGAGCTCGATCCCGAGGATCCCGATGCCGATTTCGCCATCGAGATCGAGGCACTGGAGCGCCAACCCAAGGCCAAGCGCATCCTTTCGGGCCTGGGCTTCCGGGAAGACGACTTCGACAAGCCGGCCCGCACGTTCAGCGGCGGCTGGGTGATGCGCGCCCATCTCGCCCGACTCCTCGTGCTCGAGCCGGACCTGCTCATGCTCGACGAGCCGACGAACCACCTCGATCTCGAGGCACTGCGGTGGTTCCAGGAGTATCTGCGGAGTTACCCGGGGGCATTCTTCGTGATTTCCCACGACCGCGAGTTCCTCAATACGCTGGCCAACACGATCATCGAGATCCGCCACCGCCGGCTGTGGAGATACACGGGAAACTACGACAAATATCTCGAGCAGCGCGCCGCCCAGCAGGAGCAGCATCGCCTCGCCTACGAGAATCAGCAGCGCGAGATCGCGCGGTTGCAGGAATTCATCGACCGTTTCCGCGCGAAGGCGAGCAAGGCGGCGCAGGCCCAGGAGCGCATCAAGCAGCTCGACCGCATGGAGCGCATCGAGCCGCCGGAAGCCGATGCGAAGACCGTGCACTTCTCGTTCCCCCAGCCAGAGCGCTCAGGTCAGCGGGCGATGCGCCTGACCGGCATTCACCAGGCCTACGGCGATCACTGGGTCTATCGTGGGCTCGACCTCGAGCTCGAGCGGGGCCAGCGCATGGTGCTGGTCGGGCCGAATGGCGCGGGCAAGTCCACGCTCTTGAAGATTCTTGCCGGCATCGTCCCCTTCCAGCAGGGCGAGCGCGAGCCGGGGCATAATGTCCGCATCGGATATTTTGCCCAATATCGCGTGGAGATGCTCGATACCGCGCGCACCGTGCTCGACGAGGCGCGAAGCGGTGCTCGCAATGCCAGCGAGGAGTTCATTCGCACCGTCCTGGGGGCATTCCTCTTCCGCGGCGATGATGTTTTCAAGACCGTGGGCGTGCTCAGCGGTGGCGAGAAAAGCCGGCTCGCGCTGGTGAAGCTCCTGCTCGATCCGCCGAATCTCCTGCTCATGGACGAGCCGACGACGCACCTGGACATCCCGAGCATCGATGCGCTCATCGGTGCACTCCAGCAGTTCGATGGCACCCTGGTTTTCGTGAGCCACGATGTCTATTTCATTCGAGCTCTCGCCCGACAGGTCCTGCAGGTGCAAGCGGGCCGCACGACGTTCTACCCAGGCGATTACCAGTACTTTCTCGACAAGACTGCCGCAGTCTCGGAACGCGACGCCCTGGTCGCCGGCGCTCGTCTTACCGCACCGGAACGAGGCCCCGCGCCGGAGCGCCAGAAGATCTTCAAGACGAAGGAAGAGAAGCGTGCCGAAGCCGAGGCGCGAAATGCCCTCGCCCGCCAGCGCCGCGAGGCGCAGGCCCGCGTAGACACGCTGGAGGTCCGCGTCCTGGAACTCGAGACGCGCCAGAAGGAGCTGACCTCCATACTCGAAGCACCCGAGACGTATGCCGACCCGGGCGCGGCATTCAAAGCCAACCGCGAACTCGCCGACGTCACCGATGACCTCGAACGGGCCACCGCACAATGGGAGCAGGCCGCCGAAGCGCTCGGAGCACTCCAACCCGCCGAATAAACCATGGCTCTTCTTCAGATTCGTAATGTCACCCTCCGCTACGGCGGTGAGCCGATCCTCGATGGGGTCGACTTCCAGATCGATCCCGGCGAACGCGTCTGTCTGATCGGCCGCAATGGTGCGGGAAAGACAAGCCTCATGCGGATCCTCACCGGCGAGGAGACACCGTCTTCTGGCGATGTGATCCGGCCGGCCGGATCACATCGCCAGAAGACGGTGTCTCCTCGCCGGTGAGGATCCGCATGA
>Ga0068856_100003771_pt1 | contig 15190 bp, 15 predicted proteins | sample KBSCornC62_FD_66595 | JGI IMG/M metagenome (GOLD analysis project Ga0068856, IMG submission 66595) | Corn rhizosphere microbial communities from Kellogg Biological Station, Michigan, USA - KBS Corn C6-2 | ecosystem: Host-associated > Plants > Roots > Rhizosphere > Soil ...
TCGGCGGCGGGCCACCACCACTGAGATCCCGCTTTGCCGCGAACGGCGGCCGTCCCCCGGTGGGACGGCCGCCGTTCGCCGTCTGACCGGCGGTCCCGGCGCGGCCTGTACGCCGCCCCTGCGTGCGTGCGTCCTGGCCGCCGGGTGGATCCAGGCGGGGCGGTCTAGTGGGTGAGTCGGACGCCGAGGGTCGCCGCCAGCTCCTCGTCCCGCTCCGCCTCGGACATGCCGCCCCACACCCCGTACGGCTCGCGCACTGACAGCGCATGCGTGCGGCAAGGATCCACCACCGGGCACCGGGCGCAGACCCGCTTCGCCGCGGCCTCCCGGGCGATCCGGGACGGGCCGCGCTCCCCCTCGGGGTGGAAGAACAGGCCGCTGTCGTTCCCCCGGCACGCGCCCTCGAGCTGCCACTCCCAGAGATCGGCATTCGGGCCCGGAAGTCTCCGGATGTCCGCCATTAAGATCCTTAGCGCCAGCGGTGAGGGAGCTGGTTTCTCCCAGGAATCGACGGTACAACCGAGCCATGGGTTGTTCAAGCCTCGGGAGGGGCCAAGTTGCCGAGATCCCCGGATGCCGCCGATGATGAGCCCGTGCCAGCGGAACCCGGTGCCGGCCCGGCTCCGCAGCCACCGGAGGCGAGGCTCACCGTCGCCGCCGTCGCCAGGCGACTCGGCGTCGCGCCGGCCACACTGCGCACGTGGGACCGGCGCTACGGGCTCGGGCCTACCCTGCATTCCCCCGGCTCACACCGGCGATACTCGCGCTCCGACATCGCCCGGCTGGAGGCGATGCGCCGGCTCGTGCTCGACGGGGTGCCGCCGGCGGACGCGGCCAGGCTCGCGGTCGAGCAGGTTTCCCGGCACTCCGCCCGGGACGGCGCGCCGCCCGGACCGTCCGGCCGGCTCGGACCACTCGACGGCGTCCGGGCCGGCGGCCCGGGCGGGCGGGTGCTCGCGCTGCCCGGCGGCACGGCCGACGGCCGCGGGCTGGCCCGGGCGGCGATGGCGCTGGACGCCGGGTCGATCCGGGTCGCCGTGGAACGGGCGGTGGCCGAGCACGGGGTGATCCCGACCTGGACCGAGCTGCTCTGCCCGGTGCTGGTCGCGGTCGGTGAACGGTGGGCGGCCACCGGCGAGGGCGTGGAGGTGGAGCACCTGCTGGCCGAGACCGCCGGCAGCGCGCTGCGGGCGGTCAGCATCGCACCGGAACCCCGCAACGGACGCCCGGTGTTGCTGGCATGCGCGCCGGAGGAGCAACACAGCCTGCCGCTGGCGGCGCTGGCCGCGGCGCTGGCCGAGCAGGGCATCGGTGCCAGGCTCCTCGGTGCCGGGCTCCCGCTGCCGGCCCTGCGGGCGGCGGTACGCCGGACCGGCCCGGCGGCGGTCATGGTCTGGGCGCACGCGCCCGGCTCCGCCGACGTCCAGGTGCTGGAGGCGCTGCCGGTGCTGCGGCCCCCGGTGGCCGTGCTGGCCGGTGGTGCCGGCTGGGTCGGCCGGTCGCTGCCGGACCGCGTCACGTTCGTACCCGACCTGGCGGCGGCGGTCGCCCTCGTGACCCGCGCGATCGGCGGCTGAGTGGACCCCGCGCCGGCCCGCGACCGGGCCGCCGTCGAGGCCGCGCTGGAGCGGGCGGCGTGGTTCGGCCACCCCGCCGACGGGGTGGCGGTGCTCATCGACATCGACCCGGACACCGGGGTGCCCGAGCGGGTGCGGTGGCTGGCCGGGGTCTGCCTTGGCGCCCTCGGCCGGTACCGGACGGCGGCCCGCTGGCTGGCCCCGGGCGGCGAGCCCGCGGGATCGCTGGCCGCCAGCTGCCTGGCCAGCCACCTCCGGCAGGTCGGGCGGCACGCGGAGGCAGAGCGGCTGGACCGGCTCGCCCTGGCCACCGCGACCGCCACCGAGGCCCGGGCGGACGCGCTGGTCGGCCTGGTCGCCGACGCCGTGGGTCGGCACGAGCTCGCGCTCGCCCGGGACCGGCTGGGTCCCCTGACCGAGTACGTCGTTGCCATGACAACCGATCACGAAGAGTGGCGGAGCCGGGTTCGACTGCAGTGGGTCAGCGCGGAGACGGCGTTGCTGGCCGGCGAAGCGGCACGGGCCGTCGAACTTGGCCGGGCCGCGCACCGAATCTCACAGGCAGCAAGAGCATGCCGACACGCGGTGAAATCCACGCTGGTCTTGGGAGTCGCGCTGGATGCAGCAGGTCGCACCCGTGCGGCGGCCCGCGTACTCCGAACGGCCTCCCACGGAGCCACCCGACTGGGCCTGACACCGCTTCTGCCGCCGATCCACTTGGTGCTGGCAGGCACCCTGCAGGACCATGCGCCAGGGCGGGCCGCGCGCGAACGGCTCCGCGCCGATGCAGCGCAAAGCATCAGGCAAGATCCACCCGAAAGTCGGAGCTTTGGCTAGGCTGCGCGACGGACCACGCGCTCGTCCCGAGCCCCCGGCGGCACATCGGTCTCGGCCAGGCTTTCCCCTACATCACCCGGACGGTCTACAGTCACGGAGGCGTTGTACATCACGGGGGGTGATGCACAGACCAGTTGCGGCTTGCGCTGAGGAGGATTCCGGTGACCAGCGTGCTCATCTGCGACGAGCGGCGGGGGGTTCGGGACGGGCTCGCGCAGTTCATGTCCGTCGTACCGGGCGTGGACCGGGTTGACACCGTCGCCAGCGGGGACGACATGCTGGAGCGATACCCGCGGGAGCGGCCCGACGTCGTCCTGGTCGGCACCCAGCGTGCCGTCGACACCGGGATCGTGCTCACCCGCCGGCTCGTCTCCCGCCACCCGCGGGCCTGCGTGCTGGTCTTCGGTGCCGCCGACGACACCGCGAACATCGTCGCCGCGGTCGCCTGCGGGGCGCGCGGATACCTGCGCTGGGACGCGTCGCACGCCGAGGTCTGCGCGGCGCTGGCGCACGCGCTGGCCGGCGTCGAGCTCGCCGGGCCGCGGCCGGCCCGGCCGGACGCCGACGTGCGGCTGACCACGCGGGAGCTGCAGGTCCTCGTCGGGATGACCGAGGGCAAGAGCAACGGTGAGATCGGCAAGGAGCTGTTCCTCTCCGAGGACACCGTGAAGACGCACGCGCGGCGCCTGTTCCGCAAGCTCGGCGTCAACGACCGCGCCCAAGCCGTAGCCCACGGCTTCCGCCGCGGCCTGGTGTCCTAGCCGCACCACGCCAGGACCAGCGGCGCGCCGCTGGCGGTCGCGGCCGAGCACGCCCGGCAGGTAGTCGACCGTGTCTACGGGCCGTCGGGCCGGATCCGCCCAGACCGGCTCCGGCCAGTAGTGCCCACCGGTCGGGCAGTGGGTCAGGCGTCGGAGTCGGCTTCAGCGGCGGCGAACGCCCCGTCGGCGAATCCCCGCGCGTACTCCCACGTGACGTACTGCACCGGGTCCGGGTTGTACGCCGGCTCGTGCACCCGCGTGCGCCCCACCTCGAGCAGGTGCCGCAGGTTGCTCCGCATCAGATCCCACCCGAAGAAGTGCGACTCGCCGCAGTCGAGACACTCGACCACGATCCCCCGCAGCCCCCTCGGCGCGAGCAGCGCCTGGAAGACGTCCAGGTCCTCGATGTCCGCGAGCACGTCCTCCCGCTCTGTAGGGGTGAGGGGGGCGCCGATCCCGTTCGAATCCTCCAGGTCAGCGAGCGCAGCGGCCGGGTCGGCCGGGTCGCCGAAGAACGGGTCCAAAGGCGAATCGTCCGTCACCTTGCTCACGGTAGCCGGTCAGCGAGCGGGTGCGGTAACCGTCACCCATACGCCGGTACGATTGGTTACCGTCCCCCTACTCCCGGAAGAGGTGCCATGGACGTCTCCCTCCCGGATAAGTTCGCCCCGGTCGGCCTGACGTTCGACGACGTTCTGCTGCTACCGGCCGCGTCCGACGTGATGCCGGGAGAGGCGGACACCTCCGCCCGGCTGACCAGGGAGATCACCGTCCGGGTGCCGCTGCTGAGCTCGGCCATGGACACCGTCACCGAGGCCAGGATGGCGATCGCGATGGCCCGCCAGGGCGGGGTCGGCGTGCTGCACCGCAACCTGTCCGTCGACGACCAGGCCTCGATGGTCGACCTGGTGAAGCGGTCCGAGGCCGGCATGGTGAGCAACCCGGTGACGTGCGGGCCGGACGCGACCCTGGCCGAGGTCGACGCGCTCTGTGCCCGCTACCGGATCTCGGGCGTGCCGGTCATCGACGCCGACGGCGTGCTGGTCGGCATCGTGACCAACCGCGACACCCGGTTCGAGAACGACCAGTCGCGGCTGGTGCGCGAGGTCATGACGCCGATGCCGCTGGTGACCGCGCCGGTCGGGGTGTCCAAGGACGACGCGCTGGCCCTGCTGCGCCGGCACAAGGTGGAGAAGCTGCCGCTGGTCGACGAGGGCGGCCGGCTGCGCGGGCTGATCACCGTCAAGGACTTCACGAAGTCCGAGGCGTACCCGCTGGCGACCAAGGACGCGCACGGCCGGCTGGTCACCGGCGCCGCGGTGGGGGTCGGCGAGGACGGCTACAAGCGGGCCATGGAGCTGCTCGACGCCGGCGTGGACGTGCTCGTCGTGGACACCGCGCACGGCCACTCCCGCGCCGTGCTGGAGACCGTGGCCAGGCTCAAGCGGGACACCGAGGCACAGATCGTCGGCGGCAACGTGGCCACGAGGGAGGGCGCGCAGGCGCTCGTCGACGCGGGCGTCGACGCGGTGAAGGTCGGCGTCGGCCCCGGTTCGATCTGCACCACCCGGGTCGTCGCCGGCGTGGGCGTGCCGCAGGTGACCGCGATCTACCAGGCCGCGCTGGCCTGCCGCCCGGCCGGGGTGCCGGTGATCGGCGACGGCGGCCTGCAGTACTCGGGGGACATACCGAAGGCGATCGTCGCCGGCGCCGACACCGTGATGCTCGGCAGCCTGCTCGCCGGCTGCGACGAGACGCCGGGCGAGCTGATCTTCATCAACGGCAAGCAGTACAAGACCTACCGCGGGATGGGCTCGCTCGGGGCGATGCAGTCCCGCGGCTCCATCCGGTCGTACTCGAAGGACCGCTACTTCCAGGCCGGCGTGCTGGACGAGGACAAGCTCGTCCCCGAGGGCATCGAGGGCCAGGTGCCCTACCGCGGCCCGCTCGCCGCGGTCGCGCACCAGCTCGTCGGCGGGCTGCGGGCTGGGATGGGCTACGCGGGATGTGCGAGCATCACTGACCTGCAGCAGAAAGCTCAGCTGGTCCGGATCACCGCCGCCGGGCTCAAGGAGAGTCACCCGCACGACGTCCAGATGACGATCGAGGCACCCAACTACCCCGGCCGCTGAGGCCGACGGGCAGGAGGACCGGAGTGCGCGACGTGGTGGAGATCGGCCGGGGCAAGGTGGCCCGCCGCGGCTATCACCTCGATGACCTGACGCTGGTGCCGTCCCGCCGGACCAGGGGCTCGGCCGACGTGTCGATCGCCTGGCAGCTGGACGCGCACCGGATGGACCTGCCGCTGATGGTCGCGCCGTCGGACGCGGTGGTCTCCCCCACCACGGCCGCGGTCGTGGACAAGCTCGGCGGCATGGCCGTGCTGGACGGCGAGGGCCTGTGGACCCGCTACGAGGAGCCCGAGCCGGTGCTGGCCCGCATCGTCGAGGCCGCCGAGGACGGCGACCGGCTCGCGGCGCAGCGGGTGATCAGGGACGCGTACGCGGCGCCGGTCCGCCCGGAGCTTGTCGCCGCCCGGATCGAGGAGATCCGTGGCACCGGGGCCCGCACCGCGGTCCGGTTCTCCCCGCAGAACACGCTCGTGTTCGCCAACACCGCACTGGACGCGGGCATTGACGTGCTCGTCATCCAGGGCACGGTGATCTCGGCCGAGCACGTCGCCGCGGGCCGGGAACCGCTGAACCTCAAGACGTTCATCGCCCTGCTCGACATCCCGGTCGTGGTCGGCGGTTGCGGTGACTACCAGACCGCGCTGCATCTGATGCGGACCGGCGCGGCCGGCGTGATCGTCGGCTACGGCGCCCACCCGGGCTCGACCACGCACGAGGTGCTCGGCATCGAGGTGCCGATGGGGACGGCGATCGCGGACGCGGCGGCGGCCAGGCGGGACTACCTCGACGAGACCGGCGGGCGGTACGTGCACCTGGTCGCGTACGGGGACGTGCTGACCGGTGGTGACACGGCCAAGGCGATCGCCTGCGGGGCGGACGCGGTCATGCTGGGCGAGCCGCTGGCGCTCGCCGCCGAAGCTCCCGGCGCCGGCTGGTACTGGGACCCCACCGTGTCGCACCCGAAGCTGCCCCGGTCCTGGCTGCACCGCTGTCGCGACCAGCTCGACGCGTACGGGGAGGGCGACCGGCCGCCGGCGCTGTCGGAGGTGCTGCTCGGCCCGACCGCGGACGCGTCCGGCACGCGGAACGTCTTCGGCGCGCTGCGCCGGGCGATGGCGAAGTGCGGCTACTCGAGCCTGAAGGAGTTCCAGAAGGTGGAGCTGACCGTCATGGGCTGAGCCGGCTGGCTCTCACAGCCAGCCGCGCTTGCGGAACAGCGCCCAGATGCCGATGGCCAGCAGGACCGTGACGACGCTGCTGAGGACGAACCCCCACCACTGGCCGAAGCCGGGGTAGGGCACGTTCTGGCCGTAGAAGCCGGTGACCGCGGTCGGCACCGCGATGATCGCCGCCCAGCCGGACAGCTTGCGGACGATCTGGTTGAGCCGGGCGTCGGCCAGCGAGAGCCCGGTCTCGAACATCGTCGTGACCACGTCGCGCAGCGAGTCGTTCCACTCGTTCGTGCGGATCACGTGATCGCGCAGGTCCCGCAGCCGCTCGACGATCTCGGTCTGCTCGCCGTGGTGCAGTTCGGCGTGCCGGAGCATCGTGTCGGCCACATCCCGCATCGGCAGCACGACCTTGCGCACCCCGGTCATCTGCCGGCGCAGCTCGTACGTCTGCCGCTGCACATCGGTGTCGGACCGCAGCTTCTCGTCGAACAGGCCGTCCTCGGCCTCCTCGACCCGGTCGTCGAGTTGCTGGAGGCAGGCGAGGTGGCCGTCGACGATCACGTCGAGCAGTCCGTAGAGCAGGCCTCGACCGCCGAACTCGAGCATCTCCGGGGTCTCGTCCCAGGCCTTGACCACGGGCTCCATGTCGAAGTCGGGCCGGTGCACGGTGACAAGCGCCTGCGGCAGCACGAACGCCGAGACCTTGGCCACGTGCAGCTTCTGGTCCGGCATGAAGGTCATCGCGTACGTGGTGAGGAAGAAGTGCGTCGAGTAGCGGTCCACCTTCGGTCGCTCGTGCGACTCGACCGCGTCCTCGACGGCGAGCGGAGCGAGCCCGAGCTCGTCCGCGATCTGATGCAGTTCGTTGCGATCGGGCAGGCAGAGGTCGGCCCAGACGAGCGTGTCCGGCTGCTCCAGGTAGTCGGAGACACGCTCCACCGGGAAGTCCTCGGCCCCGAGAACTCCCTTCCGCCACACGCGGGTCCGTGCCAACCGGATCTACGGCAGCTCGTCGTCGGTGTAGATGCGCCGCTCCTCCACAATTCCGCCCGGCTCGATGGGCTCACCCCGGTTCGCCCGGGTGGCGAGGATGATCAACGAAAGCAGGAACAAAATGCCGCCGACGATCATGAGAATGATCCCGACCGTTGCCAGGTCGATGCCCTTGGGGGACCAGTCCACCGCAAAGGTGAGAATCGCCCCCACAGCGAACACGAACAGGCTTGCACCGATCTTCACCGGATTCCTCCCTTGTCGGTCAGAGTGTGTACCCGATCGCGTTCACCGTCACACGATTCCACCCTGTGCAGGCTCTAAGCTCGACGGGGTGACGGTTGATCCCGCGGCCGACCTCGTCCTCGTCGTCGACTACGGCGCGCAGTACGCCCAGCTGATCGCCCGCCGCGTGCGCGAGGCAAAGGTCTACTCCGAGATCGTCCCGCACGACACCCCGGTGGCCGAGATCCTCGCCCGCAAGCCGAAGGCGGTGATCCTCTCCGGCGGCCCGGCCTCGGTGTACGCGCCGGGTGCGCCGCAGGCGCCGACCGAGCTCGTGAACGCCGGCGTGCCGACCCTCGGCATCTGTTACGGCTTCCAGGCGATGGCGCAGGCGCTCGGCGGCACCGTGGCCCGCACCGGCAGGTCGGAGTACGGCCGGACCCCGCTGTCGGTGGTCGGCTCCGGCGGGGTGCTCGGGTTCGCCCCGGGGTCGGTGTGGATGTCGCACGGGGACGCGGTGGCGCAGGCACCGCCCGGGTTCGCGGTCACGGCGTCCACACCGGACAGTCCGGTGGCGGCGTTCGAGGACACCGCGCGCAGCCTCTTCGGGGTGCAGTTCCATCCCGAGGTGCTGCACACCGCGGGCGGGCAGGCGATCCTCGAACGGTTCCTGTACGACGGCGCCGGCTGCCGTCCACTGTGGACCGAGGCGAACATCGTCGAGGAGCAGGTGGCCGCGATCCGCGCCCAGGTCGGCGGGAAGCGGGTGATCTGCGGGCTGTCCGGCGGGGTCGACTCGGCGGTCGCGGCGGCGCTGGTGCAGCGCGCGGTCGGCGATCAGCTCACCTGTGTGTTCGTCGACCACGGGCTGCTGCGGCTGGGCGAGGCGCTGCAGGTCGAAGAGGACTTCGTCGCGGCGACCGGGGTCAAGCTGCACGTCGTCGACGCCGCCGACACCTTCCTGGCCGCACTCGACGGGGTGGCCGACCCGGAGGAGAAGCGCACAGTCGTCGGCCGGGAGTTCATCCGGGCCTTCGAGGCCGCGGCGCGGTCGATCGCGACGGCCGAGGGCGTCGAGTTCCTCGTGCAGGGCACGCTCTACCCGGACGTCGTCGAGTCCGGCGGCGGCTCGGGTGCGGCGACGATCAAGTCGCACCACAACGTCGGCGGGCTGCCGGACGACCTCCGGTTCTCGCTCGTCGAGCCGCTGCGGACGCTGTTCAAGGACGAGGTGCGGCGGGTCGGGCTGCAGCTCGGGCTGCCGGGGGCGATCGTCTGGCGGCAGCCGTTCCCCGGCCCGGGGCTGGCGATCCGGATCGTCGGCGCGGTCACCGCGTCGCGGCTGTCGGTGCTGCGCTCGGCCGACGCGATCGCCCGGGCCGAGCTGTCCGCGGCCGGGCTCGACCGGGACATCTGGCAGTGCCCGGTGGTGTTGCTTGCCGACGTACGGTCGGTGGGCGTGCAGGGCGACGGCCGCACCTACGGACATCCGGTCGTGCTGCGGCCGGTCTCGTCCGAGGACGCGATGACCGCGGACTGGACCCGGGTGCCGTACGAGGTGCTGGAGCGGATCTCGACCCGGATCACCAACGAGGTGCCCGAGGTGAACCGGGTCGTGCTCGACGTCACGTCGAAGCCGCCGGGCACGATCGAGTGGGAGTAGCTCAGCCGACGTAGGGCGCGCAGGCCGGCTCGTTCGACAGGGTCGTGCGCAGCTCGGTGGTGATGCCGGCCGCCGGGCGGGCGAGTGCGGCGGACACCGCGCTGACCGCGGCGTCCGCGCCGGTGAGGACGCCCTGCAGGTCGGTCGGGAAGCTGGCCGCCGCCGGGTTGAGCCGGGCCGCCCGGGCGGCCAGCCGGCGCAGCCCGCTCGCCTGATCGCCGACCGCGGCGGCGAGCGAGTCCGCGTACTCCTGGCCGCCGGGGAGGTCAGCCCGGCCGAGGTCGAGGATCGCGACGCGCAGTTGGTCGGTGCGGCCGGCGACAGTCGTGTAGTAGGCGGTGACGTCGGAGCGGATGGTGGCCTTGTTCTGCTCGCGGGAGATCTGGCCGATCAGCGTGGCGTTGCTGGAGTCGACCGCCTGCTGCCAGTCGCGGACGGTGCCGCAGGCCTGCCGGGCGTACGCCGTCGGCGGGACGCCCTGCCGGCGCAGCTCGAACCAGTAGACACCGCCGGCCGCGAGGGCCAGCGCCAGGACCACGCTGGTGAGCACGGCGACCACGGATCGCCGCCGGGGGCGCCGCTTCCCGGCCTTCTCGGCCACCCTGCCTGCCGTCTCGTCGGCGCGCCGACGGGGGCGGTCCGGTTCCGGTTCGCTCTCGGCCGGCCGGCGGGCGGGGAGGGTGGCGAACTCGTCCGGAGGCGCCGCCTGCTCCGGGCGACGGTGGCGACGGCTCGACGGCTGGTCGGTCGGCGCCGGGCTCGCCGTCGTCTCCGGCGCTGACGCCTCCTCGCGGCGACGGTGCCGGCGCGGCGGCGCCACGCCACCCACCGGCCGCAGCGGGCCCGTGCTCTCGGCCGCCGGCGGGTAGTCCCGTGGCTGGAAACCCGGCGGCGGTGGGTCGCTCGGCGGCCGGTCGGTCGGCAGCGGGTAGTCCGGCGCCGGGAAGTCGCGCGGCGCGTAGTTCCGCGGCGGGTAGTCCGGCGGCGGGTGGTGGGCTGGCGGCGCGGGGTGGTGGGCCCTTGCCTCCTCGGCCTCGCGGCGCTCGCGGCGGGAGGCGTAGCGCCGCGGCGCCGGGCCGGTCGCCTCGCTCGGACCCACCGGATGGCCAGGCGGCCCCGCGTAGCGGCTTCGGTCCGGGCCGACGGTCGCGGCCCCGGGAACGTACCCGCCGACCGGGTCGGCGCCCGATCGCGGCGACGGCACGTCCTCGAGGTCCGGGAGTGGCGTTCCCCAGAGGACGTGCCGGCGCAGCGCGTCGTACTGCTCGTCGGTGATCTCGCCCCGCTCGTGCATCTGTCTGAGCAGGGCAAGACCGTCCCGCGACGTCATCCACCCTCCTCTCGCAGACCGCGGACCGTGCGCCGCGGCGTCGAGAGTAAGGGGTCAGTCGTCCGGGTCGCTCCGCCGGCGGACCAGGCTCGCGCCCAGACCCACCACGCCGACCACGATGAGCAGGGTCGGCAGCGGCCAGCTGTCGGCCACTTGGCCAGGGTTGTCGGACAGTCCCCAGATCAGCGCCGAGCCGATGAAGAACAGCCCGAGCACCAGGGACAGCACGTCCACGTCATGCCGCCGCACGGTTCACCTCCACCTGGCCGATGCTGACGTCCAGGTCGAGCGTCAGGTCGATGTCACTGTCGCCGCCGGGGCCGTAGTCGACCACCGAACGGGTGGCCGAGGTCCCGTTCGCCACCTGCCCGAGCAGGTCCACCTCGCCGACGCCGGCCCTGCCGTCGATGGTCACATCCGCGTTCCGCGGCACGATCACCTCGATGTTGCCGACGCCGGCCGAGACCTTCGTATGCACCAGATGCTTGCTGAAGTCGACGCCGGACAGGTCCAGTTGGATGTTGCCGACGCCGATCCGGTACGAGGGGTCGACCTCGGCGGCGGTCCGCGGGGCGTACCGCCGATCGCCGACGCCGCCCTTGAGCGACACGTTCGACGCGCTGACGACGATGAGCGCGATCAGCAGCGGGATGCCGAGCCAGGTCAGCCAGCGCGCCCGGCCGAACCAGGCGCCGACGAGCAGGCCGGCGCCGATCGTGCCGACCGCGACCGCGAGCAGGTCGTCCGGCTCCGGGTCGATCGCGCCGGCCGCGGTGAGGGCGGCGGCGATGCCGAGGATGACGAGCAGCAGGCTGATCGTGATCACGCCGAGCGCGGAGTGCCCGCGGGGCGGAGGCGGGGCCGGCGGCGGGGGCAGGGTGACCGTCGGCGCGCCCTGCTGGACCGGCGGGTACGACGACGGCGCCTGGTAGGCCTCCTGCGGTTGGTAGGCCTCCTGCGGCTGGAAGGCCGGCGGCGGCTGGAAGGCCTGCTGCGGCTGGAAGGCCTGCTGCGGCTGATAGGTCGGCGGCGGCTGGTAGGTCGGCAGCGGGGTCTCGTACGGGCCCGGCGGTGGCGGCGGCGGTTCGGGGACCGCCGGTGGCTGCGGGCCGCCGTCGCGGCGCTCCTGCAGGTTGCGGACCAGGAAGAAGGCGCCGCCGACGACGACCAGGACCAGGGCCAGGTCGCGGGCGTCGCCGAGGGCGAGCACGCTGGCCAGGACGAGCCCGGCGATGACGAGCGCGCCGGCCGCCGTGGCGTCGCGGGCGCGGCTGCTGCTGCCCGGCCCGCGGTGCAGGAGTGACTCGATCGGGGAGGACTGCTCGTCCTCGGTCGGCATGAACAGCCAGCCGACGACGTAGAGCAGGATCCCGCTGCCGCCGAAGAGGGTGAGCACCGCGAACAGGACCCGGAACAGGACCGGGTCGATCCCGGTGTACTCGCCAAGGCCGCCGGCGACGCCGGCGATCACCTTGCGCTGTGAGCTCCGGGCCAGCCGGCGCCCCGTGAACGCGCTCCACGGACCGCTCGAGGGCGGCACCCCACCCGCCGGAAACCCGGCCGCGGTCGACCCTCCGCTGGACCCACCCCCCGGCGGAACCGCGCCGCCCCCGCCGGCCGAAGTCCCCGCCGTCGGCCCGTCCCCCGGCGGAACCGCGCCAGCCCAGCCGGTCGCAGCCCCCACCGTGGGCCCATCTCCCGTGGGCACGGCGCCAACTCCACCGGGCGGAGCCCCCACCGTCGGCCCGTCCGCCGGCGGAAGGTTGCCTTGATCGCCGGCCGAAGCCGCCGCCGGGGGCCCGTCCGCCGGCGGAACGGCGCCAGCTCCGCCGGTCGCAGCCGCCACCGTCGGCCCATCTCCCGGCGGAAGGTTGCCTTGGTCGCCGGCCGAAGCCCCCGGCGTCGAGCGGTCCTCCGGCGGAAGGTTGCCCGGTCCCGTGGCCGAGCTGACCACGGTCGGCTCGTCGACCGCCGGTATCCGCGCGGTCGCCGCATCATCGGCCGAAGCACCTGTCGGCTCCTCGCCGACGGTCGTCGTCTGCGCAGCCACGTCGTCTCCAGCCGGCGTCGCACCGCCGAGGGCCGCCGTGCCGCTGTCCGCACCGGCCTCGCCGACCAGCGGCGCGCCGGCGGGCTCGGCAGGCTCCTCGGACGCGGTCTCGTCCGCGAGCGGCTGGCCATCCGGGGATCCGGCGGCGGACCCGGCGGCGGGCTCCGCGAGCGGGGTCTCGTCCGCGAGCGGCTGGCCGGCCGAGGACCCCGCGGCGGACTCGCCGGTGGGCTCCTCGGACGCGGTCTCGTCCGCTGGGGGCTGGGCAGCCGGGGATCCGGCGGCGGAGGGTGGGGCGGCCGTGGTCTCGACCGGGGTATCGGCCGGGGGCTGCTCGGCGGGCGCCGGGTCTGGCGGGGTGGGCTCGCCGGGCGACGTGCGCCCGGCCGGCTGGGTGGCGGCCGGGTCGCCGGAGGTCGGGTCGTGCTCGGTCATGGGGAAATCGTGCGGCCCGGCGCCGGTCAGCGGTATGGGGGATGGCCCTGACCGGACCCTGGTCCGCAAGACCGGGGACCTCCCCGTGGTCGCGGACCCGGTGCCGGTGCAACCATCGACGCGGAACCCCCGTACGAACGAAAGCAGGAGACAGTGCAGCTCGCGGCCCCGCCGCCCCGGCTCTACCGCGCGGCCGACGGTCGCGTGGTCGCGGGCGTCGCCCAGGGCCTGGCGAACCACCTCGCGGTCAAGCCGCTCTACGTCCGCATCGCCTTCGCCGTCCTGGCGACGTTCAACGGCTTCGGCATCGTCGTCTACCTGGCGCTGTGGGCGGTGATCCCGCAGGAGCCGGTCGCCGCGGACGCCCCGCGCCGCCCCCGCCGGCGGGCGATCGAGCGGGGCACCGTGCTCGCCCTGGTGGCGGTCGCCGCCGGCGGCCTGCTGCTGTCGCGCGGCGTGCCCATCCTCGGCAACAACGTCCTGCTCGTTCCGCTGCTGCTGGCCGGCGCCGGACTCGCGGTGCTGTGGAGCCAGGCCGACAAGGACCAGCGCGACCGCTGGCGCCGGATCTCGCTGTTCGAGACCGAGCCCACCCGCCGCTCGGTCGCGATCATCCGGTTCGTCGGCGGCGCGATCCTGGTCGCGGCCGGTGTCGCCTCGTTCCTGCTGCTGTCCGGCACGCTGTCCGCCGCCCGGGACGGCCTGGTCGCCGGCGTCGCCGTGCTGGCCGGGCTGGCACTGCTGACCGCGCCGCTGTGGTGGCGGCTGGTCGCCGACCTGACCGAGGAGCGCCGGGAGCGGATCCGCTCCCAGGAGCGCGCCGACCTGGCTGCCCACCTGCACGACTCGGTGCTGCAGACGCTGACGCTGATCCAGCGGCACTCCGACGAGCCGCGCGAGGTCGCCCGGCTGGCCCGGGGCCAGGAACGCGAGCTGCGGACCTGGCTCTACCGGCCCGAGGACCGGGAGGAGTCGAAGTTCGCCGCCGCTCTGGAGGCGGTCGCCGGCGAGGTCGAGGACGCGTACGTGGTGCAGGTCGAGAGCGTCGTCGTCGGCGACGCCGAGGTGGACGACCGGCTCGGCGCCGTGGTGCAGGCGACCAGGGAGGCGCTGGTCAACGCGGCCAAGCATGCCGGCGTCGGCACCATCTCGCTGTACGCGGAGGTCGAGCCGGCGGAGGTGACCGTGTTCGTCCGGGACCGCGGCGCCGGCTTCGACCCTGAGCTCGTCGACGAGGACCGGCACGGCGTGCGCGGGTCGATCGTCGGACGGATGGAACGGCACGGCGGCGAGGCGACGATCCGCAGCACCGTCGGCGCCGGTACGGAGGTCGAGCTGAGCATGGACAGGAGCACCACATGACAGAGGCCCAGCCGGTACGCGTCGTTCTGGTCGACGACCACTCGATGTTCCGCTCCGGCGTACGGGCCGAGTTGGCCGCGGACAGCGGGGTGGAGATCGTCGGCGAGGCCGGCGGCGTCGGCGAGGCGGTCGCGGTGATCGGCCGGACCAAGCCCGACGTCGTGCTGCTCGACGTGCACATGCCCGACGGCGGCGGCAAGGCGGTGCTGGAGCAGGTCAAAGACACGGACGTACGGTTCCTGGCTCTGTCGGTCAGCGACGCCGCCGAGGACGTGATCGGCGTGATCCGGGCCGGCGCCCGCGGCTACGTGACCAAGACGATCTCCGGTCCGGACCTCGGCGCGGCCGTCCGCCGGGTCAAGGACGGCGACGCGGTGTTCTCGCCCCGGCTGGCCGGGTTCGTGCTGGACGCGTTCACCCGCCCGGAGTCGTCCCGCGAGCTCGACCCGGAGCTGGACCAGCTGACCCAGCGGGAGCGGGAGGTGCTCCGCCTGCTCGCCCGCGGGTACGCGTACAAGGAGATCGCCTCGCGGCTGTTCATCTCGGTCAAGACCGTCGAGACGCACGTGTCGAGCGTGCTGCGCAAGCTGCAGCTGTCCAACCGGTACGAGCTGTCCCGCTGGGCCACCGACCGCCGCCTGGTCTGATCAACT
>Ga0068856_100003773_pt1 | contig 15188 bp, 15 predicted proteins | sample KBSCornC62_FD_66595 | JGI IMG/M metagenome (GOLD analysis project Ga0068856, IMG submission 66595) | Corn rhizosphere microbial communities from Kellogg Biological Station, Michigan, USA - KBS Corn C6-2 | ecosystem: Host-associated > Plants > Roots > Rhizosphere > Soil ...
ACAGTGTAGGCGCCGATCCGAAATGAGGGATGCGCAGCGACCGAAGGAAAGAGTTCATCCTTGTCGACCAGTTCCAGCCGGCCGTAAGCATAGTTCCTCGCGCGAAAATTGACCGTGGATTCCAGCAGATAGCTGTTCTGATTGGTTCCATCGAGTTCCTTGTGCTTGCGGCCCCACACCAATGTCGTTGCCCAGTTTCCTGCCGTAAAGGAACGGTTATAGGCAACCGATGCCGTCTGCCGCTTTTCATTGCCGGGCTCGAGAGCTTCGGGATGCAGAAGGCGACCGTAACTGTATTGCGCTGTCCAATTTCGCCCCGGAGCGATGCTGCCGCGCAGCGACCACGAATCCAGCGCCCCCGCCTGGATGCTCCAGCGTTCTTCATTGGGCTCACGGCCGTTGAACGCTGAGGCTTCGACCTTGAAGCGATCAATGATGAAGCCGGTGGTTACTACGCCAAAGCTGGTGTGCGTGGAATCCTGAAGGTGATGGCCAAGCGGCGCAGACGGATTTTCTGCAGCGCTGGCTCTGTGCATGTACGTTACTGGCCCGAGCGCAGGTTCTGCCGAAGGACCCCCATACAATAACCAGGTTACTTTCTCTCGGATGGGAAGCGTGTAATACGCCGCGAGTTCCGCAAAGACATTGTGGGGATGCTGATGATCAACGAGCGGCTGGCCGTGGTAGGTTTCGCCGGTCTGAAATAACTGGGGAAATCCTGGATGCGGCGAGGTCAAGGATTCCGCTGAAAACATTTCGCGCAGCAGCAAGACGCCCTGGCCGATGCGATGCTGCTCCATGAGCATTACATAGTTCGCCGACTCAGCCTTTCCCGCTCCCCGCGGGCCGCCTTGCTGGTTATAGCGGACAAAAACATTCCCGTGCAGCATCAGCTCCCAGCCTCCTCGCGACGTCATCCATAGATGACTCGGCACCGATGCTGGCTGCCAGCCCGTCCCGGAGCTGGCGTGTGCAGAGGGCAGCGCGATGCCTTCCTCCGTTGACGCTTCCATGCTCATCTGCCCCTGCGCATGGTCCATGTGCTTACCATCCCTGCCATGGCTTTGCTCATCGTGCTCTTGCTGACTCGCCACGGCAAAATCTCTGTCAGCTTCGGTGATCTGCGCGCTAGTTGCGCTCACCAGCAAGAATACGAATGCGGTTGCCTCTGCGATGTGGCGCAGCAAACGTGATGCAAGAGAGCGCGTAAACCGGCGGTTTCGCCTTCGCAGACGGACGGAAACTGGCATTTTTGAAATTAGATGCATCAGCCGCAGCGAAGCTACGACTGTCCGGTGATTTTCAGCCGCAGGTCCTCTGGTAGACGATCGCGGATTTCAGGCGGTAAGCGATCATGGACGCGGCGTGCACCTACCATTGCCACATCAACCATCGTCATGGGAGCGGGCGTTGCGACGGCAACGATCAGCCAAATCAAGGCAGAGAGTGCAAAGCCCGATAGCGCTCCCACTTCAAACCAGAAGGCGTGCCGCGGCCCGAAGTAGCGGATTACTGCGAAGGCCATGAGGAAGACAGCGGCAGAGACCGAAGCCAGCACGATGAGAGATACGTCGATAATGCGGTGCAGGCGCTGGCGCGAGCGGCAGTGCTCGCACGCCGCTAGATGTTGCTCGTAGTCGCCGCGCATCTCCGGCGCGATTCCGGAAATGTCGTATCGCCAGCCCGCAAGGATTTTTCCCACCAGGGGATCGACGCACTGCTCACTCATATTCAAGGAGCTACAGCCGGATTGGCTCCATGGGTTCCGATTGCAAGGCCAGCATTACGCGGTTATGGAGCAGGGTCCGGCGGGTCCCTAGTGCGCGCTCGGCTGCTCCCCGAGCGATTTCAGGATGGTTATTTTGCTCGGAAAGATGGGCGAGCACGACAAATGCCGCACCTCCATCATAGTCGCTCGTGAAGAATTCTGCGAGCGCATCGTTGGAAAGGTGCCCGACCCGGCTCATCACGCGCTGCTTGACCGACCAGGGATAAGGCCCGCCACGCAACATTTCCACATCGTGATTCGATTCCATCACCAGCGCGGCGCAACCTTTTAAATTATCCATCACGCTGAGCGGCAGGTATCCCAGATCGGTGACTACGCCAACTTTCACCCCTTCCGCGCGGAAAGTAAAGCCAACCGGATCGGCCGCGTCATGCGGAATGGTGAAAGGGGTTACCGCAATATCGCCAACCTGGAAAGAGTGCCCGGAATGAAAGACTTCCAACTTCTGAAGTTCGGGACAATTGCCCTCGTCGTCGCGTAAGGCTTTTGCCCAGGCCTGGTGCGTCGCGCCCGTCATGAACACGGGTACGTTCAGTTTCTTCGCCAGCACGCGCAGACCGAAGACGTGATCGCAATGCTCGTGCGTGATCAGGATGGCAGAGAGCGAATGCGGGTCGTTCCCAATGCTCTTCATCCGCTTGAAAGTCTCCCGGCAAGAGATGCCGGCATCCACCAGGATGCAAGTGCTCGCGCTCGAAACGAGGGTGCTGTTGCCGCGGCTCCCACTCGCCAGCACCGACACGGAGACTCCCATGTTCGGCAGCTTAGCTGGAATGTGCTGTGGAAAGGGAGTGACTATCTCGTTAAGTCAATACCTTGGTGCCGTGGCCTTAGGTGTCGCCTCTTCGCCTTCCTCAAGACTTGTCATTCCGAGGAGCAGTCATTCGTAATCACTGACGATTTGTCATTCCGAAGCGCTTTAGCGCTGAGGAATCTGCTCTTGCGCTGCACTGACCCGTGCCGTTGCGTCTCAGCTTTGCCGTAAGCTCGCCGCGATCTCTGACTGAGCCCTGCTTTCCCTGGCGACGGTCATTCCTAATCCAGACGACTTGTCATTCCGAAGCGCTTTAGCGCTGAGGAATCTGCTCTTGCGCTGCACTGACCACTTCCGTGCTTTGCTGTGCCCTCACGCTGTCTCTGAATTGCCTAGTTTCCCTTCAGAACGTTATCCAGCACGCCCCGCAGCAACGCTCCTCCATAGGCGCCCGCGAAGCCCGGCAGAAACGCGAGAAAGGATTCGTAGATCTGGGCGCGATACGGCTTCTGAGTCATCACAACATAACCGAGTAGCTCGGCAACCGGCACGCAACCTGCCACCAGCAGAACCCATCGCCACGGCCTTTTCGGACGAAGCGCGCCCAGCAGCATACAAGGCGCAACTACAAGAAGCGCCGTGAACAGAAGTTCGCCGACCTTCAGATCAATCCATCCGGCAAAGACTCCAAACACGACAGCCACCAAATAGGAGAGAAAATCGCGCTGTAGTCGGGCTTCAGCAGTCATTTGCTAATTTTCGTGTGGGCTCATCCTGGTCGTATGCAGCGACAACGGCGCATCCAGGGGCAGGTGCGTAGTTCATCCGCTCGCAACAATGCTGAAAACAAGGAGCGTAGCGGCAGGTGCGTCCGAATCCTGAAATTCGGAAATCCCTCAATACTCGTAAAAGCCCTTCCCGCTTTTCTTTCCTAGCCAGCCTGCATCGACCATTTTGATGAGCAGCGGACACGGACGATACTTCGGGTCACCAAGGCCATCCTGCAAAACTCGCATGATGTCCAGGCAGACGTCCAGTCCGATGAAGTCGGCCAGCGTCAACGGACCCATGGGATGCGCCATGCCCAACTTGAAAACCTCATCGACTGATTGCGGCGTGGCAACACCCTCCATCACCGCGTACATCGCCTCGTTCAAAAGGGGCATGAGCACGCGGTTCGACACGAACCCGGGAGCGTCGTTCACTTCTACCGGCGTTTTCTCGAGCTTGGTTGCGAGGTCCCGCACCATCTGAAAAGTTTCGTCGGAAGTAGCCAGCCCGCGGATCACCTCCACCAGTTTCATCACCGGCACAGGATTGAAGAAGTGCATGCCGATGATTTGTGGCGGCCGCTTGGTCAGCGCCGCTAACTTGGTGATTGAGATCGATGACGTGTTGGACGACAGGATGATCTCGGGGCGGCAGATGCGGTCCAGATCGCGAAACAACTGGGCCTTGATCTCGAATTTTTCCGTAGCCGCTTCGACTACGAAATCGCAAGCCGCCAGCTTCCCCCGGTCAACTACAGTTTCAATGCGCGCTATTGCTGCATCTTTGTCAGTTGCGGAAATCTTTCCCTTTGCCGCCTCACGATCCAGGTTCTTGCTGATGGTTTCCAGCGCGCGCTGCAGGTATTGCTGCTCAACGTCGCAGAGCAGTACGTCGTATCCACTGCGCGCAAACACGTGAGCGATGCCGTTGCCCATGGTGCCTGCTCCGACTACGCCAACTCGCTTGATCTCCATACAGAATCTCCCACGCCGAGCAGCAAAACCGAGAAGTGTAACAGAAAGGCAAAGGCCTCCGGAGTGGGCTTCTGTTGCGCGCCGGACAAGTTCGCGGCAACGTCCTAACCCGCGCACGTGGCAAAAGTTTTGTGGCGTCAAAAAATTATTCATGGCCTTCCCGCGCACTGCGCATGCAGCAAACTCGCGAGTCGCACGCATCACATTCAACACAACCAGGAACAGCGAAGCAGAGGCGGGTTGAGCAAGGGGAGGTTCAAACCCGCCTCCGGCGTTGGGTCCCAGGACCTGGTAGGAGGCAACATGAAGCACACAACCAAGTGGACGATCCTGACAATGGCACTGACGCTCCTGTTTAGCGGGTTCGCTGTGGCACAGCGGGATAGAGACGATGACGACGGCTACTACCGCGGCGGTGATCGGGCACAGGCGCAACAGTACGGATTTCAGAATGGCTATCGCGACGGAATGCGCAAGGGACGCGAAGAAGGCCGCGAAAACGATCCTTTCGATTACCAGACGCCCGACTGGCGCCAGGCAAGCCGCGGCTACGAGAACTGGATGGGATCAAGGTCTTCCTTCCAAAATGGCTACCGCGATGGCTATCGTTCCGGCTTTCAGGCGGGATACGAAAATATCCGCGGACGCGGCGGCGATTACGACAACGATCGTGATTATCGTGGCGTAGGCGACCGCGAGTGGAGTTATGGTCGCAACCGTTACGGTTACAACAGCCCCGCTTACAACATCGGTTACCAGGACGGATCAAGGGTGGCGCGCGAAGACCTCGAGAGTCACAAACGTTTCAATTCCAGCCCGCGTGGTAAGTACGACGACCGCGACCGTGGATATCGGCGCGAATACGGAGACAAGCACGAATACAAAGAGCAATACAGCGCTGGCTATCGCGACGGATATCAGTCCAACTTTCGCCGTTATGGGCGCTGGTAAAGCCCGTCCTACGATTTGTCATCCTGAGGGCCTTCAGGCCCGAAGGACCTGTGTATTTCAGCGTGGAATTAGAGGTCGCAACCTTGCGTGGGCATGACAAGCAGGACTGTTGAACACGAACTGGCTGATGCGGCCTAAGAGCTCGACTTGCCCGCCACCTGCAGACGCGCGTCGGCGCGCTGCAGAGCCTGTTCGGCGCGATCGAAATCAGTATTGGGGTCCGCACTCTTCAAACGCTCTTCGGCGCGCTGCTTCGCCTCCTCAGCCCGCCTGACGTTGATCTCGTCCGCACGTTCCGCCGTTTCAGCCAATACCGTCACTTTACTGGGCAGGACTTCCGCAAAACCCCATGCCACCGCCAGCCGATGGGTGTAGCCCTGGTTGCGATAGCTGATCTCCCCCACAGCCAGTTCCGTGATAAGCGGAGCGTGCCCCGGCAAGATTCCCAGATACCCATTCTTGCCGGGTATCTGCATCTCTTCGGCCACGTCGCGCACCACCAGTTTCTCTGGTGTGACGATCTCGAATTCGAAAGTGTCCGCCATATTCGTAGTACGTCCCGGTTGTTGGTCGTTCGCCTCCGCAGCTAATAAGAGGCGACACCTTGCTCTCTAATTTCAATCGCCGGACGAGCCAACGACCACGGACCAATGACCAACCACTAACGACCAACCACTATTCCTACGCCGCCGCCGCGCTCTTCATCTTCTCGTTGGCTTCCAGCACCTCGTCGATCGTGCCTTTCATGTAGAAAGCCTGCTCGGGAATGCTGTCGTGCTTGCCGTCTACAATCTCTTTGAAGCCCTTTACTGTGTCGGCAACCTTTACATAACGCCCCGGTGATCCAGTGAACTGCTCCGCCACGTGGAACGGCTGCGACAGGAACTTCTGTATCTTTCTGGCGCGCGACACGGTGAGTTTCTGATCTTCGCTCAACTCGTCGATTCCAAGAATGGCAATAATGTCCTGCAGGTCTTTGTAGGTCTGCAGAACTTTCTTCACCGACTGCGCCACATCATAGTGCTCTTGGCCCACAATACGCGGGTCGAGAATGCGCGACGTCGAAGCCAGAGGATCGACCGCGGGATAGATTCCAATTTCGGTCAAGGCGCGCGAAAGCACCGTGGTGGCGTCAAGGTGAGCGAACGTGGTGGCCGGCGCAGGATCAGTTAAATCGTCGGCAGGCACGTAAATCGCCTGCACCGAAGTGACGGAGCCCTTCTTCGTCGATGTGATCCGCTCCTGCAATTCGCCCATCTCGGTTGCGAGGTTCGGCTGGTATCCCACGGCGCTTGGCATGCGTCCGAGTAACGCCGAGACTTCCGAGCCCGCCTGCGTGAACCTGAAAATGTTGTCGATGAAAAGCAGCGTGTCAGCGCCTTCCTCGTCGCGGAAATATTCGGCAACCGTGAGTCCTGTGAGCGCAACCCGCAGGCGCGCTCCCGGCGGTTCAGTCATCTGCCCATAAATCAGTGCAGCCTTTGATTTCGAAGGATCGCCCGGCTTGATCACGCCCGACTCGCTCATCTCCAGCCACAGGTCGTTGCCTTCGCGAGTGCGCTCCCCTACCCCGGCAAATACCGAGAAGCCGCCATGCTGCTTGGCGACGTTGTTGATCAATTCCATGATGACGACGGTCTTGCCCACGCCGGCGCCGCCGAATAGACCGATTTTGCCGCCCTTTAAGAAGGGTTGAATGAGGTCGACAACCTTGACCCCGGTCTCGAACATTTCGGCCGTGGTTGCCTGCTCGTCAAAGGCCGGAGCCGGTCGATGAATGGGCATGGTCTTGGTGTGCTCGATCGGACCGAGTTGATCCACCGGTTCGCCGATCACGTTCATCACGCGTCCTAGAGTCCCGGGGCCAACTGGCACGGAGATGGGTCCGCCCAGATCAATCGCTTTCATGCCACGCACCATGCCCTCGGTGGCCTGCATGGCAATCGCCCGCACGCGGCCCTCTCCCAAGTGTTGCTGCACTTCGAGAATAACGTTGACCGGCGAAGGCACCTGGAAACCGTCGCTGGTGACGCGCAACGCCTCATAAATCGGAGGCATGGTCGCCTCGGCAAATTGCACGTCTACAGCGGGACCGGCGATCTGAATTACGTGTCCGATATTTTCTGGCATATGACTCCGAATATTTACAACGCGGCTGCGCCGCTCACAATTTCGATAATCTCTTTGGTGATCTTCGCCTGCCGCGCCCGGTTCATGGCCAACGTCAGGGAATCGATCATGTCGCTGGCGTTGTTGGTGGCCGCTTCCATTGCCGTCATTCGAGCTGCGTGCTCCGCTGCCACCGATTCCAGCAGAGCCCGGTAAATCTGCACGCCGACGTACTTCGGCAACAGTCCTTTGAACAAATCCGCCGGAGACTGCTCATATATGTAGTCGACCTGGGCAGTGCCAAATTTCGCGGCGGCTTCGTCCATGGCTGTGGTGTCTGCCGCACGCAGGCCGACGCCCGCGCTCTTCGCTGCTTCGCCAGCCCTCTCCCGCTGTTCCTCGCTTAGTTCTTCCGCCTGGCGAACCGCGCTTTCACCAATCTGCTCGATGGGCAAAATCTGCTCCACCACCAGCCGCTGTGCAATAACCGACTTGAACTCGTTAAACAGGAGGTATACCGAATCGATATCGCACTCGCAATATCGCTGGATGACGCGCTGTGCGATGTCCTCCGCAAGCGAGTACTCGATCTTGTTCAAAACACCAATCCGCTCGCCAATGATGGTGATCGGGTTGCCATCCGGACTTGTCTCGGCCTGCTTTTGTACTCTCGGCTCCGCTGCCGGAAAACGCCGGCGGAGAAAGTCTCTGCCCTTCCTGCCAATGGCCTCGATTTCAATGTTCTTTCCCGCCTTCGATTCAAGGAAGCGGGTTGCTGCTTTAAGAATATTGGTGTTGAAAGCGCCGGCGAGTCCCTTGTCTCCCGTAACAACGATCAGCAGGATATTTCGCTCGTCGCGCTGCGCCAGCAAGGGATGGCGTGGCTGCCCTGTTTCCGCATCGTAAACTTCGGCCCTGGAAACCAGCGACTTCAACACATTCGTCAGCATCTGCCCAAACGGACGAGCAGCAAGCGCCCGATCCTGCGCCCGCCGCAACTTCGCAGCTGACACCATTTTCATCGCCTTCGTGATCTGGCGCGTGTTGGTCACGCTACGGATGCGCCGGCGAATATCAAGAATGTTTGCCATGAATTCGTTTTGATCCGAGGCAGAGAGCCGAGAGCCGAGCGCCTGCCTACTTTGCTGCCGCCATCTCCTCTTTCCGCGATGCAACGAACTGCTGCTTAAATTCCTTCAGAACACTGGTCATCTGCTGTTTCAATCCATCGTCGAGAATCTTTTTCTCCATGATGGTGCGCAGCAGGCCGGCATTGGTCGTGTCCACGTACTTGTACAATTCCGACTCGAAATCGCGAATCTGGTCCACCGGCAGATCGTCCAGAAAGCCGCTGGTCCCGGCGAAGATGATTAGAATCTGCTTGGAGAACGGCAAGGGTGAAAACTGTCCCTGTTTGAGCAGTTCGACCAGCCGTTGGCCACGATTCAACTGAGCCTGCGTCGCTTTATCCAGGTCACTGCCAAATTGCGCGAAGGCCGCCAGTTCGCGGTATTGCGCTAGTTCTAGCTTCAAGGTGCCGGCAACCTGGCGCATCGCTTTGATCTGGGCGCTGCCTCCTACACGGCTTACCGACAGACCGACGTTTACCGCGGGCCGAACGCCTTGGTTGAAAAGATCAGTCTCGAGGTAGATCTGCCCGTCGGTAATCGAAATCACATTCGTCGGAATGTACGCGGAGACGTCGCCTGCCTGCGTCTCAATCACGGGAAGTGCAGTGAGAGAACCACCGCCATTCTTGTCACTCAACTTTGCTGCACGTTCCAGCAACCGCGAGTGAAGATAGAACACGTCGCCGGGATACGCTTCCCGTCCCGGGGGCCGGCGCAGCAACAGCGAAATCTCGCGATACGAAGCGGCGTGCTTCGACAGATCGTCGTAAATCACCAATGCGTGTCGTTTGGTGTCGCGGAAGTACTCGCCGATGGCGCACGCGGCGTAGGGCGCGATGTACTGCATCGGCGCCGGCTCCGACGCTGAAGCCGCAACCACGATGGTGTAATCCATGGCGCCGTAGTCACCCAGGATTTTCACAACCTGCGCAATCGAGGACCGCTTTTGCCCGATAGCGCAGTAGATACAGATGAGGTCGTTGCCCTTGCTATTGATGATCGTGTCGAGCGCTACCGCTGTCTTGCCGGTCTGGCGGTCGCCAATGATCAACTCGCGCTGGCCGCGACCGATCGGAATCATGCTGTCGATGGCCTTCAAACCCGTTGCCATCGGTTCGCGCACCGGCTGACGGTCAATAACTCCCGGTGCGAGCCGCTCCATGGCAATGAACCTGTCGGTCGTGATCGGGCCTCTATCGTCAATGGGCTGACCTAGCGCGTTCACCACACGCCCTATCATCGCGTCGCCTACCGGGACGCTCATGATCCGGCCAGTGCGCTTGACCTCGTCCCCTTCCTTGATCTCGGTGTACTCGCCCAGGAGCACGACGCCGACCTGATCTTCTTCCAGGTTCATGGCGATGCCGGCAACATCGTGGGGAAAAGAGAGAAGCTCGCCGGCCATCACCTTATCCAGGCCGTGTACGCGCGCGATTCCATCTCCCAGGGTGATTACCGTGCCCACCTCGTCCACGGAGATCTTGGTCTCATAGTTCTCGATCTGCTCGCGGATTAATTTTGTGATCTCGTCTGCCTTGATTTGTGCCATAAGAAGATCTTCGCTCGCTAGTTCCTGGAAACAGCTATTAGCAATCGGCCTTTAGCCCAAGCAAATCGCTGCCACTTCCTACCTGCTTAGCTGTTCCCGAATCCGGTCCAACTGCCCGGCAACTGAGCCGTCGTAAATCGTGCTGCCAACCTTTACCACCGCGCCCCCTAAGAGGGAGGCATCGTGGGAGTACTGGGCGCGCACCTTCTTGCCGGTCAATCTTTCGACTTGACCCTCGAGGACCCGTTTTTCCGAATCATTCAGTTCTCGCGCGCTGCTGACCTCAGCTTCGGCGAAACCTAACCGTGCATCGAGTTCCTGCTGGAAATCCTTCACCACCTGGTCGAGGGAGCCTATGCGCCGATGATCGATCAGGACTGCAATAAGGTTCCGTACGGGGCGGGAAACTCCCTCCTGCGCGACAATGGCGTCCAGCAGACCACGTTTCTGCTCCGCGGGGATGGCCGGACTCTCCCAAACCTGGCGTAATTGCAGACTCTCGTGTGCTGTCGCTGCAATCGACTGCAGTTCTTGCAAGACCCGATTCGCATCGAGATGACCATCGACGACTACGTCTACAAACGCCCTCGCGTAACGGCTCGTGGCGGCGGACATCGGTTAGCGCCTGTCCTTTCCGGCTCCCGAGCCATTCTGCGAGACCGTTCCCAGTTGCTCCGAAAAGTTCCGCACCAGCGCCTGATCGGTGGAAGCATCCACCAGAATCTGTTGTTTCGCGACGGAAACAGCCAGCTCGGCTGCGTAGGCCTTCAGTTCGCGGCGAGCCGTTTTGGCGGCAGCGTCAATTTCTTGCTCAGCCGCCTCAACCACCTTCCGGGCATCCAGTTCTGCAGCCTCTCGAATGCGGGCTTCCTCCGCAGCGGATTCCTGCTCCGCCGTCGCGCGCATGGAGTTGATTTCGGTATCCAATTTCGACAATCGAGCTTCGATATCCGCCAAGCGGCGGTTCGCATCCTCGCTCGTCCGCCGTGCCTCTTCCATCGCTTTCTGGATCGACTGCGTACGATTTCTAAAAAGCCCCGGTAATTTCGATCGCGAAATCCAGATGATCGCAACGGCAATCACGGCAAAATTCAGCAACACGGCCACCCAATACGCATGCTCCAAACTCAGTCCCGTGACACGAGCCAGGAACCGCACCGATCCCGATCTCTTGAATTCCTCGTTTTCGCCCTTCTCCTCGCCTGCCGCTTCGCGTGATTGCTGCGCCAACTCCTGCGACGGGCCTCCAGCATTTACGTTTGGTTCTTCTCGGGAGCCGGTCTGAGATGCCTTCGCGGAGCCATGCCCAACCAGGGCGAGGACGAAAAAAAGGGTAAGTGCGGCAATGCGCTTCGAAGTCAGGAGCCGGGTCATTGGCTACTCCCTACCTGGCTTTGAGCCGTGGCAGGCTGCAGCACAGTACGTACAATCTCAGACGCGAGAGAATTCACCTCGGCTTTTAAGCCAGCCAGCGCTGCCTGCTTCTCTTTTTCGATTGCCTGGCGGGCCGCTTCGATTTGCTCGTTCGCGCGGGCACGAGCCGCCGCCACCGCTGTGGCGCGCGCCTGCAACGCCTGCTGGCGACGTCCTTCCTGTGCTTTGAAAATGCCTAGGCGGGCCTCCCTGATTCGCTGCTCGTAATCGGCCGTTCTAGCCTCCGCGGCAGCAATGTCAGCACGAGCCTTCTCCACCGCCCCTTGAGTCTTGGCATGGCGCTCAGTTAGAACCCGCACCAGCGGCTTGTGTACTAAGCTCGTATACAGTCCGAACACCAGGACCATGAAGATGATGGTGGGCACGGACCCGAGCAGTAATCCGCCTAGTTGTCTGAGCGTCTCATCCATGTTCTAGCTGATTAAACCTGAGAAAACAAAGAGGGCTGTAAAACCATTAAAATTAACATTCTACGGCGGACAGTGTCAATGATTTCGCTTCTGGTAGCAGGCCCGACAGGCTCCCAAAATGGGGCCGCGGCCGAGAAATAGACGCTTTGCTCGTAATGTCACTTGACTTTCGGCATTCGAGGCATAGCATATGGGTATCACCTCCGATCCAATTCAGGATCGAATGGGCCGATAGCCAAGGAAAGTCACCGCTTCTTGGTTGCCGGCCCATTTTAATTTTCGTCGAGGATCTGTCGCGCCCGGGATATTAGACAAGTGCCGAATATCCGTCCACCGTTCCGAAGCAGCTTCGCGCAAAGCTAGGTTCTTACTCTATTTTCCATTGCTGCAGCTTCCGTAGCAGCGACTGCGGTCCTTCTGCTTCCAATTCCACCAAGCCATCCTTATAGTTGCGCGAATAAATGCGGGTACCTGCCTCAAGCAGAGCAAGCATCTTCCCTTCTTTTTGTGGGACCTGCAACCGAACCCGCCTGACTGGATCTTCCTGCAGCGCGGCATCCACCCTATCCAGCAGAGTAGTCAGTCCCACCCCCTTGCTGGCTGATACATGGACCACATCGTCCGTATCGCGTACTGCATCCCGCTGAACTGGCGAGAGCAGATCCACCTTGTTCATCACGCGAATGCGCGGCTTCTTGTCGGCCTCCAATTCCTTAAGCACCAATTCGACCTGTGCATCCTGCTCGGCCGACAAGGGATTGCTCGCGTCAGAAACGTGCAGGATAAGGGCTGCCCTCTGTACCTCTTCGAGTGTCGCTCGAAACGCCGAAACCAGGGTATGCGGCAGGCTGCGAATGAAACCTACCGTGTCGGACAACAGGATTCTTCGCTTGGACGGCAACACTACCGATCGAATCGTCGGGTCGAGAGTGGCGAACATCCTTGACGAAGCCACAACCTCCGATCGGGTTAGCGCGTTGAACAGTGTCGATTTGCCGGCATTGGTATATCCGACCAGCGCCAGCGTGGCAACAGGAACTGATTCCCTTCTTTGCCGCTGCTGAGCGCGTATGCGTCGAACATTCTCCAGCTGCAGCTTCACGTGGCGGATGCGCCGGTAAATCTTCCGCCGGTCAGTTTCCAGTTGCGTTTCACCTGGTCCGCGAGTGCCGATGCCTCCGCCCAGCTGCGACATTTCTATGCCTCGGCCAGCCAGACGGGGCAGGAGGTACTCCAGTTGTGCCAGTTCCACCTGCAGTTGACCTTCCCGGGTGCGCGCGTGACGGGCAAAGATGTCGAGAATCAGCTGCGTGCGGTCGATGACCCTGCTTTGAACCTCGCCTTCGATGTTGCGCTGCTGTGACGGAGAAAGATCGTGGTCGAAAAGAATCAGGTCAGCGGAAACCGAAGCGGCAGCACCCGCGATCTCTTCGAGCTTGCCTTTGCCGATCAGCGTCGCAGGATCCGGCCTGTCACGATGCTGCAGGAACTCTCCGACCACCTGCGCGCCGGCACTCTCCGCCAGCGAGCGAAGTTCGGCAAGCGATTCTTCTGCACTGAATTCCGGAGCGGAGACCACCTTTGTGCCGGGCGAAATGCTGGTAGCTGAATCGCGTGCAGCCTGTGCGCCCGCCGTCAGCGGCGGTCCGACTCTCTTACTCGACGGGGAGCGTTGCCGCTTATACTCAATTCCGACCAGGAATGCACGTTCCCGCGGCGGCGCGTTCAGCGTGGACTGTTTAGCCGACCTTGCTCTCTTGTCGGACTTTCTTACCTTGCCACTTCGCAAAGAAAAGGCCTAGCCTTCTGTCCCAGACGGCACCGTTGCTACCGGTGTAGGTTCGTGGTGACTCGACGTCGTCACGCTGGCCGCTCCCCGCGAATCATGTGAGCTGGCATGGGAAATTCTGCCCATCACCACGGTCGAGATGGCATGTTTAAAGATGAGCTGTTCCTGGTTGTTCGATTCCAGAACCACGGAATATTTATCAAAAGAACGAATACGCCCGGTCAACTTCACGCCGCTGAGCAAGTAAATCGTGATCGGGGACTTTTCTTTTCGTGCCGTGTTCAGAAATGAATCCTGGATATTTTGTGCCGGCTTACTTTCCATGCCGATCTCCTTTGACACCTTGAGTAGACATCATTCCTGCGGCGTTGAAACCCGCCGCGCGGAACGGGGGACGATGGCTCGCGAGTTACTTCCTGGCGGAAGCAGTGCGCTTCAACCACTCATGTACGATACGGCCAACCCTTGTTCTTTTCAACTTATTACCAATTCAGTTAACTGCGTGGTGTACAATCCGTTCGCTCAGTCTTCGCGGCGGGTTGCTCACAGCTTCTCGTGTTGGCTGACAATAGAGCCAGCACCCGCGTTCTACCACCGATTCGAAACTAACTCGAATATCTGCGGAGGGTTTGGATGATAGTTCCTGATCTCGTCGTTGTTGCCGTCTTGCGGCCTTCGATCCTTCTTCCCGGAGGGGACGCTACCAGCCTCATGCTTTTCCGCTGGATTCACTTCCTGGCGGGCATCACTTGGATCGGCCTGCTTTATTTCTTCAACCTGGTCAACGTTCCTTTCATGAAGGAAATGGACGCCGCCACCAAGGGCAAAATTGTCCCCAGCATGATGCCGCGCGCAATGTGGTGGTTCCGATGGGCGGCCGTCATTACCGTGCTGGCCGGCCTCGCCTACTTCGGAAAAATTGTTGGCGTCGATGCCGCCAACGGCCGCGCTTCCTACGCTGATGCTTCCTCCGGCCATGTATTTATGACCTTCTTCGGCATCTGGACCCTCGTCTTTGTACTGATCTTCGTCTGCATCATGGTGGTCAAGATCAATAAGGGACCCGTCCTCGCCACCATCGTCATCATCTTAGTGGCGCTGGGCGCTTACTTGTTCCTGGACATGAACGAGCACGGTTGGGAGAGCAACCGCCTGCTCTCGATCGGAATAGGCGGCGGGCTGGGCTGGATCATGATGCTGAACGTCTGGGGCATCATTTGGCGTTTGAACAAGAAGATCATCGATTGGACTCGTGACTTCGCCAAAAACGGAACGCCGATTCCGCCGGAATCACCCGCCCTCGCGCGAATGGCATTCCTGGCCTCCCGCACCAATGCCTGGCTATCCATTCCCATGCTCTTTTTTATGGCTGCAGCCAGCCACTACCCAATGTTTGGAAGATAGATCAACTGGAAGATAGATCAGTTGCAAATAGACCAACGCGAAGATAGATCAATTTAAAGTTCCCATGGCAGAGTCGTCTCCCGGCGGCTCTGCTTTTCTTTCTGGCGCCTCCAATGCTTTTTGG
>Ga0068856_100003775_pt1 | contig 15174 bp, 10 predicted proteins | sample KBSCornC62_FD_66595 | JGI IMG/M metagenome (GOLD analysis project Ga0068856, IMG submission 66595) | Corn rhizosphere microbial communities from Kellogg Biological Station, Michigan, USA - KBS Corn C6-2 | ecosystem: Host-associated > Plants > Roots > Rhizosphere > Soil ...
CACGCAGGCGACGGCGGGATGCCCCAGGGGGAACTGCAATGCCGCGGCTTCCAGCGGAACATCGAATTCGGCACAGGCGGCGCGCAGCTCGGCGGCGCGCCGCAGGATGTCCGGCGGCGCATCCGCGTAGTCGAACTTGGCCTGGCCGGCGAGCAGCCCCGAGTTGAACGGGCCGCCCACGACGATCGCGTGGCCGCGCCGCGCGCACTCATCGAGGAAAGCCAGGCTGCCCTGCTCCAGCAGCGTGTAGCGGCCGGCGAGGAGACTGCAGTCCAGCTCGCACTCCTGCATGGCGTCGCGCATCACCTGCCATTCATTGACGCCCAGGCCGATCGCGGCGACGCGCCCGTCGCGACGCAGCGCCTCCAATGCCCGGAACCCGCCGCCTCGCGTCAGGGCGTCCCAATGCACCTGGTGAGCGGCGCCGTGGGTCACCCGTCCGATGTCGTGGACCAACAGCAGGTCGACGCGGTCCAGGCCGAGGCGCTGCAGGCTGTCGTCGACGGAGCGCAGGATGGCGTCGTGTCCGTAGTCGAACACGGGCCGGAACGGCAGCGGCCGGGCCCAGCCGTCGCTTCCCGGGAGCACCGACGCGTCGGGCCGCATCAGCCGGCCGACCTTGGTGCTGATCGTGAAATCGTGGCGCGGCTGCTCCTGCAGGAACGCGCCCACGCGATGCTCGCCGAGCGTGTAGCCGTAGTAGGGTGCCGTGTCGACGTAGCGCAGGCCGGCGGCCCAGGCGGCGGCGAGCGTGTCCGCCGCCTCCTGGGTGTCGACGGGCGCGTACATGCCGGCCAGCGCCGCGGCGCCCACGCCGAGGGCCGTCAGGCGCAGGCGGCCCTCGGCCACGGTGCGGCGATCGGCGGCTTTCATCGCTTTCAGTACAGGACGTTCTTCGCCGCCGGCGTGTCGATGTTGGTCTTGGTGACCATCACGACGCCGGTGTCGCGGAACTTGGGGACCGGCTTCTTGTCCAGGACGTCCACGGCGGTCTTCACGCCGAGGGCGCCCATCTGGTAGGCGCTCTGCACCGCGATCGCCGCGATCGTGCCGTCCTTGACGAAGCCCTGGAGGTCGGCGTTGCCGTCGAAGCCGATGGCGACCACCTTGCCTGCCTTGCCGGACTGCACCAGCGCGCGCCCCATGCCGATGGCGGTGGGTTCGTTGGCGCCGAAGATGCCCTTCAGGTCCGGGTTGGCTGCGAGCACGTCGGTGGTCTGGTTCAGGGCCGTGCCCATCTGGGAGTTCGAGTAGAACGGTCCGACGATCTGCAGCTTGGAGTGGGTCTCGATGTACTTGCGGAAGCCGCCCACGCGGCCGATCTCGGAACCCGATCCCGCCGTGTACGACATGATCGCGATCTTGCCGGTCGTGCCGATGCGATCGATCAGCGCCTGCGCGCACAGCTCGCCGGCCTTGTTGTTGTCGGTCGCCAGGAAGGACTGGTAGTAGTCCTTGCCGCTGTCGGCCGCGGCCGAGTCGATCAGGATCACGGGGATGTGCGCTTCCCAGGCCTTCTTGATCGCCGGGATCAGCGCTTCCGGATCCGACGGCGCCAGCACGATCGCGGCGACCTTGCGGTTGACGGCGTTCTCGACCAGCGCGACCTGCCCGGCGAGGTCCGTGTCGGATGCGGCGCCCTGGAAGCTGCTGGTGTAGCCCTTGAGTTCCGAGGCGGCCTGGGTCGCCCCCTTGCGAACGTTCTGCCAGAAGTCCGAGTTGGCGGTCTTGACGATGACGGCGATCTCCTTGTCCGCCGCGGTGGCTGCGGCCCCTGCGAACAGGAGGGCGGATGCGAGTACGGCGTGGAAGAGTCTTTTCATGGCTTGTCCTTCTTGGAAGTGGGAGAACCTTGTCTCGAGGGTCCGCGGGAGGAGACGCACCCGCCGCGTTCATTCATCGTCGATTGCGCAGCTGGTCGATCCAGACGGTGATCAGGATGACCAGGCCGATGATGATCTGCTGGACGAAGGCGGACACCCCCGTCATGTTCAAGCCGTTGCGCAGGATGCCGATCACGAACGCGCCGATCAGCGTGCCCGAGACGGTGCCGATGCCGCCGGTCAGCGAGGTGCCGCCGATCACCGCCGCGGCGATGGCGTCGAGCTCGTACATCAGGCCCTCGCTGGGCTGGGCCGTCACCAGGCGCGACATCAGCACGCAGCCGGTCAGGCCCGCGAGCGCGCCGGACAGCACATAGGCGAAGAGCGTCACGCGGCGCACGTCGATGCCCGACAGCCGCGCCGCCTCGGCGTTGGATCCGACGGCGTAGAGGTGCCGCCCGAGCCGGCTGCGCCGGAGCATCAGCCCGGTCGCGAGCGCGAGCGCGACCATCAGAAGCACGGGATACGGGATGCCTGGAAAGGCGACGTCCGGAAAGCCGTCGGCGCCGATGCGCACGACCCGCCACAGCGACCCGTTGCCGAGTGCGGCGAACTGCTCGCCCAGGCCGCCGACGGCCTTCGCATCCGTGATCTGCAGCGCGACGCCGCGCGCGACCAGCATCATGGCCAGCGTCGCGATGAAGGGCGGCAGGCGCATCACCGTGACGCACAGCCCGTTGACGAGGCCGCAGCCGACGCCCGTCAGCAGCCCGAGCAGCATGGCGAGCGGCACGTTCACGCCGCCGCGCACCGCCAGCGCCGCGACGACGCCCGCCAGGGCGAGGATCGAACCCACCGACAGGTCGATGCCGCCGGTGATGATCACGCAGGTGGCGCCGATGCCGAGGTAGGCGATCGAGGTCACCTGGAGCGCGACGGTCATGCCGTTGCCGACGCTGAAGAACGCGGGGCTGGCGAGGGAGAAGACCGTCACCAGGACGAACAGGCCGCCGAGCGCGGCGAACTTCTGGACGAGATCCTTCTGGCGTTCGTTCATGAAGCGAGCAGCTCCTCTTGCGGCGCGGCGGCCTGGGGGGGACACGCCGAGGCGAAATGCATGATCTCCTCCTGCGAGGTGGCGCGGGTGTCGAGCACCTTGGTGATGCGGCCGCCATGGAACACGGCGACGCGGTCCGTCATGCCGAGGATCTCCGGCAGCTCCGAGCTGATCATCACCACGCCGATGCCCGCGCCGGCGAGCTGGTCCAGCAGCTCGTAGATCGCGACCTTGGCGCCCACGTCGATGCCGCGCGTGGGCTCGTCGAAGAACAGCACGCGCGATTCGCGGAACAGCCACTTGGCGATGACGACCTTCTGCTGGTTGCCGCCGGACAGCAGCCGGGCGACCTGGTCCGGCGACGGCGTGCGGATGCCCAGCTGCTCGATGTAGCGGCGCGCGACCGCGAGCTCCTCGCCGGCGCGGATCAGCCCGCGGCGATCGGTCACCGCCGCCGTGTTGGCGAGCGTGATGTTCTGCGCGACGGACATCTTCACCGCCAGCCCGTGCGCCTTGCGGTCCTCCGACAGGTAGGCGATGCCCTCGCGGATGGCGTCGATCGGCGAGCGCACGGTGAGCGGACGGCCGGCCAGCTCGATGCGGCCGCCATCGAGCGGATCGGCGCCGAAGACCGCGCGCGCCACTTCCGTGCGGCCGGCGCCGACCAGGCCGGCGAAGCCGAGGATCTCGCCGCGCCGCAGGTCGAAGTCGACCGGTCCGAAGACGCCGTCGCGGCGCAGTCCGCGCACCTGGAGCACGGTTTCCGGCGTCGGGCGGCGGCGGGCCGGCGGGAACTTCTCGTCGAGCGTGCGGCCGACCATGAGCGCGACGATCTCGGCCACCGAGGTCTCGGCGAACGGCTTCGTCGCGATGTAGCGGCCGTCGCGCAGCACCGTGACGCGGTCGACCAGCCCTTCCAGCTCGTCGAGCCGGTGCGAGATGTAGACGATGCCCGAGCCGGCGCGCCTGAGCTCGTGGATGACGCGGAACAGCTGCGTCGTCTCGGCGTCGGTGAGCGAGGAGGTGGGCTCGTCCATGATGAGCAGGCGCGCCTGCATCGACAGCGCCTTGGCGATCTCCACCATCTGCTGCTGGGCCACCGACAGCCCGGCGACGAGCGTGTCCGGCGAGATGGAGACGCCCAGCCGGTCGAGGCAGGCCTGCGCGTCGGCGCGCAGCTTGCGCCGGTCCACCAGCCATCCGCGCAGCGGCTCGCGGCCCAGGTAGATGTTCTCGGCGACGCTCAGGTGCGGCACCAGGTTCAGTTCCTGGTGGATCATCGCGATGCCGTGCGCCTGCGCCTCCCGCGGCGAGGCGAAGCGCAGCGGCTCGCCGTCCAGGCTCAGCGTCCCTTCGTCGGGCACATACACGCCGCTCATGACCTTCATCAGCGTCGACTTGCCGGCGCCGTTCTCGCCGCAGACCGCATGCACCTCGCCGCGGCGGACGTCGAAGCTCACGCCTTCCAGCGCGACGACATTGAAGAAGCGCTTGGTCACGCCGCTCAGGCAGAGCAGCGGTGAGGCGGCAGCGTTCGACGAAGTCATGGGATGACGGGATTGGTCAGTCCAAAGTGGTCATGCCAATTTGCCATGAATTGAATTTGGCCTGACCAGTAGAAACCCGGAACGCCGGGGTTCCCGCCATGAGCGAGACTGCGGACGACGGGCGGCTTCCGGCTGGCGGATCGCATCGCAGCGGCGGCGTGGTCAGGCCACGGCCGGGCAGCCCGATGGTTCTTCCCCGTTCGGAGCGTCCATGACCGCCACGCCGAAGCCGGCCGACACCCGCCGCCTCTATCAACAGGTGGCCGATCGCATCCGCACCGTCATCCTCGAAGGGCCGTACGAAGCCGGCTCGCGCCTGCCGCCCGAGCGCGAGCTGGCGCTGCAACTGGGGGTGTCGCGTCCGTCGCTGCGCGAAGCGCTGATCGCGCTCGAGATCGACGGCCGGATCGAGATCCGCATGGGGTCCGGGGTCTATGTCTGTGCGCCGCCCGTCACGGCGGAGCGCCGCACGCCGGCCCTGGGCGAGAGCCCGACGGAGCTCATGCAGGCGCGCGCGACGCTCGAGGGGGCCGTCGTGGCGCTGGCCGCGGCGCGGGTGACGCGCGCCGGCCTCGATCGCGTCGCGGACAGCCTGGCGGCGATGAAGCGCGAGCACGCGCGCGGCCGGATGCCCGTCGAGGCCGACCGGCGCTTCCACCTGGGCATCGCCGAACTGGCCGGCAACACGGTGCTCGTGCGCATGGTGGGCGAGCTGTTCGACGGCCGCCACAGCCCGATCTCCTCGCGCATGAGCGTCCACGCCGAGACTGTGCAGACCTGGACCGTCGCGCTCGCGGAGCACGAACGCATCTATCGCGCCCTCGAGGCGCGCGACCCGCAGGCCGCGACGGCGGCGATGTTCACGCACCTGCGCGCCTCCGAGGAGCGCTGGGTGAGCGAGCCGGCCATGTCCATCGAGCCCGTCAGGGAACGACCGTGACGTTCGCGGGCTGACCGCCGCGCACCGGCAGGCGCATCGCCACGGCCGCTGCGGCGGGCGCGGCGCGGCGCGGCGGGAGCGGGCCTTTCAGGGCTTGACGGGCTCCAGCGTCAGCAGCGTGACGTCGTTGCTGCGCATCGGCACGGTGAAGTCCAGCGTCCCGTTGCGGCGCACGTTCACGAGGCGATGCACTTCGGGGCGGTCCTGCGTCAGCGACTGCAGCCTGGCGAGCTGCGCGGGGTCGAGCTGCCTGGGCGAGCCCATCTCGAGGTAGGCGGTGTGTGCGTCGTTGACCTTGTAGCCGACCCGGCGCAGCTCGAGCCGGTAGGCGCCCGGCTTGAGGTTGCGCAGCGCCAGCCTGACCGGCGCCGCGGGGCCGTTGGGCACCGGCTTGCCGAAGAAGATGCTGTTGCTGCTGCCCTTCTGGTCGGGATGCTGCCAGTCCCAGGCGACGACGGCCAGGCGGTCGCCGTCGGCCGCGGCCAGCACCTTGTCGTCGGTGCTCGGGATCTCGTTGCCGCGCAGCGCGTGCAGGTACTTGTAGGCGAACCAGGCCGGCTTGCGCAGGCCTTCGCGCGTCATCAGCCCGAAGCCGCCGTGGAACGGGGCGTCGGGCGGCCCCGGCTCCTCGAACAGGTCGCTGTAGGTCCAGTAGCTCATCGCCTGCGCGTAGCCGCGCGTGGCGCGCAGCTTGGTCAGGATCCACGGCGCGGTGATGTAGCTGTCGTGCACCTTGTCGCGCGGGCTGTAGCTGGTGCTCCACTCGGTGACGTAGAGCGGCAGGCCGGGGAAGGCCGAGGCCTCGATTTCCTGCCGGTTGCGGCGGACGTCGCCGACGATCGAGTTCGGGTCGATCGCGAGGATGCGGTCGGACTTGCCGAATTCGTCGAAGAAGCCCTCGGTCACCCCGTAGGTGTGGGTGGTGACGAAATCGACGGGCACGTCGTTGGACTTGGCGTACGCCAGGAATTCGGGCACCCAGGCCGCGCCGGCGGTCGCGGGGCCGCCGACCTGGAGCGCCGGATCGACGCGCTTGATCGCGCGCGCGGTCAGCGCGTAGAGCTCGAAGTAGTCGCTCGAGCGGCCGCCTTCGAAGAAGCCGGCCAGGTTGGGTTCATTCCAGACCTCGAACAACCATTGGTGCACTTCGTTGGCGCCGTAGTGCTGGATCAGATGGCGCATGAAGGCTTCGATCAGGTCGGCCCACGGCCCCGGCTGCGGGCGCGAACTGTTGCCTTTCCAGTAGAAGACCGTCTGCTCGGAGGTCTTCATCGCCGACGGCGTGAAGCCGAGCTCGACGAACGGCCGGATGCCGCGCGAGAGCAGGTGGTCGTAGAGCCGGTCGATTCCGCTGAAGTCGTAGGTGATGCGGCCATCGACCTGGCGCACGGTGCCGAGCGCGTCGTGGAAGATGTCGTGGAAGCGGACATAGCGGAAGCCGAGTTCGTCCACGGCCGTCTTGAGTTGCGCCAGGTTCTCCGGCCGGCCGGTGGTGCCGGGATAGTCGGCGCCGACGGACAGGTCGAAGAAGCGGTCGACCGGCCGGGCGGCCGCGGCGCGGTCCAGGGTCACCGCCCGGGCGTCGGGCGGCGCGGCGTGCGCGGCGGCGAACAGGCCGAAGGACAGCAGCGTGGCTGCCAGCGGGCGCAGCATGGAGAGCGACAGGAGAAGCCGGGCGGTCGTCATCGAGGCGGAGGGGTAGGTGGATCGCGGGGAAGGGGCCATCGTCGCGCAGACGTCCGGCGTCGGCGTTGACCCGGCGGGAGGCGGGGGAAAAGGCCGAGACCGGCGCCGGATCGATATGGCGATATATCTCGCCGCATGGTAAGTTTGTTTTGTGATCGAACTATTTAAGGAAAACACCTATCCGCCTGCATGCCCGGCTCCACGACGCGGCGATCGATCGCCCCCGGCGAATCGTGGCGTGCGAGCAGGTGCGTGAGCCGACGCGCCATTGCCCGGCGACCCCGCCGGCGATGGCTGGCGCGCGAGCAAGGTCATCGGATTCCCGGTGCGGCGATGAAACACCGGTGACTAAATCAAAGCGTTAAATCACGGGGGCTGCGCTGTCCCGTTGGCCGCCGGACGCTGCGCAGCGCCCCGACATCCCGGCACCGCGGCCACGAGGGCGTCGACCGCCGGCGACGGCGTTCCGGGCCTCGCGCCAACACGCAAGCGATCGCTGTTCGCAGGCGATGCGGCGGGGCTGCACAGGTGTCAGGCCGCTAACACCTCGTGCAGTGATCATCCCTAACATCGACCTCAATCGCACTTCCAACCCCTCCTCTCCATGTCCAGCCCCCCTGATCGCATCGGCCCGTACCGCGGCTTGTTCAACCTGTTCATCGCCTGCGCGCTGGCCTCGTGTGGAGGCGGTGGCGGGGATGCCACGCCGACGTCGTCGAACCCCGGCGCGCCGTCTCCGAGCCCGGCGCCGGCGCCCGCACCCGCACCGGGTCCGGCTCCGGCTCCGGCGCCCGGACCTGCGCCTGCACCAGCACCTTCGCCTGCACCTGCGCCCGCGCCCGCGCCGGCACCCGCACCCGCACCCGCACCCGCACCCGCACCCGCGCCCGCGCCCACACCGGCACCGGCACCGGACTTCTCCATCAAATGGACCGACGTCCACCAGACCATGGACGGCTTCGGCGCCTCCGATGCCTGGCACGGCGCACTGACGACGGCGCAGGCCGACCTGTACTTCAGCCCGACGTCGGGTATCGGGCTGTCGTTGTTGCGCATGGGCATCAGCCCGGAAGGCGGCACGTTCTCCAACTGGAACAACGCGAAGCTGGCGATCGCCCGGGGCGCGAAGGTCTGGGCAGCACCCTGGTCGCCGCCCGCGAACCTCAAGACGACCGCGGACCTCAATTCCGGATCGTTGCGCACGGACGGCTACACGACGTGGGCCGGGACGCTGGCATCCTTCGTGACGAGCTTCAACGCGAATGTCGGCTCCCCGCTGTACGCGATCTCGGCGCAGAACGAGCCGGATTTCGACACCAAGGGCACCTACGACATGTGCCTGTACAGCTTCCCGCAGATGGCGTCCTTCGTCGACCAGCTGGGCTCGGCCGTCGCCGCGCTGAAGCTGCCATCGCCGCCCAGGATCATCGCGCCCGAAGCGGCGTCATGGAACGATCTCTGGAACTACAGCGCCGCCATCGATGCCGATCCCGTCGCCCGTGCGAGCGTCGGGATCTTCGCGTCGCACCAGTACGGCGGCGTCAGCAGCTACCGGCCGCTGGGCGCGCCCTTGTGGGAGACGGAGCAATCCTCGTTCGAGGCCTTCGACCCCTCCCTCGTGCACGCGCTGAAGGTGGGCGGCTGGATCAACGAGGCGGTCACCTCGGGCAATGCCAGCGCCTGGCACTACTGGTGGCTCAACGGGCTCAACGACGACAACGAGGGCCTGACCGGACGAAAGGGCGACTTCCAGTTGACCAAGCGGCTGTACGCCCTCGGCAACTACGCGCGCTTCGTGCGCCCCGGCTGGGTGCGGATCGGGATCGATGGCGGCGTGACGGACGCGCTCGTGACCGCCTTCCGCGATCCCGCCTCGGGCGACTTCGCGATCGTCGTCGTCAACGCCGGCAGCGCCGCGACGCGGACCTTCGCGATCGATGGCGCGAGTGGCGATACGGTGTCGGCCTACGTGACGGCCGACACCGCGCTGGGAGCCATCGGCACCGATGGCAACCTCTCGCTGGGCTCCGCGTCGCAGCAGGTGCCGGCGTCGATCGCGGTCACCCAGGGCCGGTTCACGGCCACCGTCCCGCACGGCATCGTGACCTTCGTCGGGCGCGCACGCTGAGTGCGCCGCCTGCTTCATCCGCACCCGGCCACCATGCAGTCTCGCCGCGCCCCGACGCCTCTTCACGCCGGACGCGCCGATTCGCCCGCAGCCGTGCGGATCCTGTCCGTCTCCTTCGCGCGATGTCTGCTGCTGCCGCTCGTGCTGACGGCTTGCGGCGGCGGCTCGACAGACCCGTCCGCGAAGCCCGACCCTTCACCGGCACCCGCTCCGGCGCCAGCACCGGCGCCTGCACCGGCGCCTGCACCTGCACCCGCGCCAGCACCGGCGCCTGCACCTGCACCTGCACCTGCACCTGCACCCGCGCCGGCACCGGCACCGGCACCGGCACCGTCGCCTGCGCCCGCACCCGCACCCGCACCCGCACCCGCACCCGCACCCGCACCCGCACCCGCGCCCGCGCCCGCGCCTTGCAATCTGCCCACGACCTTTTCGTGGGCCTCGACACCGCCCCTCATCGCGCCGCAGTCGGCCGACTTCGTGTCCATCAAGGATCCGACGATCGTTCGCTACAACAACCTCTACCACGTGTTCGCGACGGTGTTCGACACGTCGAGGAACGCGTGGAGCGCGGTGTATCTCAACTTCAGTGACTTCTCGAAGGCGGGCAGTGCCGTGCAGGTGCCGCTGGCCCACAAGGCCGCCGGCGACGCGGTGGCGCCGCAGGTCTTCTTCTTCCGGCCGCACAACAAGTGGTACCTGATCTCGCAGTGGGGCGCCAAGTACTCGACCAACACCGACATCGCCGATCCCGACGGCTGGACCGCGCCCAAGCCCCTGCTCAGCGGCGGGCCGCCCAACGCGATCGACTACTGGGTCATCTGCGACAGCGCGAACTGCCATCTCTTCTTCTCGGGCGATGACGGCAAGCTCTATCGATCCAGGACGTCCATCGACAACTTCCCCAACTTCTCCGGCTACGAAACGGTGATGTCCGATCCCGTGGCGGGCAGGCTGTTCGAAGCCAGCAACGTCTACAAGGTGCAAGGTACCGGCAAGTACCTCCTGATGGTCGAGGCCTATGGTCCGCGCTACTTCCGCTCCTGGACCGCGGCCAGCCTGGATGGCCCCTGGACGCCGCTGGCGGACCAGCAGTCCGCGCCGTTCGCGGGGGAGGCCAATGTCGCCTTCGACGGTGCGCCCTGGACGCGCGACATCAGCCACGGCGAGCTGATCCGCGCGGGCTACGACGAGACCCTGGCCATCGACGCGTGCAACTTGCAGTTCCTGTACCAGGGCGTCGACCCGGCTTCGACGGCGGTCTACGACCACCTTCCCTATCGGCTCGGGCTGCTGCGGCAGCGATGACGGTCCGTCAGTCGCCGCCGTCGCCGGTCTCGCCCGGCGCGGCCTTCTTCGGGGCCAGCCACGAGCGCGCTGCCGACGACTTCGCGTACGCCCGCGCCGCGGGAATGCGCAAGTCCACCTCGACGCCCGAGTCCGCCGGGCTGCGAACGGTCAGGACGCCGCCGACGACCGCGGCGCGCTCGCGCATGCCGCTCAGGCCGAAATGCCCCTCGCGGCTGCCCGCGTCCATCACCGCCGCATCCATGCCATTGCCGTCGTCGCGTACGCGCAGCCGGAAGTCGCGCACGTCATAGCTGATCGCCACGTCGACCCGCGCCGCGCCCGCGTGGCGGAACGCATTGCGCAGGGCTTCCGCGGCGATGCGGAACGTCTCGTCGCGCACGAGGGGATGCAGCGCCTGTGGCCGGCCCTGCACGTCGATGTGGGCCGTCGTCGCGTGCCCGTTCTCGTTGGCGAGGTCCTCCGCGAGCGCGCGCAGGGATTGCGCGAGGCTGTTGGTTTCCAGCGTCGAGGCGCGCAGGCCCTGCACGGCGTCCCGCCCTTCGGTGATGGCCTCGGCGACCTGGTCGATGGCGCCCGAGAGGATCTGCCTGGAGTCCCGTGGCCGGTCGGGCAGGAGGTTGAAGGCGGCCTGGAACTGCAGCAGCAGTCCATGGAAGCGCTGCAGCAGGGTGTCGTGCAGCTCCCGGGCGATGCGGGTGCGTTCGGCGACGCGCGCCTCGAGCGTCGCCTCGAACTCGCGCTGCAGCCGGCGGATCCGCATGCGCAGCCGCAGCTGGAAGGCGCCCCACGCGAGCCCGATCAGCACGGCCACGCACGCCGCGCGGAACCAGGCCGTCTGGTAGAACGCCGGCAGGATCGAGAAGTCCAGCTGCGCGCCTTCCTCGCTCCAGACGCCGCTGTTGTTGGCGGCCGTCACCCGGAAGCGATAGTTGCCCGGCGGCAGGTTCGTGTAGGTGACCAGGCGGCGGTCGACCGCCTCCTGCCAATCGTTGTCGTGCCCTTCGAGGCGGTAGCGGAAACGGGTGCTCGACGGATCCGCCAGGGTGAGCGCGGAGAATTCGATCGCGATGTCGCGCACCAGCGGCGGCAGGCGCAGGCCGCTCCGGGCTTCGTAGGCGCGATGGTCGGCCACCAGGGACTCGACATGCACGGGGGGCGGCACCCGGTTCGATGGGATGTGATCGGGGTCCATCCACAGCAGCTCGGCGCCCGCCAGGAACCAGAGCTTGCCGTCCGCGGCCTGGGTCACCGGGGGATTGAAGTAGCCCTCCGCGGTGGCGACGGGCGGCACGCCGTCCGGCCCGTCCCACAGCGTCGCAGCCACCCGCCGCCGGGGATCGGCGATCCAGGCCGCCAGGTCGTCGCGCGGGACGCGCACCAGGCCGCAGGTCGCGTACATCCACATCGATCCGTCGCTGTCCACCATCGACCAGTGCACCTGGTCGCACGGCAAGCCGTTGGCCGACGACAGCATCGTGACGCGGCCGTCCAGGATGCGGGCGATGCCGTGGCCATCGGTTCCGACCCACATCGCACCGTCCGCGTCGAGCCGCAGCCCGGTGACGCGAACCGAGCCCGGGCCCTGCGCGGCCAGGTAGCTCGCCTCGAGCCTGCCGTCCTTGAAGTACTGCACCCCGTCGCGATCCCAGAACGACAGCCACAGCCCGCCCCGGTCGGCGACGATGGCCTGGGCCTGGTTGCGGTGGCCGAACGCGGACCACGGCGTGTTGTCGACGAGCCGGCCGCGATGCAGGTGCGCCAGCCCCTTGTTGCCGGCCAGCCAGAGGTTGCCTGCCGCATCGCCCGTGATGGAGTAGATCTCGGTGCTGGGGCCGCCGTCGACCGCGACGAAGCGATCCGCCGCGAAGTAGGCCGGCCCGCGCGCGGTGCCCACCCAGAGGCGGCCGTCGGCGTCCTGGTACTGCGATTGCACATGCGAGTCCGGCAGGCCGTCGCGCTTCCTGTAGACGACGAGCCGCCCGTCCTTCCATCGGGCCAGGCCGTCGTTCGTCGCCGCCCAGACGCTGCCGTCCGTCGTGGCGAGGACCGACTTCGTGACGTCGTCGGGCACGCCCTGCCTCGTCGACATCGTGGTGATCGCCAGCCTGCGGAAACGGTCCAGTCCCTTGTCGCTGCCGTACCAGATGTCGCCCTCGTGATCCTCGAACAGGCTGCACGAGATGTTGCCCGTCAGGCCGTCGGCCCTCGTGAACGTGTCCGTCTTGCCGTCCTTCACGTGGATCAGGCCCCGGCTCTCCGTTCCGATCCAGAGCCCGCCGTCGCGGTCGCGCAGCAGCTTGTTCGACCGGACGTCGCGATCGGCGAGCCAGCCGGGGGAATTGGCGACGCCGGGGATCGGATAGGGCACGAGCCGGTCGCCGGCCAGCTGCCTCAGCCCGCGGCCCGCGACGCCCACCAGGAATTTCCCCTCGGTGGTCGTGGTGAGGTCGCCCACGCGCAGCCCGGACATCTCGTATCGCCGCGGCGCCCCGGGGCGCCAGTGCCACACACCGTTATCCGCTCCCACCCACATGGCGCCCGAAGCGTCCGTGCCCAGGCTCCACACGAACGCACCGAAGCCGCCGTCCGGCGCGGAACACTGCACCTTTGCGGCACGCACCGAGCACAGCCGCCCGGGATCCGCGTAGAGGCCGGCCCAGATCGTTCCCTCGGCATCCTCCAGCAACGAGGACACGAACAGCCCGTGCAGCTCCGGGTACGCGGTGAGCTTGCGGCCGTCCCAGCTGAACAAGCCGTAGAAGGTGCCGATCCAGAGCGTGCCGTCGCGTGCCGCCAGCAGGGCATAGGGGGCGGAATCCATCACGGCGCCGGCCGGGGGCGCCCACTTCGTGAACCGCACCCCGTCGAAGCGGAACAGGCCGTACGAACCGCCGATCCACAGGTAGCCGTCGGGCGTCTGCGCCATGGCGAAGACGAGGCCCATGTTGATGCTGTTGCGGGTCCAGGACGTGTGCGCGTACTGGGCGACCTGCAGCGGCCGATCGGCTGCCCGGGCCGGCCAGGGCGAAGCGGCCAGTGCCGATGCCAGGACGAGGCCGGGCATCAGTCGCCTTCGAAGTCGGTTGTCTTGCTGTATCACTGCAAGTCCCTCGTCGATCCGCGTTGGGGCACGTCCGGCAGCGTACCGCGAAACGGTGCGCCGACCCGCCGACCGGATCGAGCCATCCGGCGGAAAATGCGGCTTGGATCCCGAGTGCCGGAGCCGTGCAGGATGACCCGGCCGGCCCTCGCCGCTCGCCGTGGGTGCTACAGTGCGCCGCGCTGCGACACGCCGACTGCAGCGCCACGCCGGAACCCAGCCTCCGTGCCCACTTCAAAGCCGAAACAGCCGCCCGCATCGCCGCCGAAGACCCGGCGCGGCGGCAATGCGCCCACGCTCGTCGATGTCGCACGCGCCGCGGGCGTGTCGGAGATGGCCGCCTCGTCGGCCCTCAATGGCGGTCGCAGGGGGTCGGCGCGCGTGTCGGCCGAGACGCGCGAGCGCGTGCTCGCCGCCGCGCAACGGCTGCGCTACCGGCCCAACGCCACCGCGCGCGCGCTCGCGAGCCAGCGCACCAACGCGATCGGCTTCGTCGCCAACTTCCTGGGCGAGGAACCGAACCTCTACTTCCTCGAGGTCTTCAGCGGCGTCATCCAGGGTGCCGCGATGGCCGGGCAGACGGCGGCCGTGTTCACGCTGGGCAACTGGGCCGACGCCGCGGTCCGCATCCCCGCCTTCTGCGACGGGCGCGTCGACGGCCTGATCCTGCTGGGCCCGCGGCTGCAAGGCGACCCTCTGCCGTGGTGGCCGCAGCACACGCCGTTGGTCTCGGTGCACGCCGACCCCCTGGTGAGCGGGATGGTGAACATCGAGTCGGACGACGAAGCGGGGGCCTGCGAGATGGTGCGCCGCCTGATCGCCCTCGGCCATCGGCGCATCCTGCACGTGGGCGGACCGGCTGGCATGGCCGGCGCGGACCGGCGCATCGAGGGCTATCTTCGCGCCCACGCCGAAGCCGGCTTGGCGCCGGCCGCCGGCCACGTCGTCCGTGCCGAGCTCAGCGTCGATGGCGGCCGCGAGGCGCTGCAGGCGTGGCTGGGAGGTCGTCGCGGCCGCGTGCTCCCGGACGCCGTGTTCGGCTGCAACGATGCGATCGCCATCGGCTGCGTCGAGACCTTGCGGGCGCGCGGGATCCGCGTGCCGGACGACGTCTCCGTCGTCGGCTACGACCACAACCTGATGGCGCGCGCGGTCCAGCTGGCGACGGTGCGCCAGCCTCTGCACGAGATGGGGCGGCTGGCGGTCGAGGTGCTGGTGCAGCGCATCGATGCGCTTCGCCAGGGCGAGCCGTACGCAGGGCCTGCCAACATCGTCCTGCCCACGGAACTCATCCCCGGCACGACGCTGGCGGGCGCGCGGCGCAGCCGGCTGACGATCGCCTGAAGGCACCGGGCCGCGGCCGCGTCGCGATCGACGCTAGGTGTTTTCCTTGAGCCATTCATTCGATGACCGAACTATTATGCGAGGCCATGATTTAGCGCCAAATCAACGCGCGAGAACTCTCCAGGGCCGTCCGGCCCCATTGCCTCATGCCACTGCTCCTGACCCCTGCCTGCCGCCTCGGTGCCGCCGTTCGTGAGGCCGCGCGTCGCGCGCTCGCCGCCCTGCTCGCGGCGCTCCT
>Ga0068856_100003779_pt1 | contig 15167 bp, 13 predicted proteins | sample KBSCornC62_FD_66595 | JGI IMG/M metagenome (GOLD analysis project Ga0068856, IMG submission 66595) | Corn rhizosphere microbial communities from Kellogg Biological Station, Michigan, USA - KBS Corn C6-2 | ecosystem: Host-associated > Plants > Roots > Rhizosphere > Soil ...
TGCAATAAGGTCCGTTAGCTGGGACTAGGTCTCTCAGCGGGGACTATGAAGCATGGGCGGCCGATGTGACGCCTACGCCTTCGCCCCGTACTGCGCCCCATACCAGTACTTTTGGTACCCCGAGTACTCGCCGTAGTACTTCTCGGCCTTCATGAAGTCCTTTTGATTGAGGACCACGCCAAAGATTGGAATGTGCGCGTGCTCGATGCGCCGGATCGCCTTCTGCGCCAGCGGAATCGGCGTGTCTTCGGCGTTGACGACGAAGATCACGCCGGTCGATTGCGCGCCGATCACGAGTGCGTCGGAGACGAGTTGAACCGGTGGGCTGTCGATGATCACCACGTCGTACCGCGCGCGCAAGAGGGCCAGCAGTTCGCGGAATCTGCGCGACAGCAGGAGCTCGTGCGGGTTGGGCGGCATCCGTCCGGCGGGTATCACGTGCAGGTCGGTTTCCTCGATGCGCAAAAGGCACTCCTGCAGTTCGGCATCACCGGCCAGGAGTTCGGCGAGTCCCTTCTGACCCCGCTGCAGCATCATGGCCTTCCCGAAACACGGTCGGCGCATATCGCCTTCCACCAGCAGCACCCGCTTGGATTTCGCCTGCGAGAATGCCAAGTTGATCGAGAATGTCGACTTCCCTTCGTCCAGCACGGATGACGTGACCGTGACGATCTTGTGCGGAGTATCCAGCGCGGAGAGCAGCACGCTCGTCGACGCTACGCGGATCGATTCGGCGTAGAGGTCGTGCGGGCGGTCGAGCACTACCCGCCCACGCCGCTTCCGGCTCGTTCTCGGCAGCGTGGGCAACGCAGCAAGTAGCGGCTGGCCGAGTGCTCGCTGCACGTCCTCGTCGGTTTTGAACGTATTGTTGACCCGGTACAGCAGCACCGAGCCCGCTACCCCGAGGACTGCCGTCAACAGCATCGCCAGGAGGACGCTGCGCGCCTTTGCCGGTCGCACGGGCGCCAGCGCGGGCACCGCCTTGTCGATCACGCGCGCAATCGAATCCTGGCCGTCCTTCGCAGCGTTCGTTTCCTTCGCGCGCGACAGGAATGCCTGATAGAGCTGACGATTCGCCGCTGCGTCCCGCTCCAGCATATTGAGCTGGATCTCCTTGCGGTTCAGCGACTGGATCGTACCCTTCGATTGCGCGAGCGCGTCCTGGATCGTGCGCTCGGTCGCACGGGAAGCCTCGTATTCCTTGACGACGCTCGCGACGATGCTCTGGATCTGGCCACGGGTGTTGGTGTGCGCAGCCTTCGCGTCTGCGGCCGCCGCAATGTACTTCGGATGGTCGGGTCCGTAGCGCTGCGAGATCTCGGCAAGTTTTTTGTCGGCGTCGGCCTCGACTTCCCTCGCGTGCTGGACGGCCTGACTCTTGACCACCGCCGGCACCGATTCATAGTCGGTCGCCTCTCCGGCCTTGACCTGGTTATAGGCCTGCTCCGCTTCGACACGCCGGACTCGCGCATCGACGAGCTTCTGCGTGAGCTCGTCGAATTGGCGCCCCGTTCCGCTCAACACGGTGCTCTTGTTGTCGAGCAACCCCTCCCGATCCCTATACGCCTGGAGCGCCTTCTCGGAGGCGTCGAGCGTTGCCTTGAGCTCCGCGAGGCGCGCGTTGATCTGCTGGCCCGCACTTTGGCTCGACGCAGACCGCGCTTCGCGGTCCGTTTGGATATAGGCCTGCACGGCTGCGTTTGCGACCGCGGCCGCGAGCTTCGGGTCGCGCGCTTCAAAGTTCACGCGAATGAGCTGGCTCTGGCGGACCGGTTCGACAGAAAGACGTGCAGCAAACGCCTCGAGCAGCCGCTCGTGTGCGCCGGTCTCGTCGATCTCGGCGGCAGGCGGGGTCGGGAGCTGGTGCAGCACGGGGAGGTGCGACTTGACCCATGTCCGGATCGCCGATGGCTGCTTGGCAGGGGGATTGAATTCAGCGTCCCGCGCAAGGTTAAGACCGGCTATGACGTGCTCGGCAACGTCGCGCGACTGGATCACCTGCACCTGGGTCTGGAAGTACTCGTGATAATTCGAGACGACGCCCGCCGACGCATCGGCAAAGGGAACGAGGCTCGTCCGGTCGGCTGGAATCAGAATCGTGGCGCCTGAGCGATAGATGGGCTCCATATGCGACACGACGGCATACGTCGCGGCACCGACCACCGCCACGAGCACGAGAAGCGTCCACTTGCGCAGCGTTATGGCGCGCCAGTATTCGACGAACTGCGGCCCGTCGTCGTCGGCGGCGCTGCGACGCGAATCGTCCGCGTGGCGCTGACGCATCGCGAACTCGGCATACCGTTGCGGCGTGCTTGGGTAAGTTCCATCGTACGCGCGCTGCGCATCCCACAACTCGGGCAGCCGGCGCCGCTGCGTCCGCGCGTCCTCGTCGGAGGGGTCCATTGCCTCGGCGCCTGGCCTCTCCTCGTCGAACTCGGCGATCTGCGAACGAAGGAGCTCGCGTTCCCGACGAGCACGCCGAAACTGCGCGATACGCGTGAAGAATCGGAAGAACCGTTCTCGCAGCATTGCCACCTCAGAAGAAGCTTTCTTCGACGGTAATCGTGTCGCCCGGTCCGATGTCCGAATTCAGATCGACCTTCACGGGCTTGTGCGCCGCATCCCTGTCGCGGACGACGAAGATCTTGTTCTCCGACGCGCGTTCCTTGAACCCACCCGCGATCGAGACGGCCTTGCGCACGGTCAGACCTGGCTGAAACGGATATGCGCCGGGCTTCTCCACCATCCCGTTGACGAAGAACGACCGGTACTCGTCGATCCATACGGAAACGCGCGGATGGACGAGGTAGCGGCCCGTGAGGCGCTCCGTGATGAGCGCTTCGATCTCGCTCACCGTACGGCCCAGCACCGGAACCTCGCCGAGGACCGGAAACGGAACGGTTCCTGCATCCGTAACCCGGACCTTCTCGCGCGTGAAGTCGTCCTCGCCGAACACCCGGATCGAGATCACATCACCCGAATTGACCCGATAGCTCGAGAGAGCGTCTTTGCCATCCATGGCGGAGGCGGGCCCTACCGAAAGCACGATCGCGAGCAACGTCGCCACGATCGATCCGAGGTTGAAAGGAAAGAACCACCTGGACATGCAGACCTCTGCTATAGCGTGCCGCCGATCGTCAGCATGACGACGTTCCTCGAATATTCGGCCGTCGGGTCGGTCGAGTTGCGGTTCTCGTATGAATACTCGAGCCCGAGTCGCAGCCAGGTGCGAATGTCGAAGAAGCCGCCGATGCCGATCCTGCTGTCATTGTCAGTGCGCGAGACGCCGACGAAATCGGACTTGGTGTACCAGGCGCCGACCCGCGTTGAAAAATACGTTTTCCAGAAGTGCTCCCACGTCGCCCCGACGGTCTTGTCGACCGTGTATTGTCCCGTTCCGGTCGAATCCGATGGCGCGTAAACGGCTAGGATATCGAGCGTCGAATAGGTTCGGGGCTTCCAGCGAACGGACGCCTCCGCCGTGACGCCCGAGTAATCTTCGAAACCCGACGCCTTGAATTGTTTGGTCAGGTAGCCGACCTTCAGCGCGCCGCTCGTCGCGGCCGTCGCATCCCAGGTAGCGCCTACCAGGTAACGCTGCTCGTCGCTGTCCAGCGGTGACGAGTGATAGTCGTAATCGTTGTAGCGGAGCTCCGCGAGCAGATGCGTCTTCGGCGCGAGCCGGTAGAAGAAGCGGCCCGCGACATTCCAGGAGGTCACGTCGAACGCCGCGGTGACGTCGCGATTGTTGACGTATCGCTTGTCTGTCGCACCGCCGTCGAACTCGAATCGTCCCGGTGCCTCGCGGGCGCCGTAGCCGAACGTGGCAAACGCGCCGACGGCATGCCAGCGGTCGGGCGTGCCGGAGACCGATCGATCGACCGACCCTGGATCGTCCTGCTTGATCAGGTAGTACGCTGTCGCATTGAGATCGGCACGCGCGGTGAACTGATTGCTCGACGTCGCGACGAACTCGTGGTCGTTGACATCGGCTTCCGACGCGTCGAAGTAATGGCCCCAGCGTCCGTTGTAGGTGAACGCGTAGACGTCGCCGTGATGCTTCACCTCGGCGCGCACGCGAGGAAAGAGCATGAAAAAGCCGCTGCCTGTCGTGTTGTTCGGCGTCGCGAACACGTTGTCGTCGTATCCGATGCCCATGCCGAGCGATGGATAGATGAACACCGGCTCCGCCCGAACGAATCCCCGCTGAGCCGGGAACGCGTAGTTCGATGCGAGATCGGGAAGCGGCTGGGGCGAGGCCGCATTGCCACGGACGACGCCGGTTGCGAGCGGTTGTTGCGGTGAAGTCGGCGTGCCCGCGGATGCGGGCGGAGGCGCAGCATTCTGCGCCAGCGCGCGCCCGATGAAGACGGTTGCAGCGAGCAGCACTGCGCACGCAGCACACTTCAATTCACACCTCGCGGAACTTCGAACACAAGCAAACGGCTCGCGAGATGCATGGCGCGCGATGCCGCCTTTCATACGCCTCGTCCGGGCATGATACTGCAACGCGCCGGCGCCAATCGGGTCGCCGGCCCGACGGTCTGCCGGGGCTCATCGGGACGTGCCTGGCGAGTATGCGGACGATTGCTCGAGAACGAGCACGCCGGTCGCGGATGCCAGGGGCTCGGCCTGTTCGGCCGTTTCTGCCGGTTCGGCAGGTGGACTTGCAGTCGCCGGCCGAAGCGGGGCGGGCGCCTCGATCTCGATCTCGGTCGGCGACGCCCGGCGGCTGAAGCGAAGCGCGCTCTGATAGCAGAGGATGTACGCCACCGCATACAGGCACGTGAATGCGATCAGGGCGCCGACATCCCGGTAGAAGAACAAGGCGTTCGCGAAACAAACGCCGGCGTGAAGCCACAGAAGCGGCGCGACACGCGCATTCGCCCCGCGAATCGACCGTCGTTGTTCCATTCCTGGATAAACCCGCGTCCAGATCCGCTGGCGCCGATCGTCGCCGCGGGGCCTCTGGACGAAGGCGAGCACGCATACGTACAGCAGCGAATGAAGGTGCAAGCCGTCGGGCTGCATCGCAGCGCCCTGCCGGATGAGCTTGCGACGAAAGATCGAGTAGAGCATCTCGACGATCGGGTAGGCGGCGAGTGCGATCGGGAACCAGGCCGAGATGCCGGGGTTGCGCGCGACCAGCTGAATGGACAGTTCCGCGTAGATGAAGCCGACGAAGTACGCGCCGGCGTCACCAAGGAAGATCTTGCCGCGCGGATAGTTCCAGGCGAGGAAGCCGACGAGCGCTCCCGCCATCCCGGCGGCATTGACGAGAACGAGCGCATCGCCTGCGCTCCAGGCGACGAGCGCCATGCCGATGAACAGCAGCAGGCCGGTACCGCCGGCAAGGCCGTGATTGCCGTCGATGATGTTGAACGCATTGCAGGCCCCCGCCACCATGAACCAGGTGACCGGCAGCGCGAACGGAAGGAACGCGAGCCATTCGTCGACGAACCGGATGTCGACGCGCGGCACCACGCCGTCGGCGAGCGCGCTCGCGAGCACCGCCGATACGATGGCCGCAATCAGCCGGTTGCGCGGTGGTACGGTGTGAGCGAGGTCTTCCCACAGACCGACGGCAAAGACCGGCAACGCAGCGACCAGCAGCGACAACGCCGGCCTCGGCGGAATGAGCGACCACGTCGCGATCGTGATCGCCACGACGTAGCCAACGAAGACGGCGACACCGCCGAGACGTGACGTGTACCCATGATGGATCGTTTGCGGTCCGCCGGCTTCACGTCGCTTCTCGAGCCACGACAGCTTCGCGACTGCAATGACGGCCAATGCGGCGGAGACCGCCGAAGCGGCGAACAGCGCGTGACTCTCGATGAGACCGAAGACAGCCATACGAACGGCGCAACTCATCCCCGCGGAAGGTCTATAGGCCTTCTCGTCAGCTTCCTGTTTTGCCCCGGGCGCCGCGCCGTTGTCGGGTCAGTGCCCGCCCAAAGTCGAGTGGGTGTGTCGACTCCCTCTTACCCCGTGGAATCTCTCCGTCGAAAAAGTTTACAAATCCGTCCTCACGTATCTGAGCTTCGAGTGCCGAAGCAAAGCCGAAGCCAACGACGCAACTGCTTGAGTTTCAAGCTGGGCCGCCTGCGCAACTCCCACATCGTCAAGGCGCGCTGTAATATACATCGACAAACGCCAGCCGCTGGTGACACGACAGTGCCCCGTACCGCTGAATCCGCTACGGCTATTTCGTCGGCCGCATGCCCCTCGTGCAAACACGAGAATCCGGAAGGGTCGAAGTATTGCAATGCGTGCGGGCTGGTGCTTCAGGCCGCGCCCGATACGATGCCTCCGTCGCCGGTGCGCCTCGATCCCTCGTGGCGCGATGCGTACGTGACCCTCGGCGCAGCGATGGCGAATGTGCTGCCTGAGCGTACGGACGTCGCGAACTTGCATTCGCGTTCATTCGCGCCGCGCACGGTCGCGCTTCGCGGCTCCGCGAAGGTCGGTCTTCGTGGGCTGCGGCTTGTCACCATCGTCGTGGGCGCGGTAACCGTTCTTCTGCTTTTCATCGGCTTCGTCGGCAAGTGGCCGGCCGCCGTACGGGAGGACACGCTGACGCGACCGATCGAGATCGAATCGCCACCGGGTCTCGCGACGCCGCGAGCGGCGGAAGGGGTAGCGAGCCCTGCTGGCGCGCGTCGTCCCAAAGACGATAACGGCACCAATGCTGCGGCGGCCCTGCTCAAACCTCCAGCAGTCGCGAGCGTCCCGGCGCAACGGGGGACTGCCGACAACGTTTCGCCTCGCAGCGATGGCGGCCAGCGGCGGCATCGAGCGACGACGATCCCTCGCGCTTCGGATCCCGAACCCCCCCGCTACCGACCACCGGCACCCTGCGCTGCGGGCGTGGCGGCGCTGGGCCTGTGCGAATAGGCACTTGACCGGCGGCGAGCGCGAGCACACAGTTGTCGCGAACAATGTGAACGGTACGGGCGATCGAGGGTCGCTTCTTGCTCTTGTTCCGTCTGTTAGGACAGCGCCGGCGGCGTGAGTGGAAACGATCGATATGTGCGGTGCGTCGCTCGATGCGATCGTCGTTGGCGAGGGCATGTCGCCCGACGCCGGCGTTCCGTCCGATCCTGCATCCGACGCTGCTTCCCTCTCTCCGATAAGGCAAGCGCTTTCTGAGCGGTTGCGCCTCGCGCGCGAGTTGCACGACGGACTGTTGCAGGCGCTGACCGCCGCTGCGTTGCAGCTCGAAACGACGATTCACCTCGTCGAGACCGACCCCCGCGAAGCCCGCGAACGCATTCGCGAACTCCAGCAATTGATCGTCGAGCAACAGCGCGGACTGCGCCGCTGGATCGACACCGTGCGCAAGCCCCATGCCGCGCGACGTGAAACACGGAAGGATCTCGAGGCGGCGCTGACGACGCTGTGCAACCGCACATCCCGCCAGGGTCCCCCGGTCCAACTCACGACCACGGCCGTCGACGCCCTCCCGGCCCGAATTGCCGAGCACGCGTACCGCGTCGTCGAGGAGGCCTTGAGCAATGCCGTGCGCCACGCGCAGGCTAAGCTCGTGCGCGTCGACGTCCGGTCGTCCAATGGCGCCGTGCGCATCGTCATCGCCGACGATGGTCGAGGTTTTCCGTTTCGCGGGCGCTACGACCTCCGGACGCTCGATGCGCTGGGCATCGGTCCAGCCTCCCTTAGGGAACGCATCGCGTTTCTCGACGGCCGCTTGATGCTCGAATCGCGCCATGGCGGGTCGACGCTCGCAATCGCGTTGCCCATGATCGAACCCGCGTGGGCGTTCCCCGGCCGGCGACGCCGCGCCAAGCTTTTGCCATGACGATCCGCATTGTCATTGCCGACGACCATCCGATCGTGCTCGCAGGGCTCGCGAAGCTCTTCGAGGCGGAGCCCGATCTCGAGGTCGTCGCGATCGCGAAGGACGGGAACGAAGCCTTGCGCTTCGTTCGCGAGCGGAGGCCGGACGTGCTGGTGCTCGACATGCGCATGCCCGGCAAGAACGGCCTCGCGGTGCTCTCGGAAATGGCGCGGGACGCAATCGCGACGAGAGTGGTTTTGCTGACCGCGGTCGAGAGCGACGAGCTCGAAGCGGCGATCCGCCTCGGCGTGCGAGGTGTGTTGCTGAAGGAGATGGCAACGGCGCAGATCGTCGAGGCCGTACGCGTCGTACATGACGGAAGGTCGTACATTGGCGAGAGCATCGCGCGCCGTGCGAGCGGCCAAAGCGCGCCACGCGCGCCGGGGACGCACCCGGCTTTGACGCCGCGCGAAGTTCAGGTCGCGCAGATGGTGGCCGACGGCCTGCCAAGCAAGCATGTCGCGGGCAGGCTTGCGATCACCGAGGGTACGATGAAGCTGCACCTTCATCACATCTACTCGAAGCTCAACGTGCGGGGCCGCGTCGCGCTGATTCGCTACATGCAGCAGAACAAGCTGGAGTGAGAAGATGCTTCGTCGCATTGCATCGGCGTTACTGGTGGCGCTCGCGGCGGGCTGCGCAGCAGAGGTCTTCGCTGCAGACGCCACCCAGCTACCCCAGGTCGAATACAAGATCGTCACCGCGTCCGAGCGGGGCACCTACATCCAGATCGGCCGCGACCTTGCGCGCTTCGTTGCGCCCGCCGCCGGCATCAATCTCGAGGTCCTGCCGTCGGCCGGCTCCGCCGAGAACGTGCGGCGCCTGCGCTACGAGCCGGGCGTGAAGCTCGCCATGGTGCAGTCCGACGTCTACCAGGCGTTCCTCGACCAGGCCGCGGAAGGAAACGCCGAGGCGGCCGACATGATCCGGCCGCTGCGGGTCATCATGCCGCTCTACAACGAGGAGATCTATTTCGCCGTGCGCGCCGATTCGCCGATGCAATACGTGCACGACATTCGGGGCGCACGGATCAATACGGGACCCGTCGGCAGTGGAACGGCGCTCACGACGACGACGCTCTATCGGCTGATGTTCGGCGAGCCGATCAGCGACGCCAAAGCGAGCTTCCTGTCGAACGAGGAAGCGCTCGCGAAGCTCGTCACCGACAAGTCGATCGACGTCGTGGCGATCATCGCCGGGCAGCCCGCCAAGCTCCTCGTCGACATGAAGCCCGAGGCGAGGCAATACATCAAGCTCTTGCGGTTCGACCCGAACAATCCGGCGAGCGCGGCGGCGCTCGCGACCTACTTCCCGACGACGGTTCTCGCGTCGAACTATCCGAACCTGCTGACCGAGGACCTTCCCTCGCTCGCGGTCCGCGCGTACCTCGTCACCTTCGACTACAACCTGCCCAGCACGCGCATCTATCTCGCGCACCTCGTGCGCGCGCTCTGCGCGAACTACGCGCGGTTGCAGGCCAGCGGACATCCGAAGTGGCGCGAGGTCGAGCTTTCGATGCCCGAGCTCGGCAAAGGCTGGCGTTATTACGCGCCAACCGCGAGCGAGATTCGCGCGTGCATGGCCGGACGTTCGAGCCCACCGCCATCGACACGGCACACGTGCTCGCAGCAGGAACGCGTGCTCGGGCTCTGCGGCGCATCGTGACCTGACACGTAAGCGGTCCACCCGTACGAGTGGGGCTGCTCCCGGGGTGCGAACTGCGGCGCCTTCCGGGTGCGTCGGCTTGAATCCCAGGTTCTGCGCCCTCACTGTGATGCCCATGCGAATTCTCCGCATCCCCGGACGCCCGGTTCGCCAGCGATGACCACCGCCGATTCTTCCGCAACGCAGCTGCGCGTCGCCTGTCCGCATTGCGCGACGACGAACCGCGTCGCGCGCGAGCGCCTTGGCGAAACGCCGACTTGCGGCCATTGCAAGCAGCCGCTCTTTCCCGGCAAGCCGTTCGCCTTGACCGGCGCCGACTTCGCGAAACACGTGAACGGCGACGCTCCCGTCGTCGTCGACTTCTGGGCCGCGTGGTGCGGCCCGTGCAGGATGATGGCGCCCGCGTACGAGCAGGCGGCCGCGCGCGTGGGGCCGGGTGTCCAGCTCGCGAAGCTCGACACCGAAGCCGAGCCGGCGATTGCGTCGCGCTACGACATCCGCAGCATTCCGACGCTGATCGCGTTTCGCAACGGCCGCGAGGTCGCGCGGCAGTCCGGAGCGCTCCCGCTTCCGCAACTCGTTCAATGGATATCGACGCATGCGCAGATCTGATCCGGGCGACTGGATGTGGGCCGAGGCCTGCGACCTGCTCGACCAGGCCGAGCGATTGCATCGGCGCTTCTTTCGCCTCGACACGTCGCGCACGGCGCTTCCCGCATGGGAGCCGCCGGTCGACATGTACGAGAACGAACGCGAGGTGGTCGTCGTCGTCGCGATGCCCGGCGTCGCTGCCGATCGCGTAGCCGTGCTCACCGAGAAGGGCGCGTTGGTCGTGCGCGGCGAGCGGCCATTGCCGTTCGCCGGGCGCCCGCTCACCGTGCGCCATCTCGAAATTCCGTACGGCGCCTTCGAGCGCCGGATCCCGCTCCCCGCCGGCCGCTTCGACGCCGGCACACCCGAGCTTTCGCAGGGCTGCCTGATCCTGCGCCTGCGGCGCTTGAGCTGACGACATGACCGAACAGACGCAGACACCCGTTGCGGCGGAAGGCCGGACAGCGACCGGCGCGACCGTGGCGCACGCGCCCTCGCGCGGCGACACGTCCACGCGGCCGCTCCCCGAGGACGCGCTCATCATCCTGCCGGTGCGTAACGTCGTGATGTTTCCCGGCAGCGTGTTTCCGATCACCGTGGGCCGCGAACGCTCGCGCGCGGCGGCGCAGGAGGCGGTGCGCCTCGAGCGGCCGCTCGGCGTGCTGCTGCAAAGCAATCCCGACGTCGAGGAGCCCGGCCCGGACGACCTGCACTGGGTGGGCACGAGCGCGACGGTGCTGCGCTACATCACGACGCCCGACGACGTGCATCACGCGATCGCGCGCGGCCTGCAGCGTTTTCGCGTGCTCCAGTTCCTCGAGGGCTGGCCGTTCACCGTCGCGCGGGTGCAGTACATCGACGACACGATCGAGGTCGACGCGGAGATCGAAGGCCGCGCCCGCGCGCTACGCGAGCGCGCCAACGAGATCCTGCAGCTTTTGCCGCAGGTGCCCGAGGAGATGGTCGCGGCGCTCGCCGCGCTGCAGGGACCGTCGCAGCTCGCGGATTTCATCGCCGGCCTGATGGACGTGAGCGCCGAGGAGAAGCAGTCGCTGCTCGAGACGTTCGACCTGAAGGCGCGCCTCGACAAGCTGCTCGCGCTTCTCGCGCACCGGATCGAGGTGCTGAAGGTGTCGCGCGAGATCGGCGAGCGCACGCGCGAGTCGATCAGCGACGTGAACCGCAAGCACCTGCTGCGCGAGCAGATGCGCCAGATCCAGAAGGAGCTCGGCGAAGGCGAAGGCACCAACGCCGAGATCGCCGATCTCGACAAGGCGATCGCCGACGCGCACATGCCGGAGGAAGTCGAGAAGGCCGCGCGCAAGGAGCTCGCGCGTCTCGAGCGGATGCCCGAGGCGGCCGCCGAGTATTCGATGGTGCGCACGTATCTCGAATGGCTGATCGAGCTGCCGTGGACGATTCCCGAACAGCCGCCGATCGACATCGCGGAGGCGCGCAGGATCCTCGACGAGGATCACTTCGGCCTCGAGAAGATCAAGACGCGCATCCTCGAGTACCTCGCGGTGCGCAAGCTCAATCCGGAAGGGCGCAGCCCGATCCTTTGCTTCGTCGGTCCTCCCGGCGTGGGCAAGACGTCGCTCGGCCAGAGCATCGCGCGCGCGACCGGGCGCAAGTTCGTTCGCGTGAGCCTCGGCGGCGTGCACGACGAGGCGGAGATTCGCGGCCACCGTCGCACGTACATCGGCGCGTTGCCCGGCAACATCATCCAGAGCATCCGCAAGGCCGGCACGCGCAATTGCGTGATGATGCTCGACGAGGTCGACAAGCTCGGCATGGGTGGCTTCCAGGGCGATCCGTCGTCGGCGCTGCTCGAAGTGCTCGATCCCGAGCAGAACTCGACGTTCCGCGACAACTACCTCGCCGTGCCGTTCGACCTGTCGCACGTGATGTTCATCTGCACGGCGAACGTGCTCGACACGATCCCCGGGCCGCTGCGCGACCGGATGGAGATCATCCAGCTTCCCGGCTACACGGCGCAGGAGAAGCTGCAGATCGCGAAGCGGTATCTCGTGCCGCGGCAGCTCGAGGCCAACGGTCTCAAGGCGGATCAGTGCGAGATCACCGACGCCGCACTTCTTGCGATCATCGACGACTACACGCGCGAGTCGGGCGTGCGCAATCTCGAGCGCGAGATCGGGCATGTCTTCCGCCACGTCGCGGTGCGCATCGCCGAGGGCAGCGAGACGAGGACGGTTGTCGGTCCCGACGACCTGCAGCCGATCCTCGGCGCGCGCAAGTTCGAGGCCGAGGTCGCGATGCGAAGCGGCATACCGGGTGTGGCGACGGGACTCGCATGGACGCCGGTCGGCGGCGACATCCTGTTCGTCGAGGCCGCGCGCACGCCCGGCAACGGCAAGCTGATCCTCACCGGTCAGCTCGGCGACGTGATGAAGGAAAGCGCGCAGGCCGCGCTGTCGCTCGTGAAGGCGCGCGCGTCGACGCTCGGCATCGACCCGCAGATCTTCGAGAAGTCCGACATCCACGTGCACGTACCGGCCGGCGCGACGCCGAAGGACGGTCCGAGCGCGGGCGTCGCGATGTTCGTCGCGCTGACGTCGCTGCTCACGTCGCGCGCCGTGCGAAGCGATGTGGCCATGACGGGCGAGATCAGCCTGCGCGGCCTGGTGCTGCCGATCGGCGGCGTCAAGGAGAAGGTGCTCGCGGCGCTTCGCGCGGGCATCAGGACCGTGATGCTGCCGATGCGCAACCAGCGCGATCTCGAGGACATACCGGCCGATGCGCGCGCGCAGGTCGACTTCGTCTGGATGAACGACGTCGACGACGCGGTCGCGACCGCGTTGTCGCCGGTGCCGACGGCGACGCCATAACGTCGCCGACCGCAGCGCTTACGCGCGCTCGAGCAGCGCGCGCGAGCCGCGCGCGATCCGGCTGACCTGCGCGAACGTGCATTGACGCGGCGCCTTGTCGGGTCGCCAGCGCAGGAAGCTCGTGCCGTGGCGAAAGCGGCCGGCGCTGAAGTGGTCGTAGCGGACTTCGACGACGAGCGTCGGTTTCAACGGCTCCCACTCACCGGTTCTCTCGGTGCTCCAGCGGCTCGGGCCGCCGGGCGCGCGTCCGGTGAAGCCGGGCTTCGCGATCAATCCCTCGAGCTTGCGGGTCAGCGATTCGCGATCCGCGCGCGCAATGTTCGACGTGAAGCCGACGTGATCGAGCAGTCCCGCGTCGTCGTAGAGGCCGAGCAGCAGCGAGCCGACGACGTCGCTCTTCGCGCCGTAGCGGAAGCCGCCGACGACGCAATCGGCGGTGCGCATCCGCTTGTACTTCTGCATGCCGCTGCGCTCGCCCGATCGATATGTGAAATCGGCGCGCTTCGCGACGATGCCGTCGAGGCCCTCGCCGATCGCCGACAGCCAGCGATCGGCTTCGTGCCGCGATCGCGTCGCGGGCGACAGCCGGAACGCCGGCGCATCCGCGAACGCACGCGCGGCGAAGCGCTCGAGCGCCTGGCGCCTGGCCGCGAGCGGCTCGTCGACGAGCGTGCGTCCTTTCGCATCGACGAGCAGGTCGAAGACGACGTAGAGCGCGGGATGCTCGCGCGCGAGCTTGCGCACGCGGCTTTCGGCCGGATGAATGCGCAGCAGCAGCTCGTCGAACGACAGCGAGCCGCCATCCGGGATGACGAGCTCGCCATCGAGAACGCAGCGCGAAACGGGCAACGCGCGCACCGCATCGACGATCTCCGGAAAGTAGCGATCGAACGGCTGCCCGGCCTTCGACCGCAGATCGACGTCGTCGCCGTCCTTGAACGCGAGGCAGCGAAAGCCGTCCCACTTGGGCTCGTATTGCCAGTCGTCGCCGTCGGGCAATGCATCGACGAGCTTCGCCTCCATCGGTGCGTAGTCCACGGCGAGCGGCAGCGTCATCGGCGAGCGGCCGCAACGAGCGGCGCGAGATCGAATCGCCCGTCGTTCGCGTCGACCGGCGCCCACAGATCGCCGATGTGCGCAATTCGCGATGGCACGTTGTCGATCCGGAAGTCGTCGGTCGACGCTCCTCGTGCGAGCTCATCCCACGTAACGGGCGTCGATACCGTCGCCAACGGCTTCGGCCGCGGCGAATAGACCGACGCGAGCGTGCGGCCCCACGCGTTCTGGTTGTAATCGACGAGGACACGATTCGCCGGGCGTTTCGCGATCCGGTACTCGGCCGTCATCCGTTGCGGATGACGCCGTGCGAGCGAGAACGCGATGCCTTTCGCGAACGACCAGACCGCCTTCTGCAAAGGTCCGCGGACGATCGGCACGTACACGTGAATGCCTTTCGAGCCGGTCGTCTTCGCGTGCGCCGGCATGCCGAGCGACGCGAGCTCGTCGCGGATCGTGAGCGCGCAGCCGCGCACGTCGTCGAATGTCGCGACGGGAACCGGGTCGAGATCGAAATGCAGGTAGTCGGGACGGTCGACGTCGTCGCAGCGCGCATACCACGGATTCAAGTCGATGCAGCCGAGATTGACGAGCCACAGCAGCGAAGCGAGATCGTCGACGATCGGGAACGCGATGACGCTGCCGGAGCCGTGCGTGATCGAGCACGTCGCGATCCAGTCGGGACGCGGCGACGGCGCGCGCTTCATGAAGAAGCATTCGCCGTCGGCGCCGTTCGGATAACGCTTCATCACCATCGCGCGGCCCGCGACGTGCGGCAGGAGCGCCGGTGCGACGGCCGCGTAGTAGCGCAGCAAATCGCCCTTCGTCACGCCGAGCGCGCGCCAGAACGGCTTGCGCAGGTTCGTGAGCCGCAACGCTTTATCGTCGACAGTCAGCATGCAGTCGTCGGCGTCGCGCGGAATGTCGACGGTCGTCGTGCGCGAGCGGACAGGGCTCGCGGCGTTGGCGGACGAAGGCGGCACGCAGTCCACGCCGGGTCGATGGTGGTCGACGGCGCGTCGTTGACGTAAACCAACGCTCGTGCAAGCGGCGTGCCGCCCGGTTGTCAATTCGATCAACGAGTTCCGCGCGCAAGCCGATGCAACGCTTACCGGCGCCGGGTAGAAATTGCGCGATGTCCTAAAATG
>Ga0068856_100003783_pt1 | contig 15159 bp, 15 predicted proteins | sample KBSCornC62_FD_66595 | JGI IMG/M metagenome (GOLD analysis project Ga0068856, IMG submission 66595) | Corn rhizosphere microbial communities from Kellogg Biological Station, Michigan, USA - KBS Corn C6-2 | ecosystem: Host-associated > Plants > Roots > Rhizosphere > Soil ...
GACTATGGCCAGAACATTGGTTTTATCCTTGCTTTTAACGACATAACCGAAAGGAAGCTCGCTGACCTGGAACGGGAGCGAATGACTGCCGACCTGGTTCAGCGGAATAAGGACCTTGAACAGTTTACCTATATCGTTTCACATAATCTGCGTGCGCCGGTGGCCAACATCATGGGGCTTTCTAACGTGCTCAATAGCATCGAATTTAGTGAACATGAGAGTGACAAGATAAAAGCTTCGCTTGCCAGCTCGATACACGCGCTGGATAACATGATTGTAGACCTGAACCAGATATTACAAGTAAGCAGCAGGGGAAACGAGCGGTCGGAGGTCGTTTCCTTTGGAGAGTTAATGGTCGATGTTATGGTCAGCCTGAGTAATATCATTGACCGCGAACGTGCATCAGTGCATCTCAATTTTAATGCCGCCGATAAAATGATGGGTATTAAGAGCTATATGCACAGCATATTTTACAATCTGGTATCCAACGCTATAAAATATCACCGTGCTGATATTGCACCTTCATTAAATATCTACAGCCGGATAAATGACGATAAAGTACAAATTGTATTTAAAGACAACGGCAAGGGCATCGAGGAGAAAAATATGAAAGAACTGTTCGGCCTTTACAAACGATTTGATTCGAGTGTAGAGGGTAAAGGAATGGGCCTGTTTATGATAAAAATACAAGTTGAATCGATGGGCGGCAGTATTGATGTAGAAAGTGAGTACGGTGCGGGGTCCACGTTTATGGTCGAGTTTCCGGCTTCAAAGCTCGTTTCAAGATAGCTTGTAAATAGTTAATTTAGTCCGGACAACCCGGGATGTACGAAGTTTTACGCAATTTTTTGACCAGGCAGATTGACGTCTCGGACGCGGATCTGGATATTTTTTTCAGCAGGTTAAAACTGAAAAAGGCGAAGCGTAACGAAATATTACTGGAGGCTGGGAGTGTTTGTCGCCACATGTATTTTGTGAACAAGGGGTGCCTGCGTGTTTATCTGAAGGATATCAATGGCCGCGAATCCACGCGGTTTTTAATTCCTGACGGACGGTTTGGCACTGCTTTTCCCAGCTTTATTCTGCAGGAACCCTCGCCTGCAAGTATACAAGCCTTAGAATCTTCAGAAGTATTTTATTTAACTTATCCTGATTTCAGGCAATTGTTTGATCTTTTGCCGCAGTGGGAAAAGATATATCTCCAGAGTCTTGAGCGCGACTACATTATGTCTATTAAACGCATCGAAAGCCTCATCACTATGGATGCGAAGGAACGATATGCACTTTTAATGAAAAATGAGCCCGGACTAATCCAAAGGCTGCCTTCAAAGATCATTGCCGATTACCTTGGCATATCACAGGAAACCTTAAGCAGGTTGAAATCGAAAATTTAAATTGTCTGAATCAGAATCAACAGAATTAAAGAATTAACTGAATTCTGAGAATTCGTAAATTTTGAAAATTCTGATTCAGAAAAAAATTTGATTTATTGACATTTATCAACTTTCTTCTAGTTGATAATATCTTGCTTTGTGATGTAAACCGACAATCAATAATGAGAAAAATATTCACCGCAGTAGCCATTTGCCTGTTGCCTTATTTAGTCTCTGCGCAGCATATAGGCGAACGAACACTGCATTTTAACGATACGACAAGAAAACGCCCGCTAACAACTGAAGTATGGTACCCCACGGCCGACCAACCCAAAGAGACTAAAGACTTTCAACCCTTCCTTCGCGAAGAGACAGCCAGAAATTCCGGTATCGCGAGTAAAAAATATCCACTGATTATGATCTCACACGGCACGGGTGGAGGCAGGCTTACACTGGAGTGGCTGGCCGATGTGCTGGTACATAAAGGGTTTATAGTAGCGGCAGTCGATCATTGGGGTAATACCTTTGATAATAAAATAGCGATCGATTTTGTAACGCCCTGGGAGCGGCCGCAGGATATCAGCTTTGTGCTGACCGGACTATTGAACGATCCGACATTTGGGCCGGTTATAGATCGGGATAAAATTGGAGCCGCCGGGTTTTCCATTGGCGGTTACACCGTAATTGCGTTGGCAGGCGGAAGACTGGATTATGAAGCGTTGAAAAATTATACCAATACCGCAGGAGGAAAGAAAGAAGTTGATATACCCGAATTCCCCGGATTACTGGAGGTGCTTCAATCTGGTAAGGTTGATGAATCTTATGCTCAAAGCCCAAAATCATTAAAAGATCCGCGTATCAAAGCATTTTTTGCGATATGCCCGGCGATAGGACAAGGGTTTGTTAAGGAGTCGCAGTTTAATGAGGTGAACAATCCGCTTTATATAGTCGGTGCTGAGAGCGACAGTATTGCGCCGTACCGCACAAATGCTGCGCAATATCACCGGCTGATGCCAAAGTCTCAATACCTGCTGGTGAAAGGCAAAGTAGGACACTACGTTTTCCTGAATGAAGCGGCAGAGCCGGTTAAAAACAATGCGCCCATTTATTTCACCGACGATCCGTCCGTCGACAGGCATGCGATTCATCAGCAAATTGCGGGACTTGCTGCGAAATTTTTTGCGCAGAATTTAAAATAAACCTCTGAGCCCTCTGTGAAAAAACTTCGTGCCCTCAGTGGTTAATTAAACGATTTTAACCACATAGCGCACCAAGGAGATTCAAAGTTCACAGAGAATTCAATACGAGATAAATTTGATTACCTGCTATTAAGTTTGAATATTTGATAACCAATCCGGCTATCATGAGTTCAAATAGAAAGTTTATCCTTTGCCTCTTCCTTTTTGTTGCCATGCTGTCGCAGGTTAAGGCGCAAAGCGGTACCGAGGCAAGGCCCAAAGCAGTTGCCATCATTGCGGCCATGAAAAATTCTGAGAACGACTGGAATACAGGCAATCTCGACAATTTCATGAAGATGTATACCGACTCATCTACCATGATGTACCCGACGGGGCCTGTCGGCTTAAGTACCATAAGAAATCTGTACCAAACAAAATATTTCAACGGCAAGATGCCGAAGCAAAACCTGCACTACAGCGAAATGAAGGTGACGATGCTTGGTGAGAACTATGCCTTGCTGACCGGTAAATTTACCTTGTCCGGGAATAGCCTGCCGGAACGTTCCGGCGTATATTCGCTGGTGATGGTTTATACCAAAGATGGCTGGAAAATTCTGCACGATCATTCGGGATAATTTATGAGCGACCTGTCTAAACCTGTATTTATGCCGATGCTCTACCTCAAGCACGAGGAAGGCGTGGCAGCAATTGAGTTCTATAAAGAGGCTTTCGGCGCAACTGTCTTCCGCAGTTTCAGTAATGACGATGGCACTATCCACGTAGCCGAACTGGAAGTAGAAGGCTCGATGTTTCGTTTCCACGAAGAAAAGCCGTCGGCAGGAGAGACTAGTCCGCGAACTATCGGGGTTACAACCTGCGGCATACACCTTCGCGTTGCCGATCCGGATGCACTGATGGCCCGTGCTATCGAAGCAGGCGGAGAGGAACTTTCACCTATGCAGGACTATTTTTACGGCTACCGGCAGGGAGAACTAAAGGACCCATTCGGCCATCGATGGACGCTGGAGAAGGTGATATAAAGCCCACTGAAAACTTCACAGCAGGCTTGTGTTGTACCTCGGCCACCCATATTAAGACCCCAAATGTTCACGAAAACCGGGGGTTTTGCATCGATTTTAGGCTTTTTTTAAAATTTGCCCATTGATTATCAGGTATTTGCGAGGAAATGGCCCTGGCAGGCGGCTGAGCGTGAACACATATGCTCTGTAAATCAATGCTTTATGCGGTAAATCTGAAACTAGTTTCGCATATTGATATACTGTAGCGGTTGTCCAAAGTTTTCTTTCCGGCACAAGGCGATGACAGCTTGCAGATCGTCAATTTTTTTGGCTTGTACGCGTACCTGGTCGTCCATGATGGAGGCCTGAACTTTTAGTCCGCTGTCTTTGATCTTCTTCACGATTTTTGAAGCAGTCTGTTTATCAATGCCTTCTTTGATCTTAAGTTCCTTGCGGATCATATTGCCTGAAGCATACTGCTCCTTGCCATCGTCCAATGCGGAAGGATCGATATTTTGCTTCACCATCCGGCTGATGATCGAATCTTTAATCGCTTTTAAACGCATGTCGTTTTCAGTAACGATGGTTATTTCGTTGGTTTTTTTGTCCAACTCCACCGTGCTTTTAGAGTCGTGGAAATCGTAGCGGTTCAATATTTCCTTCTTGGCGGTGTTGATAGCATTATCCAGCGTCTGACCGTCGATCTTGCTTACTATATCAAATGATGGCATGTTTTGGGAGGTTTTGAGGTGTAAAAATACGCAATTTAGTTGTAAGGGTTATAAAGGTTAAAATGGTTGTAAAAGTTGGTTTGGTTTATCTTGCATTTTTAAGAGAAAATTTAACCTTTATAACCACTACAACTTCTAATAACCATTTTAACTATAACGCAGTTAAGTTTCCGCTCACAAATTCCACTATTTAAAGTTTACTTAATATTAATTTAACAAATAAATAGGCAGTTTTGTACTTAGCGGCTTGCACAGCCACATTTTATGGATGACAAAAAGATACCTTTAATAAACAGGGAAATAAGTTGGCTATATTTTAACGAACGGGTTTTACAGGAAGCGTCGGACCCAACGGTACCGTTAATAGACAGAATACGGTTTCTGGCCATCTTTTCATCCAATCTCGACGAGTTTTACCGCGTGCGTGTGGCCACCATGAGTCGCCTTGCCAATTTAAATGAAAAGGCGAAAGAATTGCTGGGCTATAATCCCAAAAAGATTCTGAACCAGATCAAGAACGTAGTTGTAAAGCAGGAACGTAAGTTCAATAACCTGTACGAGAATATCATCCTTAAGCAACTTGCCGAAGAGAAGATATTCATTCTGAACGAAAAGCAGCTGAACGTAACCCGCGGTGCATTCGTGAAGAACTACTTCCGCGAACGCATTCTTGCGACGCTGGTTCCCATTATGCTGGATGAAGGTCAGCCTTTTCCTGAGCTGCGCGACAGGGGCCTTTACTTTTTTGTAAAGCTGACCAAAAACGAGAAATCGAGGTATGCACTGGTTGAGTTGCGCGATAGTCTTTCCAGGTTCCTGGTACTGCCGGATACTAATAATCTTAAGTTCATTATCCTGGTTGACGATATCGTGCGTTACTCGCTGGAGGATATCTTTTTCATCTTTGATCACGATAACATAGAAGCATACTCGATACAGCTTACACGCGATGCTGAACTTGACCTTGATAAAGAAGTAAGCGAGAAATTTATCGACGCGCTTTCAAAGAGCCTGCAAAAGCGCAAACGTGGCCGCCCCATGAGGCTGCTGTACGACAGTGAGATGCCGTTGGATATGGTTAGCTACCTGGTAAAGAAAATAGGGCTGCATCCCGAAAACCTGATACCTGGTAACCGTTACCTCAACTTCAAGAACTTTATCGCTTTTCCAAATGTTGGGCGACCCGAACTGGAATATACGCCATATCCGCCGTTGCCGGTACCCGGATTGTCATTTGGCAAAAGCTTATTGAGCATGATCTCTCAAAGGGACTACCTGGTGAGCACACCATACCAATCCTACGATTATGTAATCCACTTTCTGCGTGAAGCGGCTATCGATCCTAAAGTGAAGGAAATCAGCATATCGCTGTATCGCCTTGCTGATCATTCTCACGTAATCCATGCGCTGATCAACGCCGCTAAAAACGGTAAGAAGGTAAACTGTTTGGTTGAGTTGCGGGCGCGTTTCGATGAGGAGAATAACATTACTTACAGCAGTCGTTTGCAGGATGAGGGCGTGAACGTATTATATGGCATACCCAACTATAAGGTGCATTCCAAGATATGTTTGGTTACCCGTACCGAAAAGGGCAAACCTGTTAACTACGCCTGCTTCTCGACTGGTAACTTCAATGAGAAGACGGCGAAGATATACGCAGATCATACCTTATTTACATCTAACAAAAAGCTGACCGATGACCTGGTTGAAGTATTTAAGGCGCTGAAGCAAAATACATTGGCCAAAGGCCTAAAACACCTGATCGTTTCGCCTATTGACTCGAGACCGGCAATCTACAAATTGATCGACAACGAGATCAAAAATGCAAAAGCCGGCAAACCCGCTTACATGATCCTTAAGATGAATAGCCTGGCCGACGAGCATCTGATCAATAAGCTTTACGACGCAAGCAACGCCGGTGTGAAGATTAAAATGATTATTAGAGGCATGTGCTGCCTGATACCTGGCATGAAAGGCTGGAGCGAAAATATCGAAGTGATCAGCATCGTGGATAAATACCTCGAACATGCCCGTGTACACATTTACTGCAATGGCGGGGATGAGCTGATGTATCTCACTTCAGCCGATTTTATGACGCGGAACATCGACAATCGCGTCGAAGTTGGTTTCCCGATTTATGACGAAGAGATCAAGAAGGAGATACGTGAGATCATCAATATACAACTCGAAGATAATACCAAGGCCCGCGAGATAAACAGCCAGAACAATAACAAGTATCACAAAACGAATAACGAGATACCTTGCCGTGCCCAGATAGACATTTACAATTACCTGAAATACAAAAACAATTGAGATACGCTGCTATAGATATCGGCTCCAACGCCATCCGACTACTTATTGCTGACATTATTAAAAATAATGGGGCAGTTTCATTTAAAAAGAATACCCTGGTGCGCGTGCCGCTCCGCCTGGGCGACGACGCTTTTATTCAACAATTTATATCCGAAAGAAAAGCTACCGACCTTGTTAAATCCATGCGCGCGTTTCGCAACCTGATGGATGTTTACAAAGTGAGCGACTACATGGCCTTTGCTACATCGGCGATGCGGGAAGCCAGAAATGGCGAGGATATTGTTCGTGCCATTAAGGAAGAGGCTGATATAGACCTTGAGATTATTAATGGTCAAAAAGAGGCCAAGATTATTTATTCGAACCACTCAGAAGAAAACATCGACAAGAGCAAGAATTATCTCTACATCGATGTGGGTGGTGGAAGTACCGAGTTGTCGTTGTTTTCGGATGGAAAACTGATGGCTTCCCGGTCATTTAACATTGGTACCATTCGTATTTTGGATAACCAGGATAAGGACGAAACCTGGCAGGAAATGCGCGAATTTGTGCGCGAGCACACCAGGATGTACAAAAGCGTAAACGGCATCGGCACGGGTGGCAATATCAATAAGCTTTATAAGATGTCGGAAGAGAAAAATGGTTCTCCATTAACATTCCTGAAACTGAAATCCCTATACAGTTATTTGAATTCATTTTCGCTTAAAGATCGTATCAACGTGCTGGGCATCAACCAGGATAGGGCAGATGTGATCATCCCGGCCTGTGAGATATTTTTGTCTGTAATGAAGTGGGCAAACATGAAAAATATCTACGTTCCGAGTGTGGGTTTAGTGGACGGCATCATCCAGATTTTGATCGAGCGAAACATCCTTGACGCGAAATAAAAAAATTATTAAAATTTTGTTTAGAAATTAAAAAACTATATCTACATTTGTAGTGCCCTCTCATAGGGCATGTTTTTCATAGGTAGATGTAGGGTCGAGTACTTGTATTCGGCCCTTTTTTTGTGCCCTTTATTTTTTAATAACTAGCTTTGGCCGACACATGAAAAGAAGGATCGTTATTGCCATTACCGGCGCAAGCGGGGCCATTTATGCCAAACTATTGCTCGGAAAATTACAGCAGCTAAGCGCGCAAATTGACCAGGTGGCCATCGTGATGTCCGACAATGCAAAACAAGTATGGCAGCATGAGTTGGGTAATGACGATTATCAAAAACTCCCCTTTAAATTCTACGCCAAAACAGATTTTATGGCGCCCTTTGCTTCGGGTTCGGCGCGGTTCGATACGATGGTGATTGTGCCCTGCTCAATGGGGACGCTTGGTCGTATAGCCAGCGGCGTTTCCGATGATCTTGTAACCCGCGCAGCCGATGTGATACTGAAAGAGCGCCGTAAACTGATCCTTGTCGTTCGCGACACGCCTTTTAACCTCATCCACATCCGGAATATGCAAACCGTTAGCGAAGCGGGAGGAATCATCTGTCCGGCGGTGCCTTCGTTTTACAGTCAGCCAAAAACTATTGAGGATGTGGCGATGACGGTGGTGAGTCGTGTGATAGACTTGATAGGCTTGGAGAACGAGAGTTATCGCTGGGGTTAGGAATAGTCAGGATATGACAACCTTCCAACATTACGACATTTCAACCTTCCAACAAAAACTGTAACTTTGCCCGCTGAAAATGAACAAGAAGGTCGCATTTTATACGCTGGGGTGTAAGCTCAATTATTCGGAGACATCAACTATTGGCCGCCTTTTTAATAAGGCGGGTTTTGATACTGTTGATTTCATCGACACTCCGGATGTATTCGTGATCAATACCTGTTCGGTGACCGAAAATGCCGATAAAAAGTGCAAAAAGGTTGTCAAAGAAGCCCTCAAAATTTCGCCGAATGCCTACGTGACCATTGTTGGTTGCTATGCACAATTGAAGCCACAGGAAATATCCGAAATTCCGGGTGTAGACATGGTTTTGGGAGCTGCCGAAAAGTTCCAGATTGTGGATTATATCCAGGATCTGACCAAAAATCCGAAGGCGTTGGTTTATAATCAGCCTGTGTCTGAGGCTAACCAGTTTGTTTCATCATATTCTTTTGGCGACCGTACCCGCACATTTCTAAAAGTTCAGGACGGTTGCGATTACTCATGCACATTTTGTACCATTCCTTTAGCACGCGGTGGCAGCAGGAGTGATACCATTGGGAATGTCCTGCAACAGGCGAAGGAGATCATTGCGTCGGGCGTAAAAGAAATTGTGCTGACAGGGGTCAATCTCGGGGATTTCGGTATCCGCGATGGCAAACGTCAAGACCGTTTCTTTGATTTAGTAAAGGCATTGGATGAAGTGGAAGGCATTGAAAGGATCAGGATTTCATCTATCGAGCCAAATCTGCTTTCGGACGATATCATCGAATTTGTTGCTAAATCGAAGCGATTCGTTCCGCATTTTCATATTCCACTGCAATCCGGGTCGAATAAGATACTAGGTTTGATGCGTCGCCGCTACAAACGTGAACTTTATACCGAGCGCGTTGCAAAAATAAAAGAGCTGATGCCGGATTGCTGCATCGGCGTGGATGTAATTGTTGGTTTCCCCGGTGAAACGCGTGAGGATTTTATCGATACTTATAATTTCCTGAATGGACTGGATATTTCCTATCTGCACGTCTTCACTTATTCAGAAAGAGAAAACACACCTGCAGCCGAAATGCCAGCATCGGTTCCCGGTTCAACTCGTGCCGACCGAAGCAAGATGTTGCATATCTTGTCTGATAAAAAACGCCGCGCCTTTTATGAGTCGCAGTTGAATAAGAGCGATGAGGTTTTATTCGAGGCTGATATTAAAGACGGCTATATGCATGGCTTTACCCGCAATTATGTAAAAGTTAGGGCCAAATACGACCCTGTTTTAGTGAACGAATTAAAGAGAGTTCAATTAACCGGTATTTCGCCCGAAGGCGATGTTGAAATAACAGAAGCCGAAGAAATATTGGTCCATTAATTTTATATTCGTCCCAAATTTACCGATAGATGTTTCCTACCTTCAGCTCCCTGATCCAATACCTTACCGGCTGGAATATACCTCTACCAATCAATACATTTGGTTTATTTGTGGCCTTTGCCTTCTTTGCCGCCTATTGGGCCTTTACTGAGGAATTTAAGCGTAAAGAAAAAATGGGCTATATCCACCCATTTCAAAAAAACGTTTGGGTGGGCAAAGCTGCCTCTAAGGAGGAGTTGATAATCAATGGAGTTTTCGGGTTCATCCTCGGTTATAAGATCATTGATGGCATATTAAATTACCATCAGCTTATTGACGATACCCAAGCCTTCTTATTGTCGGCCAGGGGTAACTGGATCGGTGGTATTGCTGGCGCTGCGTTATTTGCCTACTGGGCTTATTACGAAAAGAAGAAACAACAGCTGCCCGAGCCTAAACAACAGGCCATAACAGTCCACCCGCACGAAATGATGGGTAATATCCTGCTTTGGGCAGCAATTGCCGGCTTTATTGGCGCCAAAGTATTTAATGCACTCGAGAACTGGGACGAGTTTATGCGCGACCCGGTAGGCATGCTCATCGGATTTGCCGGACTAACGTTTTATGGCGCACTCATCTGCGGTGGTGCTGCGGTGCTATATTATGCTAATAAACACGGTGTAAAACCAATACACATGCTCGACATTGGTGCGCCCGGCATGATGCTGGCTTATGGCGTGGGCCGTATTGGTTGCCAGATGTCGGGTGATGGTGATTGGGGTATTGTTAACCTCAATCCAAAACCACATTGGCTTAGCTGGCTGCCGAATTGGATGTGGAGTTTCAACTTCCCGCATAACGTCAACAGCGAAGGGGTGCGTATTCCAGGCTGCCCCGGAGTGAAATTTTGCGAAGAGCTACCACAAGGTGTTTACCCAACCTCGTTTTATGAAGCTGTAGTTTGCATCCTGCTGTTTTTCTTCCTGTGGAAGATCAGGCACAGAATTAAAACGCCGGGCGTTCTGTTCGGAGTTTACCTGTTGTTGGCTGGCGTTGAGCGCTTTCTTATTGAATTGATCAGGGTAAATACTAAATATCATGTAGCAGGGATTCCATTTACCCAGGCCGAGTTGATTTCTGTTTGTCTCGTTATTGCCGGTACTATATTGATTTTGCCTGCGTTTCGTTCTAAAACTCTGAAAGCCGAAACGAATGGTTAATAAAATACTTGCTGCAAAATTTGCCCAAAGCCAGGTAGTAAGGTTCATTTTCTCGGCAGGAATGGGATTCCTGGTAGATGTAACGGCCTTTTATCTTTTATATCATAATTTCCTGGTGCAGCGTACATACCGGGTTTTTTCTGTTCCATTGCGTAATTTCACTGTTTCGCTGGCTATATCGTTTTTCCTTGGTGTGGTGGTCAATTTCCTATTTACGCGGTATATCGTATTTAATGAGTCGCATTCAAAGCCAGCCAAGCAATTCTTTCGCTTTGTTTTTGTAGCGGTTATCGGCTTTTTCGCGAATTGGGGTATTGTAAAATTTTTGGTCCAGGTAGCGGGCATATACCCACCTGTTGCAAGACCGCTTGCTGCGCTAAGTCTGTTTTTTGCCAGCTTTTTTATCCACAAGGTATTCTCATTCAGTTTATCTTTGCGGCATCATGCATCTTGAGAATATAACCCAACAAGTAGTCGAAATTTCTAAACAGGCAGGCGATTTTATCAGGCAAGAAAGGAAGAATTTCGATCCGGACAAAATAGAATATAAAGGCCTCAACGACCTCGTTTCTTATGTAGATAAAGGCGCCGAAAAAATGATCGTTGCCAGTCTCGAAAAAGTACTTCCCGAAGCAGGCTTTATCACCGAAGAGAAAACCAATACCAAAATAGGCGAACGGTACAACTGGATCATTGATCCGCTGGATGGCACTACAAATTTTATTCATGGTGTGCCTACCTATTCTGTAAGTATTGCTCTGCAGGAATATCATGAGCTTGTCGCCGGTGTTGTTTACGAAATCAACCTCGACGAGTGTTTTTATGCAAGCAAAGACGCGCCGGCATATCTCAACGGTAAGGAAATCAAAGTTAGCAACGTGCCAACCGTTGAAAAAAGCTTGGTAGCAACAGGTTTTCCTTATTACAATTTCGAGAAACAGGCCGCTTATATCGAACTGTTCACAGAGCTTATGCGCAGTTGCCATGGCTTACGCCGACTTGGCTCAGCAGCAGTGGACCTGATTTATACCGCCTGCGGCCGTTTTGAAGCCTTTTACGAGTATAACCTGAATGCCTGGGATATAGCAGCAGGAGTAGTAATCGTACGCCAGGCCGGGGGAGAAGTAGTCAATTTTAAAGGCGTTAACGAAGTACTCAAAAGCCGCGAGTTGCTGGCTACGAACGGAAAGATCACTCAGGAAATGCTGTCAATCATTCAGAAATATTTCTAATCGACACGAATTTCTCGAATTATACATTCACGAATTGTCACGAACGCTAAAATGCGAATGGCACGAATTTCTTCAACCCGTGCCATTCAATTATTCGTGTAATTCGAACCTAATTCGTGCAATTTGTGTCTACCTCACATAGCTTCCGACACCACCTCGGTTACTTCGGGAACCATACGTTTTAACAGATTCTCGATACCTGCTTTCAGCGTAACAGTCGATGAAGGGCATCCGCTGCATGAGCCGCGGAGCTCAACGGTTACCACACCTTCGGTAAATGATTTAAAATGAATAGCACCGCCATCCTGTTCAACAGCCGGGCGAACATAATCTTCCAGTATCTGCTGAATTTTAACCTCGGCGTCGGTACCTTCAAATTCAACCGGGCCTTTTTCCTCGATCTGTACTTTCAGTTCCGATTCTACGGCGCCTTTTACAAATTCTTTTAATATCGCTTCTATATCGTTCCAGTCAGTTCCTTCGGTTTTGGTTACCGTAACGAAGTTGCTGGCAAAGAACACGCCGTTTACAAACGAGAACTTATATAGTTCCTTAGCGAAAGGAGAATGCTCAGCGCTTTCTTTGGTGGGGTAATCGACACTGCCATTAATCAGCAACTTGTTCACAATGAACTTCATGGTTGCCGGATTCGGGGTCAATTCGGTATATACGTTAATATTCATCTTGCTCAATTCTTAAATGCAATAACAAAGTTATACAGGATTTTGATTTAAAACCATAGCTGAAGGAGTTTTGACTGCTTGATGACTGTGTTAAAGCTAAAAGCTGAAAGCAGAAAGTCCAAAGCTTAATGTGCGCAAAAAAGTAGCTTTAGTCTTTAAGCTTTCTGCTTTCGGCTCAAATTCCCGTATACGTCGAAGGGCTTACCTGTCTTATTTCTTCTTTTACTGCTTCGGCAACAGCCAAAGTTTCTACAAAAGCAGCAATCGTCTCGGCATTGATCTCAGCATTTGTGCGGGTCAACTCCTTCAATGCTTCGTAAGGGTTTGGATAGCCCTCGCGGCGCAGGATGGTTTGTATAGCTTCGGCAACCACAGCCCAGTTCGCCTCGAGATGTGAAGCGATCACAGGCTCATTTAATAACAGTTTATTCAAACCTCTGATGGTTGATTTAATAGCGATTAACGAATGCGCCACCGGTACACCGATATTGCGCAGCACAGTAGAATCTGTAAGATCTCGTTGCAAACGCGAAACAGGCAGCTTAGCGGCCAAATGCTCAAACAAGGCGTTGGCAATACCCAGGTTACCTTCCGAGTTCTCAAAATCGATGGGGTTTACCTTGTGTGGCATAGCCGATGAGCCTATTTCGCCCGCTTTGATCTTCTGCTTGAAGTAATTCATCGAGATATAGGTCCATATATCACGGTCAAGGTCGATCAATATAGTATTAATCCGTTTCAGCCCATCGCAATGTGCGGCAAAATTATCGTAATGCTCAATCTGAGTAGTGTACTGTGAGCGACTCAATCCAAGAATATCATTTACGAAATGATTGCCGAATTTCTTCCAGTCGATATTTGGATAAGCGATATGGTGTGCGTTGAAGTTACCGGTTGCACCGCCAAACTTCGCTGAGTAAGGAATCTGCTTTAACAAGTTCAGTTGGTTTTCCAGACGCTCAACAAAAACCTGTATTTCTTTACCCAAACGGGTAGGAGAAGCAGGCTGCCCGTGGGTATGTGCAAGCATCGGGAGTTTTGCCCAATCGGATGCATATTTCTTTAAGAGTTCGACAAGTTCCCATATTGCAGGCAGATAGATTGCTTCAATAGCCAGTTTAAAAGTATAGGGGATTGAGGTATTGTTAATGTCCTGTGAGGTGAGGCCGAAATGTATGAACTCTTTATACCTTTCCAGCCCAAGTTTATCAAACTCTTTTTTGATAAAATACTCAACTGCTTTTACGTCGTGGTTGGTTATTTTTTCTATTTCCTTGATGCTCTCTGCGTCTTTCTCAGAAAAATTTTGGTAGATAGACCGTAACTTTTCTGATACGTTTTTGTCAAAATCACGTAGCTGGGGCAAGGGATGTTCGCATAGAGCGATAAAGTACTCGATCTCGACAAATACCCTGTATTTGATCAGCGCATATTCCGAAAAATAGTCGGCCAGTTTTGAGGTCGCGTTACGGTACCGGCCGTCGATGGGTGAAATAGCCGAAAGTGGGGTAAGTGTCATGTTCTATGAAATTTTCGGCAAAGGTACGAAATCAGTAGCAGTAGCAGTAGCAGTTGCAGTTAAAGATCAGGTGAATAGTGGCGCGGAAGTTCAAATCAGCCTTTATCGCGGTTCTGTCCCTAGATATTGCTGCTACTGCCAGTGCCACCGCTACTAAGAAGAGGGGAAATTGTCGGCGAATTGTCATTTGATAATGGAAACTTTTGAATCAAAAAATGTTTCCATAGTTTTGACTCGAAATGTCAAATAGTCAAATAGGAAGAATTTTGGACGGCGCCGGAGAACTGTTTCTCCAGGCGGGGATCAAGAGCGTGACCATGGATGATATTGCCAAACATTTAGGCATGTCGAAGAAAACGATCTACCAGTTCTTTAAAGATAAAAACGAGTTAGTGATCGCTTTGATCAAAAAGCGACTGCAGGATGATGAGGATCAGATGGATGAGTTAATGAACAAATCAGCTAATGTGATAGAAGGGATGATCAGTATCATGAAATGTTCTGAAGAGATATTCTCAAGAGCTAATCCAATCGTTATCCACGATATGCAGAAATACCACCCGGAAGCATGGAAAGAATTCCAAAAATTTAAATCGGGGGTGATCGTGCGGTCGATGGAAGAACTGCTGACCAAAGGAATCAAGCAAGGTTACGTTCGTCCGGATATCGACGTAAAGGTGATGGCCCGGTTACGTATGATGCAGGTTGAAATGGGATTTAATACAGCGGTTTTCCCGGCCAATGAGTTCAACCTCTGGAAAGTACAGCGCGAGTTTATGGAGCATTTCAACTATGGTATTTGCACCATGAAGGGCTTCAAATTGCTTAATGAGTATAAAAACATTTACGAAGAAGCGAATTAAATTAACACTATTGACATAAGGCTGTCATGGTCTTTTTAAAATTTTGTA
>Ga0068856_100003790_pt1 | contig 15145 bp, 8 predicted proteins | sample KBSCornC62_FD_66595 | JGI IMG/M metagenome (GOLD analysis project Ga0068856, IMG submission 66595) | Corn rhizosphere microbial communities from Kellogg Biological Station, Michigan, USA - KBS Corn C6-2 | ecosystem: Host-associated > Plants > Roots > Rhizosphere > Soil ...
CTGTTGGTCACCACTACCTGGTAATTGCCCATGTCACTGGCGGCCACATTGCTAACCGTCAGAGTTGTGTTCGTTGCCCCGCCAATGCGCGCACTGTTGTTTAGATTTGTCCCGTTGAATGACCATTGATAAAACAGCGGCGTCTGCCCGCCGGCCACGACATTGAATGAAGCATTGGACCCGAGCAAATTGGTTTGGTTTTGCGGCTGCGTGGTAATGCTGGGCGCGGAACCGGCTACGGCAAAATCCGGCACGAGAAACGCCGCCGCAATCAGTGCCGGCACAAAAAACGCCAGGACCTTTGATAATGAATTCAATTCCATGGCCTTCATGAGATTTGGTCTCCAGGTGACAAGACGTTATGCTAATCTAATGCTATTCCTTTGGCTCTCTAATTTTAATTATTACATGGGGTGGCGTCAATTCTCAGCCCGGCGTTTTGTCATCACCACCTCTGGACGCGGTAAAAGCGTTGCAAGTTGGTCGGGGACGGATCAGTTAGGAGCAGCGTAGTTCCGTTGCCTGGCACCAGCGGCAATGAATTCCAGTTGGTGTCAGACAGTGAGTTTTGATATTGCAGGCCATACACCCGGCCACTCTGACTGGGCACAGAAAGACTGAGACCATTTGTGCCGACGGTTGGTCCGGCGAGGAGCGTGCTGGAAACTGGCGGGCCGTTTCCAATCAGCGCCATGCTGTGATAGGCCCCGGCGGAGATGGCGATTACGTTGGTGAGGCCGGGCGGCACATTCGTCTGTCCATAGAGGTTATACCCCCACGACACCACGGTGCCGTTGGCGAGCAACGCCAGATTGTGGTACACCCCGGCCGCAATTGCGACAACGTTGCTCAAGCCGGGTGGCACATTGGTCTGGCCGTAGCTATTGAGGCCCCACGCCCGGACCGTGCCGTCGCTCTTGAGCGCGAGGACGTGGTAATATCCGGCCGCAACGGCAATGACGTTGCTCAGCCCAGGCGGAACGTTCGTTTGCCCGTAGGCGTTGCTGCCCCAGGTAGCCACAGTGCCATCAGCTTTTAAGGCCACGCCAAAACTGGCGCCTTCGGAAATCGCCACAGCATTGGTAATGTTCGTGATCGTGCTTGAGCCCGTGGTACCCGCGTAGTAAACAGTTTCCAATGTGCCATTCGTCCTCAAGGCTATGGGACTGTATATCAAGGGAGCGATGGCAACTGCATTGGAAAGCCCGGAGACCGGCTGGATCAGGTCATCTACCAGCCATTGAGCCACGATGCCGTTGCGTTCCAAGATCAAGAAGGGCACCTGCTGAGCGCTGCCGCCGGCGATAGCCAGAATATTGGTCGCTTTGGGAGCGGCAGCATAATTCGTGACCGGCCAATGAATTGCCGTGCCGTTGCTCATGAGCGCCAGACAGTCCATGCGCGCATAGCCGCCACCGGCGATGGCGATGAGATTGGCGAGACCGGGCGGAAGGTTCGTTTCACCCGTATTTCCACCCCAGACGGCCACTTGAGAATAAATCAAATTCGCGTTACTGCTCGTGACACTGCCGTAACCGTTACTGACGATTACGCGACAAGTTCCAAATTGTTGCACGTTCGTCAGCGTCAGCACATTGGTCCACGTTCCTGGAACATCCACGCCGTTGACCTGCCAGTCAAAGCTGAAAGGCGGCTGGCCGGAGACGTTCACTTTGAAAGCGGCGGAGCCACCCGGCCAGGTGACTTGGTTCGTCGGTTGCGACGTGATCAGCAGCGGCAACACCGTGAGCGTCGCATTGGAACTGACGGTCATGCCGTAGGAATTGGTCACCACCACGGAATAAAGCCCCGACTGGTTCATGAGCACACCAGTCAGAGTTAGCGGGTTGTTCGTAGCGTCAGGCAGATTTGTACCGTTGAACAACCATTGATAGAAATACGGTTGCTGGCCGTTGACATTGACACTGAAACTGACGGTTCCGCCGACCAAAACCGATTGGTTTTGAGGTTGGCCCACCACAGCCAATGCAGCGACCGTCAAATTCGCATTGAAACTGGTGGCCATGCCGTAGGAGTTGCTGATCACGACGGAATAAGGTCCCGTCTGTCCCATCTGCACGTTGCTCACCACCAAGGAACTTCCCGTGGCTCCCGGCAAATTGGTTCCGTTGGACTGCCATTGATAAATCAGCGGCTGGGTACCGGTGGCCGTCACGGAAAAAACGGCATTGCTGCCGGCAAGTGCCAGTTGATTTTGCGGTTGGACAGTGATGACCGGTGCGCCGCCAAATGGCACCACGTTCTGATAAATCGAAATGGTGTTGCTATAGCTGTTGGCAAACACGATGTCCGGCCGCCCGTCACCGTTCAGATCGCCGATAGACATTCCCCAGGCGTTATACTCCGTCGCAAAGTCCATTCGCGGCCCCAGGGAACCGGTCGTAAAACTTCCGGGCGTGCTCACATTGCGGAAAATTGAAAGCAGACTGCTCAATTCGGTTACCACCGCCAGGTCCAGTTTGCCGCTGCCATCCAGGTCCGCAAGCGCCGGTGTGTGACCGCGTCCGCCCAACGCAAAATCCACGTGCGGCTCAAACGAGCTGGCCGTCAGGCTGCCCACCGTGCTCACATTGTGCAGCACCGAAACGTCGGTAGTGGGCAAATACGCGGTCACGACGATGTCCGGCTTGCCGTCGCCATCCAAATCTCCAATGGCCACCTGAACCGGACTGCTCAAGACCGGAAGATTCACCGCCGGAGCAAAGGAATTGGTCGTCAGACTGCCGGGCGTGGTCTGGTTGTGCAGTATTGATACGGTGCCCGCCGTATCGTTGGCCGTGACTATATCGGGCAAACCATCGCCATCCAAATCAGCCACCGCGATGTGGTCACAGCCGGCGCCCGTGGGAATATCCAGGCGCGGCGCAAATGAATTCGTGGTCAAAGTGCCCGAAGTACCGATGTTTTGGAAAATGGAAACCGTCCCGTCACCCACGTTGGCCACAAGCAGGTCAGGCTTGCCATCGCCATCCAGGTCGTGGACTTCAACTCCCTGCGGCGTGGTTCCCGTGACAAAATCAACACGCGCGGCAAAGGTGTTGGAACTGATGTTTCCGGGCGTGCACATATTCCGGTAAATCGACATCACCGGCTGGTTGTCGTCGGTCACTATGATGTCCGGCTGGCCATCGCCGTCCACATCGGCCACCACCAATCCATAGGGACTGGACCTTCCGGGAGGCGTCACGAGCGTGACTGGCGGCGCAAACGAAGCGGCGGACAGCACGCCATTCGTGCCGATATTTCGATAAATCGAAATCAGGTTGCCGTAGTCATCGCTCACAATTAAATCCGGTTTTCCGTCGCCATCCATGTCTGCAATGACCACTTTGTTGGGGCCGCTTGCGGTGGGTATAATAATCTGCGGTCCCAGCGAGTTGTTGGAGAAAACGCCACTGCTGAAGAACGTAGGCATAAACGGCGCATTGGCATAGGCCGTCAGACCACCAACCGTTTCCGTGATGGGACTGAACGTTGCGCCAACAGGAACCGTCACTACCAAATTCGTCACGCTCGCCGAAATTACCGCCGCCTGCACTGCGCCGAAATAAACCGTGTTGCTGCCGGCCACGGAACTGAAATTGGTGCCAGTGATCGTCACCACCGCCCCGGTATAAGCCATGCTCGGGCTGAAATCGGCGATAAACGGCACGCCTGCTGGCGGCTGATTCACCGTCAGCGCCGCATTGGAACTCACCACCGAGCCATACGCATTGGTAATCACCACGGCATAGTTCCCGCCCTGCGATGGCTGGATATTGGTTAACGTCAAAACGGTGTTGGTTGCCCCATTCAGATTCACTCCACCGAACGTCCATTGATAACTCAGCGGCGCGGTCCCGCTGGCAACGACACTGAGCATCGTGCCCGCACCCCACTGCACTGATTGACTTACCGGCTGCACGACGACCGACGGCGGAGACAATACAGTGAGCGTCGCCACTGCGCTAGTGGCCGAGCTGAAACTGTTCGTGACCACGAGTTGATATGCGCCGGCGTCGCTGGTTTGGACGTTGGCCACGTTCAGGCTGCTGGTCGCCGCACCGCTTATGCGACCGCCATCCGCCATCGGCGCGCCATTGAAATACCATTGAAAATTCAAGGGGCCTGTTCCGGCGGCAATCGCGGCAAACGAAACATTGCTCGATTGCAACGCGGTCTGATTTGTGGGCTGTCCGGTGATATTGGCCGGAATCAAGACGGTCAGCATCGCCACTGCACTCGTGTCCGAACCGTAGTTGTTGGTCACGATCAACTGGTAGCTGCCTCCGTCGCCCGGCTGGACATTGGCAATGGTCAAAATGTTGCTCAATGAGCCGCTGATCCGCCCGCCATCCACCAATGGAGCATCGTTAAAATACCACTGGTAGCCCAACGGTGCCGTGCCAGTCGCCAACGCTGTGAAGGTTGCGGTGTTCGATAACACGATGGACTGGCTCGCCGGCTCTCCGCTGATGGCGGCCGGCACCAGCACGGTCAATGTGGCCACCGCACTCGTGGCGGCGCTGTAATTGTTGGCCACCACCAGTTGGTAGGCGCCCGCGTCGCTGGCCAGAACATTCGCAATGTTCAAATTCGTTGTGGCCGAACCGCTCACCCGCCCACCATCCGTCAGAGGAACACCGTTGAAGTACCATTGAAAATTCAACGGCCCGGTCCCCGTCGCGCTGGCGGTGAATGAAACGTTGCTCGATTGCATCACGGCCTGATTCGCGGGCTGCGCGGCAATGGCGACGGGAATCACGACATTCAGCACCGCCACCGAGCTCGTCGTCACGCCGAGAGAATTGGTCGCCACAAAATAATAATTGCCCGCGTCGGAAAGCATCGCGCCGGAAATCGTCAACGTGCCGGTGGCTGATCCAACGATGCGCGCGTTGTCCGTGAGGTTGGTGCCGTTGAAATACCATTGATAGCTAATTGGCTGTGTGCCGCCCGCTGTCACGGAAAAGACAGCATTGCTGCCGACAAAAACCGTTTCGCCCTGCGGTTGCAAAATGATGGTCGGCGGCCCGCCGAAGGGCACCTGATTTTGGTAGATTGAGATCGTGTTGTCGTAGCTATTGGCAAACACAATGTCCGGACGGCCGTCACCATCCAAATCGCCAATCGCCAACCCCCAGGCGTTGTAACCTGTCGCAAAATCCATGCGCGGTCCCAGCGAACTGGTCGTAAAACTCCCCGGCGTGCTGACGTTGCGGAAGATTGAAAGCAGGCTGCTCAGTTCGGTCACCACCGCCACATCCAGTTTGCCGCTGCCATCCAAATCCGCCAGCTCTGGCGTATGGCCACGGCCACCCAGCCCAAAATCCACATGTGTCTCAAACGAATTGGCCGTCAGGCTCCCCACCGTGCTGACATTGTGCAGCACCGACACGGTGGTTTGCGGCAGATAGAACGTCACAGTGATGTCCGGTTTGCCGTCGCCATCCAGATCCCCGATGGCCACTTGGACCGGTTCGCTCAACACCGGAATATTCACCGCTGGCGCAAAAGAACTGGCAGTCAGGCTGCCGGGTGTGCTCTGGTTGCGCAATATCGACACGGTGTTGGCGCTCGTATTGGCCGTCACAATATCCGGCAGACCATCGCCATCCAAATCGGCCACTTGCACGTCTTCCGCGCCCGCACCCGTGGGGAGATCCACGCGCGGCGCAAATGAATTTGCGTTAAGACTTCCCACCACACTGGTGTTGCGAAAGATGGAAACGGTCCCGTCTCCAGAGTTCACCACTAGCAGATCGGGTTTGCCGTCCCCATCCAGGTCCCGCGCCACCACCCCCAGCGGAGTGTTCCCGGTCGCAAAATCCACACGCGTGACAAACCCGCTGGCGCTGATGTTGCCCGGCGTGCAGGTGTTCCGATATACCGACACCAGCGGCTGGCTGTAATCCGTCACGATGATATCCGGTTTGCCGTCGCCATCCACATCGGCCACCGTCAATCCCCAGGGACTGTAGCCCCCCGAAGGCGTCACCAGAGTCACCGGCGGGGCAAATGAGGCAGCCGATAACAAGCCGTTGGTGCCGATGTTCCGATAAATCGAAATCGCGTTGCCATAATCATCGCTCACAACCAAGTCCGGTTTCCCATCACCGTCCATGTCCGCGATCATCACTTTGTTTGGGCCGTTTCCGGACGGCAAAACAATCTGCGGTCCAAGAGAATTGTTTGTGAATACGCCGGAGCTAATAAATGTGGGCACGAAAGGCGTGCTGGCATAAGCCGTCAGGCCACCGACAGTTTCAGTGATGGGACCGAAGGTCGCGCCGGACGGAACCGTCACCACCAAATTCGTCACACTGGCCGAAACCACGGTTGCCTGCACCGCGCCGAAAAAGATAATGTTACCGCCGGTGGTAGAACTAAAATTCGTGCCAGTTATGGTCACGGTCGCCCCGGGACGGGCGATGGTCGGCGTGAAACCGGCAATGAACGGCACGCCCGGAGGCGGTTGGTTCACCGTCAGGACCGCATTGGAGCTCACCGCTACTCCGTACGGGTTAGTAATCGTCACCGCGTAATTTCCCGCCTGTGACGGCTGGATGTTCGTCAGCAGAAATACGGAGCCGGTTGCGCCGTTGATGTTCGTGCCGTTGAAAGTCCATTGATAACTCAGCGGCCCGTTCCCGCTCACATACACGTTGAACATCGCGCTCGCCCCCCACTGCGCCGACTGACTCACCGGCTGCTGCGCGATCGTGGGCGGCACAATCACCCCAAAGAACGCCGTCGCGCTCGTTACCGAACCCACGGAGTTCGTCACGGTAAAAACGTAATTGCCGCTGTTGGTTATTTGGAGGTTTGAAATCATCAGGCTCGCCGTGGCCGCGCCGGTGATTTGCCCGCCGTCCGTGAGCGGATTCCCGTTGAAGTACCACTGATAGGTCAACGGAGCTGTGCCGGCGGCGGCAACCGTAAATCCGCCATTGCTGTAAAGTATCCCAACATGGTTTGCCGGCTGCGTGAGGATGTAGGGTGGCACCAGCACCGTCAGCGTCGCCACCGCGCTCGTCGCGCTTCCGTAATCATTGGTCACCACCAGCGCGTAAGGCCCAGCATCATTGGTTTGCGCGTTGGATACATTCAGATTGGCTGTAATCGAACCGCTCACGCGCCCACCATCCGATAACGGAGCGCCATTAAAATACCAACGATAGCTCAGCGGTGCCGTGCCCGCTGCAGCAGCAGCAAAAGAGATATTGCTCGACTGCAAAACAAATTCGTTCGTCGGCTGCAAAATAATTGTAGCAGGAACCCTGAGCGCGGCAACGGAACTGGTCACGCTTCCGTGGCTGTTCGTCACCACCACCTGATAATTCCCAATGTCCGCCGGGGACACATTGGTGATCATCAATGCCGTATTCGTCGCCCCGCCAATGTGCGAACTGTTCGTCAGATTGATTCCGGAAAAAGACCATTGATAGAACAGCGGCGTCTGCCCGCCGGCCACGACGTCAAACGTCGCATTAGATCCGAGCAAATTGGTTTGGTTTTGCGGCTGTGTGGTAATGCTGGGCGCTGAACCAGCCAGAAGCTCGCTGGGAAAGACGAGAACCGGGGCGGCCAAAGCCAAAAGCATGGCCACCATAAACCGGGGCAACAACCTGCATTCCGAGAGCTTCATGAGAGTAGGGTCCTTTAGGTTTGGCCACGATTCTAACCGAGTGTCCTTCAATTTGCACAATGAATTGTTTGGCAATTTTTGCACAGTTATGTTGATAAAATGTTAATAATTTGCCGTTGAAAAAAGTTGGACTCGAGGCACTTTCATTCCCGTGAGCAAAAGAGGCAACGAACACATACGGCATCTGGAAAAACTTGAGTCCCGAATCCAGGAAACCCGCAGACTCATCAATCGGTCCGACGCCAAGATTTCGGAACTGCAATCCACCATCTCCGCCGCCGCCGAAAGCATTCAAGCGATCAGAGGGATTACCGCCCATTTTAAAAGTGGAAAAAGGGCGGTTCGGTAATATTTTTGTTACCGTTAAAGCTTGCAAAATTCCCCCATTCCCGTAAGATTCACCCTGCCTGAACGCCGCGTGTGCGGATCGTTCGTATAAGGCTGAGAAAAGTCGTTAAACCAACAACCTAACCTTTAACCTCCGTTGCCACGGCAGCGTTCGTTAGTTCGTTAGGCAATGGAGTCTTCTTCGAGTCCAAATCGGACGAAGCCTCCCATTAGTCATCGCAGTTATTGTATTATGTTAACCATGGAAGAAGCCCTGAAACAGGGCAGCAAGCTCGTCACCCAGGGCGAAATCGTCAAGGGCATCATTATCGAAGTGCGTCCCAAGGAAGTCCTCGTGGACATCGGCTATAAGAGCGAGGGCGTCGTCCCCGCCAATGAATTTCTGGAACCCGATGCCATCAAGCTCGGTAATGAAATCGACGTCCTCGTCGAGAAGCTCGAAAACAAGGATGGCACCGTCGTTCTCTCCCACGAGAAGGCCGAATTCAAGAAGAACTGGGAGCGCATTCTCTCGATTTGCAACGAAGGCGGCCGCGTGATGGGCAAGGTCAAATCCGTCGTCAAGGGCGGTCTCATCGTCAATGTGGGCGTGGAAGCGTTTCTGCCTTCCTCCCAAATCGACATCACCACCCCGAAGAATCTTCAGCAGTACGTGGGCAACAGCTATGAGTTCAAGGTTGTGAAGATCAACCAGGAGCGCCAGAACATCGTCCTCTCCCGCCGCGAATTGATCGAAGCCGAACGCAACGACAAGCGCGCCAAGCTGCTCTCCGAAATGGTCCCCGGCGACATCCGCAAGGGTACCGTCAAGAACATCACCGATTTCGGCGCGTTCATCGATTTGAACGGCCTCGACGGCTTGCTCCACATCACCGACATGAGCTGGGGCCGCTTGAATCATCCTTCCGAAGTGCTCAAAGTGGGCCAGGAACTGGATGTCGTGGTGCTCGACGTGAACAAGGAAAAGGAACGCGTCAGCCTCGGCCTCAAGCAAAAGATGGCCAATCCGTGGGACAACATCGAATCGAAGTATCCCGTGGGCCAGAAGGTCAAGGGCAAGGTCGTCAGCCTCGTGCCGTACGGCGCGTTTGTGCAGCTCGAACCCGGCGTGGAAGGTCTCGTGCACGTCACCGAGCTTTCCTGGACCAAGCGCGTGGCCAAGCCCAGCGACATCCTCAAGCAGGACCAGGAGCTGGAAGCGGTCGTTCTCGGCATCAACCGCGACGAGCAGAAGATTTCCCTCGGCATTCGCCAGCTCGAAAGCAATCCGTGGGACAATGCGGAAACCAAATATCCCGTCGGCACCAAGGTCAATGGCAAGGTGCGCAACCTCACCAGCTACGGCGCGTTTGTGGAACTGGAAGAAGGCATCGACGGCATGGTGCATGTCTCCGACATGTCTTGGACCCGCAAAATCAATCATCCTTCCGAAATGCTCAAGAAGGGCGACGAAGTGCAAGCCACGGTGCTCGAAGTGGATCGCGCCAATCAGCGCATTGCGCTGGGCATGAAGCAACTCGAAACCGATCCGTGGGAAAACATCGAGAAGCTCTACAAAGTGGGCGACCTCGTGCAGGGCAAGGTCACCAAGCTCGCCAGCTTCGGCGCGTTTGTGGGCTTGCAGCATGAAATCGACGGCCTCGTGCACATCTCGCAGATCAGCGAGGAACGCGTGGACAAGATCAAGAACGTGCTCAAGGTCGGTCAGGATGTGAGCGCCCGCGTCGTGAAAATCGACCGTGGCGAGCGCCGTATCGGTCTGTCCATCAAGGCGGCCAGCTACAGTGACGAGCAGCTCAAGGAAGAGCAGAAGATCCTCGACGCTCTCAAGCCGGGCGAAGACCTGGTGGCGTTGCAGCACGCGTTCGACGCGCTGGAAGACGTCAAGACCGAGAAAGAATAAGCTCGGGTCACAGAATTCAAAAACGGCGGACTGGAAACAGTCCGCCGTTTTTTCTTCCCCACAAATGATTGATTAATCGTCATTGTCAAATGCCGAGGCCAATACGCTTTGTTGGGCGTCGGAGTTTTCGTAGCGCGAGAATTGCCCCCAGCCATTACTGAAATTCTTTTTACAGGGCACGGCCCAAGGTTGACGGCGCTTCTTTGAGAATAACGATGAGAATGACAGCTTAAAAAACGGAGGGTGAGGAGCCGGAAAAAAACCCAAACGGCTCCTCACCCGATCCCTCTCGCGCAATTGAGAGGGCAAGTATTTGCGCACGGCCACCCGGCGCACGGCAGGCTTACGCCGCCGGTAATTTCAAGGTAGCGCCAACAGCGATGATATCCGTATCAAGGCCGTTGACCGCTTTCAAAGCTTTAACAGACGTATGATGCTGTTTGGCAATTCGACTGAGCGAATCACCGGATTTAACGACGTAAATCTGACCTGGCTTCGCGGCCGGGAGCGTCACAGGTTTCGCTGCCACAGTCGGAGCCAGGGCGGAGGAAACGGCAAAGTGGGCGGGAGCGGCGGGGGCCGGCGCGGCGGCGGGCTTGGGCGCGACCACGGGGGCAGGCGCAGGAGCCGGGGCGGCAGGCAGCTGGGTGACGGCAGGAGCCGTCGTGGAAGTGGTCTTGGCATGCTCGCTCATGCAGCCTTCAATGAGGAGCACCACCAGCAAAGCAACGACGGCGGCGACGATGACTACTACTCCCCGGCGAAAGCGCTCGCGGCGGCGCAATTGTACGTCCGCCCGCTGCAGGCAGGACGGGATTTGAAACGGATTCGTCGTGTTCATATGCATACTAAATGGCAATAAGTCGGCAAGCACCTTCAATGCCAAGAATCTTACGAAACCGATAACTGCTTTGCAGGGAGTGGAAAACCTCGCCGTGTCTGTCTCAGCGCAAGGCAAACTGCCCAATAAATTCGTCCCATTATGAAGACACGTAGGGTGTCACCCTACGATGCCAGGTTGAATAAGGACCGATGGCGGTAATGGAGAATCTTGAATTCCGGCTCGTCGCGGAGGGTGTCCACGAGGTCAAATTTGTCCTCGAACACGGGAAAAAAGGCGTCGCCCTCGACCTCCCGCTTGACCAGGGTCAGGTAGAGGTCTGAACAGAATGGCAAAGTCTGTTCATACACCTGTGCGCCACCGGCGATAAAGAATTCCAAAGGCGAACTCGCCGGGTCCAGCTTAAGCACGTCCTTGATGATACGCAGGTCCACGGCCGCGGCGCCGCCGACTTTGGGCAATTCGAACTGATGTGGCCGGTCCGGAATTTGCGTCTTCCCCCGCCCCACCCAGGCGTTGCCGAAGGCTTCGGGGAAATCCCGCTGCAAGCGGCCCGGATGTCGGCTGAGGACAATATTGATCCGATTCGGCAGCGGCTTGCCAAGACTTTCGAAAGTCTTGCGCCCCATGATAACCACATTGCCAGAGGTGAGCTTTTTGAACCACTTGAAGTCCTCCGGCAAATGCCAGGGAATCTTGTTGCCCGCGCCAATAACGCGGTTCAAGGACATGGCGGCGATGGCTTTAAAATGCTTCATCGAATTTTCGGATCTCTCCGCGCGCCATGCCACAACACACGCACCTTTACAGCCAACGACACATCGTCAATTTCATAAATCAAGCGGTAAGGTCTAACGATGAACTGGCGGAGGTCGGCAATAGCCTCGTCTGTCCAGATTACTTTGTGACCCATGATGAAAGTTGCTGCAGCAATTCTTCAGCGGGTACAGTCGTGCCCTCGGGATTTTTTTTCAGCCGTTCCCGCACCGTTGTCAGAAGCATCAACTCGTCAAGAATATCCTGCATTGAAGCCTGTTCCGGCATTTGCTGGACAGCTTCCAGTATTAGCTGGCGGTCACTCATATCGTTAAAACTATGCGCCGTGAAATTGGCCAGCGCAATTTGATTCTTTGATTTAGTACTAAAGCGCCTTTTCCTTGAAATGCTTCACTTCGCAATGGTCGAAATAAGAATGGGTTCCTTCGGCCCGAGGAATTTCGGGCCGCGATGGAGCACGCACGCGTCCACGGTGCACCAGGCCCGCGCGAGTTGCTCGCGAGCGTCTGCACGTATGGACCAGCTCTTCAATCTCACATCTGGCGCGGCAAACGCGATGGCATCCAAACTATGCTGACTGGCAATCCACAACGCACGTGGACAATGGAAATTTTCGGTAATGATCGTACAGCGCGGCACGCCGAAAATTTCCTTGGCGCGCACAATGGAGTCCAGCGTGTGAAATCCGGCATAGTCGCAGGTAATTGCCGAGGCCGGCACGCCGGCGGCAACGAGGGCGTCGCGCATGTCGTCCGGCTCACTGTAACTGGCGATATGATTGTCTCCGCTTACCAGCAAATGCTTTACCTTGCCCGCACGAAATAAAGCCGCCGCCGCTTCAATGCGCTGTTTAAAGTGCAAATTGGGTTTGCCGTGGCGTGTTTCCCTGCTCGTGCCAAGGACCAGCCCAATTTGGCGCTCCGGCACATCGGCCACCGATTGAAACACTCGCCCTTGGGCAGCGCGAGCACAGGCGCGGTCGGCATAGGTCATCAATCCTGATACAAGTATTGCAGCCAGCGCCAAACCGGTCGCCAGGCTGGCACGATGCGCCTTCACAAAGTTGAGAACGTTACTAATTTTCATAGGTCTGCTTCAGATTAGAACTCATGGATGTTCGCCGGTCACCGCCGTCAACGCCTGCAATCGTTTGCGAAACATTTCTGAATCCGGATTCAATTGCACAGCGTGCTGATACGCGGCCACCGCCGCATCCATTCTATGCTCCGCCGAGAGGGCGTTGCCAAGATTGAAATAAGCATCGGCGTAATCAGGTTTGGAGGCAATCGCCTGCTCGTACTCGGCAATAGCCTGGCCGGTCTGATGCTGTTGGTTCAGGATAATTCCTAAATTGTTGTGGGCTTCGGCCTTCTCCGGATTAAGCCGCAGCGTTTCCCGGTATTGAATTACGGCTTCATCAAACCGACGCGCCCTGGCGAGCAAATTCCCATAGTTGTAATGAGTGCTCTCGCCGTCGGGAAAAACCTGGAGCGCGGTCCGATAATGCGTCTCCGCCTCTTCCGTCTTTCCCTGCTGCGCCAGCAACCGGCCAAGATTCGTATGGGCCATCCACGAACGAGGATTCTTCGCGATAGTATCCTCCCACAATGCTTCTGGCGTACGATAGATCCCGCACTGCCGCCAGGTCAGCATGCCCAAACAAAGCAGCAACACCACAGCCACCGGCACACGAAGCGGATGCAAGGCCGGCTGCGTTTCAAAATGTGTCACCGCAACTCCGACCACCAGGGCGATAAGCCCAAGACACGCCAGATATTGGTAATGGTCGGCGACGTACGAAAAATAAAACGTATAGAGCGGAATAAAGCCAAGCATGGGCGACAGCGCCGCCACAAAGAATACCAGTCCCACGATCGCGCCCGCGCCCATCCGCCGCCGATAAATCCACGTCATCGCCGCGACCGCAAGACACGCCACCAGCCATATATATTGCAACGCATTGCCAGCATTAATTTCCCATCTCGGGTAACTGAACGTCAGATTCACCGGCCAAAACACTTTGCCGGCGTAAAACCACAGCGCGTGCGTGGCAATCAAGAGCCGGTCGAGCGGCCCGCCGAGCAGGTGCAACTTCGGTGCGTAATTCCCCAAATGTTGTTCCCACCACACCGAAAGCAGGCCCATGCCGAAGCCAAGCGCCAGAAACGGCAGCACCTGGGTCACCCGGCGCCAGTTCACCGGCTCGCGGGCCAACCATAACGCCAGCAGCAGCGCCGCTGGCAATGTGCATGCGGTCGTCTTGGCGAACAGCGCCAGCACTTGAAATACCAGAGCCAAAACGTAAAACCATTGTCCCCTGCCCTTGCAAAACGCCAGCCAGGAAAATATCGTCAGCAAATAGAACAGCGTGGACTCCGTATTCTTCAGCTCTGTCACCCACGCCACCGTTTCCACCTGTACCGGATGCAGCGCCCACACCGCCGCCGCCAGCCACGCTCCGGGGATTGCCAGCTGTTTTAATAGCGCCCACACCAGCAACACGTTTGCAATGTGCAAACACACGTTTACCGCATGATAACCCAGCGGATTCAGCCCCCACAACGCGTACTCAATCCGCAGCGACGTGAAAACCAGCGGGAAATATTGCGATTGCGAATGCGCCGTGAACCAGATGCGCCAGAGACCGTCCGGTTCGCTGAGCAGCTTGTTGTTCGTGACATAGTCGTCGTCGTCCCAGATGAACCCGGCGGAAAACACCTGCCAGTAAGCCGCCACCGTGGCCAGGACCAGGAGCAATCCCAACCAGAACGTTACGGGCAATCCCCCGACACGGCTGGTTGACTTTGCCGGTTCAGTTGCGCCGGGCGTCATTCGTCATCACACCGCCACCGGCGCCTTAATCGCCGGATGCGGGTCGTAGCCTACCAGCTCGAAATCTTCAAACTTGAAACCATCAATCGTCGTCACCGCCGGATTCAGCTTCATCTTCGGCAGCGGACGCGGTTCGCGCGACAATTGCAATTTCGCCTGCTCCACGTGGTTCGAATACAGATGCAAGTCGCCAAACGTATGAACGAAATCCCCCGGCTTCAGTCCGCACACCTGCGCCACCATGAGGGTGAGCAGCGCATAGCTGGCAATATTGAACGGCACGCCGAGAAAAATATCCGCGCTCCGCTGGTAAAGCTGGCAGCTCAATTCCCCGTCGCTCACGTAAAATTGAAACAGCGTATGACACGGCGGCAGCGCCATGGTCTCAATCTCCCCCGGGTTCCACGCGCTCACGATTAGCCGCCGGCTGTCCGGATTCTTCTTGATCTGCTCAATCAGGTTCTTGATCTGGTTGATGGACCGTCCATCCGCCGTCCTCCAATCCGTCCATTGCGCGCCATAGACACGGCCGAGGTTGCCCTCCTCATCCGCCCATTCGTCCCAGATGGTCACGCCATGCTCGTTGAGCCACTTGATGTTCGTATCTCCGCGCAAAAACCACAGCAGCTCATAAATAATCGACTTGGTATGGACCTTCTTCGTGGTGAGCAACGGAAACGAATCGCGCAACGGACAGCGAATCTGCGCGCCGAACACTGAATAAGTGCCCGTGCCGGTGCGGTCCGCCTTAAACTTGCCGTTTTCAAGCACGTGCCGCAGCAATTGGAGATATTGA
>Ga0068856_100003792_pt1 | contig 15138 bp, 11 predicted proteins | sample KBSCornC62_FD_66595 | JGI IMG/M metagenome (GOLD analysis project Ga0068856, IMG submission 66595) | Corn rhizosphere microbial communities from Kellogg Biological Station, Michigan, USA - KBS Corn C6-2 | ecosystem: Host-associated > Plants > Roots > Rhizosphere > Soil ...
TCCCCTTCTCCTGTCAGCCAGCAACTATCTTCCTGTGATCGCGCCAGCCTGTGTGTCCTTGGCGACACAAGCGTGGCATCCCGGGCACGCTCCGCACTTTTTTTCCTGGAGATAACCCGACTGTTTCCAGACACATACGATCTGGCCTTTGCAGTGCCTTCTCAAATAACGCACGCGATTCAAGGGCAAGAGAGAGGGCGGAATGTACACGATCTACGGCACCGGTCTACAGACACTCAAGATTCAGCAATGCCTGTTAGCTCTGGTTTTCAGTTTCCCAGCCGTTGCACAAAATTCCACTTCCGTAGGCGACCAGCGTTTCCAGCTACTTCTCCTGGTGAGTATCCCTGATCGCAAGCTAGTTGTGATCGAAAATGAGAACGCAATCGCCACCTTCGACATCGCCGTGGGAGCGGCCGAGAGCCCCAGCCCGACAGGCGAGTTCCAGATCGTCAACCGCGTCGTCAACCCGACTTACTACCATCCCGGCACCGTAATTCCCAGCGGGAAGAATAATCCGATTGGCACGCGATGGCTTGGGCTCAGCCACAAGGGCTACGGCATTCACGGCACAAACCTTCCGAAGTCGGTGGGCCAGGCTGCTTCGCATGGATGCATTCGATTGCGCAACCGCGATATCGAACGCCTTTTCTCCATGGTTCGCATAGGAGATCGTGTGGAGATCCACGCCGCGCGCGATGAGCAGATTGCGCGATTTGTAGGCACCGGGGATCAGAAACAAATCGACAACGATCTTCCTTCAACTGCGGCAGGAGGACAGTAGCGGACTGGACGCGAGGGCAACGAGACGCAATTGGAATTCAGGAGATTTTATGCAAATGGCAATCACATTCATGGCAGTAATCGGGGGAATGGTGTTCTCGCTGGCGGTGGCTCTGCTGGCGGAGGAATTGATTTTTGGGCAGGTATTCCGGCTGTTTTTTGTCCGCCAGTCGGAAGCGGTAAAGTCTCGGCAAAAGCGCTGATGCGCGAAGGAGAACGACAATGCTGGTACTGCGAAATTTGCTCATGTATGGCGGCTTTGGGATGATCCTGGTGGCTATGGGCATTCTGGGGTACGACTTGTATCTCGAAGTTCTCTATCGAAAGGCACTCGCCACTCCCGGTGTAACTCCGATCGCGACGGCGCCAGTTTGGCGCTGGCGCCGTTCGTTGGCGCTTCTGCTGCTTGCCTGGGGACCCATTCTGCTGGCCTTCAGCATCGTAGTTGTTCCGAGTGGGATGGCCGGGATTCGTGTCAGTCAAAGCAGCGGCACCAGGCCCGGGACACTGTATCCGGGTGTGCATCTGATCGCACCTCTGGTGGAAGATGTCGCAATTTTTGACATTCGCGATCAGGTATTCACTACCGGAGCATTGGATGACGGAAAGCCCTCTGCTACGGCGAAAGCTCCGCCCAAAGCGCAACTTCTCGATGTGCAGGCCAAGGAAGGACTGATTCTGGGACTGGCCATTACGGTGCGATATCGGCTGGATGCCAGACGCCTGGACTACATCCAGAGCAACCTGCCACATCCCGTGGAGAAAGAAATCGTGCCGCCGGTGGTTGCCAGCGTGTGGCGCGACATTGTGCCGCATTACACGGTGCGAGACGTTTTCTCGGCGAAGCGCGAGGAGGTCAGGCAGCGCGCAGCGGGTCTTATCACCCAGAAACTCGCGGTGGATGGCATCGTGGTGAAGGAAGTCATGTTGCGAGACATTCAGTTACCCGAGGAATACGCCAAGGGATTAGAAACGCTCCTGCTGAAAGAACAGGAAAATGATCAGATGGGCGTGGAAACCGAACTCAAGCAGAAGCAGGTAAGGATCGCAGAGCTGGAGGCGGAAGCCAGCAAAGTCCAGCAGATCAAGCACGCCGAGGGCGAGGCTCGGGTCCGCGTATTGCAGGCGAAAGGTGAAGCCGACGCAATGCAATACACCCTGCCGTTGAAGGAGAAACAGATTCAGCAAAGCAAACTCGAAGCGGCGGCGCGCAAGGAAGCGACCATCCAGAACGCGGAAGCATCAGCCCAGGCCAAGGTCATCGACAGCAAAGCTGAAACTGAACGCCGGAAGCTTTTAGCTCAGGCCGAAGCGGATCGCATTCGAGTCACCGCATCAGCCGATGCCGAACGCATGAGCAGCGAGGCCGCCATCTTGAAGCAGAATCCCCTGCTGATCAACAAGATTGTAGCTGAGCGGTTGTCCGACAAACTGCAGATCATGATGGTGCCGGCCGATGGCAAGTTCTTCTTCGCCAACGACGTGCTGCGCAGCATGAATGTGGCGAACCAGGCCAGCCAAAGTGAACAAGGCGAGGCGCAACCACGTTAGTGTTTGACAGGCAGTTTCCATCCTTGCTGCCAAATACGGCAATGGTGGGCCCTGGCATAGCGTATCGAACGGCGGGCGGTGTCCAAACAGTACAGAGGCGGGAGCACGATGCGATGCAGCGGGCAATTTATAATTCGACCATTCCAAAGCTCATTTTGAAATCGATGCACCGCGCTCTTGGCTTGGCACGCACTCTCCGCTGTGGCGGGTTCGCTCTGTGTTGCCTCATAGCCGTGACATCGCTTTCCGCTTTAAGCGCCGATTGGAATGCGGCAGAGCAGCAACTGGCGCACAAAATAGCCGCGGTTACGGGGCCCGGCGCGGCTACTTTGGTCGTGCAGAATCGCTCATCGCTGGGCAGGCGCGACACCGACATCGTGCAAAACGGCCTGCAGAGCGCTCTGGCGCAGGCCGGCGTGCGACTGGTGAACAGCGAGCAGGCGGCTGCTTCGATCGCCCTCTCGTTGTCGGAGAACGAATCTTCTTACGTGTGGGTCGCGGAGATCCGGCAAGGCACCGCCGACGCCGCCGTCGTCATGGTGTCAGTACCACGGCCAGCACCAACGGCCAGGGCACCCGATTCGATGCCGATGACACTGCGAAAGACATTGCTCTGGACCGGTCATGACCGCATCTTTGATGTAGCCATCCTGGAAGGAAGCGAAAGCCCCGCTCGGATTGCGGTGCTCAGTGCCGAAAACATCTCCTTCTACCGCATGGTGGCAGGAAAGTGGCAGGCACAACAAACTCTTGCCATCAATCATGCGCAGGCTTGGCCAGTGGATCTGCGGGGCAAGCTGCTTTGGACGAAGGATCATTCGCTGGAGGCCTACCTGCCCGGCGTGATCTGTCGTGGCGCAGCGATGGGTAGCATCACCCTGAACTGCCGGGAGAGCGACGATCCCTGGCCGCTGGCCGCGACGGTAAATCCTTCCACTGGCAATGGGAATGCGCTTCTGACAGGATTCTTTGCGTCGCGGCGCAACTTCTTCACCGGCGTGATCAGTCCGTCGATAGGGAAGTTCAGCACCGTACCGAAATTCTATTCCGCTGCATTCGTGCCCCGGGACAAATACACCCTTTGGCTGTTCGCTGGAATGGATGGAAACGTACACATGATCGACGGCATTCGCGATCAGACATCGGCCATCGAATGGGGCAGCGACATTGCCACGGTGAGAACGGCGTGCGGCGCAGGCTGGCAAGTGCTGGCGCCCGCTGCGAGCACCCAAAAGGACGATTCTGTGCGGGCCTATGAGTTTCCGGACCGTGACCCGGTGGCGGTGAGCGCGACTGTGGACTTGCCAGGCACGCTCTCAGAATTATGGACCGAGTCAAGCGGTGATACCGCGATTGCGATCGTAAAGAATCGAGAAACTGGGAACTATGAAGCGTTCCGGCTGGCAATGGCCTGTAATTAGTGCTCTGCTGATTCTGATGTCAGTAGCGAAGGCGGCCACGCGTCCACAATACGGCGGAACTTTGCACGTCACCATGCGAGCGAATCCTTCGTCTTTGGATCCTGCTGAGATTTCCGAGTACATTGGAGGCCGTAATGTGATTGTGCTGCTTTTCGATACGCTAGTGACAACGGATGCGTCCGGTCGTGTGCAAGGCGCCTTGGCGGAGTCATGGCAAATGTCTCCTCCGGATCAGCGCATGCAAGTTCGTCTGCGGCAGAACATAAAATTTCAGGATGGCAGCCCTCTGACCGCCGAGATTGCGGCCGGTTCCTTGCGCAGAGGAAACCCGGGATGGAACGTCACGGTCGCCGGGGATGTTGTATCAATCGAGTCGGGAGTCTCGGCTCCTGAACTCCTGCAAGAACTCGCGCTGCCGCGAAATGCCATTGCGAAGAGAGATTCCGGCAGCAGCATCATCGGGACGGGTCCATTTCATGTCGCTGATTGGCAAGCCGGAAAAGAGTTGACGCTCACCGCGAACGAGGATTATTGGGGCGGACGCCCCTTTCTCGACCAAATCGAAATCGAAATGGGCCGAAGTTTCCGCGATCAGATGAATGCTCTGGAAAGCGGCAGGGCGAATCTTGTCGAAGTCGCTCCGGAGCAGATGCATCGCATCGGTACGCAACGCTATGAGTTGCTGTATTCGAGTCCCCTGGAACTGGTCGTGTTGAAATTCGCCGGCGAGGCGGCCTCCGCGCAACAGAAAAGTGTTCGGGACGCCCTCCGCTTTAGTGTCGAGCGCCATTCAATGCACACCGTGCTGCTGCAAGGCGCAGGACAGACCTCGGCGAGTCTACTTCCCACCTGGATGAGCGGTTACGCATTTGTATTCTCCAGCGAAGCGGACCTCGCTCGAGCCCGCCAGTTGAGAGATCAGGTTCCCGGTGTCCCAACTCTGACGATGGGCTATGACAAGAATGATCCAATGGCAAGATTGTTGGCCGAACGCATCGCTCTGAATGCGAAGGATGCCGGGCTCTGGGTGCAACTGAATCCGAACACCACCGACTTTCGCCTGCTGCGGATTCCGCTTACATCTTCCAATCCTCGGATTGCGCTGGAAACTCTAAACAATCAGTTGGGACTGCCGCCAATCAGAAGCAAATCGCAGTCCATCGAAGACCTCTTCAGTGCCGAACAAACAGCATTGGCGAGCGGGCGCGTGATCCCCCTGTTTCATCTCCCGCTTGCATATGCTTCCACAGTCAGTCTCCGCGACTGGGTCGTAATGCCCGACGGAAGCCTGGACCTTGCGCAGGCCTGGTTGAAGAGTCAGCAACCATGAGCTTTCGGCGAAAACTCCTGGCTGTATTCGCACTCACCGTGTTGCTGACGGTCACAGGAGTGGCGTGGCTCGTTCAGGAAGTCACGCGGAAGGCTTTCGAGAAAAACGAAAATGCGCGCACGGCCGCACTAGTCACGCAGTTTCAGCGTGAATTCAATCGACAAGGCGAGGAAGTAGTCCGGCGGGTGGAGCGCGTCACGGGTTCAGACGCGTTGATTCGCATAGCAACTGCGCTGGGCGGAGCATCCACCGAATCTGCAGAGTATCTGGATCTTGCCCGCAACCTGGCGGAAAGTCATCAACTCGATTTCCTTGAGCTGCTCGACTGGCACGGAAATATCGTATCTTCGGCACAGTGGCCGGCGAAGTATGGATATCCCGACACAGCATTCGAGACACTCTCGGCATCGACCACGCGAAGCGCATTCTTAAAGTCAGAGGAATTGCAGGACTCGTCGGCGCTGGGCCTGTTTGCCGTGCGCACGACGCGCGCCGGAGAACATGCAGTCTACGTTGTCGGGGGCCAACGACTGGATAAGACCTTTCTCTCTGCTCTGAATCTGGCTCCCGATGTTCGCGTCCTGCTCTATCAGAATCGGGGCCAGGGATTTTCTGCTGATCTGCTGGTGGATCCTTCGCCGTCCAGCACTCCCGACGCGGCACGTCCTGCGGAAAAGTTTGCTTCTCTGGTGCAGGCAGTTCGGCGTTATGACCAGGAGATGTCGGCGATTGTGAACTGGTCATCCGATGAGGCGGATGAAGAGGTCTTTCACGCCATTCCGTTGCGGGGAGTGGCCAAGGATCATCCGCTGTTGGGAATTTTGCTGGTGGGGCACTCGCGCCGTTCGTATATCGAGCTGAAGCGCCGCATCAGGGATGCGGCTCTGCTGGCGGGCGGCGGCGGCATCGTTCTCGCCGTTCTACTTAGCAGTTGGGCGGCGGCTCGCGTAACTCGGCCCCTCGAGCAACTGGCGGGAGCGGCACAAGATGTTGCCGCGGGAAGCTGGGATACCAGGGTGGAAGTGCACGGCGATGACGAACTCGGACAGCTGGCAAATTCCTTCAACCAGATGACGCAGGAGCTGCTCGCGCAAAAAGAGAGGCTGGTGCAGACTGAGCGCGTTGCCGCCTGGCGCGAACTGGCCAGACGCTTAGCGCACGAATTGAAGAACCCACTGTTCCCATTGCAACTGACGGTCGAGAATCTGATTCGCGCCCGAGCGCAGAAGCCGGAACAGTTCGACGAAGTGTTTCGCGAAAGTTCGCAGACTCTGCTGGCCGAGCTTGCCAACCTGAAAGCTATCATCGGTAAATTCAGTGAATTCTCCAGGATGCCTCAGCCGGAGATGCAGGTAGTGCAGGTGAACGAAGTGCTCCGGCGGGGAGCCCAGCTATTTCAGGCGCAATTTGCCCCTGCGGACAAAGCCGCCATTCAGTGCAGGCTCGAACTGGATGAGAATATTCAGCCGATCGCTGCTGATCCGGAATTGCTGCATCGCGCCGTTTCGAACCTGGTACTCAATGCGATGGACGCCATGCCCAATGGGGGGACCATCACTTTGCGCAGCCATCGCGAAAATCAAAAAGTTGTCATCGAGGTCGCTGATACCGGCTCGGGCCTGACCAGCGAAGAGTGCGAGCGCATCTTCACGCCCTATTACACGACAAAGCAGCACGGCACTGGACTAGGGCTCGCGATTGTACAGTCAGTGGTGAGCGATCATGGCGGACGAATCAACGTTCACAGCGAGCCAGGAAAAGGAACGACTTTTGTAATCGAATTTGCCGACAATATTGGACCTGCGGCTCGCGTTGCAACAAAAGAGACCACGGAAACAAGCGAGCCGATCCGCGGCTGAGTGGAGGAGGAGAGTTGCCGTCCAAAGCGCATTTGCTGATCGTGGATGATGAAGCCAACACCCTGGCGTCGTTGTCGCGCGCTTTCCGTCTCGCTGGCCATGAGGCATCCGTTTGCGACAACGCCGCCAGGGCGCTTGAGTTGGCGAAGGCGGAGAAGTTCGACTTGATCCTTTCCGATGTTGTGATGCCGGGTAAAGACGGCCTGACACTACTCGAAGAACTCAAGCGGCAGGGCGTAACCGCTCCGGTGGTAATGATGTCGGGCCAGGCGCATATTGAAATGGCCGTCCGCGCAACCAGGCTGGGAGCGCTCGATTTCCTGGAAAAGCCCATCTCGACCGACAAACTGCTGCTGACTGTAGACAATGCGCTTAAGTTGCAGCGCCTCGAAACTGAGAATCGCCAGCTCAAGCAGCGCCTCGGGAAACATGAAATTGTCTGGCAGGGCGACGCCATGCGGCGTGTCATGGCGCAGTTGGAACGCGTTGCCACAAGCGAGTCCCGGGTTTGCATTCTCGGAGAAACTGGCACTGGCAAGGAACTCGTGGCCAGAACGATCCACGAACGAAGCCCCCGGTCAGGCGGACCATTCATCACGCTGAATTGCGCGGCCGTTCCGGCAGAACTGATTGAGTCGGAACTATTCGGACATGAGAAAGGCTCGTTCACGGGCGCCACGGGACGACACGTTGGCAAGTTTGAGCAAGCCGATCAGGGCACGTTTTTTTTGGATGAGATCGGCGATATGCCACTCAACATGCAGGCCAAGCTTCTGCGCGTCTTGGAGGAAGGCGAAATCGAAAGAATTGGAAGCGACAAACCTCTAGCGGTGAACGTGCGCGTGCTGGTGGCAACCCACCGCGATCTCGAAGCTCGCGTCCGCGAAGAACAATTCCGGCGGGACTTGTTTCATCGCATCTACGTATTCCCGCTCGCACTGCCGCCGCTGCGCGAGCGGCGCGAAGACATCCCCAGTCTGGTAGAGCATTTTGCCGAACAGGTATGCGCTCAGAACGGGTGGAAGCCTATTCCCTTCTCGGCCGACGCAATGAAAGCGCTGCAAGCGTACTCCTGGCCGGGGAACGTTCGCGAACTGCGCAATATGGTGGAGAGGCTGATGTTGTTATCGGATGGGCAAGTTGATCTGGCGACTGTTCAACTGGCTTTGCCGCAGGGCGCTCGCACCGGACCCGCTACGGGCGCTCTTGCATCGGGACCGCTGGCAGATCGTGTTGAATCGTTCGAGCGCGAGGTGATCCTGGCGGAGCTCAAGCGTACTCAGAACAACATGACCATGGCAGCGAAAACTCTTGGCCTTGAGCGCAGCCACCTGTATAAGAAGGCGGAACAACTTGGAATCGATGTGCGCGCCCTGCGCCGCGATCAAGGCGCCACAGAGTGACTCCAAGTCAGTAGAGATTCGGAGACCGCCTTGCCGAGAACTGCTCGGATCCTTTTCCTTCTTACGTTGCTCTCCGCCTGTACCGCGGCAGTTGAGGCTCCGTCCGCTCCGGTGTACGGAGTTCGTATGGAGCAGGCGTGGATTCCGATGAACGATGGCGTACGCCTCGCCGCCACGTTGTACATCCCGGAGGGTGCAAAGCCGGGCGAGAAGTTTCCCGCTCTGCTCGAATATCTTCCCTATCGCAAGGACGACGGCACCGCTGCGGAGGATTATCCCAAGCACACCTACTTTGCGCGTCGCGGGTACGTGAGCGTACGGGTAGATATTCGTGGATTCGGCGCCAGTGAAAGCGCACCGCCGGAGCGCGAATACTCCGAGCGGGAACAGCAGGATGGGGAGCAGGTGATTGCGTGGCTCGCACATGAACCGTGGTCTAACGGCAACGTAGGAATGTTCGGAATTTCCTGGGGCGGGTTCACTTCCTTACAAATGGCAATGCGGCATGCGCCCGGACTGAAAGCCATTATCGCCGTGCATGCGACGGGCGAGCTTTTTCATGATGACGTTCATTACATAGACGGCATGGCGCACGTCGATGAGTTTGAATTGAACATGGACTTGGCTCAGGGCTGGGTGGGAGCGCCGACCTATTCTCTGGATGAAAAAACATTGGAACCGCGTTTTAATTCTCCTCCATGGTCGCTGCTCTACTTAAAACACCAGCATGATGGTCCCTTTTGGAGAGATCGGGTGCGTCCTCTCAGCGAAATCACGGTTCCTAGTTTCCTGATCGGCGGGTTGCAGGACGGATACCGCGACAACCTTCCTGACATGCTGATGCAATCCAAGGCGCCCATGAAGGCGATCGTCGGACCGTGGAATCATTCTTTTCCGAACGATGCTGATTTCGGACCGCGCATGGAGTGGCGTGATCAGGCCGTACGCTGGTTCGATCACTGGCTGAAGGGACGCGACACTGGCGTAGAAAATGATCCGCGGCTTGTGATCTACATGCAGCACTGGCATCCTCCTGACCCGAACTTGACTGAGGTGCCGGGAGAATGGCGACGTGAAGACGCTTGGCCGCCCTCCACTGCCCAGAACACCACCTTGTTCTTTCAGGGGAATCACACACTCTCCGACTCCGTTGCGAAGCCTCAGAAACATGAACTGAAATACGTACCCACGATCGGAGTGGAAGCGGGCTTCTGGTGGGGTGAATTGCTGAGCGATCCGCGCCCGGTAGACGCTTTCAGTCTCGTCTACGATTCACAGCCGATGGAGAACGAGTTGGCGATTCTTGGTCGCCCACGAGCGTTGCTGCAAGCTTCCGCAACGGCCACGCAGGCTAACTGGTTCGCGCGACTCTCTGACGTCGCTCCTGATGGAACCGTCACCCAGATCACCGGTGCAGGCCTGAATGGAGCGCAGCGGGAGTCCATGACCAATCCGCGTGATCTCGAGCCAAACAAGATTTATCCCTTGAACATCGAAATGCATTTGACTTCCTGGGTATTTCCCAAAGGGCACCGGATCCGAGTGGCAATTTCGAATGCCTTGTGGCCGATGGTTCTGCCGACTCCGTACCCCATGACTACCTCTCTGGATCTTGGTGGAGAGAGCGGATCACGACTGGTGCTGCCGGTTGTCCCTGTGGGCGGCAGGCCGGCACCGCAATTCTCTGCGCCTGAACCTATGGAGCGACGCAGCGACATCAAGAGTGAAGGTTTTCCCTGGCCCGGAGAGTGGACGGTGGAACGCGATGAAGCGCGCCAGAAAACCACGGTGCATTGGAAGGGTAAAGATGGATATCAATATCCCTGGGGAAAACAAAATGATTTTGAAAGCCTCACTTATGAGGGTGACGATGCCCATCCGGAGACATGCTCAGTTCACGGAGAAGCGGAGAGTGTGTTCACGTTGAAGGACCGCACTCTCATATGGCGCGGGCATCTGCTCGTGACCACGGACCAGAAAAGCTTCTATTACAAATACACTCGTGAGTTGCTGAAGGACGGCCAGATGTTGAAGACAAAGAGCTGGCAGGAAACCATTCCGCGGGACCATCAATAGTAGAGACGTAGCCAGCTACGTCTCTACGAGTACGGGCGATTGCGCTTTCAAGTCCCTTGCTAACAAGCGGTGGAACAACTGCGCTCCAACCTCCCGCCGCACGGAGAGGCGGCCGGCGCCGTAGGCTCTCGATTTCAGCCCGCGCTGCACATCTTCACAGATCCCGAGATCTTCATCCTGAACGCGGTTGCCGACATTGACCGACTCTGTGTTGTATGCACGACGCGCTTCACTTATGTCACTGAAGTAAAAATCGAATACCACCGTGCAGTGATCGGCGTCGACGGGGATTACATAATTGGTGTCCATATATCCCTCGTAGCAGTTGATCATCAGGTTGGGATACTGCCAGAAATACCAGGCGCGGTCCCCTTTGCGCGTGGCTCCAGTCGCGGCGTCCTCGTCGGATGCCACCATCGGACTGGACTGCAGGCAGTAGCGATCTTCATTTTCGATCGTGTACTGCTTGTAGTCGAGGACGGAGCTGAGACCCTTGTGCAGATGGGGCACGTGATATCCGCCGTCGAGGTAGTTGTCGACATAAACCTTCCAGTTGCAGTGAATGTCGTAGGAGCGCCGGTCGAAATAATGCAGTTTGCTGATGTCGAGAGGCGCGACACGCCTTACCAGCCCGGCCAGGAACTCCTTGAGCGACATCGCATCCGGATCAAGATTTACGAACACAAAACATTCCCAGGTTTCTACACGAATGGGAAGCAATCCATTGTCAGCGCGCTCGAAGTCTTCGACACCTTCGAATTCCGGCATGCCCTTCAGCGAACCATCCAGGCCATACTTCCATCCGTGATAGGGACACTGCAAGATGGAGGCCTGCCCGCAGGCCTGAGTAACAACCGCGGCCGCGTGATGACGGCACACGTTGTAAAAGGCGCGGAGCTGACCATCGGATCCGCGGACCACCACAATCGGTTCGCCGGCCAACCTGGTGGTCACGAATTCTCCAGCATTCTGCACTTGAGCCGTTCGGGCTACGAGCTGCCAAGTCTTGCTGAACACATTGAGGCGCTCCAACTCCGCAATGCGCGCGTCGGTGTACCAAGGCGCGGGGATGGTGGAGGCATGCGACAGCGGCGCCCGGTCGTTGTAAGTCGCAAGGATCTGTTCGATTGAGGTTTGCATGGTGATCAGCCCACCTTTGCGGATGTAGGATTTCCCCGTGTCCGATTACGGGCCGCAGGGATAGCCGGCTCAGCGCCAATAGCCCTTTGCAGGACCGAAAGAAATTGTTGAATTCTGGCTTCCTTCTTCTCCGACAACTCTCCCTGGCGTCTGAATAAACCGGGATCCAGCTCAGCCGTCAGCAGCGCGTCTTGAAATCGTTCGACCATCCAATCGATGATCGAAACCATCATTTCGATATCCAGATCATTGCGCAGTTCGCCGCGCTCCAGGCCAAAACGGACGAAAGTGACTGTGCCGTAGGGATCTTCGCTAAGCAAAAAACGGTTGATCTCGCGCTTCAAAACTAGATCTGTACCGTAGTTGCCGAGCAGCGAGATCCGGTAAGGAATCCAATCTTCGTGTACAAGGTGCTCGGTGCGAACCAGCCAGTAACGAAGGACTTCAAAAAATCCTGCCTGGCGTACTTCCGCCGGCGCATCCAAATACTTCGCGAACGAACGCACGGCGCGTTTGTAAACCTCAAAAAACAGCCCGTCCTTGCTGCCAAAGTGCTGGAAGATCGATCCCTTGGCGATGCCCAGCGCGCTGGCAATGTCTCCTACCCGAGCATCGTGGTATCCATGCTCCGCGAAATGTGTCGTAGCGGCGTCTACGATGCGGCTGCGCTTGGCCTCGGAGCGAGGGCGTATTTTAAGTTGGCGTTGGTAGAGTGGCGGTGCCACGCGATTGCTGGCGATTCCCGGCATAATCGTGACTCTAAGTCACGACAGGATAACCAAAGACGCCTTCGTTTTCAACTTCATTTTCCTCGTGATCTGCGGTACTTTAATTCAATTCGCTGCACTCCCGCTGACCGTGAGTCATTCTCAAACAAGCCGCACGTACGATGCCATTGTCATTGGCGCTGGCCACAACGGGCTCACCGCGGCAGCTTATCTTACCCGCGCTGGACTCTCAACCCTCGTTCTCGAGCGGCGGGATATTGTCGGAGGTTGTTGCGTAACGGAAGAAATCGCGCCGGGGTGCAGGGCGTCTACTACTTCGTACGTAGCCAGCATGTTGCGGCCAGAAGTGATTTCCGAGTTGCGTCTCCAAGATCATGGGCTGCGGATGGTGCCATGCGATCCCTCGATCCAAGTGCCCTTCCCTGATGGGCAAGTCGTTCCATGGTGGGCAGACCGCGAACGGGCCAAGCAAGAGTTCTCTAAAATTTCGCCGAGAGATGCCGAACGATTTGTACGCGTTGATGATCAGCTTAAGAAACTCGCTCGCTACCTGCAGCCATTCTTTCTTGAGCCTCCTCCGGAGTTCGACAGTTCCAGTCTAAAAGGTTGGAGCGACCTGTTTCGGGTGGGAAGAAGATTTCGCGGGATCTCGAATGCTGAGATTGCGCAGCTGGTTTCGTTTTTGACTGGCAGCCTGGGCGAGTTTCTCGATCAGAACTATGAAACCGAGAAAATAAAGACCATGTTTCTGGCCAACAACGTTTACGGGAAACATGGCGGACCGTACCAGCCAGGCACCGCGATCGGCCTTCTCTTCCACCTGCTCAGCGGAGGCGAGCACGAACTTCAGGGTTTCTATGGACACGTGATGGGAGGAATGGGATCGATTACGCAGGCAATGGCTGCGGCCGGCAAAAAGTTGGGAAGCGAGATTCGCACCAGCGCGCCGGTGGCTCACATTGACGTACGCGATGGTCGCGCACGCAGCGTAGTGCTTGAGGATGGAACCGAACTTCGCTCCCGCATCGTGCTCTCTAACGCGGACCCAAAGCGAACTTTCCTAGGCTTGCTTGATGAGGGAGACCTCCCCGCAGATTTTCTCTCTGCGGTGCGCGGAATCAAAATGCAAGGCCCCTGCGCCAAGGTGAATATGGTCTTGGCCGAAGAACCTCGATTCAACGGAACCCCGGCGAACGCTACTCCGCTCGAGCGAACGTTCTATACGCTCGTTCCATCCCTGGAATTTGCCGAGCGCTGCTACGACATCGCCAAGTTCGGAGCCATCCCGGAAGAATTGTGGGTCGACTGCGTGATTTCCTCGAATGCCGATGCTTCCCTTGCGCCACCGGGCAAACACATCCTGACCTGCTTTGTACAATACGTTCCCTATCACCTCCGGCAAGGCACCTGGGATGAAAACCGCGAATTGCTCGGCGATCGTGTCATAAAAAAGATTGCTGAGTATGCTCCCAACGTCCCCAGCGCCATACTGGCTCGGCAAGTGCTCACGCCCCTTGATCTGGAAAGAACCTATGGGCTGACCGAGGGCAACATCTTTCACGGCGACCTGCGGCTGGAACAGCTCTTTTTCATGCGCCCGGTACCAGGATGGTCGCAGTATCGAACCCCGGTAGATGGGCTTTATCTTTGCGGGGCAGGAACGCATCCCGGGGGTGGAGTGACGGGGGCACCGGGCCGCAATGCAGCGCATCAGGCATTGCGCGACTGGAAAAAAGGACGACTTCGAGAGGCAGTAGCATGAGTACAGGCTCGGCCAACGCGAATTTCCCGCAGAGTGCGGACATTGTGATACTGGGTGCGGGCGTCATGGGAACGTCCATTGCATTCCAGCTTGCAAAGCGGAATGCGGGCAAGATCGTGATCCTGGACAAAGATCACGTCGGCCGGGGTGGCACTGGACGTTCTTCAGCGTTGGTTCGCATGCACTACACCTTTCCGCCAGAGGTGGAGTTGGCTGTTGTCAGCCTCCATATGTTTCAGAACTGGCGCGAGATCGTGGGCGCGCCGGGAGATTTTCGTAAGACCGGCTTCGTTCGCATTGTCCATCCGCATGAGAGCTCAAGGCTCAAAGCGAATGTGGACATGCAGCAGAAGCTCGGCGTTAAAGTCGAACTCATCGACAAACAGCAACTCCAGAAGTTGGAGCCAGACTGGAAGGTCGATGATGTCGATCTCGCTGCATACGAACCGGACTCCGGCTACGGCGACGGAGCGGGTGTTGCCGGCGATTTTCTCTCCGCTGCGCGCGAACTCGGCGTAACTTACGTGTCGCGAACTCAGGCGAAATCGCTGATTGTCGACGGCGGCAACATTCGTGGAGTGGTGACGGATCAAGGCACGATCTCGTCGAACATTGCCATCGCCGCCACAGGCCCATGGACTCGGCTGCTAATCAAGGATGCCGGATACGATCTACCCATCGAGTGCGAATATCACCAGGTCGCCATGCTGCGAAACCCACCGGCAATGAAAGGTGGCGGGTGCGCCTGCATCGATTCGGTCACAGCAACCTATTTTCGCTCTGACGCTAACGACAAGTTCCTGGTGGGAGATTTTTACGGCTCTCGCCCAGTAGATCCCGATAATTTTCCGCAGAGTGCATCGACGGAATCCATGGAAGAAATCCTTGACCGTGTTTGCCGCCGCATTCCGAAGCTCGCAGGAGCTGAGGTGATGCGAGGCGTGACTGGCGTGTACGACGTGACTCCGGACGCGCGCGCCTTACTTGGCGAAATCCCGGGTATAGCCGGTCTTTACGTGTGTGCGGGATTTTCCGGGATGGGATTCAAGATCTCCCCGGCAATCGGGCTGGTGATGAGCGAACTA
>Ga0068856_100003799_pt1 | contig 15123 bp, 10 predicted proteins | sample KBSCornC62_FD_66595 | JGI IMG/M metagenome (GOLD analysis project Ga0068856, IMG submission 66595) | Corn rhizosphere microbial communities from Kellogg Biological Station, Michigan, USA - KBS Corn C6-2 | ecosystem: Host-associated > Plants > Roots > Rhizosphere > Soil ...
GGCGGCGCGGCCTCCGGGCAGCTCCAGGAATTGCTGATCACGTCGGGCGCGAGATCGGGATTGGCGTTGTTGCCGGCGAGGTCGGTCGGCGCCAGCATCCACTGCATGCACTCGATGTAGCGCGCCGGCGTGCCGGTGCCGCGATCCATGTTGCGGCAGCCGATCCACCGGGCGCCCGGCGCAACGCCGGGTTCGGTGCCGGCGTGGTCGTCGCCGGCAAACGTGCCGGCGGTGTGCGTGCCGTGGCTGTCGTCGTCGCACGGCGCGGGCGAATCGTTCGCGCACACGAGCGTGCCGGTCGCGTCGTGGATCGCGTCGTGCCAATTGTGATTGTGATCGGCGGTGGCGCCGTTCCAGCCGCGGTACTGCGGCTTGAGCGCCGGGTGATCCCACTGGTAACCCGTGTCTTCGCCGCCGATCACGGCACCCTGGCCGGTGAAGCCGAGCGCCCAGACGTCCGGCGCGTGAATCTTGGACACGCCCCAGCCGATGCTGGTCGTGGCCTGCTGCTGCACGCGCGGCGCGGGGGCTTCGACCGGCGGCAACGCGTTGGCGATCGCGGGATTCGGGGCCAGGCGTGCGATTTCCGGTCGCGCCGCCAGTTCGTCGAGCAGCGCCGCCGGCACCCGCGCCTGGATCACGTTCGCGATCCAGAAATCGCGGTGCGCGATGCCGCGCGCGTCGAGCCAGGTGCGCAGCGCGCGCTGCGCGGCGTCGCTGCGTCCGCGCAAGGCGTCGACCAGCACACGCCGGCGCACGCGGTAATCCGCGCTCGGCGCCAGCGGCGCGAGCGTCGGTACGGATTGATCCGACAGCACCAGCAGCGCATCCACGTCGCCGCGCGTCAGGGCCTGCGTGCGCAGCGCCGGGGCGACATCGGCGGCGGCGGCCGCGCCGGCGACACTCAGCAACACGGCGAGCGCGCAGCGTCCGCGCATGCCGCTCACGAAGCGAATTGCTCGTTGAGGATCCGGTCTTCGAGGTTGTGTTCCGGATCGAACAGCAGGGTGACCGTCTTCTCACGCGATTCGCGGATCGTCACCTCGACCACGTCGCGCACTTCGTTCGAATCCGCCGTGGCGCTGACCGGGCGCTTGTAGTGATCGAGGATGTCGAACTTGACCTCGGTGCCGGCGCGCAGGATCGCGCCGCGCCAGCGCCGTGGGCGGAAGGGGCTGATCGGCGTCATCGCCAGCACGTCGGCGCCGAGCGGCAGGATCGGCCCGTGCGCGGACAAGTTGTACGCGGTCGATCCGGCCGAGGTGCAGACCAGCACGCCGTCGCACATCAGCTCGTCGATCTTGACCGCGTTGTTGAGCGAAACGCGGATGTGCGCCGCCTGTTTCGTCTGGCGCAGCAGCGACACTTCGTTGAACGCCAGCGACGTCGTGGTGGTACCGGATTCGCTCACGGCTTCCATCACCAGCGGCTTGAGCAGCGTCGGCTGCGCGCGTGCGATGCGATCGCCCACGTTGTCGGCATGGAACTGGTTCATCAGGAAACCGACGGTGCCGAGTTTCATGCCGAACACGGGCTTGTTCAGCGCCATGTGCCGATGCAGCGTGCGCAACATGAAGCCGTCCCCGCCGAGCGCCACGATCACGTTTGCCTGTTCGATCGGCACCTCGGCATAACGCTGGCGCAATTGCGCGAGCGCGTTTTGCGCTTCGTCGGTCTTGCTGGCGACGAACGCGATCGTGGTGTGTTCGGCTGGCATACGCCGGATTCTACGCGACGCGCGTGCCGGGCGCACAGTGGGGCAACCCCGGCGCCGATGGGGTACCGTTGCATGCGCGCAGTCCACTCGAGGAAACCCGCATGTCACGCCCACTTGCCGCCGCCATCGCCTTCGCCCTGTGCGCCTCCGCCAACGCCGCCGACGCACCGGATTACTCGCTCACCGTCTACAGCGCTGCGCAGCCCGGCCAGCTCAGTACCGCAAGCCTCGCGCAATATGGCGCCAACCTGCCCGGCTACGCCCTGGTGCGCGACGCACGCCGCATGACGCTGCCGCAGGGCGTGGGCGAGATCAAGTTCACCGACGTCGCCAAGCGCATCGACCCGACCACCGTCGCGTTCGAGTCGCTGTCCGATCCCGCCGGCACGCGCGTGATGGAACAGAATTACCAGTACGACCTGGTCGACAACGCCAAACTGCTCGACCGCTACATCGGCCAGTCGATCAGCATCGGCCAGACGCGCGGCGACAAGGTCGAACGCGTGAGCGGCAAATTGCTCTCGGCCAACGGCGGCATCATCCTGCAGAAGGAATCCGGCGAAGTCGTCACCTTGAACGGCTACAGCGACGTGCAATTCCCCGCCCTGCCCGGCGGCCTGATCACGCAGCCGACCCTGGTCTGGAAAGTCGCGAGCAAGACCGGCGGTGCGCAGGACGCGCGCGTCAGCTACCAGGCGCAGGGTGTGACCTGGTGGACCGACTACAACGTCACGCTGCACGAGGCGAACGGCAACTGCGCCATGGACCTCGCCGCCTGGGTCACGCTGGTGAACCAGTCCGGCGGCAGCTACCCGAACGCGCAGTTGAAACTGGTCGCGGGCGAAGTGAACCGCGCGCCGGCCGCGGCGGCGGGCGCCCTGCAGGCGCCCATGCTGCGCAAGGCGATGGTGGCCGAGCGCGACGAAGTCGCCGGTTTCAGCGAATCGAGCCTGTCCGAGTACCACTTGTATACGCTCGGCCGCCGCACCGACCTGCCGGATAATTCGACCAAGCAACTCGAACTGTTCCCCGCCGCGCACGAGGCCGCCTGCCGCAAGCAGCTCGTGTTCACCGCGGCGCCGCAACCGTGGAGCTACTGGTCGGCGCCGATCTCGGACCAGGGCTACGCCGCGACGTCGCAGGGCACGGTCGGCTCGTACCTGGAGTTCGACAACAAGGAGGCGAACAAGCTCGGCATGCCGCTGCCGGCCGGACGCGTGCGCGTGAACCAGGCGAACGCGAGCGACGGCGCGCTCGAATTCATCGGCGAGGACGTGATCAAGCACACGCCGCGCAACGAGACGCTGCGCATCAAGCTCGGCAACGCGTTCGACATCGTCGGCGAGCGCAAGCAGACCGAGTTCCACATCGACACCAGCGCGAAAACGATCGACGAAAGCTTCGAGATTTCCGTGCGCAACCGCAAGAAGGACGCCGCGGCGGTGGTCGTGCGCGAATACCTGTATCGCTGGAGCAACTGGGAAATCACGGCGAAAAACCACGACTTCGCCAAGCGCGACGCACAGACGATCGATTTTCCGGTCGACATCGCCGCCGACGGCAGCGCGAAAATCACCTACACTGTGCACTACCACTGGTGAGCGGGCGCTCACGTCACGGAGTTCGCGCATGCGTCGCGGTTGCAGCGTCGCGCAACGGTTCGCCGCCGGCCTGCTTGCCGCGCTGGCCGGCGCCGTTGCAGCCGCGGCACCGGCGGTGCCGGACGCAACCGACTACACCGCCGCGCTGCGTGCGATCGCGCGCGACATCGCCGCGCTCAAACCCGTGTTCCCGCAACTGGCCGCGTTCGACGCACAGCGTCTGGACGCGGCAGTGCCGAGCCTGACCTACGCCTTCCACACCCACGCCGCCGCGCCCGGTCCGGGCTGGAGCAGCGGCGTGCCGCAGCCGGACGCGGACGGCATCTGGTTCTATCTCGATTTCCACGATCCGAATTCGACCGCGCAGATCCACACGCAGCCGGTGATCGCGGCGCAATGTTTCGGCGCGCGGCGCGTGTCGCTGCTGATGCTCGAGGGCAGCGCGACGCGGCCGCTCGAAGGCGAGATCCAGAAGATCCTGCGCCACCACGGTGTCGGCCGCTGCGAGCGGCAGCGCCACGCGAACGATCCGACCGCGCGCATCTCTTGACGCGCCGCGGCCGCCGCCGCGAACATCGGCACTCGTCGGATCAGCGGGGTTCACACATGCGCGATGCGAAATCGGGCGCCGGCGTTTCGCGCCGGGAATGGCTGGGCGGCGCGCTCGCGCTGACCGCGGCGGCACGTTTCGCGCCGCTGCGCGCGGGCGGCAACGCGCGCTGGAGCGCGTTCGCCACCGTGCGCGGCACCGAGCAGCGCCTGGCGCCGATCGATCCGCCGCCGCTCGCGAACGGCAGCGGCGGCGACACGCTCGTCGTCGATCCCGCGCGCCGCGCGCAGCGCCTGGTCGGCTTCGGCGGCGCACTGACGGAAGCGTCGGCGTACGTGCTGGACAAGCTGCCGCGCAACCGGCGCAACGACGTGCTGCAGCGCTACTACGACGCGAAAGACGGCATCGGCTACACGCTCGCGCGCACGCATTTCACGAGCTGCGATTTTTCGCGCGCCAGCTGGTCGCTGGACGAAGAACCGAACGACACGGCCCTCAAACACTTCTCGCTCAGGCCCCTGCGCGAACGCCAGCTGCCCTTGATCCACGACGTGTACAAGCGTGTCGGCGCGACGAAGTTCAAGCTGCTCGGCTCGCCCTGGAGCCCGCCCGCGTGGATGAAAACGAACGGCGACATGGCGCACGGCGGCCGGCTCAAACCGAATCTGGCCGAAACCTGGGCGCAGCACTACGTGCATTTCGCGCGCGCCATGCGCGACGAGGAGAAATTGCCGCTGTGGGCGCTGACCGTGCAGAACGAGCCCGACGCCGCGCAACCGTGGGAATCCTGCCTGTATTCCCCCTACGAGGAACGCGGCTTCATCGCCGACGCGCTCGGGCCGGCGCTGGAGGAAGCGAAACTCGGCGTGAAGCTGTTCGGCTGGGACCACAACCGCAACGGCCTGGAGGAACGCGCGAACGTGCTGCTCGGCGACGCGCGCAGCGCGAAGTATCTCGCCGGCCTCGCCGTGCACTGGTACCAGACGGAAGATTTCGCCGCCAGCCGGCGCGTGCTGCAGCGCTTCCCCGACGCGCAGATCCTGTTCACCGAGGGCTGCGCCGAAGGTGGCCCGCACCGCGACGCGTGGGAGCCGGCCGAACGTTACGCGCGCAACATCATCGGGGATCTGAGCAACGGCGTGTGCGGCTGGATCGACTGGAACATTGCGCTGGATCTCGCGGGCGGGCCGAACCACGTCGGCAATTTCTGCCACGCGCCGGTGCTGATCGATACCGAACGCGGCGAAGCGCACTTCCAGCCGTCGTTCCACTACATCGCGCATTTCAGCAAGTTCGCCCCGCCCGGCTCGACCGTGCTGACGCTCGGGGACATCCCCGCCGGGCTGCAGGCGCTGGCGTTCGCCACGCCGGACGAGGCGCTGGTCGCCGTCGTATGCAATCCCGGCGACGCAGCACGCGACTTCGCGCTCGACCTGGGCGGCGAACGCCGCGCCTGCAGCATTCCGGGGCATGCGATTCAGACGTACCGCAAGGCTCGGGATTAGCATCGGCGATCGGGCATTCGCAACAGCGCGTCGCTGCACGCAGCGGGAACCTACGCGCTGCCCGAGGCGACGGCGCTAGAATGTCGCTGACTGGCGTCCGCCGAATACCGAATACGCATTTCGAATCCATGCCTCTTTCCACGCGCCTTCGCTCCGGCCCGATCGCGGTGATCGACTACCGCTGCGACGCGCGGCCGCAGGCGACGCCGTACGCCGAATTGCACGGCGCGTTTTCGATTTCGTACGTGCGTCGCGGCAGCTTCGGTTACCGCGCGCGCGGCGTGGCGCACGAGCTCGTCGCGGGCGCCTTCCTGATCGGCTGCGCCGGCGACGAATTCGTATGCACGCACGATCATCACGCCGGCGGCGACGAATGCCTGTCGTTCCATTTCGCGCCGGAAGCGGCCGAACGTTTCGGCGTGCAACGTCGCGGCTGGCGCATCGGCATGTTGCCGCCGCTGCCGCAGATGGCGGTGCTGGGCGAACTCGGCCAGGCCGTCGCCGACGGGCGCAGCGATCTCGGTCTGGATGAAGTCGGTCAATTGCTGGGCAGGCGGCTGGCCGAAGTGCTCGGCAGCGCTGGCCGCACCCGGTTCGCCGCTGCACCGCGCGATCGCCGCCGCGCCGTGGAGGCGGCGATGTGGCTCGACGCGCACGCGGCGGAAGACATCGACCTCGACCGCACCGCCGCGCAGGTCGACCTAAGTCCGTTCCATTTCCTGCGCGTGTTCGCTGGCGTGCTGGGCGTGACGCCGCACCAATACCTGGTCCGCGCCCGCCTGCGCCGCGCCGCGCGGCTGCTACCCGACCCCGCGCGGGCGATCACCGATATCGCACTCGACGTGGGATTCGCCGACTTGTCGAATTTCGTGCGCACGTTCCGCCGCGCGGCAGGCGTTTCGCCGCGGGAATTTCGCAAAGCGGCACGCGGAACGCGGGCAGAAAAGGCGGCGCTGCTGTAAGGCCACCCTCACCCCGTGCCCTCTCCCGCCAGCGGGAGAGGGGGAGTGATTGTCGCGCTGGCGCGCGACGGCGGTATTCGATGCCGTCCCTGGCGGGCCGCAATTTTTTCCAAGTCAGCCCGATCGTGCGTGTCTAGGCTTGCCTCACTCACCACGGAGGCAACCCATGTACGACCATATCGGCTTGAAAGTGCAGGATCTCGACGCCAGCGTGGCGTTCTACAGTGCCGCTCTCGCGCCGCTCGGCAGCGTGCTCGCTTCGCGCGACGACAACGGCGCCGGCTTCGGTCCGCCCGGCGCGCCCGCGCTGTGGCTGTACCGCGTCGACAATGCGAACGGCGAAACGCATGTCGCCTTCAAGGCGGCCACGCGCAAAGCGGTCGACGAATTCCACAAGGCCGGCATCAAGGCCGGCGGCCGCGACAACGGCAAGGCAGGCTTGCGCGCCGACTACAGCCCGACATACTACGCCGCGTTCCTGATCGATCCGGACGGCAACAACGTCGAAGCCGTGTGTTTCAGCGAGCGCTGAAGATGGACGCCGCAAACGCGCCATCCGACATCGGCCGGCGCGCCGCGACGCAGTCGCCGTGCAATACTCCCGCGCACACTGACCGGGAGATCCCATGGCGAAGTTCGTGCAGAACCTCGGCTTGCTGCTGCTTGGCGTTTACCTGATCTTGAGCGGACTCGTCGCGCTGCTCGGCCTGAATTTCGTCGGCCTTCATGTGCTGATGGGAATTCTCGCGCTGGCCGCGGGAATTCTGATCGTGCTGCGGCGCTAGGCGCGAGTTGCAGAGCCGGGTGAGCCTCGGGCTCGCCCGGCACGTTTCGCAAACAGCGCCGTGGGCGCGTCTATTCTTTGCCCGTAGGCACGTTGAAATACGGAATCGGCGCTCCGGCATACACGTTCTGCGGCAGCTTGCCGTCCCAGCGTTCGGCCTTGACGCGTTCGACTTCGATGCGGCGCAGCTCCAACACGTCGCGATTCTTGGCCATCGCGTCGTTCTGCACGCGCAGCGCCTCGGCCTGCGCGTTCGCCGCCTTGACCGTGGCATAGGCCTCGCCGTCGGCTTTCGCCTTGAGCGCGTTCGCCTCGGCTTCGGCGGTGACGACCTTGGCGCGCTGCTCGGCTTCTACCGTCTTCACCTTGTTCTCGGCCGCGAGTCGCAGCTGTTCCTGCGTCACCTTCTCGTTGATCGCGTGCATGTAGGTGTCGGAGAACGAGAAGTTGCGCATGTCGATGTTGATCACCTGCGCGCCGTACATTTCGAGCTTCTGTTTCAACGCGAGGTTGATGTCCGAGGACACCTGCGAGCGCTTGGCGATCAGGTCGGGCGCGGTGTATTTCGCGGTCACCGCCTTGAACACTTCCTGCGTCGCGGTCTGCACGTACGAAGACAAATTGCCGTCGTGGCTGTATTTCTCGTACACCTCGGAAACGCGATCCGGCGCGATGCTGTAGCGTACGGTGAGGCTCACCTTGACCGGCTGCGTGTCGCTGGTACTGCCGTCGGCGTTGTCGATCTGCGCCTGTTCGGCGCGGATGCTGAACAGCGCCATGCGCTGCCACGGCGGCACGATCGCCAGGCCCTCGGGTTCGATGCCCTTGATCGCGCCGAACTGCGTGCGCACGCCGCGCGAGCCGGTCGGCACCGACACGAACGGCCAGAACGTGAGGAAAACCACGAGCAGCACGAACAGGATCACGATCGTGCGCGCGGACTTCAACAGCGTGCCGGCGACGTTGCCGGACGGAATCGTCGGTGCCATTTACACTCTCCCCAGTGGTCGAAAACGGCTACTGCAAACAAACGGCCGGCAGCGCGCGAACCGTACGGGCGGCTGCGGCCGCCCGTACGGTGAAACGATCAATGCCCGCCGGTCTGCACGAGTTGCGCGAGGCGGCGCACGGCGACGGACACGATCGGGTAGTCGGCGACAACCTGCGTGCGCATGTCGGCGAACATGCCGAGCGTGAACTTGAGCGAGGGGTCGTCGCGATTGAGCCAGCCGTCGACCAGTTCCGCACCCTTGCCGGTACCGCCGCGCTCGATCACCTGCGCGGTGAGCGCGCGGTGCTGCGTGTACAGCTCGTCGCGCAGGCTGCCGCGCGCGTGCGCGTGCCAGCGCGATTCGACCGGAAGGTCCTCGATCTTCGCCATCAGCCAGGACAGGTGCAGCGCTTCGCCGAGCGCGAAATACACTTCCGCGGCGCGCTCGACCTTGAGGCCGTGCTCGGCGGCGACGTGGATGATGTCCAGGCCCGAGCCCGGTGTCGGCAGCACGGCGAGGTCCGCGGCAAGCGTCTCCGGGAAGCCGACGGCGAGCCAGCGTTTCCGGTCCGCCTCGTAGCGCTGTTTTTCGCGCGGCGTGATCGCCTCGACTAGGTGCCCGCGCAGGTCGCGCATGCCCTGGTGGTAGCGCGACACGGCGGCGGCGATGTCCAGCGTGGTTTCGCTGTGGTTCAACACCCAGCGGGTGGAATTGCGCAGTGCAGCCCAGATCAGCAGCAGCGCATCGATCTGCGCGTTGCCGTTGACCTTGCCGTCGAGCGCTTCGATCGCGGCCCACATCTCGCGCGCATCGAACACTTCGCGCGCGATGTTGAAGGCGCGTGCGACCTGCGCCGGCGTCTTGCCGGTGTCCTCGCACATGCGCAGCACGAACGTCGCGCCCATGCGGTTGACCATCGAGTTCGTCACCGCGGTCGCGATGATCTCGCGCTTGAGGCGGTGGCGCTCCATGTGCTCGGCATATTTTTCCTGCAGCGGCTCGGGGAAATAGCGCCGCAGTTCCTTCGACAGGTACGGATCCTCCGGCACGTCCGAATCGAGCAGCTGCTGGAACAGCACGATCTTCGAGTACGACAGCAGGATCGACAGCTCCGGCCGCGTCAGGCCCATGCCGCGCGCCTTGCGCTCGGCGAATTCGGCGTCGGACGGCAGGTACTCGATCGCGCGGTCGAGCAGTCCCTGCGATTCGAGGGTGCGGATGAAATGCTGTTTCGAGCCCAGGCGCGACACCGACATGCGTTCCATCAGGCTGATCGCCTGGTTCTGGCGGTAGTTGTCGAGCAGCACCAGACGCTCGACTTCGTCCGTCATCGACGCGAGCAACGTGTTGCGCGAATCGTAGGTCAGCTCGTTGCGCGTGACGGCGTCGTTGAGCAGGATCTTGATGTTGACCTCGTGGTCCGAAGTATCCACGCCGGCGGAGTTGTCGATGAAGTCGGTGTTCAGCAGCACGCCGTTCTGTGCGGCTTCGATGCGGCCGCGTTGCGTGAAGCCGAGGTTGCCGCCTTCGCCCACCGATTTGGCGCGCAGTTCTTCGCCGTTGATGCGGATCGCGTTGTTGGCGCGATCGCCGGCGTCGGCGTTGGTCTCGGTCTTGGCCTTGACGTAGGTGCCGATGCCGCCGTTCCAGAGCAGATCGACCGGCGCCTTGAGGATCGCGCGCATCAGGTCGTTCGGCGTCATCTGTTCCGCGTCGCCGTCGATGCCGAGCGCGGCGCGCACCTGCGCCGACACCGGGATCGTCTTCGCGCCGCGCGCAAACACGCCGCCGCCCGCGCTGATCAAGCTCGCGTCGTAGTCCGCCCAGGACGAACGCGGCAGCTTGAACATGCGTTCGCGTTCGACGAACGATTTCGCCGCATCCGGATTAGGGTCGAGGAAGATATGCCGATGGTCGAACGCGGCCAGCAGTCGGATGTGATGCGACAACAGCATGCCGTTGCCGAACACGTCGCCCGACATGTCGCCGATGCCGACGCAGGTGAAATCCTCGCTCTGCGAATCGCGGCCCATCGCGCGAAAATGGCGCTTGACCGATTCCCAGCCGCCTTTGGCCGTGATGCCCATCGCCTTGTGGTCGTAGCCGACCGAACCGCCGGAGGCGAACGCGTCCCCGAGCCAAAAGCCGTGTTCGGCGCTGACCGCGTTGGCGATGTCGGAGAACGTCGCCGTGCCTTTGTCCGCGGCGACGACCAGGTACGGATCGTCACCGTCGTGGCGCACGCAATTGGCCGGCGGTACGATCTTGCCGTCGACGATGTTGTCGGTGATGTCGAGCAGGCCGTTGATGAACAGGCGGTAGCAGGCCACGCCTTCGGCCAGCTGCGCGTCGCGATCGCCGCCGACCGGCGGGCGCTTGACGAAGAAACCGCCTTTCGAACCGACCGGCACGATGACGGTGTTCTTCACCATCTGCGCCTTGACCAGTCCCAGCACCTCGGTGCGGAAGTCTTCGCGGCGATCCGACCAGCGCAAGCCACCGCGCGCGACCGGGCCGAAACGCAAGTGCACGCCTTCCACGCGCGGCGCGTACACGAAGATCTCGCGGTAGGGCTTGGGCTTCGGCAAGTCCGGCACGCGCGACGGATCGAACTTGAAGCTGATGTATTCGCGTGCGCGGCCGCCCGGCGTCTGGAAGAAGCTCGTGCGCAGCGTCGCCTGGATCACGCCCAGGAAGCCGCGCAGGATGCGGTCCTCGTCCAGGCTCGCGACGCGGTCGAGCAGCACCTTGATCGCCGACACGATCGCGTGCTGCTGCGCGTCGCGCGATTCGCCGCGCGCGTTGACCACGTTGTCGACGAAGCCGGGCTGCGCTTTGGCGACTTCCTCGGGCAGCAGCGTCTCGAGTTCGCGGCGCAGGCGTTTTTTCGCGCCTTCGATCACGGTCTTGCCGTTTTCGCGCTGCGGGTCGAATTTCGCTTCGAACAGTTCCACCAGCAGGCCCGCGATCAGCGGGTAGCGGTTGACCGTTTCTTCCATGTACGCCTGCGAGAACGGTACGCCGGTCTGCAACAGGTATTTGCACACGCCGCGCAGCACCGCGATCTGGCGCCACTCCATCTGCGCGCCGAGGATCAGCTTGTTGAAACCGTCGTTTTCGGCCTGGCCGCGCCAGATGCGTTCGAAACTGGTCTGGAACGCTTCCTTGACCTGGTCGATGTCGAAATCGCAGCGCGTCGCCGGCTGCACTTCGAAATCCTGGATCACGACAAGGGTCGATTCGCCCAGGTGCATCTCGTACGGATGCTCGGAAAGGATCTTCAGACCCATGTTTTCCAGCATCGGCAGCGCTTCGGACAACGTGATCGGCGCGCCATAGCGGAACAGCTTGAAGCGCAGGCTGTCGCCTTTCTTGCGCGAGCGATACAGCGACAGCTTGATGTCGTCGGCGTCCTTCAGGCTCGACGCGTATTCCACGTCGCTTGCGGCGACCAGGGCACTGACGTCTTCGATATAGCCGGCCGGCAGCGCGCGGCCGAAACGGTTCGCGAGCTTGAGGCCCTTGTCCTCGCCGTGACGCTGCACCAGGATGTCGCGCAGTTCGTCGTGCCAGTTGCGCACGATCTGGGCGATCCTGTCTTCCAGCTCGGCCACGTCATACAGCGGTTTTTCGCCGTGTTTCGGCCGCACGATCAGGTGCAGGCGCGCGAGCGGCGATTCGCCGACCTGCACCGTGGAATCGACGCGCTCGCCGTGGAAGGCACGCTTGAGCAGGCTCTCGATGCGCGCACGCACGTCGCTGTCGAAGCGGTCGCGCGGGATGAAGACGAGCGCGGAGAAGAAGCGGCCGTACTTGTCGCGGCGCAGGAACAGGCGCGAACGCGCACGGCCCTGCAGCTGCAGGATGCCGATCGCGGTCGCGAACAGCTCGTCCTCGTCGGCCTGGAACAGTTCGTCGCGCGGCAGCGTTTCCAGGATATGGCGCAGGTCCTTGCCGGAATGCGAATCGCGGCGCAGGCCGGAGCGCTCGATCACCGCGTCGTGCTTGCGCCGCATCAGCGGCGTTTCCCACGGCCGGCGCGAATACGCGCCGGAGGTATACAGGCCGAGGAAACGCTGCTCCACGACCGGCACGCCCTTGGCGTCGAACTTCAGCACGCCGATGTAATCCATGTAGCCCGGACGGTGCACGCTGGAGCGCGCATTGGTCTTGGTCAGGATGATCGCGTCGAGCGCGCCCGACTGCGGCAGATCGCGCGCGGCCAGCGACTTGAGCGAACGCGGCACGGCCGAATGATCCGACTTGCGCAGGATGCCGAGGCCCGTACTTTCGTCAGCCTTGAGCACCTCTTCGCCGTTGGCGGTGGCGACGTGGTATTCGCGATAGCCCAGGAACGTGAAATGGTCGGCCGCGACCCAGCGCAGGAATTCCTTCGCTTCCGCCACGCCCGCGGCGCCGATCGGCGCGTTCTGCTCGTTCATGCCCTCGGCGATCTCGAGCATCTTGTCGCGCATCGCCTTCCAGTCGGTGACGCACGCGGCGACATCCGCCAGCGCGTCCTTGACCGCCTGTTCCAGCTGCGTGCGTTCCGCCGGTTCGGCGATGCGGTCGACTTCGAAATGCATGACCGATTCGACGCGGCCCTTGCCGCCGCCTTCTGCGGCCAGGTTCAGCACGTGCCCGCCGGCGTCGCGCTCGACCGTGTACACCGGGTGGATCGCGGTGTGGACGATGCGCCCGTCCTGATTGATCGCCATGCTGACCGAGTCGACCAGGAACGGCGAATCGTCCGTAACGATCTCGATCACCGTGTGGCTCGACTCCCAGCCGTTTTGTTCCGGCGTCGGGTTGAACACGCGCACGTTCGGCGTACCGGGTTTGCGCACGCGCACGAAATCGAGCACGCCGAGCACCAGCGCGGCCCACTGCTCGGCCGGCCGCGTCGCCAGGTCGTCGGCACTGACGCGGCGCAGGAAGTGCGCCGCGAACTGTTGCGCGTCGCGCGCCGGCGCTCCGCCCAGGCGGCTCTGGATATGCTGAAGAATGGCGTCGGCGGCGGACGGTGCCGCACTGGCAATGGCGTTCATGGGAAGGCGGATCCGAACGGGAATTCTTAGGGGCGCCAAGGATACTACGATGGTCGCGATCGCCATAGCGTTCTGCGCTGTTTTGGTGCAAGAAAAGCGTGTGGCTACGCGGATTTGCACCGCATTCGTTATCCGCCGGGTGTATTGCGTGCGCGCGGTGCAGCATGATAGGCCTCCGCGCGCGAATCGCGGGCTCGCGGTCGCGCATGCGGCCGTGGCCGCTCGCCGGATCACGCGCATCGCACGTGCGCGATCTGCGAACCCCGCAAGGTGCTCGACGCGGCGCGGTGCGACCGCCGAATGTTCTGAGCGCGCCCGCGGTTGCGTTCAGTTCACGTAGCATCGGTGGCGCCAGCGCCACCGTCCGCCCACCGCCACCAGGGGAGAATCGCGTGACCACCCGCATCACCGGCTTGTCCGGCAACGAGATCTACTGCCTGGATCTCAAGGGCTTCGACCCGGGCGACATCGCCGTGGGCAATTGCGTCAACTCGATGGGCTTCCTGCGCTCGCTCGGCTCCGGCCTGAGCAACCTGGTCGGCGGCGAAGTCACGCAAGTCACGCAGCAGATCCACGACGCGCGCCAGCTGGCATTCGAGCGCATGCTGGTCGAAGCGAACCGGTACGGCGCCTCGGGCGTGGTCGGCGTCGCCAGCGGCCTGATGCACCAGGGCGCGCACACGGAATTCCTGTTCAACGGCTCCTGCGTGCACGCACGCGCGCCGGAGCAGCCGTTTTTCACCGCCGCCGGCAACGCGCAGGAACTGTATTGCCACATGGACGCGGGCTACCGCCCGCTACAGCACGTATTCGGCAACATCGCCTATTCGATCGGCCTCGGCGGCGGCCTGATGGGCGCGCTGAGCACGCTCGGTCGCGGCGAAGTGCGCGAATACAGCAACGTGTTCAATCTCACGCGGCACAAGGCACTCAATCGACTGGTCAGCGAAGCCAAACGCGCCAAGGCGAACGCGGTGGTCGGGATCCGCACGCACGTGATGCGCTGGCACTCGGCGCACGAGATGACCATGACCGGCACGGCGGCGTTCCATCCGGCAATCCCGACCGACGCCGGCGTGGTCACGAGCGACCTGACCGGGGAAGAACTGTGGGCGCTGAGCAAACTCGGCTACGCGCCGCTGCGGCTGATGCTGTCGACCTCGATCTACTCGCTCGGGGTCGTCGGCGGCATCCGCAGTTTCTTCAAGTCCTTCACCCAGGGCGAGATCCCCGAACTGAGCAAACTGGTCTACGAAGCGCGCGAGCACGCGCTCGGCCGCTTGCGCGACGAAGCGAACGCGCTCGGCGCGAGCACGGTTGCCGGCACCAAGACGTACATCCATCACCTCGGCAACGGCTTGCTCGAGTTCCTCGCGATCGGCACCGCGGTGCGCAAGCTGCCCGGCATCACGGTGCAATCGACCGAGTTGCCGCCGCAGGCGATCCTGCACGACAAGGACACGTGGTTCGATGCCGGTGGGATGACGCTCGAGGCCGAGTAGGAAAGCCTCACGCACAGGCTCCCTTCTCCCATCGGGGGAAGCTGGCGCGCGCCGGATGAGGGTCGGATTGAGATAACGTCGATCCGAAACCGGACCCTCACCCCCAACCTCTCTCCCGAAGGGAGAGGGGCTCACGCGGCCTCAGGCTGCAATTTTGCGTCCGCACGGTCTTCCTTCTCCCATCGGGAGAAGGTGGCGCGCAGCGCCGGATGAGGGTCGGGGTTCGCGGCGACGTCGATCCAAAACCAAACCCTCACCCCAACCCCTCTCCCGATGGGAGAGGGACTGAAGCGACGTCAGCCTATTTCTCTACCCGTTCGTAGAGGGGCGAACGGATCAGCGCAGCCCGGTCTCGTTGCGCGCGATCACCAGGCGCTGGATCTCGCTCGTGCCTTCGTAGATTTCGGTGATCTTGGCGTCGCGGAAATACCGCTCCAGCGGCATTTCCTTCGAATAACCCAT